>MTBK01028195.1_pt1 | contig 123088 bp, 101 predicted proteins | sample 1535981 | NCBI WGS metagenome assembly MTBK01 (sample SAMN06109225, study PRJNA356200) | anaerobic digester metagenome | isolation source: biogas reactors fed with pig manure or primary and secondary sludge | place: Spain | collected 2016-06-30
ATTCAAAGGCCTGAAATCCAGCGGGTTCAATATAGAAGGCTCGCATGTCAGGAATCTTGATCGTATGTCGAATCTGTTTGCTATCATTATGGTTGCGTATGTCTGGTGTTACCTTGTAGGAATTTATATTCACGAAAACATCAAGCAGATAAAGGTCTTGAAGCACGGGAGAAGGGCGGTGAGCTTGTTCAGGTATGGACTGGATTACATATGCCAATGCCTTGTCAATCATACAAACCGATATCGAATCAATGTTTTCAAATTTTTGTCATATAATTAGCAAAGTTATGAAAAGAAGAATTGTAATATTTTTGACAGCTCTGTTTATAGTACTGTCAGCCGGCGCCAAGAAGGGACCGAAATATGTGTTTTATTTTATTGGAGACGGTATGGGTACGAACCAGGTTATTGGAACCCAATATTACCTTGCCGATGTCGAAGGTTTCTATGGAATAAAAAATCTCTGTTTTACGGAATTTCCCTATACCGGTCTTTCTTTGACCTATTCCGCCAGCAGTTATATTACCGACAGCTCGGCAGCCGGCACAGCTCTTGCCACAGGTCAAAAGACAGACAACGGTGTTCTGGGTATGCTTCCGGATATGACCACACCCACTGAATCCATCGCTGAAATGGCACATAAAAAAGGGGTGAGAGTAGCAATAGGCACAACGGTGAACATAGACCATGCAACACCGGCATCGTTCTACGGACACACCTCAAATCGCAACAACTACAATGAGATAGGTAAACAGTTAAGCCAGTCCGGTTTCGAGTTTTTTGGAGGTGGCGATTTTCAAACGCCATCTGTCGGCAACAGCAATAATTATACTCAGGCCGAAGAGGCCGGATATACCATATCACGTGGATACGATGATTACAAATCCAAGGCAAAAAGTGCCGACAAGATACTGCTGCTAGACAAAAGTCCCGATATCAAAAACCTCTCATACGCAATCGACAGAAAAGAGGGTGATTTGTCATTGGCGGATATAACTGAAGCAGCGATTGATTTTATGATGAAAGAGCCTAAAAAGGGCTTCTTCATAATGATGGAAGGCGGCCGCATTGATCAGGCATGTCACGATAACGATCCTGGAACCTTAATTCAGGAGATGCTTGATTTTGACAATGCCGTAAAAGTGGCCTATGACTTCTATCTCAAACACAAAAAAGAGACTCTGATCATCATTACCGCTGACCATGAGACAGGCGCTCTGGCGCTCACCAACGGAGAGTATAAGATAAATATGAAGGTCCTGCAACATCAAAAGATGAGCAAGGGCGCATTCATCTCACATCTTGATAATAAAGTACGGGAGACAGGAGAGATCCTGACATGGGATGAGTTTGAAGAGGAGCTTAAGCAGCAATTCGGATTCTGGGATAAGGTAGAACTTACAAATCAGCAGACGGACCGTCTGCGTAACACCTACGTTGAGACTTTTGGAATGGGTCCCGGTGAACTCAGAGGATGCAATTATTTAAGATTCAGCAGGTTGACCAATGAGGCTGTCAGCATAATGACCGATGCAGCCCATATCCATTTCGGAGCAGGATGCCACTCAGCCAGCTACGTACCCATATTTGCAATTGGTGTCGGAGCCGAAAACTTTACAGGCCAGATTGACAACTCCGAAATTCCCATGATAATCAAAAAGCTGGCCAATTATTGACTTATTCATAGCTTAAATAGGGCTTAAGCCGCTTAAGGTCCTGATCGGAGAACTCTTCAAGCAGAGAGAACCGCTCGGGACCTTTTAGGTTGCCATGCTGATTTCTCAATTCGATTATAGCTCTTGCCTGATAGAAATTGATATAGGGATGTCTTCTCAAACCGGTCAATGTCTCGCTGTTGACCGCTACCGTCCGTATGCAAAACGTATCGCTTACCATGAACCACTGCAAAACGGAATCGGGCAATCCCTCTATCTCGGCAAGCTGGTTTACAGATATGTAGCCGCCTAACCTCTCCCTATATTCAACTATTCTTGAAGCATACCACGGTCCGATACCCGGCAATGACATAAGTCCGGTCGTATCGACAAGATTCAGGTCAACCGGTGAATCCGGACGATGCTTTACAGGATAGCGTAGCTGGGGTGTGTAGGTAGTATCCGCGCTCCCATCGTCAGTTTGTTGCCTTGACGGTTCATTTTTACGTTCGGAATATTGGTGTTGTACAGATTCGGTTCTTCTGTTGTAAGTTTGCTGTCTTGCCGATTCGGTTCTCCGCCCGTAAGCAGGAGTGGAAACATACCTGTTGGAACCTGACCTGTTTCGATCTGTTTCTGTTTTAGGAGTCTCCCTAACCGCTTTTTTTGCCTGCTGTTCCATAACCGGCAGAACTGAGAGCGAATCGGCCGGCATGCCGGAATCGGAAAGAGGCTCCGGACTTTTCAGAAATAATCTCAAAGCAGTGGTGATGACTATGACTGCAAGCAGAAAAACCGTGGCAATTCTGTCCGAGCGACTGAAATAAAAAATGTCTTTTGGCATGTTGATATGGTATTATGATTAAATTTGAAACATGAAACGTTTTTTCAAAACATACCCGCTGTCAATCCTGATAACTGTAGCGATCATTTTCCTCTCGCTTTTCAACCCACCCGAAACGAAAATAGACGATATAAAATTTATTGATAAAATCGCCCATTTCTGCATGTACGGTGGTCTGGAACTGGTGATGTGGATTGAATATGTGCGTCGCCATAAGGAGCCCTATTCAAAACTACATATTCTAGTCGTCATTCTGCTTCCCATAATGCTGGGAGGTCTGATGGAAATCGCACAGTCAACTATGACTGTTTACCGCGGTGGAGACTGGGGCGATTTTATAGCCGATGCCGTAGGAGTTCTTGCAGGCGCAGCTACAGGATGGGTCCTGACGAAGTCTTTTTTACGGAAACGGTGATCCCGACTAGCCCTTTTCCCAGTTCTTGAAGGGATTGACAGCCAAATTTACGTTATAATAACGGTCATCACCTGTCACCTCTTTGCCGATGAAATCAGGTTTTTCGAAAACCTCATCTTCCGAGTTCAGTTCAACCTCGGCAATAACAAGCCCCTCATTATCACCATAGAATTCATCTACCTCAAAGACATGAGGTCCTGAATGGACGAGATAGCGCCTTTTTTCAATGCATCCGTTCCGGTGAAGTTTAAAAAGTTCCAAAGCATCCTCAACAGAGATCAATTGACTCCATTCGTACCGGCTCATGCCACGGCTGTCGGAGGGACCCTTAATGGTCAGAACCGCCTCATTGTCGGTTATGCGCACACGTACCGAACGACCGTCTTCATTGGCAATATAGCCTTGACGGATCTCATAATGTCTGAATGCCAAATTCCTGTACGATGCGTCTTTAACAAGAAATTTACGTTCAATTTCAACTGCCATGATATTAAGATTTATCTGAATTTAAAATAAAAAATGTCACAAATTTTACTGTTCCCTGGATCGGGCGAATGACATAAGATAGGACTTGATGAACTCGTCAATGTACCCATCCATGACACCTGTCACATTTGATGTCTGATGCCCCGTACGGTGATCCTTGACCCGGCGGTCATCAAAAACATAAGATCTTATCTGTGAACCCCACTCTATCTTTTTCTTGCCTGCCTCTATCTTCTCCTGTTCGGCAAGGCGATGCTGGAGCTCCTTATCATAAAGAATGGAACGCAGGTGCTGCAGAGCCCGCTCCTTGTTCTTGGGCTGATCGCGGGTCTCGGTGTTCTCAATCAGGATCTCCTCTTCAACTCCGGTATAAGGATCTTTGAACTGATAACGCAGACGGACTCCCGATTCGACCTTGTTCACATTCTGCCCGCCTGCTCCACCACTTCTAAAAGTGTCCCAGCTCATAAGTGCGGGATTGATGTCAACCTCGATGGAATCGTCAATTAAAGGAGTGACAAAAACGCTGGCAAATGAGGTCATGCGTTTGCCCTGGGCATTATACGGTGAAACTCTTACAAGTCTGTGCACCCCATTCTCGCCCTTGAGATATCCGTAAGCATAGGGACCCTCTATTTCAAGGGTGACCTGTTTGATCCCCGCTTCGTCACCATCCTGAATATTTGCAACGGTTACTTTGTAATTGTTATTCTCGCCCCATCGCATATACATACGCATGAGCATCTGTGCCCAATCCTGACTTTCAGTGCCTCCGGCACCCGAATTGATCTTGAGAACACAATCCATCTGATCTGCCTCCTCACGAAGCATATTCTTCAATTCAAGCGATTCTATCGATGAAACTGCCCGATTGTAAATCTCATCGACCTCCTGTTCGGAGACCAATTCCTCTCTGTAAAACTCCATTGCCAGAGATAGCTCATCAGACAATTCCTTGACCTCATTATAACCGTCAATCCATCCCTGCAGGCTCTTGACCTTCTTCATCTGTATTTCGGCCTTCTTCGGATCATCCCAGAAACCCGGAGCCTGTGTACGCAACTGTTCCTCTTCAACCTGTATTAGTTTGGAGTCAATGTTCAGATAGTGTTTCAAGGCTTCCGTACGGTCAATTACATCTTTCAATTGTTCTGCTGTTATCATCTTGAATGTTTTTATGCAAAGTTAATGCAAATAATTCACCTCTTCAACCAAAGGGAAGGATTCAGGCGGGTACTCTCCTTGTGTAACTGGAAATGGAGTATTGGATTCCCATCTTCCGATGTCTGGATGTTTCCAATGGCATCGCCTGTCTTAACTTTAGCTCCGGTCTTCAAACGTGTGTCACTTAAATTGCAATATACTGAAATATACGAACCGTGACGTATGAGAACACCTATTTGTCCCTTACCCTGCTGAAATATGGACGAGACCGTACCGTCAAATACGGCACGTGCCTGTGCTCCCGTGTTACCCTGTATGTCCAATCCGAGATTGTTCTGTTTTACATCTTTCATACCGGCTACATTATGAACTCCGTATTCGCCCACAACCAAATAAGGTCCTGTTATCGGCATGGGAAGTCGCCCTCTATTACTTTCAAAACTGCCGGTCAGTCTTATATCCTGAGCCGGTTGTTCTCTTTTCTCACCTGTGGGAATTTCGTCGGTCTTTAACGCCAATTCTATCTGACGGTCTATCTCCGCGGAAAGCTGGTCCATTCTCTTTTGTTTGGCAGCAATCTCTCTTTTCAGTGCCGATTGCTGATTTTTTAATCTGTCAATAAGTTGTTTCTGTTCCTGTTCCTCCTTCTTTAAGGCTGCCTCGTTCTCTTTCTGGATTGACTGAATAATCAGTTTTTCACTCTTTAAACTGTCAACACGAGCTTTTCTGTCTTCGAGCGTGTCTCTTTTTTCAACGATTCCATCGGCAAGTTCTTTTAAGGAATTACTATATTCGCTGACATATCGTATTCTGCGACCCAATTGTCGGAAAGTCTCGGCCGACAACATGAAAGTGAAAACGTTGAAGCTCTTGTTCTGTCTTTGATAGAAACGGCATGCATCGGCGTATTGGTCACGACACCTGTCATACTCAATCTGTAAGACCTCAATCTCTTTTTGCAATCTGGCATTCTCCCTGTCAAGTTCGCCTATCTCAAGACGCGTCTGTTCAAGAAGTTTAGTGCGCTCTTTCAATCTGGCTGTAATGGCATTCAAGCCTGCAACACGACTGGAGATAGTCCCTTCGGTTGTGATAAGCACCTTTTCCTGTTCGGCAATCTGTCTCTCCATTTCGGCACGCTCCCTGCGCATATTCTCTATCGATGAAGCAACCTGACCGGCAGCCGGTGACATACAAAGTAACACGAACAATGTAAACGGAAATCTTTTCATAATTTTCATAACTCCAGTGATTCTATCAACTCCTCAATCAAAACTCTCTCCATACGGGAGGTTATTCCGGTCTCATCCGGCCAAGAACCCTTTTCGGTCGATACGGACGAAAATGATAATGTTGCCGAAACAGCATTTGTTGCAGCTATCTGCACATAGAATGTCATAGGGTAGTCAAACCCCTTTGAAACAGTTTTAAAATCGGAATAACCGACAGAAATTCCTCTGCCTGCCACCGTATTCGATGTTATTGAAAGACGATTGTTCCTGTCAACCGTAAAAAGATATCCGTAACCTCTGTCACGCAGGATTGGTGAACCGTCCAGAGCTTTGGTCTCATTGAGCACTATATTACTCAACATCTCATCGGCAGAGACGCCCGGTGAAAAAATCCGGTTCCAAAGAATAGCCTGAATTACATTGAAATCCAATCCAAGCTCATTCCGTAAGGGAAGATCTGCGTAATGGCATACCGCATAACGGTTTGATGTCCGATCCATCACCACAACCTTATCGGGAAGGAATTCCACACGCGCAACCTCAAGAAGGCCAAGTACGCTTACGCCAATCTGGACAGAACGATCACGACGCATCCGTATTTGTCCGGTCGCCTTTCGTCCTGAGAGATTGAATGAAACCCTTGCGGTAAGTTCAGTAACCGAAGGTTCGGCCGCAAGAGAACTTAACAGTTCCTGATAGACGTCAGCGGTTTCAACGGTCGGTTTACGGGTAGTCCTTATAGACCGACAGCCTGTCAGAGACGAAAGCAGGAATACGGAAATCAATGTAACAAACAACAGTTGTCTCTTCATTCGAGATATTTTTCTTCCTTTATTTTACGTTCAATCGTTGTGGATTCACTATTTAGCTGAACAGCACGATGCCAATTTTCCAACGCCTTTTCCTTCTCACCACACATATAAAGGACGTCTCCATAATGTTCATAAATATCAGCATTATCTTCATCCATATAACGCAATGCTTTTTCCAGATAGGAAAGAGCCTCTTCATATCGCTGCAGCTTGAAAAGGATCCATGCATAAGTGTCAAGATATGTGGCATTAAGAGGTTCTTTTTCAAGAGTTCTGGCACTCATGGCAAGAGCCTGTTCAAGATTCCTTCCCTGAAGTGAAAGAAAATATGCATAATTGTTAAGAGAGACAGTTTCATCGGGATTATAGACCAACGCCGAATCATAGCAGATAAAAGCCTGATCCGTCATTCCATTGCTATAGTGGAACTGCCCTTTAAGACTATACAACTGTGCTATTCCGTCTCTGTCGGAAACTTTACCAATACCCTCATCCAGTGTACTGAACACCTTGGCCGTATCATCCTTTATATTATGGATTATAGCAGAATAATAGTAGGGTTCATAGATATCCGGCCGATGCTTGGCAACTGTACTGCTGAACTTAAGAACAGTCTCTACACCAGAAATATTGGCAACACCTTCCAGCAGGAGCCTTATCATTTGGCCGGGATTATCAACTTCGTAATAGGCAGAATCCATCTCGTTCAAAAACAGATAACAAAGGAAACGCCTTCCCTTAAATTCTTCCTCTACATCCTCAAGACGTGCATATCGTTCAAGCAGCCTTAGCTCTTTTTCATATTGTCCCGTTTCATCATAAAGGTTGGCCAACACAATCAACAGTTCCGAACGTCCGGGAAACTTGACCATCATCTGTTCGTACTGACTGATGGCTTCAGCTGTCTTGCGACGTGCAGTATAGACTGTAGCAAGAAACTGCTGGTACCAATAGTTTTCGGGCTCCATGTTTATAGCCCTTTTTAAAAATTGCTCGGATTTATCTACATTGCCTGTCGCCAGAAAATATTGTGCCATATTGTAATATGCTGCAGAAGATAAGGTATCAAGCTGTAAAGCATGACTCGTCAAATCCATTCCGGCATCATACTTCCCTTCATTTGACTTCAGTACACCTTCCATATAAAAATATCTGGAGGCATATCTGTCATAGACGGAGGAATCCGGAGAGCTATCTTTTCGGAATAGTCCTGACACGCTGCTGCATGAAATTATCACAGAGAGGCTTAACAGCAGAAACAATCGTGATACACGTCTGCTCATAATAATATCTTATTGCACAGTTTATATACCGCTATGGCCGAATCCGCCTGCTCCGCGCTGAGTATCATCAAGACTCTCCACACTCTCCCACTGTACGCGCTCGTGACTTGTGATTACCATCTGTGCTATACGTTCTCCGTCTTTGACCGTGAAATCATCCTGAGAGAGATTGATCATAATAACTCCTATCTCACCACGGTAATCGGCATCGATAGTTCCCGGAGAATTCAGCACGGTAACACCTTTTTTTATTGCCAAACCACTACGTGGACGCACTTGAGCTTCATATCCGACAGGAAGAGAGATGAACAGACCGGTGGGGACCAGTCTGCGTTCAAACGGTTTGAGCACTATCGGTTCCTCAAGGTTGGCGCGCAGGTCCATGCCGGCCGATGAAGGTGTCGCATATTCAGGCAACTGATGATGCGAACGGTTAATTATCCTTACTTTCATATCTTCATCTCTGTTTTATCAGCGAAATTAGTAAATATACTGCCAATAAAGGTAGAAAAGCTGTGAAAAACCACTAAATTTGAAACAAAAGAGATGAAACAGATGGATTGGGAAAGACTTATATCAAGCAAACGCCTGGGAATGGAAGATATCGACTCAAGACACAGAGATGACCGTTCGGACTTTCTCAGGGACTATGACAGACTTATTTTCTCCGCCCCATTCAGGCGACTGCAGAACAAGACACAGGTGTTTCCTCTGCCCGGAAGTGTATTCGTGCACAACCGCTTGACACATAGCCTTGAAGTTGCATGTGTAGGACGTTCGCTGGGTAACAACGTAGCCCGGCAAATACTGCAAGAGCGACCTCTACTGAAATCTTTCAATCTGGATGAAATAGGTAATATCGTTTCGGCGGCATGTCTGGCGCACGACATGGGGAACCCTCCATTCGGCCATTCCGGAGAAAAGGCTATTTCTGCCTATTTCACCGATGGAAAAGGAGCTTCTCTACGAAAATACTTTATAGATAATCCATGCCAATGGACCGATATCATCAATTTTGAAGGTAATGCCAACGCCTTCCGCCTGCTTGCACATCAGTTTTTGGGTCGTAGAAAAGGCGGTTTCGCCATGACTTACTCGACACTTGCCGCAATTGTAAAATACCCCTATTCTTCTATTCTGGCAAACGGCAAACACAAATTCGGTTTTTTTGAGAGTGAAGCACCTCTGTTCGAAAAAATTGCCGATGAATTGGGGATAATACGACTTTCAAAGCCGGGAGAACCGCTCCATTTTGTCCGCTATCCTTTGGTCTATCTGGTTGAAGCGGCCGACGACATCTGCTATCTGCTTATGGACATTGAAGATGCACATAAACTAAAACTACTCTCCACAGTTGAAACGAAATCGCTTATGCTCGATTTCCTCTCCGATGAGGACAAAGAGCACGCAAAGGGTATAATAAGGATGATTGGCGACAGCAATGAGCAGGTATCATATCTGAGATCGAAACTGATAGGACTTCTTATAGACGAATGTAAACGCGTCTTCCTTGAGAATGAAAAGGATATTCTTGAAGGTCGGTTCAACGGTTCGCTTATAGAGCATATCAGCGACAGGCCCAAGAAGGAATATATAAAATGTTACAAACTTTCAGTAGAGAGAATATATCAATCAAAAGACGTGCTTGAGGTAGAGCTTGCCGGATTTCGCATAATCAGTACTCTGCTTGACCTGATGATAGAAGCTGTACTGTATCCTGAAAGAGAGTATTCCAAACTGCTCATTAACCGCGTATCAAGCCAATATGAGATTAATGCCAATGATATTTACACGCGTATTCTTGCCGTTCTCGATTATATCAGTGGTATGACCGATGTCTATGCGCTCGATATTTACAGGAAAATTAAGGGGACCACTCTTCCTAACGTATAAAAAAAGAGGGGATGAGATTAAAGTTTCTCACCCCCTCCTTCTAAATATCAAGTTTAATCAATATTCTTTTGAGGAAGTTCAAAGTCGGAGATTGTGCCTCTTGAAGCTTGAAGAAGTTCATACTCCTCCCTGTCACCGACAATTATTTTATCAAACTCACGAAGACCTGTTCCTGCAGGAATCAAATGTCCGCATATCACATTCTCCTTCATACCCTTCAGATAGTCGGTCTTACCGTTTATCGCAGCCTCATTGAGAACCTTAGTGGTCTCTTGGAACGATGCGGCCGACATGAAGCTTTGCGTAGCCAGTGCGGCACGGGTTATTCCCTGAAGTACCTGAGTTGAGGTTGCCGGTATGGCGTCACGTACCTCTACCAGGCGAAGGTCTTTGCGTTTGAGTATTGAATTTTCATCACGAAGTTTGCGTGCTGTGACAATCTGACCAACGGACATATTCTCAGAATCACCCGTATCTGTCACCACCTTCTTACCCCATATACGGTCATTCTCCTCCATGAACTCCAGTTTATCAACGACCTGCTGTTCAAGGAATCGGGTGTCACCCGGTTCACCTATCTCAACCTTACGCATCATTTGACGAACAATAATCTCAAAGTGCTTATCATTGATCTTCACACCCTGCAAGCGATATACATCCTGAACCTCATTAACGATATACTCCTGAACAGCTGTTGGGCCTTTGATGGTAAGTATGTCGGCCGGGGTTACAGCGCCGTCAGAGAGAGGGGTACCCGCACGTACAAAATCGCCCTCCTGAACAAGAATCTGCTTGGAAAGAGCTACTAAGTACTTCTTTTCATCACCTGTACGGGACACCACTGATATCTCGCGGTTACCTCGCTTTATCCTACCCATGCGGACAGTTCCGTCAATTTCGGAAACCACGGCAGGATTAGACGGGTTACGAGCCTCAAAGAGTTCTGTGACACGGGGCAGACCGCCGGTTATATCACCGGTTTTGCCCTGAACACGTGGAATCTTCACTATTATATCGCCGGCAACAAGTTTCTGACCATCCTTTACCACGACATGACCACCCACCGGCAGGTTGTATGAACGAAGTATATTGCCTTTTGCATCAACAATGTCGGCAGTAGGGATCTTGGTCTTATCCTTGGTCTCAACGATTATGATCTCTTCAAGACCGGTAGATTCATCGGACTCTATCTTATAAGTTACACCTTCAATGACATCTTGAAGCTTTAGTGTTCCCGAATCCTCGGTTATGATAATGGCATTGAAAGGATCCCATTCGGCAATCAAATCACCCTTCTTGACAACATCACCACCTGATAAATAGAGCTTAGAACCATAAGGGAGGTTTTGCGTTGAAAGTGTAATTCCCGTATTTTGATCAATAAACTTTACTTCGCCCAAGCGACCTACTACAATGCGGTACGAAGTTTTGTTTGCTCCTCCGGCCGTAGCAGTGTTATCGATAGCAACGGTACGAACCTCCTCAAACTCAACCCGACAATCATATCGGGCTGTCAGACGTGAGTTGGCTGCGATATTGGACGCTGTACCACCGGCATGGAAAGTTCGCAATGTCAACTGAGTACCGGGCTCGCCAATCGACTGGGCAGCAATAACACCCACTGCCTCACCCTTCTCTACCATACGGCCTGTTGCCAGGTTACGTCCGTAACACTTGGCACAAACACCGTGCTTGCTTTCGCAGGTAAGCACCGAACGTATCTCAACGCTTTCAATCGGGGATTGATCAATTTTAGCAGCAATCTCCTCGGTTATCTCTTCACCGGTAGCAACCAGGATCTCACCGGTCGTAGGATGTATGACATCATGAACCGATACACGACCCAATATGCGCTCATAAAGTGAAGCGACAATCTCCTCGTTCTCCTTCAAGGCTGCACAAACAAGACCGCGCAGTGTACCGCAGTCTTCTTCGGTAATAATAACATCATGTGATACGTCAACCAGGCGACGTGTCAGATAACCTGCATCGGCTGTCTTAAGAGCAGTATCGGCCAGACCCTTTCGGGCACCGTGTGTAGAGATGAAATATTCCAATACGGAGAGACCCTCCTTGAAGTTTGAAAGAATCGGGTTTTCAATAATCTGAGCACCTTCGGCACCGGCCTTCTGCGGTTTGGCCATAAGACCGCGCATACCTGAAAGTTGACGGATCTGTTCCTTAGATCCACGGGCACCCGAATCAAGCATCATATAGACGGAGTTGAAACCCTGATCATCCGATGAAATGGTCTTCATCAACACCTTTGACAGGTCTTCGTTTACTTGTGTCCAAACGTCAATAACTTTGTTGTAACGTTCGTTATCGGTTATAAGACCCATGTTATACTCTGCCGTAATGGCCTCGACCTCTTCGTTACCCCTGTTCACAAGCTGCTCCTTTTCATCGGGTACTATGATGTCGCTCAGGTTAAATGAAAGACCGCCCTGGAAAGCCATCTGGTAACCAAGGTCCTTGATTCCATCGAGGAATTCACATGCGCGGGCCACACCCACCTTCTTTATGACATCGGCAATAAGGTCACGCAGTGTCTTCTTTGAGATCAGCTGATTGATATAACCTACCTCATCGGGAATTATCTCGTTGACGATAACGCGACCAACCGATGTCTCTACCAAATGGGTTATAGGTTTACCTTGTTCGTCAATGTCATTGACCTTTACCTTGACAATTGCATGGATTTCAACTTTTCCCTCGTTATAGGCAATAAGAGCCTCTTCCGGTCCGTAAAAGACAAGACCTTCGCCCTTAGCGCCTTTACGCAACTTGGTAATGTAATAGAGACCAAGGACCATATCCTGTGAAGGCACGGTAATAGGCGCACCATTGGCGGGATTCAGAATGTTATGAGACTGCAGCATAAGTATCTGAGCCTCAACTATTGCCTCATTGCCAAGCGGAAGATGTACAGCCATCTGGTCACCGTCAAAGTCGGCATTGAAAGCGGTACATGAAAGTGGATGTAACTGAATTGCCTTACCCTCAATCATTTTGGGCTGGAATGCCTGAATACCCAGACGGTGCAGTGTGGGAGCACGGTTCAAAAGAACAGGATGTCCCTTCATTACATATTCCAAAATATCCCAAACTATGGGATCTTTGCCGTCAACTATCTTCTTTGCAGACTTTACAGTCTTGACAATACCACGCTCAATGAGCTTGCGTATAATGAAAGGCTTATAGAGTTCGGCAGCCATAAGCTTGGGAATACCGCACTCGCCCATCTTAAGCTCAGGACCGACCACAATTACGGAACGCGCAGAGTAGTCAACACGCTTACCGAGAAGGTTTTGGCGGAAACGTCCCTGTTTACCCTTTAGTGAATCGGAGAGTGACTTAAGAGGACGATTAGCTTCCGATTTCACGGCACTGGCCTTGCGGCTGTTGTCAAACAGACTGTCAACGGCCTCCTGCAACATACGTTTCTCATTACGCAGAATAACCGCAGGAGCCTTAATCTCAATAAGTCTCTTAAGACGGTTATTACGTATTATAACCCTTCTGTAGAGATCGTTCAGGTCGGATGTGGCAAAACGTCCGCCATCCAGGGGGACCAAGGGACGGAGCTCAGGAGGAGTTACCGGAACCACCTTAAGAATCATCCATTCAGGGCGATTCAGCTCCCGTGATGAACGGAAAGACTCTACAACCTGAAGACGTTTCAGAGCCTCTGTCTTACGCTGCATAGACTGATCGCTACTGGCGCGGGCGCGTAACTCGTATGAGAGTTTGTCAAGATCAAGACCGGCCAAAAGGTCATAAACAGCCTCAGCACCCATCTTGGCAACAAACTTATCAGGGTCGCTGTCATCAAGCATATGATTCTCCTTAGGAAGCTTGTCAAGAATGTCAAGATACTCCTCCTCAGAGAGGAGATCCAGACGGGTGCTGCCTAGGGCATCTTCCGATTTCCACACGCCAGGATTGATGACAACATAACGCTCATAGTATATAATGGAATCAAGTTGCTTGGTAGGAATACCCAGCAAATAGCCTATCTTGTTGGGAAGTGTACGGAAATACCAAATATGAGCCACCGGAACCACTAGCTGGATGTGTCCCATGCGCTCACGGCGCACCTTCTTCTCGGTAACCTCAACACCGCAACGCTCGCATACGATACCCTTATAACGGATTCTCTTATATTTTCCGCAGTGGCACTCATAATCCTTAACCGGACCGAATATGCGCTCGCAGAACAGACCGTCACGCTCGGGTTTATATGTGCGATAATTTATGGTTTCAGGCTTTACAACCTCACCGTTTGAGTTTGTCAAAATCTCTTCAGGTGATGCCAGACTGATAGTAATCTTCGAGAAATTGCTTTTTATCTTTGTATCTTTTTTGAAAGCCATTGCTTTTTACTTTTTAAATGGTAATTACTCAAGACTGATGCTAAGTCCCAAACCGCGTAACTCATGTATAAGTACGTTCAACGATTCAGGTATGCCCGGAGTGGGCATCGGATCACCTTTAACAATTGCCTCATAAGCCTTTGAACGGCCAGTCACATCATCGGACTTGATAGTCAGTATCTCCTGCAGCACGTGCGATGCACCAAATGCCTCAAGGGCCCAAACCTCCATTTCACCGAAACGCTGACCGCCGAACTGAGCCTTACCGCCAAGTGGCTGCTGAGTGATAAGAGAGTACGGACCTATTGAACGGGCGTGCATCTTATCCTCGACCATATGACCAAGCTTAAGCATATAGGTAACGCCTACTGTTGCGCACTGATCAAACGGTTCACCTGTGCCACCATCATAAAGCTGTGTCTTGCCGTAGCGGGGCAGAGAGGCCTTATCGGTCCATTCATTCAAATCATCAATGGAAGCGCCGTCAAATATGGGACTTGCGAACTTGACGCCGAGCTCACGGCCTGCATGGCCGAGAACTGTCTCAAATATCTGACCTATGTTCATACGTGAAGGCACACCCAGCGGATTCAAGACAATGTCTACGGGAGTACCGTCAGCGAGGAACGGCATGTCCTCCTGTTTAACCACCCGCGACACGATACCTTTGTTGCCGTGGCGACCGGCCATCTTGTCTCCTACACCTATCTTGCGTTTTTTGGCCACATAAACCTTTGCCATCTGGATGATACCCGAAGGCAGTTCATCACCTATAGTCAAAGCAAGCTTGTTACGTTTGTTTTCAGCGTCGTACTCCTTATATTTGTGCAGATAGTTGACAATCAGCTTGGAAACAAGGTCGTTAGTACGCTCATCGGTAGTCCAACAATCTGACTGGATTGAAGAGTATTCAAGCGATTCGAGAATCTGTTTTGTAAAGCGTTGTCCCTTGGTAATGACTTCTGCACCCAGAAGGTCGAAAACACCTTGTGAAGTCTTCTTCTCCGTCAAAGTCAGGAGCTTGTTTACGAGTATCTCTTTCAGTTCGGAAACCTTCTCCTCGAATTCGGCATCAATCTTAGGCAGTTTGGCCTTGTCAGCCATCTTCGAACTGCGGGTCTTGATAGCACGCGAGAAAAGTTTCTTGTCAATAACAACACCACTGAGTGAAGGTGAAGCCTTTAGAGAGGCGTCCTTAACGTCACCGGCCTTGTCACCGAATATGGCACGCAAAAGTTTCTCCTCAGGTGAAGGATCCGATTCACCCTTAGGTGTGATTTTTCCTATCAGTATATCACCCGGCTCGACATGTGCACCTATGCGGATGATACCGTTCTCATCAAGATCCTTGGTAGCATCTTCGCTGACATTGGGTATATCGGAAGTCAATTCTTCCAGACCGCGTTTTGTTTCACGCACCTCAAGAATAAACTCCTCAACATGTATGGAGGTTAGTATATCTTCGCGCACAACACGCTCGTTGAGCACTATGGCGTCTTCGTAATTATAACCCTTCCAAGGCATGTAAGCCACAAGCAGGTTCTTACCAAGAGCCAGTTCGCCGTTCTGGGTCGAATACCCTTCAGTCAATATATCACCTGCCTTTACCCTTTGACCTGTTTCACATATAGGACGCAGGTCAATGGTCATGTTTTGGTTGGTACGACGGAACTTAGGTATTCTGTATCTCTTTTCAGCCGGTTCGAAGCTTACAAATTCCTCATCGCTGGTGCGATCATAAAGGATGTGTATAAATGATGAGTCAACGTATGTTACGACACCTTCACCCTCGGCAACTATCTGTGTGCGTGAGTCTTCAACCAACTGTCTCTCGATACCGGTACCAACAATAGGTACTTCGGTGCGCATAAGAGGTACTGCCTGACGCATCATATTTGACCCCATAAGGGCGCGGTTGGCGTCATCATGCTCAAGGAACGGGATCAGCGCAGCGGCTATAGAGGCTATCTGCTGAGGAGAGACGTCCATAAGTTCAACCTCTTCTGGCGCAACTACCGGGAAATCCGCATCACAGCGTGCCTTGACACGGGTGCGTATAAACTTACCCTTCTCATCGTAAGGAGCGTTACCCTGACCAATGATCTTGTCCTCCTCTTCTTCGGCTGTCAGATATTCTACCTCGTCATTATTGAGGTTGACATGGCTATCCTTGACCTTACGATAAGGAGTTTCAATAAATCCTAAATCGTTGATCTTGGCATAAATACATAGAGACGAAATAAGACCGATGTTGGGTCCTTCGGGAGTCTCTATCGGACACAGACGTCCGTAGTGTGTGTAGTGTACGTCTCGCACCTCAAATCCGGCACGCTCACGCGACAGGCCACCGGGTCCAAGTGCCGACATACGACGCTTATGAGTAATTTCAGCCAAAGGATTGGTCTGGTCCATAAACTGTGAAAGCGCGTTGGTTCCGAAGAAAGAGTTAATAACGGCTGAAACAGTCTTGGCATTGATCAGGTCTGTGGGAGTGAACACCTCGTTATTACGCACGTTCATGCGCTCGCGTATGGTACGTGCCATACGGGCAAGACCTATAGCGAACTGGTTTGACAGTTGCTCGCCAACAGTACGTACACGGCGGTTTGAGAGGTGATCGATATCATCTACGACAGCGTGTGAATTGACAAGTTCAATCAGATATTTTATTATCTCAATAATATCCTCCTTGGTCAACACACCTATATTCATCTCTGTGGTCAGATCGAGTTTCTTGTTAACCCTGTAACGGCCAACTTCGCCTAAATCATACCGTTTCTCCGAGAAGAAGAGGTTGTTTATAACCTCACGTGCACTTGAATCATCGGCAGGATCGGCATTACGCAACTGACGGTAAATATAAAGAACTGCCTCTTTTTCCGAGTTGCAGGGGTCTTTCTGAAGAGTGTTAAAAATAATCGAGTAGTCCAGCTGATTCGTCTGCTTCTTATGTAGCAAAATGGTCGAAAGACCGGAATCAAGTATATCGGCAATGTTATCTTCCGTCAATTCGGATTCGCGGTCCACAACGACTTCATGACGCTCAATGGAGACGACTTCGCCGGTATCGGAATCGACAAAATCTTCGATGCGCGTTCTGAGCACACGTGCAGCCAGTTTCCGGCCAATACACCTCTTCAGATTAGTCTTGTTTACCTTAACTTCTTCTGCTAAATCAAAGATATCCACAATATCTTTGTCCGATTCAAATCCTATGGCACGAAGCAATGTGGTTACCGGAAGCTTCTTCTTACGATCGATATAAGCATACATGACATTGTTAATGTCAGTGGCAAACTCAATCCAGGAACCTTTAAAAGGAATGACACGTGCCGAATAGAGGGGAGTTCCGTTTGAATGGATACTCTGTCCGAAGAATACACCCGGAGAACGATGCAGCTGAGAGACGACAACGCGCTCAGCACCGTTAATTATAAAAGTACCCTGGTGCGTCATATAAGGTATGGGACCAAGATAGACATCCTGAATGACCGTATCAAAATCCTCATGATCGGGATCGGTACAGTACAGTTTCAGCTTTGCCTTCAAGGGTACGCTATAGGTCAGACCATGCTCCAGACACTCTTCAATAGTATAGCGGGGCGGGTCAATGTAATAGTCCAAAAATTCCAGAACAAAGTTGTTTCGAGTGTCCGCTATCGGAAAGTTCTCCGAGAACACCTTGTAGAGACCTTCGTTCTTGCGTTTCTCTGGCGGGGTGTCCAACTGAAGGAAATCCTTGAATGACTTTAACTGCACTTCAAGAAAATCGGAACAGGGCATAGGGTTCCTTACGGAAGCAAAATTAACTCTTTGGTTATCAGTGTTTGAAGACATAAATTAAGGTAAAAGATGGAACTTGTTATTTTAACGCACAAAAAGGTTAAGTACCCTAGGCAGCTTTGTAAAGCTGCTTTCGGGGTTACTTAACCATTCACCTGACTTTGCAGGTCTGTTAAATTATTTAAGTTCAACTTCTGCGCCAACCTCCTCGAGAGTCTTCTTCAGCGACTCTGCTTCGTTCTTAGCGAGACCTTCCTTAACAACGCTTGGTGCTGCGTCAACAAGATCCTTGGCCTCCTTAAGACCTAGACCACAAGCCTCCTTAACTGCCTTAACGACAGCAAGTTTGTTTGCACCAAATCCTTTCAGTAATACGTCGAATGAAGACTTCTCTTCTGCAACCTCAGCAGCGGCAGCAGGATCGGCGGCAGCTACAGCTACAGCTGCAGCGGCGGGTTCAATTCCATATTCATCCTTCAGGATGTTTGCAAGTTCATTGACCTCTTTAACGGTAAGGTTAACCAGTTGTTCTGCTAATGCTTTCAAATCAGCCATTGTTTTATAATTTTAATAGGTTTGTTACTTTTTTAAATTAGTTCTCTTTTTCTCCAAGAGTCTTTAAAACTCCATGGATGGTGTTTGCACCAGACTGAAGAGCAGAAACGACATTCTTGGCCGGTGATTGCAACAGTGCAACAATATCGGCAATAAGTTCCTTCTTGCTCTTAATATTGACCAGAGCCTCAAGCTGGTCAGCTCCAATATAGAAGCTTTCCTCAGCATAAGCAGCCTTGAGGCCCGGAATACCCGTTTTTTTGTCAGAGACATCCTTCAAGAGCTTTGCGGGAACATTTGCAGTATTGGCAAGCATCAGAGCTGTTGTGCCCTTCAGGGAACCATACAGCGGTGAATAGTCAATATCCAGCTGTTCCAAAGCTTTTTGAAGAAGAGTGTTCTTGACTACAATCATCTTAACTTCACTCTTGAAGCATTTCCTGCGTAAATCAACTGTCGCGACAGAATTAAGACCGGTTACATCAACCAGATAGAGAGCAGGATAGCTCTGTATTGTCTGCTTCAGGGACTCTATTATTAAAGCTTTATTCTCTTTCTTCATAATATTCTATTCAGTTTATTAATCAGATCTCATCCAATGACTTAGGATCTATCTTGATTCCCTTACTCATTGTACTCGAAAGATAAATACTCTTTATATAAGTACCCTTAGCTGCAGCAGGTTTTAGTTTGATAATTGTATCAATAAACTCTTTTGCATTCTCTCTTATAGCATCGGCAGTGAATGAAACCTTACCGATAGAAGCGTGGACGATACCGGTCTTGTCAACTTTGAAATCAATCTTACCTTGTTTGACCTCTTTGACAGCCTTGGCAACATCCATTGTTACAGTACCACTCTTGGGGTTAGGCATGAGTCCGCGAGGACCCAGAATACGTCCTAAAGGACCAAGTTTACCCATAAGGGCCGGCTGGGTGATAATCACATCGATATCTGTCCAACCACCTTTGATCTTTTCTATATATTCCTCAAAACCTACATAGTCAGCACCTGCTTCCTTAGCGGCATCTTCCTGGTCTGGTGTACACAGAGCAAGAACTCTGACAGCCTTACCGGTTCCGTTAGGAAGAGATACAACACCACGGACCATCTGATTAGCCTTACGGGGATCTACACCAAGACGAACATCGATGTCAACCGATGCATCAAACTTAGTGGTAGTAATATCCTTGACCAACTGAGATGCCTCCTTGAGGGTATATGCCTTGTCTGCTTCTAACATAGAAGCGACGCTCTTTTGGTTTTTTGTCAGTTTACCCATTTTTTAAAACTTTTTTCAGTGAATGCCAGGTTTAATCCTTAACTGTTATTCCCATGCTCCTTGCTGTACCGGCAACCATTGAGATGGCCGACTCAAGCGTAAAGCAGTTAAGATCAGTCATTTTATCCTGCGCAATCGCTGCAACCTGTTCCTTAGTTACTGAAGCAACCTTCTTACGGTTAGGTTCTGCTGAACCTCCCTTAGCTCTGGAAGCCTCAAGTAACTGGATGGCTACAGGAGGAGTCTTTATGACAAAGTCGAATGATTTGTCACCGTAATAGGTGATAATCACCGGCAAAGTCTTACCTGATCGGTCCTGGGTTCTGGCATTGAACTGTTTGCAAAACTCCATAATATTCAACCCCTTGGAACCCAAAGCGGGACCAACGGGAGGTGATGGGTTTGCAGCGCCTCCTTTAATCTGTAATTTGATTATTCCAGCAACTTCTTTAGCCATTTTCCGAAAAATTAAATGTAAACACTATATACGGAGAACAAATGTAAGCTTGGTAACAGCTGCCTACAGTTTCTCCACTTGCATAAAACCAAGATCTATGGGTGTTCTACGACCGAAGATCTTGACCATGACCTTGAGCTTTTTCTTCGCGTTGTCAACCTCTTCAATAACACCATTGAAGCCTGAAAACGGTCCGAAAGTCACCTTTACTGTTTCGCCTACAGTGAAGGGGACAAAGATCTCTTCCTGTGTCTCTTCGAGTTCATCAACTGAACCCAATATCCTGCTGACTTCAGAAGGACGCAGAGGGGTGGGATTGTCCATGCCACCGAGAAAACCCAAAACATTGGGACAATTTCTGAGACGCAACTTAATCTCACCGTCAAGGGCAGCCTCTACCAATACATAACCCGGCAAATAACTGCGTTCCTTAACAACGCGTTTACCGTTACGTATTTGAACTACCTTTTCAGTGGGAATAAGCACTTGTGTAATCTGATCTTCGAGACCATTATTCCTGACATCGGCCTCAAGATATTCCTTTACCTTGAGTTCCTTGCCACTAATAGCCCTAAGAACATACCACTTTTTTTCCAACTCAGCCATTTTCTCCAATCAGGGATAAATAAATTTCATTATTTCCTCGAAGCATTTATCCATCAGGAATACCACAATAGCAATCATCAGGGAAGCAACTAAAACGATGACTGCGCTGCTTGAAAGTTCCTTGCCGGTAGGCCATGTTGTCTTATGGACAAGCTCTTTGTAAGATTCCTTACAATTCTGAATGAATTTCCTAAACATAATTCTGTTTTCTCTTTGCACGGGTGGAAAGGCTCGAACTCTCGACACTCGGTTTTGGAGACCGATGCTCTACCAACTGAGCTACACCCGTAGTCAATGACAGTTCCCCCATAGAGAGGGGAACTGACACTGTTCTAACTTATTATCAGTCAAGAATAGCTGTAATCTGACCTGAACCTACTGTACGGCCGCCCTCACGGATAGCGAAACGCAGACCAACATTAATAGCAACAGGATAAATCAGAGTTACAGTAATCTCAACGTTATCGCCGGGCATTACCATCTCAGTTCCCTCGGGAAGAGTGATCTCACCGGTACAGTCCATTGTGCGAATGTAGAACTGAGGACGATACTTGTTACGGAATGAGGTGTGACGACCGCCTTCCTTCTGTGTCAGAACATAGATAGTAGCCTTGAATGTAGTATGAGGCTTAATCTGACCCGGATGGCAGAGAACCATACCGCGTCTGATCTCGGTCTTATCAATACCGCGGAGCAACAGACCTACGTTATCACCGGCCTCTCCCTGAGCAAGTAGCTTGCGGAACATCTCAACGCCGGTAACGGTTGTCTCCTTCTCCTCACCAAGACCAAGGATCTCAACCTTATCACCAACCTTGACAACACCAGTCTCAATACGACCGGTGGCAACTGTACCACGACCTGTGATTGAGAATACATCCTCAACAGGCATAAGGAACGGCTTATCAACAGCGCGCGGAGGCAGTGGGATCCACTCGTCAACGGCAGCCATCAGTTCCAGAACCTTATCCTCCCACTCAGCAACACCATTCAATGCACCAAGAGCAGAACCGCGTATAATCGGAGAATTATCACCGTCAAACTCGTAAGCATCAAGAAGCTCACGCATCTCCATCTCAACGAGGTCGATCATTTCGCCATCTACATCGGGAGAGTCGCACTTATTCAAAAATACAACCAGACGGGGAACATTCACCTGACGGGCAAGCAAGATATGCTCACGTGTCTGAGGCATAGGACCGTCAGTAGCAGCAACAACCACGATAGCACCGTCCATCTGGGCAGCACCGGTAACCATGTTCTTTACATAGTCAGCGTGTCCGGGACAGTCAACGTGTGCATAGTGACGATTCTCGGTTTCATACTCTACGTGTGAAGTGTTGATGGTTATACCACGTTCTTTCTCTTCAGGAGCATTGTCAATCTGATCGAAAGACTTGATTTTGTCCTTGTTACCCGATACTTTTTCTGACAGCACCTTAGTGATGGCTGCGGTCAAAGTGGTCTTGCCATGGTCAACGTGACCGATAGTACCAATGTTTACGTGCGGTTTCGTACGCACAAATGTCTCTTTTGCCATAGTTTTATTTTATTGATTATAAACTTGATGTCAACAACAAAAAGGTTCCCGTAAAGACGGACTCCTCCTAGTATTAAATTAACACTTGAGCTGTTACCGAGATTTGAACTCGGGACCTCATCCTTACCAAGGATGCGCTCTACCAAACTGAGCTATAACAGCGACAAATCTGGAGCGGGAAACGGGACTCAAACCCGCGACCCTCAGCTTGGAAGGCTAATGCTCTATCAACTGAGCTATTCCCGCAACTTTCATTGTCGCGAAAATGTTTTTTTTGACCTGCCTTATTGCCATATATATAATAAATAAGGTGGTATCCCGAAAAAAACCGCAGATCCCGGAAAACCGGTTTTCGCCACATCTGTTTTGTGGGTGAAGATGGATTCGAACCACCGAAGTCGAAAGACAGCAGATTTACAGTCTGCCCCATTTGGCCACTCTGGAATTCACCCTGTTGCTTTTACAATATGTTTGAGAACATTTTTTGAGCCGCTAGTCGGAATCGAACCAACAACCTACGCATTACAAGTGCGTTGCTCTACCATTGAGCCATAGCGGCAAAAACAAAGCGCCCGCCCTTGAAAAATGAAGAGCGGGTGCAAAGATATTTCAAATTTCTTTAAGAACAAAAAAGCGAGTGTATTTTTTTACTTTTCACGTTGTTTTTCCTTGTTTTTCTTGAGTTGACGCACCAATGCATCGAGACATTCATCGACCGCCTGCTCGAAGGTATCGCATGTCTTTTCAGCAAACAGTTCCCCGTTAGGAACTATAACGGTAATTGACGCCTGCTTGTTGAGCGCCGTCTCAGGTTTGATAACCCTCAACACCACATCAACCCTACGTATCAACTCGTGCACTCTTTCGAGTTTTGCACATTTCTTCTCAATGAACGCTAAAAGCTGTTCAGTTGCTGTGAAATGCAACGCTTGGATTTTTGTTTCCATAACTTTATGGTTTTAGGTTGTCTTAGGCCCTTGGATGAGCCTGTTTATATATATCTTTAAGTTCCTGCAAAGTGTTATGAACATATATTTCAGTCGTTTGCAGGCTGTTGTGTCCCAACAACTCCTTGACCGCTCCCAACTCGGCATTGTGATTCAGCATAGATGTGGCAAACGTATGACGAAGCACATGAGGGCTTTTCTTGGCAACTGACGAGACCTTGGACAAGGCATCCTTAACCAACAAATAGACCTGATGTCTAGGAATACGCTCCCCTTTATTACTTACAAAAAAAGCTCCTTCAGTCATGCCGAATTCCGCCTCACGGGCTTCCATGTAGAGACGGAACCTCTCCTCCAGTTCCTTACCGAAAGGTATGAAACGCTGCTTGTCCCGTTTTCCGGTCACTTTGACCATATTGGTAGAAAAGTCTATGTCGCGGTCATTCAGCCCGATAAGCTCAGCCATGCGTATGCCTGTCTGATAAAAAGTGGCTATTATAGTCCTGTTTCTTATTCCGATGAATCCCGTACCGAGATCTGTTTCATCAAGTAAAATATCCATTTCGGACTCTTTAACAAACTGAGGCAGCGGTTTTTTATTTTTGGGACCCTTTACACCCTGCACAGGTGAGGTCTCCAGGATTCCGCGCAGACGCATATAACGGTAAAAGGAACGTAGTGTGCTGAGTTTTCTGTTTACAGTAGTGGTAGCGCTCCCTCTTTCCATCATATCTACGATCCACAGGCGGACAAGGTCTCTGTCACACGAAAGTAAGTCAAGGCTGTTGTCAGTCTCTTTGAGGAACTGTTCAAACAGCACCAAATCACTACGATAGGCTTCTACCGTCTTGTCGGAGTAGTTTTTCTCCAGTTTTAGATATTTCAGAAAACGTTCCTTATACATAGATAAAATTCGTCGCTGAATGAATTCAGTGACGAATATAAAAGAAAAAAAATCAAAAAACAAGCAGAACTATGGAGTATTTTACTCCTCTATCTGCTGCAGTTTTTGTTTGTAAATTGCGCGATCTTTTTGAAGACGTCTCAGTTCAGACGGTTTGTTGAACTGCTGGCGGTGGCGAAGTTCCTTAGCCACGCCGGTCTTTTCATACTTTCTTTTGAATCTTTTGAGAGCGCGTTCAATGTTTTCACCCTCTTTTACCGGTACAATGATCATTTTTTATTTCTATTCTATTTTTGTTTTATTTTTCCTCTGGAAATTAAAATAAGCGGCGCAAAATTAGACATTTTTTCATCATGAGCAAAAATAATGAGACTTTTTTCACGTTAATAAACCGATGAGCGCAAAGTATAAACTCTTTTTCGCTGTTGTGATTCTCTGCCTGAGCTCGTCGGTTAAGGCGCAGTACGACATACATTTCGCCCATTTTTGGGCGGTAAAGCCTTTTTATAATCCGGCCGGTATGAGTTGGAACGGACAGCTTAACGTAGCGGGAGCTCTTTCCATGCAGATGGCAGGATACAGACGTGCTCCCGTCTCCATGTATCTAGGTGCAGATACAGAACTCCCCTTTGACAGGGGACGTCACTCGGGAGGCGCAGGCCTTTTCAATGAAACCATCGGACTCTTCACTAACCGCAGAATGTTCTTTAACTATGGCTATAGATTCCATTTAGGAAGAAAAGGTTGGCTGAACATCGGCTTGCAGGGAGGGGTGATGTCCATGGAGTTTGACGGGACCAGGATTGATGCCGAGACCTCAGGCGATCCGGCATTCCCCACATCCAGAGAGCGGGGCAGCACCGGTGATCTGGGTGCCGGTCTTATGTATTCCGGCAATGAATGGTATTTGGGATTGTCGGCACAGCACCTGAACATTCCCCATATTGAATTCGGGAAAGGAGTCGGGAAAAGATCCGAAATGGATATCAAAACCACGTTCTACATGAACAGTGGATACAATATTCAGCTTAAAAATCCGTTCATATCGTTACAACCCTGCATACTGGTACAGAGCGATCTGGATTTTTTCAGGACGGACCTGTCGGCAAGAGCTACATATGAGTATGACTCATTCCTGTTTTACGGAGGTCTGACATGGTCCCCGGGAGTTTCGATCGCAGTATTGGCAGGAGGAAGATACAAGGGCGTTCTTATAGGATATGCATACGAGCTTTATACAGGTGATATAGGCTATCTTAACGGTAGTCATGACCTTGTGGTGAGCTGGCAGACCGATATTGATTTCTTTGGCAGAGGAAGGAATGCCCACAAAAGTGTAAGGTATTTATAATATATATAATGAAACTGAAAAACGTTGTTTTGACCGGCATGGTGGCTGTTCTTTTTACAGCACCGGGTTGCACCAGCAGCGGATATTCGTCATCGGCTGTCGGAGGCGAAGTCACCGGTTCGTCATCGGCTGCACTGCGTGAACCGATACCCTATGGTATGGTTCTTGTAAAAAGAGGCTCTTTAAAAGTAGGCGAAGAGGCTAATGACAGTCTTTGGGGATTGGATTTTCCTACCAAAGAGATCTCTGTCGAATCATTTTGGATGGACGAATATGAGGTCTCGAATGCCAAATACCGCCAGTTTGTCAACTGGGTACGCGACTCCATTATCCGCACCCGGCTTGCCGATCCGGCTTACGGCGATGATGAATCATTCATTATTACTGAAGATAAATATGGTGAGCCAATTACCCCGCGTTTGAATTGGGCTATACCCATCCCCTGGAAAAAGCCGAATGAAGACCAGGAGAGAGCAATTGAAAGTATCTATTACATAAATCCTTTCACGGGTGAGAAGATGCTTGACGTAAAACAGTTGAACTATCGATACGAACTGTTCGATTATACACAGGCGGCACTGCGCAAGAACCAGCTTGATCCTAGCGACAGAATCAGGAACACAGACCTGGACCCGTCCGGTGAGATAGTTATGATTTCAAAGGATACCGCCTATATTGATGACGAAGGGAATATTATACGGGAGAGTATTAACAGGGAGCTGTCAAGCATCTATGATTTTGTCAACACATATATTGTAAATATATTCCCTGATACCACCTGCTGGATAAACGATTTTCCCAACTCTAACAACGAGAGCTATATGCGGCTCTATTTCTCGCATCCCAACTACGATGACTATCCCGTAGTCGGCGTAAGCTGGGAGCAGGCCAACGCATTCTGTGCATGGCGTACCGAATTCCTGCTCGCGGGACTTGGTCCGCAGGCCAAATATATACAGCGTTATCGCCTGCCCACAGAAGCTGAATGGGAATTCGCAGCACGCGGACGCGAAAACAACCGTTATCCGTGGAAAGCATCGGAGACAATGGATGAGGATGGCTGTTATTATGCCAACTTCAAACCGGAACGCGGCAACTACACCGAAGACGGGAATCTGATAACCACGAGGACAGGTTCATACAAGCCCAACTCCAACGGCCTCTATGATATGGCCGGAAACGTTGCCGAATGGACATCTACGGCCTATACCGAAGCGGGTATTCTGCAAATGAACGATATAAATCCCGAACTATATTATAACGCAGCTGTTGAAGATCCCTATTACATGAAGAAAAAAGCTGTACGCGGAGGCTCTTGGAAAGATCCCGAAAAATTCATCGAATCTTCATGGAGAACATATGAATACCAGAATGAACAACGCTCATATATAGGTTTCCGATGTGTACGCACACAGGTAGGCAACGCAGCAAGCACTAGAACTAGAAGAGGACGTTAAAATCAAACAATAAAGAAAAATTTACGATATGGAAAAGAGTGAAAAGAAAAGTTTTATGACCAGAATCCAGGATTATTTGGATTCACCCAAAGGACGGGTGCTGCTAAACTATCTGTACAGTTGGGGTGCTGCTATCGTTATTCTGGGCGGTCTTTTCAAACTGACTCACATAAAAGGTGCCAATCTGATGCTTTTCATAGGAATGGGAACTGAAGTATTCGTGTTTTTCATTTCCGGTTTTGAAAGGCCGTTTATTCCACCCAGACAAGAGGAAGAAGAAGAGGAGAGTCCAGCTCTTCAAGGCAAAATAACAACCGGACGCGCTACAGGTTCCCTGCCGACCGGTCAGACCATGTATACAGGTCAGGCCATATACACTGGTCAGGCTGCCCCCGCAGGTCAGACCGTTCCAACGGCGCCGGCAGAACTTCCGGCAGTGGATGCAGAAGCATTACCTCAAAAACATGATACTCCGCTGTCTGAAATCGGTTCGGTAAGCGAGGTAACTCAAGAGTACATTAACCGAATCTATGAACTCACTGCTAGAATGGAGCAAATATGTCGCCATTCCGAAAAGATGGAACAAAATTCGGAGGAGTTGGAACAACTTTCACGTAATCTGATAAGCATCAATACATTTTATCAAATGCATCTGAAATCGGCAAGTTCGCAAATGGAGAATATAGATAAGGTGAACGAACAGACCAGACATATGGTGGAACAGATTGAGGAGCTCAACCAGGTTTATGCCCGGATGGTTGAAGCGTTGAAGGTGAACACTCCCATGGGAAGTAAAATAGACTGATATGAAAAGGAATAAGACGATAGTCAGACCGCCCTCTATGCGTCAGAAGATGATCAATGTCATGTACATCGTCCTTTTGGCAATGCTGGCCATGAATGTGTCATCGGATGTGCTTAACGGTTTTGCCATTGTGGAAGAGAGCCTTATCAAAAGCACGGCCAACGCCACCTTGCAAAATGAAAATATCTACCGTGAATTTGCCGCAGCCGACTCAGTGAACCACGAGAAGGTGGGCCAGTGGTATAATAGGGCTCTCTATGTAAAACAGATATCCGACTCCCTTTACAACTTTGCCAATGAACTAAAAAAACTCATTGTGATTGAGGCTGACGGAAAGAATGCCGATGTGAACAATATTCAAAAGAGGGATGATCTGGAGGCAGCCAACCAGGTGATGCTTCATCCTACTCGTGGAAATGGTCAAAAGCTATACGACGCCATAAACAACTATCGCGACAATATTCTTGAAATGGTGACAGATCCCATCCAAAAGAGTATAATAAGTAACAACTTTAGTACTGAAGTTCCGCTCAAGGCCGGTTCGCTTGGCAAAAACTGGCAGGAGTACAACTACGAAAACATGCCGGTGGCTGCCGCAGTAACCATGCTGACCAAACTTCAGAATGATGTGAGATATGCTGAAAGCGAGGTGCTTCATACGCTTATGAACAACATCGATATAGGTGACCTGCGCGTAAATGCAATCAATGCATACGTCATTCCTACTTCACAGAATGTGGTCCAGGGCAATAACTTTACAGCCCGCATCATTATGGCCGCAGTGGACTCCACGGCAAGACCCGCTATCTACATAGACGGAGAGAAGATTGATTCCGATGACGGGTGGTACCAAGTCCCGGCTACACGTACGGGAGACTATACTCTAAGCGGGTACATGGAGCTTCAATCTGCAAATAGTGTGATTCGCAGGGATTTCTCGCAGAACTACTCGGTAGTCTCGCCTTTGGCGACCGTATCGGCCACGATGATGAATGTGTTGTATGCCGGTTATGATAATCCCATAAGCATTTCCGTTCCCGGTGTTCCCAGCAATATGATATCGGCCACTCTCAAAGGCGGTAACGGGACCCTGACCCGAAACGGCACCGGATTCATAGCCAAGCCCGCCAACGTAGGCCAGGACGTAGTGATAGCTGTCTCTGCAAATCAAGAGGGACGGCTTCAAAGTATGGGTGAATATACTTTCCGGGTAAGGCAACTGCCTGACCCCACCCCTTTCATTGAATATAAAGATGAGAACAACAATACTCAGCGTTACCGCGGAGGCGGCGTACCTCTGGTCAAACGGAACCTTATGGCATCGGACGGAATAGTCGCAGCCATTGACGACGGACTGTTGAATATCGAATTCAGAGTACTGGGTTTTGAAGCCACTTTTTTTGACAACAACGGCAATGCGGTACCCGAGCTTTCGGATGGACCGAATTTCTCGGAGAGACAGAAAAGGACCTTTCAGAATCTGGGTCGCGGCCGCCGATTCTATATTCAGCGTGTAAGAGCTGTCGGTCCCGACGGGATAGAACGTCAGCTCAACACTTCGCTGGAGGTAATACTTAATTGACAAATAGAAAAACCAAATCAAAATGAAAAAAAGTATTTTGATATTTCTTACATTATCGGCCGTGTTGACGGCTAATGCCCAACCTGCACGCAGGCTTCAGGAGCAGGCTGCACAGGCTGCCGAGAACAGGAGTCCTGCCGGAGTTGCCTTAACCGAACGGGCCCGGTACCAATATACCGCACAGACATCCATGCCTGCCGAGGTCATTTGGAAGCGTGACATATACAGGGAACTGGACCTTAGGAAAGAGAAGAACGCCGCACTATACTACCCCGAAGATCCTATGGGTGATCGGGTCAACTTTTTTACCCTGCTGCTGAATCTGATCCTTGACGGAAAAATAAAGGCTTACGAGTACCGTCTTGACGGAAATGAGTATTTCGCTCAGGAGAATGTATTGGATATTGAAAACATGTTGGACAAATTTTACATCTACTACCGGAAAGAGAACGATAAATATATCATTGAGCCTGCCGATATACCGAGTCGCGAAATAGAGAAATACTATATCAAGGAGAGCAACTATATTGACCATCTCTCCAACTACCAGACTAAAGTTACGGCGATATGTCCCGTTCTCATGCGCAGTGACTTCGGAGAAAAGCCTACAGCCTATCCCATGTTCTGGCTGGACTATGATGAGATAAGTCCTTATCTGGGGCAGACCCGTGTCATGACGAGCAGCTTTAACAACACCACCAATATGTCTCTTGACGACTATTTCGTTATGCATCAGTATGAAGGTGAAATATACAAGACATCTAACCTGCGTAACCAGCCGTTGTCCGATTATTGTGAAACGGATTCCGCCATGGAAGCCGAAAGGATACACATAAAAAAGCAGCTGACTGATTTTGAAAACGGATTATGGAGCCGGACAATAGCTGATTCTCATACTGATAATACGGAAGTGGCAACAGAGGAAAAGAGTGTGAAGGAAAGAAGATTAAGAACATTAAGACCGGAAAGAACTCCGAAAAACACAACCCAGGACGGAGAACGGCTTTCTATACGCCGCTGAATAAAAGTTGTGCCTCTGACTCATATTACCGCACCACTTATATGTTTTTTTCTATAAAGTGGTGCGTACTTTGTAAAAAATGTTATATTTTTGTCCATGTAACCTATATAAGACAATTCAAACTAAACAATAACTCATTACATTATGAAAAAACTTTTAGTAATCGGCAGTCTTGCAATCTTTATATGCATGCCTGCATCGGCCCAGCTCACCTGGGGTATCCGCGGTGGTCTTAATCTGGTTAACAATAAGATTACCGATGTCACACAGGAATCCTTATTAAACAAGGATAGCTACACCGGTTTCTTCTTCGGTCCGATGACCGAGTTTCAAATTCCCATAATAGGTATAGGCGTTGATGCATCACTTCTCTACTCTCAAAAGGGACTTGAACTGGCTAAAGGTGAGGAGATAAAGAATCAGGCACTTTCCGTTCCGGTTTCTTTGAAATATACTTTCGGTCTGGGAAATTTTCTTGGGATATTCGCACATGCAGGTCCTCAGTTCGACTACAAGCTGGGTGATTTGGAAAGCAGCTTTGATGATATAGAATCTGTTAAATATGAGCTGAAGCAATCCACATGGAGCTTTAACCTGGGTGCAGGAGTCAAGCTTATCAAACACATTCAGGCTGCCGTCAATTATAACATACCCCTTACCAAGGAAGGGAATATTTTTAAGGCTGCCGATGCCGCAAGACAGAATCCCGAGGCATTTGAAACCAGCACTCTTCAGTTTATCCTGACCTGGACATTCTAAATAGCACATTTTAATTTAGACAACAGGGTCGGATTTAGGTTTCTCCGACCCTGTTTTTTTGTATGTTTGCACTGTTATGAGCAAATATGCCGATGTAGCACTTCCCGTTCCGCTGGACAGAATTTTTACCTACGCCGTTCCCCCGTCACTTAAGCAGACTGTCAGACCGGGGGTAAGAGTCTATGTCCCTTTCGGCAAGACAAGGAGGTTGACTGCAATTGTTGTAAAAACTCATGACGACAGACCGGACGGATATGAAATAAAATCTATCTTGGAGCTGCTTGATGAAGAGAGGCCGTCCGTCCTGAAAATACAGCTTGAATTGCTGGAGTGGATTTCAAAGTACTGCCTTTGCAGTCCCGGAGATGTGATGAAAGCCGCACTGCCTTCCGGGCTTCGGCCTGACAATGTAGCTAACAACCGTCCGTATAAGCCCAAAACCGAGAGGTTCGTACGACTTGGGGCAAAAGCTGTAACCGATGGCAATATATTTGTTGACGAGCTGTTCGACAACAGACAAACAGCCCAAAAGGAGCTCTTCCTAAAGTATCTTGAACTGGCAGGCTATGATGAGAACAAGACAGATCCCCAGCCTGTCACAAGAAGACATCTTGCGTCTTTCAGCCGATCGTCATCGGTAATGAACTCCCTGCTGGAAAAAGGTTTGCTGGACTCTTTTGAAGTCGAGACCGGAAGACTTCCCGTCTTTTCGGGAACGACCAGGCCTCCGCTGAAGCTGAGCAGCGTACAACAGGATGCGTTAGATAAGATTCGGTCAGCCTTCCTTAAAAAAAACGTATGCCTTCTGCATGGTGTAACCTCATCAGGCAAGACCGAAATTTACATACATCTCATAAAAGAACAGTTGGAAAAGGGCAAACAGGTGCTCTATATGCTGCCTGAGATTGCCCTTACCACGCAGATCATGCATAGGCTGCAGAACGTTTTCGGCAATGAGATGTGCGTATATCACTCAAAATGCTCGGACAATCTGCGGGTAGAGATCTGGAACAAACAGACAGGCCCCGAACCTTACGGTCTTGTGCTAGGAGCCAGATCGGCGGTCATGCTCCCATTCAGTAATCTGGGGTTGGTTATAGTTGATGAAGAGCACGATTCCAGCTTTAAACAGGAAGACCCTGCTCCGCGTTACCATGGCCGGAACACGGCAATAATGCTGGCTTCACTCTGCGGGGCAAAGACACTGTTGGGAAGTGCCACGCCCTCGATTGAGAGTTACGCCAATGCAGTAAGCGGCAAATATGGACTTGTCACAATAGCCGAGAGATTTAAAAAGACTGAACCGCCCGTTATTGAGATAGTAAATACGGCCGAACTGCGGAGAAAAAAATATATGAAGGGCATAATGTCGCCACCTCTCATAGAAAGAATATCAAAAGCGCTTGAAGAGAGAAAACAGGTAATCCTTTTCCAAAACAGGCGGGGATATACGGGAACAGTTGAATGTCCCGACTGCGGATGGGTCCAGAAATGTGACTGCTGCGATGTGAGCCTGACATTCCACAAAAACAGAGGAGAAGCGGCTTGTCATTATTGCGGCCGCAGGTACAGCTTGCCTCCAGCTTGTCCGTCATGCGGAGGAAAAGAGTTTAGAGGACGCGGATACGGGACCGAGCGGATTGAAGAGAGCATAAAAAACCTGTTCCCTCAGGCCAGAACGGCCAGACTGGATCTTGATTCCGCAAAAAGCGGATATGAGACGATACTGACAGATTTCCAGGAACAAAAAACAGATATCCTCATAGGGACTCAAATGGTATCGAAAGGATTGGATTTCAACAATGTCAGTGTTGTAGGCATCCTTCAAGCCGATTCCATCATAAGTTATCCCGATTTCCGGGCAACCGAAAGAGCATATCAGCTGATGGTGCAGGTGGCGGGACGGGCCGGACGCAAAGATTCGGAAGGAGTCGTAATTATACAGACAAAACAGACCGACTCAATGGTCCTGAAAATGGTAGAGAGCGGCAATTGGCAAGATTTTTTCAACAACCTGATGCAGGAGCGTCAACTGTTCAACTATCCCCCCTTCTCACGGCTTATGGCTATAATTGTCAAATCGAAAACAGCCGAAAAGGCGGAAAGAGCGGCGCAGGAGATAGCCAAACGACTTGCCCGACTGTTCGGACATGAGAGAGTCCTTGGACCGGATGCACCTTTGATATCCAGAATTCAATCTATGCACATCCGAAAGATCCTTGTCAAATACCCTCTGGATATGCCTATCAACCTTTCCAGAAAAAATTTTATGCAGGCTGCTTCGGAGACCGAGGCAATAAAAGGACTCATGAACGGAGTCGTGCTCTCTTTCGATGCAGATCCACAGTAGATTCAGGATACTTTATCCTGGTATGATACATAATCTTCAGCTTATCCTTGAATATCTCCTTGATCTTCTGAACATCAAGCCAGTTTAGAGGACTCTCCCTGAAATAACCTTCCTCCACCTGAGTGTCTATAATTCTGTCAACCAGATTGCCGATACTCTCCTCTGTGTATTCCTCCAGACTGCGGGAGGCGGCTTCGACCGCATCGGCCATCATCAGGATGGCGGTCTCTTTGGTGCCGGGGTTTGGACCCGGATAGCTGAAATTCTCAATATTAATCTCTTCATCCGGATGCTCCTCCATATATTTAATATAGAAGTAGCGGGCAACGCCTTTGCCGTGATGAGTGGTGATAAACTCACTGACAGCCTGCGGAAGACCATGTTTTTCCGCCAAAACCACTCCCTCACGGACATGATCAGTTATTATTTGCGCGCTCTCCTCGGGGGTCAGTTTGTCATGCGGGTTCACATCACCCTGATTCTCGGTAAAGAAGGGGGGATTCGCAAGTTTACCTATATCATGATAGAGAGCAGCGGTCCTTACCAGCTGAGATCCGGCATGTAGAGCGGTCGCAGCTTCGGCAGCCAATGCCGAAACCTGTATAGAGTGCTGGAATGTGCCGGGAGCTTTTTCGGCCAATTCCCGCAACAGGGGATTGTTGAAGTTGGAGAGCTCTATCAGCGTAACGTTCGAAGTAAATCCGAAAACCTTTTCCACAACAAAAAGTAAAGGATATACAAGCAGCAACAGGAAACAGTTGATTGCGAAAAAGACGAATGGCTTAAGATCCAGATCGGACATAGCCTCCAGGCGGGTCATCTGGACCGCTCCCCATATCAGACAATATGTAAGAAAGATAAGCACTCCGCTCCTTATTATCTGAGAACGTTGGGAAAGTTCTCTCAGACTGTATATACCGGTTATTCCTGCCAAAAGTTGCAGCACAACATACTCATAGGACATTGGTACAAAAAGAGAAGTGGCAAGTACAAACACGGTATAGCTGACAAAAGCCGTTCTGGAATCAAGAAAGATCCTGAGCATCACGGCAAGCATAGTACATGGGATAATAAAAATATTCCATGATGAATATTCAACATAGAGACCGACTCCTACTGCAAATAGAGTGACCGAGCCATAAAGGAAGAGCAGCCTGGCACGTTTCTCTATAATCTCCTTTCTGTAGAGTCTGAGATAGATGAAGAGGAGGGTAATTACCAGGACAACGAATAGAGATTGACCGCCCCATGAAAGGAAAAGAAAACGTCGGGAGAGAGTCTTCTCATTCACTTTAGCCAGATACGACTGTATTATCTGATCTTTCTCTTCATTAACTATTTCACCCTTATCTATTATTTTCTGGTCCGCCACCACCATCCCCAAGTAATATGAAATCTGACTTTGCAAAGCCTCAATTTCGGAAGTTGTCCGTTGTCCGTCATAGTTCAAATTAGGGATAATGAATCTCTCCGGATTATGTGACAAGAGAGAGTTACGTTCAATTTCCAAAATATCGGACCCTATCAGCAACCTGTATGCCTCCCTTGTTGTACGGACCGAACGGACCGGAATAATGGCAGAGGAATTATCATCATAAATCGTCAGATACTCCTTTCCCGAGACCAAATCCTCATCGGATACCGAAATTATCCCGGAATTATAGGCCTGTTCAAGACTTTTCCGCAATTTTATATAAGAGTCCCGAGAGATGACATCAAACAGACTGTCGCTATAGTAAGCGTCAAAGGCGGACAGAGCTTCATTTTGAACATTTGACAGACGGATAAAATATGAAGGAAACGACCTTCTGACACTATCTGCCTCGGCTTGCCAGGTTTCGTCACTCTTTTCAATCAAGAAATTGAAAGGAGCGATCAAGACTTCGTATGTCCAGGGTTTGCCAACAGTATAGCTAAAACGCTCCACTCTGTTTTTCGGCATGGAATATACTATCAAGAAAGCAGATAATATGGCCAATAGCACGTGAAAACGGTTACTGTCATCAGGCGATTTTTCTCTTTTCATAATATCCGGGTTTGTAGTATGAACATGTAAAAATACAATAATTTCATTAATCATAAAAATTGTGTACTTTTGCGTCCGTTACAATAACGGTTTGCAATAATGACTGAAAAAGCCGATAGCCGTCGGATAAGGGTTCGTTTCGCACCAAGTCCCACAGGACCGCTTCATATCGGGGGTGTACGTACGGCACTTTATAACTATCTATTTGCCCGTCAGCATGGCGGAGACCTGATTCTAAGGATTGAAGATACAGACTCCAGCCGGTTTGTCCCGGGAGCCGAAGAGTATATACTTGAGGCTTTCGAGTGGCTCGGTATAAAGTTTGACGAGGGCGTTTCGTTTGGAGGTGATTACGGTCCTTACCGTCAGTCGGAACGCAGAGAAATATACCGTAAATATGTAGATATACTGCTTGCATCGGGACATGCATATATTGCATTCGACACTCCTGCCGAACTGGAAAAAAAAAGAGCGCAGATTGCCAATTTCCAGTATGATGCTTCGACCCGCTCATACATGCGCAACTCACTTACCATGCCGGAAACTCAGGTCAGGGAACTGATTGAGGCCGGGACCCAATATGTCGTCCGATTTCTTGTAGAGCCGGACCGTGAAGTGACGGTAACAGACCTTATAAGAGGTGAGATAACGGTTAATTCATCCGTACTTGACGATAAAGTGCTGTTCAAATCGGCAGACAATCTTCCAACCTACCACCTTGCCAACATTGTCGATGACCATCTTATGGAGATCTCGCATGTTATCAGAGGCGAGGAGTGGCTCCCGTCAACGCCGTTACACGTTCTTCTTTACGAGGCGTTCGGATGGAGTGAGACTATGCCCTCTTTTGCGCATCTGCCACTGCTTCTAAAACCCGAAGGCAACGGCAAGCTGAGCAAGCGCGACGGTGACCGATTAGGATTTCCTATCTTTCCCCTGGAATGGCATGACCCCAAAACCGGTGAGATATCATCGGGATACAGGGAAAAAGAGTATCTGCCGGAAGCTGTCATCAATTTCCTTGCCCTGCTGGGGTGGAATCCCGGTGATGACCGAGAAATTTTGTCTATGGACGAAATGATAGAACTTTTTAACCTTGAAAGGTGCAGTAAAGCCGGTGCACGCTTCAACTATCATAAACTCATTTGGTTCAACCATGAGTACATAATGCGTAAAGATGACAGGGAGGTTGCCGAACTGTTCATGCCCGTTTTGGAAAAACATGGAGTAAGCGCTTCGCCTGAAAGAGTTGAAAAGGCTGTGAGTCTTATAAAAAACAGGGTAAACTTTATAAGTGAGTTATGGGACAACGGAAGCTACCTGTTTCAGGCGCCGAAAGAATATGATAAAAAATCTCTCAAAAAATGGTGGAAAGAGGATACACCGGCAATACTATCGGAACTGTGCCGTTTTATTGAATCCCAGCCTGATTTCGACAGCAAGACTCTTGAACCGGCTATCATGAATTGGATAGCCGAAAAAGAGTATGCGGTCGGAAAAGTCATGAACGCTCTGAGAGTGGCGCTGGTCGGAGCCGCCATGGGACCCCAGATTTTTGAGATAACCGACTTTATTGGACGTGAAGAGACTTTAAGCCGTACGCAAAGAGCTCTTTCCGTACTTTCCAAATAATAACAACGAATGTTCCTCTACCGACTTATTATACCATTATACGCCGGAGGCATCTGTCTAGCTTCGCTTTTTAATAAGAAAGCGCGTCTTCTGATCAAAGGACACATGAATATTTTCAAGACGCTAAGAGAGAAAGTTGATCCCGACGCCTCTTATCTCTGGTTTCACGCCTCTTCTCTTGGTGAATTTGAACAGGGCCGGCCACTCATTGAACGGTTGCTCAAAAAAAACACCGATTGTAAAATTCTTCTCACCTTCTTTTCACCTTCCGGATATGAAGTCAGTAAAAACTACAAGTGTGCCGATGTGGTATGCTACATGCCTTTCGACTTTCGTATCAGTGCAAGAAGATTTCTGAATGCAGTGAAAATCAAGAAGGTGTTTTTTATAAAATACGAATTCTGGCCCAACTTTCTTAATGAATTACACCAAAGGGATATAGACACCTACAGCATATCATCTATATTTCGTTCTGACCAGCTCTTTTTCAAATGGTACGGTAAATGGTACGCCAAAGCCCTGAAATGTTTCAAACATATTTTCGTTCAGGACCGTCATTCAAAAGACCTGCTCAAAGGTATTGGAATAGAGTGCGTATCCATAGTCGGCGACACCCGTTGCGACAGGGTCCTGGAGGTTGCGACAAAATCGAAAAAATTCCCTGTTATAGAAAATTTCGTCAACAGCTGTCCCACATTCATTGCAGGCAGTTCATGGCCTGAGGACGAAGAGTTGTTTATCCCCTATTTTACAGGTAAGAAAGAGTGGAAAGTTATTATAGCGCCACATGAAATTGACGAAGAACGTCTTACAGAGATTGAACGCTGCCTTGAAGGAAGCCGATATATAAGGCTTTCGCTTGCAAACATGGATAACATTACAAACTATGACATCCTTATCATAGACTGCTTCGGCCTGCTATCCTCAATCTACAGATACGGACATATAGCATATGTCGGGGGTGGATTTGGAGCCGGTATCCATAACGTTCTGGAACCTGCAGTATTCGATATTCCGGTCCTGTTTGGACCAAACAACAAACGGTTCAACGAAGCTCAGGAGTTGAAACGTCTAAAAGGAGGATTTGAGATTACAAATGCATACAGCCTCCGGATCTTGATAGATAAGTTTATAAGTGACCCTGCTTTCATGAAAAAAGCCGGCAAAGCCGCCGGCGATTATGTCCGCAAAAACAGTGGAACATCAGACCGTATTCTTGGAGAGATAGGGCCTGACTAAAAGCCTTACTCCTCCTCTTCCTTATACCAGCCGGCATACATATGATAGTCATTTGCTATCCTTATGTTCATCTCTCTGGTCTGAGCCGGATCAACATCCTTGACATACTTTGCGGGGACACCTGCCCAAATGGTATTTGGCGCAACAACCGTCTTACTGAGCACCACGGAACCCGCAGCCACAATTGCTCCTTCGCCTATCACGGCATGGTCCAACACCACGGAACCCATACCGATCAGTGCGCCATCCTTGACCATCGCTCCATGTATTGTCACATTATGCCCTACGGTAACATGGTCACCTATTATAGATACCGACTTCTGATACAAAGTATGTATTACCGTACCGTCTTGAATATTGGTGCCATTTCCTATACGTATTGAGTTCACGTCACCGCGCAAAACCGTTCCAAACCAGATGCTGCACCCTTTGCCTATCACCACATCGCCTATTATACTTGCATTATCAGCAATATAGCAGTCTTCACCTATTTGCGGAGTAAATCCCCTTACCGATTTAATAATAGCCATTTGTCTAATATCTCCTTTGTTTCCGATGCGAAATTAATGTAAGTTTTCGGAATAAAATTGCCTATCAAGAAGGAATTCACTATTTTTGTCAGACAAGAAAATATCACGTAAAAAATTAACATATATGAAGTTTTTAACTAACGAGAAACTGGTCATCTCAGGCGCAGCCGGCATGATCGGATCAAACATGGCACAAACTGCCATTATGATGGGACTTTCCTCAAACATTTGTCTATATGACATCTATCTGCCGGGCTTAGAGGGCGTTGTTGAAGAGTTGCGCCATTGCGCTTTTCCGGGCATCAACATCACTTTTACCGACAAGGTTGAGAAGGCTTTCAAAGATGCAAAGTATATGGTCTCCTCAGGCGGCGCTCCCCGTAAGGCAGGTATGACCCGTGAAGACTTGCTGGTTGGCAACACCAAGATAGCTAAACAGTTGGGAGAAGATATCAAACAATATTGTCCGGATCTCAAGCATTGTGTGGTCATTTTCAATCCTGCCGATATAACAGGTCTTGTGGCTCTCGTTTACTCCGGACTGGAACCTTCCCGGATAACCACTCTAGCCGCTCTTGACAGCACCCGTCTGCAGAGCGCATTGGCAAAGCACTTCGGAATCGCCCAGGACAAAGTCACTACCCCGCGTACATATGGCGGACACGGCGAACAGATGGCTGTATTTGCTTCGACGGCGAAGATTGACGGCAAACCTCTTACCGATATTATCGGCACACCCGCTCTGACCGATGAGCAGTGGGCAAAGATCAAACAGGATGTCATAAAGGGTGGCGCCAAGATCATAGAACTTCGCGGACGTTCTTCATTCCAGAGTCCCTCATATGTCTCAATCAAAATGGTAGGTGCTGCAATGGGAGCCGAGAAATTTGAATGGCCCTCAGGCTGCTATGTGAACAACTCACAGTTTAAAAACGTAATAATGGCTATGCCTTCGATGATTGACGCTGAGGGCGTTCATTATAAGGACGTGAAAGGCAACGCTACTGAAATGGCCGCTATAGAGGCAAGCTACAAACATCTGCAGGCTATGCGCGACGAGGTAATTTCACTGGGTGTACTCCCCCCCGTAAGCGAATGGAAGAAATACAATCCACATCTCTGATTATCTAATAAATTTCAGTTAACCAAGGGGGACTGTCTTAAAAAACAAAGACAGTCCTTTTTTTAATGCATTTGCATTAATTTACTGCATACCACCTGCGGTTGTTAAAATATGGTAAAAACAGAGAGGATAGTATAAATAATTGACAATGTCTTGCTACTTTTGGGGAAATATCATGACTGCCTATGAAAATACTATCAAAAACACCGGCAATCGTACTCTGTTGCATCATGTCGGGTCAAATGCAGATGAATGCTACTGTTATTCCTCTTTCTTATTCTTTTAACCAAGAAAAAAACTACACCCTCTTCTGGTTAATCTTGACTTTCTCTATTCTGATTGTTTTAATTTTGTCGATTGTTTTTTTATTGCTGAAAAAAAATAGAGATGACAAAATATTGAAGAAAACCGATGACAATAATAATGAAAACGAATCGGAAACAGAAATAATGCGCTGTTTAGCTCTGGAACTGAAAAACCCGTTAACAATGATCTACAATCCTGTAAAAAAACTGATTGACAGCAAAGAGTTTGAAGGAGAAATGCTGAATACACTGAATGGCGTAGTTAAGCAGGCCGAAAGAATGACTCAAATGGTAAATGTTGTCCTTGACGGGAAAAATAACGGGATTACGGCAAAGGGAATCAATCCGGAAAGAATCTGTCTGAATGAATGGGTTGAAAATTTGATCAATAATTACAAGATAAGGACAGACAGCCGCAGGTTTAGATTGATGTTTCAACCGGACAGAGCAATAGAATTTGCCTTCTTTGATAAAGAGATCGTATCGGAAGCGTTCTATTCGGTAATAGATTATGTCATGGATTATAGCAGAAGCGGCAGCACGATAAGAGTATCGACTTCAAATAAGAAAGGATACTTTGAAATAATTGTGGAATGCAGAGATAATATATTGCCGGCCGATACAGACAAAATCTTTTTAGAAAACCCCTACAAAAGCATAAAAAAAGAGTATGAAGAGAACCTTATAAACCTGCCCTCAGCCCGTGTGAAAATGAATCTTATGGGAGGTGATATTTACGTGAAAAACGGTCCTGATAAAACCGGAGCTGTTTTCCGGATAAAATTTCCCGACTCCATGGAGTCGGAAATAACAATACAAGAGAGTGTCAGGCCATACAACCATGAAAAAGAAGAGGCAGAACGGCTATTGGGAGAACCCGATGACTTTGACACAAAAAATGCAACGGTCCTCATAGCTGATGATCATAGGGAACTGCTTGACTATCTGAAAAATGAATTCCGTCCATATTTCAAGAACGTATATACCGCAATCGACGGCAAGGAAGCTCTCGAGTCGGTAAATGTCAAAATGCCTAACATAATCATAAGTGACATTATGATGCCGCGAATGAACGGATTCGATCTTTGCAGAAAAATTAAGGAGAATCCTGAGCTCAGCCATATCCCCATAATATTGCTCACCTCAAGAACCGACCCTATAAACCAGAAGCTGGGATACAAAATAGGCGCCGATGCTTATATGGCCAAACCCTTTGATTTGAGAATAATGTATAAACTGATATGCAGTCAGCTCAAAAACCGACAGGAGATAAAGAAGTTATATGCAGGTTCATTTTTCACCTCTCTGACTGAAAACATCAATTATACTCCTGCTGATGAACAATTTATAATCAAACTTAACAATATCATAAAAGAGAATCTTGACAACAGCGACCTGGATGCTCAATTTCTTGTGGATAAACTATGTATATCACGGACCTCTCTCTTCAACAAGATGAACAGTTTGCTGGGAGTTCCTGTTGCCAAATATATACGCCGCATGAGAATTGAAGCGGCCAAGAACCTGCTTGTAAATACCGATAAACAGATTAACAATGTTGCATTATGTACAGGTTTTGCTGAAAGTCAATACTTCAGTACGGTGTTTAAGCAGGAGACAGGAATGACCCCTACTCAGTACAAACAAGAGCATGCTAAAAAAAGGAGAATAGAGAATAAAGTGAATCCATGAAAAAATATGCTCTGACTTTTATCCTGTTGCTCGCTTCCGTTTTACTTAAGGCTTCGGAACAATATATTATTTCGCAAACGGCCTTAGAAAGACATCTTGACGGGCAATCCATAAATGCGCTGGCAAAGGATCATTACGGGCGTTTATGGGTGGGAACAGACCTTGGTGTATCAATTATATCCAATGGTATCGTAAAGACCCTCACAGAGGCCTATACAGACCATGGCAGAATTGTATTAAGTGAAGTCAGCGACATTATATGCACCGACCATGCTCTAATTGCGTCCGGTTCCTGTATAATTGATATGAAGGGCGATAATGGCCAAGCCTCCGTCTTAAGTTACGCAGACAAGCCTATTGATGCTGAAATAATAGCTGAAATCGGTCATCTCGCCGTTATCTTTGACAAAACGTCCATGTCTCTTTATGCCTACGACATGGAGGAAAAACAGTGTAAAATACTGAGAAAATTTGACAAAAACGGTGGATTCTCTTTTTCAGCCATACTCAGCCGCAAAGACAGTTGTGATAAAATGGAAGTCCTGCTGATTGACAGGACAAAAGGAGTATTTCGGTTTGATATGGGAACCGGAATGATGGAAAAAATAGATAAAATCGTCCATCCTCACCCGGTTGACATCGCTGATATTGACAACAGTGAAGGAATAATATGGCTGGCTTCATCTGACCACGGTGTTGTCGGTTATAACATGAATGAGGGATACGCAAAAATCGAAGAATACACCTGTTTTGACAACGCCATATCCTCCATTAAAATCTTACCGAAAGGGAATCTCCTCGTATGCTGTCGGCGGAGCGGGATTTATATCATAAACAGGAATATGTTCGGCCTGAATCGCATTGTAAAAATAGATAATGGCAATGTCAGAAACGTTTCTTCAATTCTGATCAATCCCATAAAAGACGAGATTTTGTTAGGCACATTGGATTACGGACTCGTATCGATGAAAAAATCATTCATTGGTGCCATAAGAAAACTTAATGCCGTATATGACAAACTCTCACCATTCAACATTGCTGTATCGGCGTTTGAGGAGCCGGACGGGAGTATCATAATTGCTACCGGAAATGACGGGATTATGTGGATGGATATAAAAAACAAAAAAATTAAACTATTCCATAAGACAGTCGGAGAAAACATAGTTTCAATGTGCCGTTATGACAGGAACAGGATAATATATTGTGTTAAAAACAAAGGTCTCTATATGTTAGATCTTGAAAACGAACATATTTCGGCTTTTATGGCTTATGAAAAAGGGTCTGAAGAGAGTGACGGATACAGCAATACCATTCTCACATCGTTACCTGACGGGAATATCATGATATTAAACTTTAATGGCAACCATTATCTATACAACATAACGGAGAGCTTTTTTTACCCCATAGAGCTTCAAACTGACGGAAGACCCATTACGGAAAAGGTTGACAAATGCTGCGTCTTAATGTCATCGGTATTCATCGCTGTTCGAGGCTCTGTCATGGAAATAGACTGTGAATCATTTCAGGTCAAACAGGTTTTAAATATCGCTGATTTTACTGTCAACTCCATATTGTGTATGGATGTTGACTCTCAGGGAAAGATTTGGCTGGTAGAGCCGGCGGGACTTCACTGTTACGACCCCGAATCTTCTGAGAACTCTATGGTACTCTCCTCGGAAGGAATAGGCTGTTTCCTTAACATATCTGTTGACCATCAGGATAGGATATGGATACCAACCTCTTCCGGCTATATCCTGCTGTACGAAAGAGCAGATAAAGCGCCTACCCTGTTCTCTTCGGAAAACGGGGTTCCCGATTGTCATTTTTTAAGCCGGTTCTCACTTCTCACCAAAGACGGGTATGTACTGTTCCCCATATCAAACGGCCTTGTAAATGTAGATACGGGAAGACTGCCTGAAACGGAACAGACCTCCTTAACCATGGCTTGTCTATCGGCTGAAAGCAGCGATAAGAGATTTTCACATGATGAATTAGCCTCTTCTGATAACACCCCTCTGAAACTGCCGGTCGGCAGTTCGTGGATTGCAGTTGATGTAACCGTCAATTCCTTCAACCCTTCGTATAATCATCTGTTAAGATATTCCCTGACAAGAAACGGGAAACCATTCAGCTCCGTTACTTCATATCGCTCCGAGCTCAGATTTGAAGGCCTGAAGGCCGGTTCGTACAAATTAACCGCCAACCAAATGTACACAAACGAACCGGAAACCGAAACAACCCTGTTGTACTTTAAAATACCACAAAAGTTTTGTCTGACATTTCCCGGTATTATAACCGTTTTTCTTGTCGCCTTCATAGTTGTTTATCCGATTACAGCTCTGAACTCTACGCTTAAAAAATTGACCCTGGAGAAAAAGATGGCGGAAATATATATCAAAAACAGGGACAATAAAATTAATTTCCTGTCAAGTATCGCCCATGAACTGCGTTCCTCACTTTTCCTTATCTATATTCCCATCAAAGAGACACTCCAAAAAAAGGATTTAAGCAGTAATAATCTCCGCAAAGTTGAAAGCCTTCACAATCAGATTAATAAAATGAATTCAATGATTAACCTGATCCTTGACAGCAGTCATAACATAATAGACAAAGAGGATCTTCTCTTTGAAATGGTTAATCTTAATGAATGGCTTGGTACTATTATTCTGAATTATGAAATCATTTGTAAGACAGGACAGCACAATCTTAGATTTATTCCGGACTATAATGTAAACGAGGTAAATATTGACAAAAACATTGTGGAAACATGCCTTTCAAATCTGATTAACAATGCCGTAAAATACAGTCCCCCGGGAAGCTCCATTACCATATATACAACCAAAAAAGAGGGATTCGTCAACATATCGGTCAAAGACCGTGGAAGGGGATTCAAATGTGATGCCGAGGATCTCTTTAAAAGAAACTACCGCGAACAGCCTGATGATGGTGCGTCGGGATACGGACTGGGACTGACCTATGTACGTATGCTTATGGAACTGTCAGGAGGGACAATAACTGCATCATCTAACCCCGACGGAATAGGGTCCATATTCCGCATGTCACTTCCTATTTGAATCTTTATGAGAGTTTATAGAGAGCGCCGGGAGATGTTTTGATAAGACCTTTCATCTCGAGCGAAAAAAGTACTGTCATAAGCTTGGTATATGGGATGTTGCAGTCAACTATTATGGTGTTTATATGAACTCCGTGAGCCTTGAGTCCTATTCTTTCAAATACCCTCTGTTCATCATCAGTCAGAGCGAACGGAAGCGTCTTCTGAAGCGGAGTATTGTCACTGTCGCAGGACCAACCCATTGCGTTAACAAAATCGGTAGCCGAAGTTATCAATGCTGCCCTGTTCTCCCGTATCAGTTCATTACAACCAACCGAACAGGGATCGCCCACACTGCCGGGAAAAGCAAAACAGTCCCGGTTGTAGCTCTCCGCTATTTCGGCCGTAATCAGTGAGCCCCCTTTTGCCCGTGATTCCACTACAACAACCGCATCAGCCAATCCGGCTATAATCCGGTTCCTCTTGACAAAGTTTGCTTTAAAGGGCTGAGTCTGACCCGTAAATTCGGTAATCAGCGCTCCTCTGTCCAAAATTGACTTTGCAATGTTTCTGTGAGAAGGGGGATATATCTGATCCAGGCCATGAGCCAGAACAGCCCAAGTAAAGCATCCGGCTGATAAAGAAGCTTTATGGGCTTCAATGTCAATCCCTAAGGCCAGACCGCTGACGACTACAACATCAGGACAGATCCGGTATAGCTCTTCAACAAAAGTGCTACACATTCTGCGACCATAATCTGTGGCCTTTCTGGTTCCTACAATACTGACAATTTTTGCAGCATTGAGATTGGCATTGCCCAACATAAATAGAAGCAGAGGAGCATCGTGGCAGTCGCGAAGACGTACAGGATAATCCGAATCAGAAGGGGTGATGCACCTTATACCGTGTTTTTCTATAAAGTCAAGTTCTTCACGGACAGAAGAAGAATACCCGGAATCTTCCAGAGCCTCAATGAGCTTCCGGCTGACTCCAGGTATTAATTCTTTCAGATGATCGCGACTCCTGAAGATCTCCTGTGCACTGCCAAACCGTTCATAAAGGAGCTTGGCTCCTATACATCCCAGTCCTTCTATTCTGTTTAAAGTGAGCAGCGCCGTCAGTTCATCTTCCGGCATTTTTCGCTTATTCTGTTTTTTAGAGGCTTGCTATTGCACTCTGATATTTCGCAAATTCAATGTCATTCTTGATCTTTTCCCTAATTGAAGGATCAAGAGCCAGGGCATTCCTCAAATTCTGAGTAACGGCTGCAGCATCATTAGTACGTGCAGCGGCTACGGCAAGAAGGTATGCAGTGTTGGCATCGGCATTTTTAACTGCACCGAGCACCCTCTTTGCACCGGCATAATCCTTAACCATGATCATGGCCAGTGCCTCAGCGTTGGTATTACTACCTCTAAGAGCTGAGAGAGCACGCTCATACTGCCCCTGGGCTATGTACATGTTTCCAAGAGCCTCCTGATTGGCTTTGCTGTCACCACCCTTGGCAAAATATGTAGCTGCATCAGCGGCCTTATTTTGAGCAAGACACAGAAGTCCCATATTGGTGTTTGCATCAGGAGCAGATGAATTCAATTGCAAAGCCTTCCTGAAGTTTGATTCGGCTGTAGCCAGGTCACCGTCATTGAAGGCTATTTCACCAAGATTATTGAATGCACGATAATCATTTGGGAAGTTAGTTGTGACAGTGTTATAGATATTTTTCTTCTCGGCCTTATCGGATGTCAGAGTAGCGGCATAAAGCAGCTCTTCAATGCTTAGAGATTTAGGATCGGACTTGAAAGCATCTCTGATCTCATTATCCGAACGTCCGATTATCTGATAGTTCAAGGTCAGACGTGCACGACGCAACTGCGGAAGGATGTCTGCAGCAAGATCCTTATAAACGGCTGAAAGATTCTTAATTTCTGCCTCACGACGCTCGGGATCATCATACATTGAGAGAACACGAAGGATCAAATCTTTATCCTGAAGGTTTGAATTGCTTACCAACTCTTTGAAACCCTCCCAGTCCTGAGCGGTATAGTTAGACTCAACTTCTGTTTCAATCTTAGCTTTCTTGATCTCGTTCCCAATATATTTAGCAGCGTTTGCCTCACGCTGGCTTGCCAATCTGTCATTCAGTTTGACACCACCGTCAGGTGAAGCATAAGCCGATACCTGAACATTCTCAATAGCGTAATTTTTTGTATCGGCGGCATAGTTTACCATTGACTCCTTCAAAGCCTTTACAGCATCGCTGTTGGTCTCTGAGGAACGGACATTTGCCTGCTGAATGACAAACATGATATTTGCATTCTGTGCCTGTTTGATTATACGCTGGAAAGCATCCTGTGAAGGAACCGTATTGGCACCCTTTGCGGTCTCGGAATAGAGTTCGGCTGTGGATAATACGCCGTCGGCAATCTTAACAGAAGCAATCTCAATCGATTTTCCGTTTTTCGACGCGGAGAATGTCACATAAAGCTCGGAAGTGGCCATTTCCGGCTGATACTTGAAAGCATCCTTGAATGTGAATGTACCGCCATTCTTGTAATTAACAACTCTGTTGTTACCCTGAACGCTTTCACCCTGAAGAGTTACAGACTGGCCTTTAACGGAACCGTCATTCCAGCGAAGCTCGGGAGTAGCCGTGCAAATCACCTTCTTGGGGAAGAACTTAGCCGGGAATGTACCGGTTACAGTGTAGGGGACTTCTCCTCCCACTGCCTCAAGTACCTCGGGGGTAACCACATAATAATCTGATGACATGTCCATGCCGGACTTACATCCAATCAGCATAAGAAAACCTGCACTTAAAAGCGCAAAACGCAATGATTTTGACATAAAAGTTTTATTTTGTTAATCGTTTATAATTTCGTATTTTAGATGAATTGCAAATTTACAAAAAAAAACGTAGCTATAACATAGTTCTATCTACTATTTTTAGATGATGTTCAAATATTTCTCGGATGATGCATCATTATTTCATGACGAAGACGGGAACGGTCAATATGAGTGTATATCTCGGTTGTCGTAATCTTTTCATGACCTAACATGGTCTGGATTGCCCGAAGATTTGCTCCGCCTTCCAGCAGATGCGTGGCAAAAGAGTGCCTGAAAGTATGGGGGCTTACATTCTTCGTTATACCGGCTTGAGCTGCCAAAGTCTTTACAATACCAAACACCATAACACGCGAAAGAGGACGACCCCTGCGAAAACTGAGGAACAGGTAGGGTTCGGCTCCGGGTTGGATGTCAATATGACACCGGTCATAAAGATAGTTGTTTATCTCCTTAATGGCACTTCCGGAGACGGGAACCAGTCGCTGTTTGCTCCCTTTTCCCGTCACTCTGATAAAGCCTTCATCAAGATAAAGGTCGGCCATTTTTAAAGAGCAGAGTTCGGAGACTCTGAGACCGCAACTATATAACGTCTCGATAATCGCCTTGTTCCTATGCCCTTCACGGGACGACAGATCGATGCAGCCTATTATGGCGTCTATCTCCTGCACGGAGAGCACATCGGGAAGATGCCGACCCGTTTTAGGCGACTCCAGCAGCTCCCCGGGATCATCTTCGCGATATCCTTCCAAACAAAGAAATCTAAAGAAAGACCTCACACCGGATATGATCCTGGCCTGTGAACGCGGAGCTACCCCCAGATCGCCCATAGCTGCGGCAAACTCATGAAGATCATCCAGTGATACCTTGCGGATATCGGCATTACAGTCATCAAAATAGGAGAGCAGCTTCGAGAGATCATACATGTATGCTTCGGCAGTGTTGGCTGACAGAGATTTTTCAAGCAAAAGATACTGACGGTATCTCTTTAGCATCAAAGAACGTTCAGTATCATCGGATGCACAATATGACTCCACTCTTTTCATATATCTGGGGAAAAACTTATAACTTTGCGACAAAACAACCTTGCATACCGGTTTCAAAGATACAAAAAATGGCAATATCAGGACAAGGTATAGGCTACACGGGGGAGAATAATCTGGAAGAATATATATCGAACCACATCGATCCCGAAGGTTACCTGCTGGAAGCTCTCTACAGGGAGACCCATCTTAAGAAACTGAACCCCAGAATGGCATCGGGGCATATACAGGGGAGGTTGCTGAAAATGATTGTCTCAATGATAGAACCTATGAGCATCCTTGAAGTGGGGACCTTTACCGGCTATGCCACCCTTTGCATGGCCGAAGCTTTGCCTGACGGAGGAGTGATACACACATTCGAAATAGACGATGAATTGGAGGATTTTACAAAAAGCTGGATAGCCCGCTCACCTTATCGGAACAAAATAATCCTGCATATAGGTGATGTATTGAAAACCGCGCCGATGCCGGAAACTGCTTTCGATATGGTCTATATTGACGGTGAAAAGAGAGAATATCCCGATTATTATGACAAACTCTTCTGTTATGTAAAACCGGGCGGATTCATTGTAGCGGACAACACATTGTGGGATGGACACGTATTTAATCCTGATTATAATGACGACCGCACCGCAGCTATCAGGAGATTCAACGATATGGTTGCAGCTGACGATAGAACCGAAGTAGCTATGGTCCCTGTCCGCGACGGTTTTTCAATCATAAAAAAAATAAAGGATTAGAATATGGATAGTAACAGTAAAAGACAACTGAAGATCTCAAGGCTGATACAAAAGGAGTTGAGCGAAATGTTCCTGCTTCAGACAAAGCAACTCAAAGGTTTTATAATAACTGTCAGCGGTGTCAAAATAAGCAGTGATCTAAGTATTGCAAGCGTCTATTTGAGTATTTTCCCTTCAGAAAAAGGTGAAGAGACAATCAAGAACATCAACGCAAATGTAAAGGAGATCAGGTACGACTTTGGGCAACGTGTCCGCCATCAGCTAAAGATAATTCCGGAACTCAGGTTCTTTCTGGACACCACCCTTGAATATATGGCTCACATAGATGAACTGTTAAAACAATAGAGTGTTACAGTGAACTTTCCGTTCTTCATAGCGCGGCGTTACCTTTACGCAAAAAAGAGCCACAACGTCATTAATGTGATTTCGGCAATATCGGCAGCAGGAATCGCTCTGGCATCATTTGCGTTAATATGTACCCTGTCCGTCTTCAACGGTTTCCACGACCTAATCTCGACTCTGTTCTCCGAATTTGACCCTGAACTGAAGGTGGTGCCTGTTGAAGGAAAATTCTTTAATTCCGACGAAGAAAAGATTGCAAGCGCATGTGAGCTTCCGTTCATCTCTTTATCCTCCTTCACTCTAGAAGAGCAGGCTCTGCTGCAGTATAAAAGCAGGCAGCAGATTGTCCGAATCAAAGGGGTTGACGACAATTTTTATGAGCTTACCAACATTGAAGGAATTCTGCAAGGGAACGGAATATATATGCTTTCCGATGAGGTGTGCGATTACGGAATAATGGGAGTTTCGCTTATGAGGAAAATGGATTGCGGCGCACAACCCATAAACCCGCTTACCCTATTTATACCGAAGAAAGAGGGAAGGATCAGCGCTATCAATCCGGGAACGGCATTCAATTCGGCGGCAATCTACTCTCCGGGTATTTTCTTTCAGGTTGACCAGGAAAAGTATGATGACAACTACATTTTAATATCACTTGATCTTGCAAGACGGCTTACCGGCCATGTAAATGCCGCCTCTTCCTTAGAGCTTAAACTAAAGGAAGGCACAGGAACCCGAAAAGCCCAACGGGAATTGTCCGGTCTGCTTGGCGGGGATTTCAAAATACTTGACCGTTATGAGCAACAGGCAGATGTATTTAAAGTTGTGAAACTTGAAAAATTCATATCATATCTGTTCCTCTCATTTATTCTGCTAATAGCCTGTTTCAATATTGCAGGTTCACTTATCATGCTTATGATTGAAAAACAGCAGGATGCCCTGCTGCTAAGTAGTCTGGGCGCCGACAAGAAGAGTGTGGAGAGGATTTTCGTTACAAACGGAATACTGATCTCCATAATCGGTGCGGTTACAGGCCTGGCTGCAGGTGTTATAGCCTGCCTGCTGCAACAACATTTCGGATTCATCAAATTGGGGGCTGCCGGCAGCTTTATTGTTGACACATACCCTGTCAGCGTTAAACCAGCCGATATAGTTGTTGTGCTGATTACCGTGATTGCTGTCAGTTTTATCTCCGTAAAGCCTTTGGGACGGATGACACACAAATTTGTCGAAAAGAGGGAAACCGACTGATCCTTGCAGTTACAACGATATCGTTTCGGCGGTCACATCTCCTTTCATGAAGATTGATGCATTTGGAAGAAATGTTTCAACCGATTCTGTAGTCAGATAGCGACATGAGCCGTTTTTTGTACATTTGGCATCTATCTCGGGATGCCGTTCCAGATAGCACTTCAATGATGAAGCCACATATTCTCCCTGTGCTATGATCTTAACATTCTGCGGTACGTACTTTCTTATCTTATCGTAAAGAATAGGATAATGAGTGCAGCCCAACAGAATAGTGTCAATCTCCGGATCTTTGGCAAAGAGATTCTCAACATGACGGCGGATGAAAAAATCGGCCCCTTCGGAATCCGATTCGCCATTTTCAACGAGAGGAACCCAAATGGGACATGCCTCCCCTATAACCTTGATGTCGGGAAAGAGCTTGTTTATTTCAAGAGAGTATGAGAGTGATCTGACGGTTCCGGGGGTGGCAAACAGTCCGACGTGCCTTGTCTCTGTAATATCCCCGATAGATTCCACGGTAGGACGTATAATACCCAGAACGCGCCGGTTGGCGTCAAGCCTTGGAAGATCTATCTGCTGGATTGTCCGTAGTGCCTTGGCCGATGCCGTGTTACACGCCAGAACAACAAGATGGGCTCCCATTTCAAACAACCGGGTGACACACTGAACGGTAAACTCATAGACAACCTGAAACGAGCGGGTGCCGTAAGGAGCCCGGGCATTATCTCCAAAATAGAGAAAATCATACTCAGGCATGACCTCCCTGATATGTTTCAAAATGGTCAATCCGCCATATCCGGAATCAAAAACGCCTATGGGGCCGGGGCTTTTTGGAAGCAGACCTTTACTCATTCCTCTATATTTACCTCTTCGTTTGCCTCTTCATCTTCCTCTTCCTCTGTTTTTACCGCTTCATTAATCGGAATCATTAAGGATTCGAAATCGCCTTCAGAAACATCTTCCTGCAAACCAAGAATCTTATATACATAATTGGAAATATCTATTCCCTTATCATTGTTGATGTAGAGGTATGCTCCGGTTCCCGTGTCAATCACATAATCAAGATTCAAATCCATTCCGGCCTTGTAGATTGCTTTCAACAGTTTTTCCTTAATGGGGTTGAGCATCTCCAAACGTATGCTTTCCAGATCAACCTGCACACTGTCGCGGAATTCTGCATAGGCATCCATAAGCACCTGCAGCTCTTTTTGGCGCTTAGCTACAATGGTTGGCGCCAGATGGTCCTGCTCAAGCATGAATTCAACATACTGTCTCTCAAATTCTCTTTTGGAGCGGTCAATCTCATTTTTATAATCAGACTGAATTTTTTGAAGATTAAGTTGTGCCTCGAAATACTCAGGCATAAGTTTTATGGCACCATTGAAATCCATATATCCGAAATTGCCGGTCTGTGCCGATACGGCAACCGTTACCGACATTAACAACAAAAAGAGTGTTTTTCTAAAGAGTTTCATATTCGGCAGTATATATTGACAATTACATAAAAAGGGGAAACAAAGATTAAATCCGATTCCCCTAGTGCCTTAAATAGATTATTGTATATCCAATTTGGCCTTTACAGCTTCGGTTACATCGGTAGTAAGAGCTGTATTCACAAAAGGTACCGCAGCATTCGATAAATCAAAGATACAGATATATCCGCCCTCTTCACCAACATCCTTAATGGCTTTCAGAAGTTTTGTTTGGATCATTTCCATCAACTCCGCATGCTTATTGTTAAGATTTTCCACACTTTCAGAGTAATACTGCTCCATCTTCTGTCTGCTCTCCATAATCTCCTGTTCACGGCGGGCACGGATATTTTCGGGAAGCGTTTCGCGCTGACTCTCATAATCCTCAACCTTCTTTGTATATTCGTTCATCATATACTGAAGCTCCTCATCATATACTTTTTGAAGATTATCAAGTTCTGTCTGTGAAGATTTATACTCCGGCATCAACTGAGCCACATTTGCCGAATTGATGCTTCCAAATTTCTGTCCGTACATACACATTGGCGCAAGCGCCAGAATGATAGCCAATATTTTTTTCATATTAAGAAGAATATTGTTAATTACTAAAATAATCCACAAAGATAAATAATTAATTTGAATAGCCCAGCTTTTGCAACACCTCATTACTAATGTCTATTTTGGGCGATGCATAAACCATACTGCTGGCCGACGCTCTGTCAATTACAACCTGATAACCATCGGTTTCGCAAATCTGTTTGACAGCCTCATATATCTCATCCTGAATAGGTGCCATCAGGCTTTCACGTTTTTTATACAGTTCGCCCTCCGGACCGAAATACTGACGCTTGAGCTCGCTGGCTTGCTTCTCCTTAGCTACAATCTCTTCCTCTTTTTTTGTCTTCTGTTCATCCGAAAGGAAAAGAGCTTCGTTCTGGTAATTCTTATACAGGGTCTGAGCTTCGAGCGAAACCGCCTCCACCTCGGCCTGCCAGCGCTTTGAAAGTTGATTCAACTGTTCATTGGCACGCTCGTATGCCGGTATTCTGTTTAGAATATACTCCATATCTACCAACGCGAATTTCTGCGCACCTAAGGTAAGGCAGAAAAGGCACATAAGTGCGGTAAGTGAAATAATCTTTTTCATAATATCATCTTTTTCTAATTTTAATATATGCTGTTTTGTCGTTAAGTTAAAATTCCTGTCCCAAAATAAAATGCACCTGACTGCCGCTGTACTGCTTGGAGCCGTTTACAGGATCAAACCCATATCCCCAGTCAATACCCATCAGACCTATCATTGGAAGAAAGACACGGACGCCCACTCCTGCCGACCTTTTCAGGTCAAAGGGGTTGAATTTGGAGATCGATGTCCACGCATTGCCGGCCTCAAGGAATGCCAGCGCATAAATAGTAGTTGAGCTTTGCATCATAAGAGGATATCGCAATTCGGCTGCCATACGCGTGTATGCGTACCCGTCCGAGTAAGGAGTAAGCGAACCGTTGTCATAACCCCGCAGTCCTATTATTTCGGTGGCGTAGGTATATGAACCGCCGCTCATGCCGTCACCGCCCATAAAGAACGTTTCAAACGGTGATTTCTTGTACTTATTGTAATGTCCGAGCAGTCCGAAATCCATCCTTGTCATCAGGACCAGACGATGTTTGGCGCCTCCTGTCAGCGAAGTATAGGTGCGACTTGTGAATTTCCACTTGTTATATTCGATCCACTTATGTTTTCTCTCCAGTTCAGACTGGTATGTAGCCGAAGTCCTGTCAACTGCCAGATTCTCATAGTCCACGCCGTCAAACAGCGAATAGGGCGGAGTAAGAGCTACCGAGAACGAAAAATCCGATCCCGATGTAGGAAACAGGGAATTGCTGATAGTGGAATGGCTCAATTCAAACGTCAGGTTAACATTATTACAGGTTCCGTTGTTGATAAGGAAATATCTCCACTGCTTTATGTCATAGAGAGTATATGAGAGCGAAGTCCTGAACACGGTATAAAAATCGGGCCAGTTAAGCCGTTTTCCCCAGCCGATTGAACCGCCTAACATCTTAATGTAGGTATCCGGATCATAATAGGACTCGTAATTGTTATAATATCCGCCACCGTAATAGTTATAGTTTCCGTAACCGTAATAATAGTTGCGCATATTGTTATAATAGGCTGAATTGTAGTAGTTACTGCTTATGTCGGACTGTTTGGAATAGTACATATTTACCCAGAAAGAGTTGGGCCGCTTTCCTCCCAACCAGGGATCCATGAACGACAGACTCCATGAGTGATAGAACTTACCATTGGACTGACCGCTTATGGAAAACGTCTGTCCGTCACCCTGAGGAAGGAAATTATGATAATTATCGCTCTTATGGAACAGGTTGTACATGGAGAAGTTCGTGAATTTCAGGGCTATCCTCCCGATAAGCCCCGTCTGCCCCCAGCCGGCAGAGAGTTCAACTTGATCGCTGGCCTTTGATTCGAGCATCCAGTTTATGTCAACGGTCCCATTTTGGGGATCCGGCTTGACATCGGGGTTGATGGTGGTCGGTTCAAAATGTCCCATATTGCCGATGGCCCGGAAAGAATTTTCCAATGCATCATAAGAGAAGACATCGCCCGGACGCGTAAACAGCTCGCGACGAACCACGTTTTCATAAAGACGGTCATTACCAAAAATGTTCACACGGTTTATGGTATGTTGAGCGCCTTCCGCAATTCTCATCTCCAGATCAATCGAGTCTCCCTCAACGTTAGCCTCGACAGGGTTTAGCTGAACCATCACATAGCCGTTGTTATAATATTGTCTTATGATGGCGTCGTCATCCGACCTTACACGCTCCTCGAGTTTCTTCTGATTGTAAACGTCACCTCTCTTCATACCCAAAGCATCGTTCAAAGCCTTGCTGTTATAAACGGTATTACCCACCCAATCGATATTGCGCAAGTAATACCTTTCACCCTCGTCGATTGTCAACCAGACGTCAACCGTATTGTCCTCCGGATTACTTGAAATACTATCCTTGACTATATAGGCATCCCGATAGCCGAGTTCGCCGTACCGCTCCATGACATTGTCCATATCGGCCACAAACTCCTCGTTGACGAACTTTTTAGTGCGGAAAAAATCACGTAAATAACCCTTTTCATTGGTCTTTTTCATAATTTTACGTATGTCGGCATCGGATAGAACTTCATTGCCTTCAACATTAATCTTTCTTACTTTGATCTTATCTTTCCTGTCTATATAGATGTCAACATAGACCAACCCGTCTTCATCAACCTCCGAACGTTGCTGCACCCTGACTTCGGCATCCTTGAAACCTTTTTCATCATAATATCTGCGAATAAGTGTCTCGGAACGGTTCAGAATATTGGGGGTTATCTGAATTCCCGGAACCAGTTTGAGTTTCTCCTCCAGCTCGGTCATTTCGCCTTTTTTAATCCCATGAAAAACCGCCTCCTTGAGTTTCGGCCGATGGACAACCTCTATTTCCAGCCAAATTTTGTCACCCGAAATTTTTGTGGCAAGAATCCTCACATTTGAAAACAGTCCGTTTCTCCACAGACGCTTCATGGCATTTGAAATCTCCGGACCGGGAACGGCGATACGCTGACCTACAACAAGACCGGAGAGATTTTTCAGAGTCTGTACATTCTGGTCATCGCCTTTGACGGTTATGTCGGCAATTTCATATCGTTTTGGAGTGCCGGAATAGAGAATTACCGGGTTTTCCTCTACCTCTTCATCGGTTTGCGCCAAAATCGGCAGAAACGCAGTAAGCAACAGGAGCGGTAAAAAGAGTATTGTTTTTATCTTCATTTTCTTCACTTTTTGTTTAGTCGCTCTACCTGGTCGCCGGTGAGACCGAAACGACGCTGTCTCTGCTGATAAAAGAAAATGGCCTTACATAATTCCTCCATATTGAAATCCGGCCAATAGGTGTCGCAGAAATAGAGCTCAGTATATGCTGACTGCCATAAAAGGAAATTGCTAAGACGCAATTCCCCGCCTGTCCTGATAAGCAACTCGGGGTCATTCATAAAGTTCGTGGTCAAGGTATCGGAAACCATTTGTTCATCGATCCGCTCAGGTTCCAGCTCCCCGTCAGCCACCCGTTTCGCAAGTTTTTTGACTGCCTCCGTTATCTCCCAGCGGGAAGAATAGCTGAACGCTATCACCATACAGGAGCGGTCAAAATGACGTGTATTGTCTATACACTTTTTTATTTTTTCCCAAACTCTGGGTGGGAGCCTGTCAACATCGCCGATTGCGCGAAGACGTACCCGGTTACGGATGAATATCTCTTCTTCGATGTTATCAAAAAGAAGATCCATCAGAGCACTCACTTCATATTCAGGACGATTCCAGTTCTCCGTCGAGAACGCGTAGAGCGTCAAATACTTGATACCGAGTTCTACTGCATTCTCCATTATTTTACGGACCACCTCTACCCCTTTTGCATGCCCTTCAGTACGCTCCAATCCGCGCGCTGTAGCCCAGCGGCCGTTTCCATCCATTATGATGGCCACATGCTCCGGGATCCTGTCCATATCCAATTGTTCCCGATATGTCATCTCTTTCTGATTTTAATATCATTACAATCACAAGGACGCCTGAACACATCAAACGTTATATACAACATAGTAAAACTGTAGCTGTCCTTGTTTTTCATTCCTTTTCCCTTTATCATGAACGGATCGTCCAGCGATGTCCATTCCGTCGAAGTCACATCAAGCTTGTCCGATGAACTAAATCTCATAGTCCACTCGATCCCCACATTCGCCCTCTCGGATAATTTATATCTCATACCCATGCCGATGGGAAATGAGAGAGCAAAAACATTGGAAGCGGGTTTAGGTGCAAAAACAGTCCCAATACCCGCCAACCCGTAGGGCGCCAGTCTGTGACAACCCTCCCATGGTGTAAAGCTGTACCCGCAAAACCCCCACTCGGCCTGTATTCCAAATTCGTAAAGTGTCCGACTGAAATCCACGGCATCACCGGGAAGCGTCCCGTTCGAATTGTCCGAACTGCCAGATATACCGGCTGCCGCAATACCGCATTTCAGCGAAAAACGCCTGTTCACATTGTATCTTGCAATAAGTGTGAACATACCGTCCGTATTGCGGTAAAGACGTGAGTTGGCATCACCCATATAGAAACTGCCGCCACCGCCCAGACCCATCTCAAACATATACCCCTCATCGTCCTGGGCCACCATGGGGTGACAGAGGCAGAGAAACGTCATAACGAGAAAAAGTCCTGGTCTGGAAAACATATGATTATGATTAAAGTTTATTAAGTCTATTTATGGCACCCCGCCAAACCTGACCGTCGCAGGTCATAATCCATATTCCTCCGTAGCTGTCCAAAGCATACGTAAAGTCCAAATCTCTTCCTTTAAGTCCGTCGGGAAATTGCATAAAATTATTATGTGTCGAATAGTCATCGGCAAAAGGATCACACCACCTCCATGTCAATCCATGATCCATGGACTGCCAGAAACTGTCAAAAGGAGTTCCAAAAGCAAAAAGGGATCCGTCATAACTGAAAATCGCAAGCCGGTCCATTGCCGGCAGCGAGAGTCTGCCGTTTTGCGCATCGCTCTGTCTTGTCCATACGCTGTCAATCGAAAGCTTTATCCATACCGACGATTCTTTCTCAATCCCGTTTGAAATCAGACCGGCCAAAACGTGCCTGCTTATCGACGGGTTGGAGGACAATGTGTTGGCAAACAGAATGGCCGGAGTATCAGGGAAACCGACCGGAACATCCTGTACGATCTTCCAGGTCACCATATCTTCAGAACTGACTATCTTCCCTTCCGTATTGACAGCATACATCGTCCCGGTCTCTGTGCCGGAGGCAAACAGCTTTAGCAGCCCCGTGCCGCAGAGGCTCCAGTCAATCCCGTTATGGGAGCAGAAAAGCGATGTCCCGCAAATCGTATAAAAACGGTCTTGATATGTTGTTACGGTACCCGACCATTTTGTGACATCTAGACCGACAAGGTTTGTCAAACCGCTCCACGAACCCTCACGGACGTTACGGGCCGTAACCGCAAGAAGACCTGACTCATCGGTTCCGAAAACATAAACGGAATCATTAATGGAAACGGCAGACTTAAGCCGGAAAGAGGGAAATCCCGTTCCGTAACTCCCGGACCACCTCATTGAATCCGGATCCATTGTGTGGACATTGAGGTCAAAAGAGTATTCCCTTATGTAACTGCCATCGGTCGATACGGCATAAAACTTCAGAGGTCTGGTAAAATCCAAAGCCAACTCCGGAAACCAGGGGTAAAACAGGGAATCCATACTGTCCTCATATCCGCAATAGACTTTGCCGAATGCTCTTACCAGACATGTTACCGAATTGAGAATAGAGCCGTAGGCCAGCGAATCGGTATTGTATATACGGTTGTTTCCCTGATCGATAGTCATAGGGTAGAGTGCTCCGTTGTCGCGTATCTCAATAATGGTATCTCTGCGATCGGCGTTGATGTCATTCTTTCTGACATTGAAATATCCAAGCGTGAAAGAAGTGATGGCCGCCTGTGAAGTTGTCTCCTCCTTGGCTGAATCAAAACAAGAGGCAGTCAATATAAGCGTTCCGGCCAGCAGAGCCAAAATTCTGTTCTTCATCACAAAACTCTTTTTTACAATCCGTGCAAAATTAACAACAATTTCTTTCCGAACGTATGTAATATTGTTGTTTTATATTAAAGATTAGCTATGTCAGCCATTATTTTGTAACTTCGCAGCCATAAAACACCGCCCAAAAACCTGAAATGGAGAGTATAAAAAAACAGGTGGCACGCGAACTTTTAAGGATAAGTGCCGTTAAAATTCAGCCGAAAGAACCTTTTACATGGGCTTCGGGTTGGTCTTCGCCTTTTTATTGTGATAACCGAAAAGCGCTCTCATACCCCGATGTCAGGAATCTAATAAGAGATTCGTTATGTGACGCGGTGAAAAACTTTTTTCCCGAATTTGACGTTATAGCCGGAGTGGCTACCGGAGCCATTGCTCAGGGAGCCCTTGTAGCCGACAAGCTCGGAAAACCTTTTGTCTATGTACGTTCGGCACCAAAGGAGCACGGACTGGCCAATCTGGTTGAAGGTTATCTGGAACCCGGCAGTCGTGTTGTGGTAATCGAAGACCTTGTTTCAACCGGAGGCAGCAGCCTGAAAGCAGTCCGGGCACTGCGTGATGCAGGATGCACGGTCACAGGAATGGCAGCATCTTTCACCTATGGCTTTCCGGTAGCAGAAGAGGCTTTCAGCAAGGCCGGCGTAAAGCTGGTAACACTGACCGACTATCCTACCATGCTTGCTATAGCACTCGAATCGGATTATATAAAAAAGGAGGATCTTAAAACATTGGAAGAATGGCGGAAGAACCCGTCGGAATGGGGAAAATGAACCGATGAAAAGGATTGAAAGCAAAATAAAGCACTTGCCGTATTCACAGGAATCGGTATTCGCAAAAGTGTCTGACCTGAGTAATCTGGAAGAGCTCTCCCGCCGTTTACCGCAGGATAATGAGGCCGGAGTCTCCATCAAAAACATGTCGTGCACACCCGACAGTTTTGATTGTGAACTTCAACCCCTTGGACATGTCTCAATGGTGGTTGTATCCCGCGAACCTTTCAAATGTGTCAAAATGGAAACGGTGAAATCCCCGGTTAAAATGACCATTTGGGTTCAGATTGTACCAACCGGTGAGAACTCATGCAAGGTGCGCCTCACGCTTGATGCCGATGTCAATCCGTTCATAGCAAAAATGGTAGAGAAGCCCCTGGCTCAGGGTGTGGAGACCTTAGCGGATATGCTTACAATGATATCATATTGAAAAAACGAGCTATATGAAACCTATCTGGGATAAGGGAAAACCCGTAAACGAAGAAATTCAACGCTTTACTGTCGGAAAAGACCGTGAAATGGACCTCATGCTGGCCGAATATGACATCATCGGGTCCCTTGCACATATTACCATGCTCCAATCCATCGGACTTCTTGAGGCCGATGAGCTGAAAACATTGTCGGAAGGACTGATAGAGCTGCTGGAGACTGTTGCCCGGGGTCAGTTCGTGATCGAAGAGGGAGTGGAGGACGTCCACTCGCAGGTTGAGTTGATGCTTACCCGCCGCTTCGGTGACGTGGGAAAGAAGATCCACAGCGGCCGTTCCCGCAATGATCAGGTGCTGTTAGACCTTAAACTCTTTACCCGCGACAGACTTAAAGAGATTGCAAATTCCGTCAAAGGACTATTTGACATACTCATCCGTCAGAGCGAACGGTTCAAAGATGTTCTGCTGCCCGGATACACACATCTGCAAGTAGCCATGCCCTCATCGTTCGGACTCTGGTTCGGCGCATACGCCGAGGCCCTGACCGACGACATGCTCTTTCTGCAGGCTGCCTACAAGATGGCAAACCGCAACCCCCTGGGTTCGGCGGCCGGATACGGTTCGTCATTCCCGCTGAACCGGCAGATGACGACCGATCTGCTGGGTTTCGAGTCCATGAACTACAATGTGGTCTATGCTCAGATGACGCGGGGCAAGATGGAGCGCAACGTTGCCGCGGCACTGGCATCGGTAGCGGCAACCATAAGCCGCCTGGCCTACGACGCATGTCTGTACAACAGCCAGAATTTCGGATTCATACAGCTGCCCGATGACTGTACCACGGGCTCCAGCATTATGCCTCACAAAAAGAACCCCGATGTCTTTGAACTGACGCGTGCCAAATGCAACCGCATCCAGGCCGTCCCGCAGGAGATAGCGCTGATCACGAACAATCTGCCAAGCGGCTACTTCCGCGACATGCAGCTTGTAAAGGAGATATTCCTGCCGGCTTTCGATGAGATGGAGGAGTGTCTGACCATGACGGCATACATACTTGACCACATAAAGGTGCGTGAAGATATAATGTCCGATCCCAAATACGATGCCGTATTCAGTGTTGAAGAGGTAAACCGCCTGGTGCTCCGGGGCGTTCCGTTCCGTGAAGCATACCGGCAGGTTGGTACGGCCATCGAAAAGGGCACTTTCAAAGCTGACCGTAATATTGACCACACCCACGAAGGCAGTATAGGCAATCTCTGCAATGACAAAATAAGGGAGAGGATGGAACATATTATGGCAGGATTCCCGTTTGCCCGGACCGATGCGGCAATTGCAAAACTCATTGCACGCTGAACAGACGATGAAAAGAGGGTTATTTCTATTTATTGTGTTATTGACGGCTGTGGGATGTGACAACAGTTACAGACCTATGTCAGCAAAATATCGGGTACGTTTTTCATGCAGGACCGATGTCGCGCCCTTCAACCAACTGACAACCCCGGGGCGGTTTCTCTCGGTCAGAATCTCTCCTGACAGGACAACGCTCACGGTCACCGATCCTGACGGAAAGACCACAACCCGCCCGCTTACGGAAACAGAATCGGCATCATTCGCCCTGGGACTTGGCGGACTGATATTGGGAACCCCCCTTTTCGACAATGATAACAGGTCCGTCTCTGCTTACGACTTGGCCTGTCCCTTCTGTGACCAGGAGCGTTATCGGCTTGACTTTGACATTCAAGGCATAGCCAAATGCAGCAAATGCGGCAACAGTTGGAGCCTTAACAGCAGCGGCTTCCCTTCAGAGACTGTCAGCTCCGGTGTAAGACCACTATACGGGTATCCCGTCACCTCATCGGTCAACGGGACAATTTCTGTATCTAATTAAAAAGTGAAATGGTTATACTTATTACCGGCATATCGTCAGGGTTCGGCAAAGCAATGGCCGAAAGACTCTCAAAGGACGGACATGCCGTTTATGGCACATACCGTAAAACCGACACCTTCATTCAGGGGGTCCGATACCTGAAAGCCGATGTACGCTATGAAGAATCCGTCAGGGCGGCCGTTGCCGAAATTCTTAAAGAGGAGGGCCGCATTGACCTGTTCATCAACAATGCCGGAATGGGGACGGGGGGACCGCTTCAGTTTATGACAACGGAGCTTGCAGAAGAGCAGATGGATGTAAACTTCATGGGGATGATAAGATTCCTGAAATATATCCTGCCCGGCATGACCACCCGAAAAAAGGGTCGTATAATATGTATAAGCTCTATCGCCGGACTTATGGGTCTGCCTTATCAGGGCCTCTACTCCGCCAGTAAATTTGCTCTTGAGGGCTATTGCGAAGCTCTTCGCATTGAACTGAGGCCCTTTAACATAAAGGTGACGGTGGTAAATCCGGGTGACTTCTCGACCGCCTTCACTTCAAAACGCATAAAACCGGATGATGCAAAGATAGAGACCCTTTATCCGGGGTACATGAAATCCATGCAATCAATAGAAAATGACGAAAGGAGAGGTCTTAACCCGGAACGGCTTGCCGATAAGATTTCAAAAATAGTCAGGAAAAAACATCCGGCCGCCAGATATATAATTGCAAGCCCAATCCAGAAAATGTCAGTCTTTATTAAAAAAATACTGCCTTCCCGCTGGTTCGACAGAATACTCTCCTTATACTATAAAATGTAACAATGTTGATAAGTTTAAAATGAGCTTATCAAATATAGATATTACTATAGTACGATAGAATAAAATTGAGACTAAAAAGAAGAAGCCCGGGAATTTCCGGGCTTCTTCCCATCTAATATTGCCTCCTGATAATGTTAAACCGTCCGACTCCCGGGGGCCACATTACCAATCGGCTTTTCGGGCTCAATATTCCAGGCTTGTGATTGGCAGACCCATCTCCGAAGCCTCAACATCGTCTTTGTCCAGTTTGAAGATCATGAAGTTGGGCTCGTCCTTGGTGCAGGGCTTCCATTCTCCGCCATCCTTGCCATTCGGATCGCTGTACTTACAGAAGTTGGTCCATGCGGTAAGCATCTTCTCCGACAGATCCCAGTCGCCTTGAGTCCAGGGTCTCCAACTGTGCTGGAGTGACTTAAATACAAACCAGAGGTCAGACGAGTGGAAAGCGCCGCTAAGCCTCTGCGTCACTTCAGGATGTGAACCGTCGTCAGGCAACGGACGTGCGAATTCGTATGCCCAGGCCTTGTTTCCCTTCTCTTCGCGATTCAGGCAGAATGTAGCTATACCGCTCGACAGGTTACCCATATCGTTAAGTGTATAACCTATCATATAAGGAACATCAGCCAGTGTGCCGTCAATGGCAGCCTCATCGAAGCTCTTCGTGGAGACATAGCCATCGATGATGGGAGAACCTGATATGCTGCCATAGTTTCCCGTAGCATTGTTGTAAATGGCAGCTACCGAATGCATTACCTCTGTGGCAGCACCGCGCATCTTCTCGATGGTATTGTAGCCTGCCCAATCCATGATAACCTTGGTGTTGAACTCGGCACGCTGCAAGGCATTAAGACCCTCGGGCATCTGCGGAGCCTTGTAGGCTGCAATCAGATTAGTGTTGGCAGCAGCACCGCCTGCTCCGAATCCGGGGAATCCCCCGCGCATGCCGCCACGCATACCGGCACCGCCGGCATTAGGCAATGTAAGACCGCCGGCGCTCATTATGATGGCCTTATGGAACAGACCGCGGGCCAAAGGAGATTCACAGAGAGTGCGTACGCTGCCGCCGCCTGCCGACTGACCGAATATCATAACGTTATCGGGGTCGCCGCCAAACTGGGCAATATTCTTATTTATCCATTTGAGAGCCTCAATCTGATCGAGTATGCCATAGTTACCTGAAACTCCATGCTCGCTCTCGGCTGAAAGCTCTGGATGAGCCAAAAATCCGAACACTCCCAAACGGTAATTTATCGATACCAGAATCACATCCTTGCCGGCCCACTCCTGAGCGTCGAATTCGGGTTCCGAACCCCAGCCTTCGCGATAGCCGCCGCCATGTATCCAAAGGGCGACCGGCAGTTTGGCGCTGGTGTCACCCGGCTTCTTGGTCCATACATTCAGATAGAGACAATCTTCGCTGAACGGAGCCTCGTCACCATATCCCCACTCGGAATAGTAGCCGCCCTTAAATTGGATATGCTGATAGCTCGGATTGCCAAAACGGTAACAAAGCTTCACGCCTTCCCATGGGACTACCGGCTGAGGAGCCTTCCAGCGGTTCTCTCTGATAGGAGGAGCAGCATAAGGAATGCCACGGAAAACAAAAACGTCCTTGACCCGGTCAACAGAGACTCCCTGTACCTGTCCGCCTTCAATAGTCAAAACAGGGCTGAGCTTTTCCGACTTGCTTGTGCATCCGGCCATGACAGCCAGTATGCAAGCTGATAATAAAATAAGTTTTTTCATAATAGAACAGTTATTGATTGTTATAATGGTTAATACTAAAAGCCCTATATATATTACATTATCCTTACAAATGTAACGTTTTTTGTAATTATAGATATCTTAACGTTCTATTTTTTTTATTAATCGGCCAAAAGAGAGTAAATTTGCCGCGTAAAATTGTCTGACTGGCTGCTCGAATGGTGGAATGGTAGACACGAGGGACTTAAAATCCCTTGGCCTTTATCGGCTGTACGGGTTCGAGTCCCGTTTCGAGCACTGTCATCCCAAACAATGGAATCATGAATGCCGGCCGCTTTTTCTGTTCAATCCTATTACTGTCTCTTACCATTACAATTACGCCTGTAGCTGCCGAAGAGATAAACTATAATCTCTACCTTAACCTTGGTTTCATCAACATAAATGCCGGAAAAGCACAATTGATTGAGAAGGACATCATTTACGACGGTAAAAAAGCCGTTTATACACGTCTTTCCATGTCAACGGGACGCAACACAGACAAAATATTCATACTTCGGGATACAATCGAATCATACAACACCGCTGCAGGCGAAGGCATCCGTTATAGAAAAATTGTCAATGAAGGCTCTAAAAGTAACGTTGAAACCGCCGTCTTTTCAAAAGACCGGGGGCGTTATATAGTCAATCTTCAGACTGTTGATGCGTTGACGGGAAAAGTATCGGAAGAGAGTACCGAATGGAGGCCCGAACCGATTTTTGATATGCTGAGCATGCTCCGGTTTGCCCGTTCCATCAAGACCGACAACAAAGAGGTGGGTCACACCGAAATCCTGCCTATGGTTAATGGCAGTATGGTTGTCGAACAACACCTTGTATATGAGGGCACAAAGAGAGTAAAAGCCGATGACAAAAACAGATATGACTGTATGGTTATTTCGGTGCGCGACCGCAAATATGGCAGGGAACGTGAGACGCTCAAAGCATATGTCACACAAGATATGACGCACAAACCGATTCAACTTGATATAATAATAGGCATAGCCTCCATCAGGGCTCTGCTTGCCGAATAAAATATGAAACCGAGGCAGAACCGTTGGCTCACAAGACGCGGATTCGGGGTACACTCTCCCTGGGCATATGATATAATCGTAAATGTGATCAATGAGAAACGCCCTTATTATGCTTACGGGGATATTTGCTCCTCTTTGGAAGAGGCGCCCAAACATCTGCCTCAATATCCCCAAAGCCGCAACGAACTGCTCTTCCGTCTTGTCAACCGGTTTAATCCGGACCTCATTCTGGAGATAGGCACAGGGGCGGGAGTCAGCGCCGGTTATCTGGCATCGGTCTCAAACCGGTCAAGAGTCGTGACGGTTGACGAAACTCATCCCGATGTTCCTGAGGTCAAAAAATATTTGGAACTATTTCCAAATATCTCATATATTACCGGTAATATTGCAGATATTGCAGGTGAGATCCTTGAAGGTGACAACACTCCCGGGTTTGTCCATATAGCCCACACCTCTTTGTGGCGACAGACGGCTGAAAGAATCATCGAATTTGCCACCCCCAAAATGGTAGTGGTTATTGAAGATATCAAAGAAAAGGAGAAGAGAGAGTGGTGGAGAGATATAATCAAAGACGAGCGGGTAGGAGTTACGTTCAGTATGAACAAGCTGGGGATACTCTTCTTTGACCTTAAAATGATAAAACAAAATTATATATTATGAGTAAGATATATACCCGGACAGGCGACGAAGGCACAACCGGTCTGGTAGGCGGAAAACGGGTCAGCAAAACCGATCCGCGTATAGAAGCCTACGGCACCATTGATGAACTGAACTCCTTCATCGGCCTGATGCTCTCGGTCATGGCGGGTATGGACGAAGAGAAGGAAAACATACGGTGGATCCAAAAGGAACTATTTGGCATAGGTGGAACCCTTGCCACTGACACTTCGTCGTTCGAATTGCCCGAAAGTTGTAAAATCGAGACCTCCGATGTGCAGCGCATTGAAGGGATGATCGACTCCATTCAGGCAGAACTTCCGAAACAGCATTCGTTTATTTTGCCGGGAGGATGTCAGGCGGCATCGTACGCTCATGTAGCACGTACCGTCTGCCGCAGGGCGGAAAGACTAATAATAGCCCTGCCCGGTGCCTCAAAACTACCTTCCGAACTGCTCTGTTTCATAAACAGGCTGTCGGATTATCTGTTCGTTTTGGCACGCAAAATAAACATTTTTGCAGGTATTGATGAAAATATATGGTAGTACTTTATTATACCGTTTTTTTTTATACTTTTGCACCCTATAAGAAGAGCAACCCTTAAAACACGTTAGTTATGTATTGGACATTGGAACTTGCATCGAAACTTGAGGATGCGCCGTGGCCTGCAACCAAGGACGAGTTGATTGACTATGCAGTACGTTCAGGAGCGCCGCTTGAAGTCATCGAAAACCTACAGGAGATCGAGGACGAGGGCGATATCTATGAGAGCATAGAAGATATTTGGCCCGACTACCCTTCAAAAGAGGATTTCTTTTTCAATGAAGACGAGTACTGAGCGAGAATCCATTATTTAGTAAAACAGAATAGCCCAATTGCAGTTGGGCTAATTTTTTTCCTTTACAACCGACTGTCAGGACAGTATTTAACAAAAGCGTGGTGAAATGTTCGATTTCACCACGCTTTTAATGTCAGATGCGGATGCCTGTCAATCCCTCAGCTTGGCCACTATGAACTCGCGGTTCAGGCGGGCAATGTTGCTGATCGATACGTTCTTGGGGCACTCGGCCTCACAGGCACGTGTGTTGGTGCAGTTACCGAACCCAAGTTCGTCCATCTTGGCGAGCATAGCCTTTACACGACGTTCGGCCTCTACCTGACCCTGCGGAAGCAGAGCAAGCTGGCTCACCTTAGCGCTTACGAACAACATTGCGGAGCCGTTCTTACAGGCTGCAACACAAGCGCCGCAGCCTATGCACGAAGCGGCGTCCATAGCCAGATCGGCCTTCTCCTTGGAGATCGGGATCGAATTGGCATCGGGTACACCGCCGGTGTTAATTGATACATAACCGCCTGCCTGCATGATCTTATCGTATGCTGTGCGGTCAACCATAAGGTCGCGTATTATAGGGAAACCTGCCGAACGCCAGGGTTCAACCGTAATTGTCTCACCATCCTTAAAACGACGCATATAGAGCTGGCAGGTGGTAGCACCTGTAGCAGGGCCATGGGGATAACCATTGATATATAGTGAGCACATGCCGCAAATGCCTTCACGGCAGTCATGGTCAAACACTACCGGTTCCTCGCCGGCATTGATAAGCTGCTCATTCAAGATATCAAGCATCTCAAGGAACGAGGCGTCAGTCGAGATGTCTTTCATTTCATACACCTTGAACTGTCCTTTCTCCTTGGGTCCTCTCTGGCGCCAAATTTTCAGTTTAAAGCTTATAGTCTTTTCCATATTGATGCTTTTTTATCAGTTCTTATAATTACGGGTTTCTACCTTAACAAACTCATAGTTGAGCGGCTCCTTGAGCATTTCGGGCTTCTTGCCTTCGCCCTTATAGCTCCAGCAGGCCACGTATGAGAATTTGTCATCGTGACGCAGTGCCTCGCCTTCGGGTGTCTGATGCTCCTCGCGGAAATGACCGCCGCACGACTCCTCGCGGTTAAGGGCATCATAAGCCATGAGCTTGCCGGTCTCAATGAAATCTATCAGACGCAGAGCCTTTTCAAGTTCGACGTTCAGAGTTTGAGCGTCGCCCGGAATACGCAGGTCTGTCCAGAATGTCTTTTCAACCTCGTCCAATTTCTTGATGGCAGTCTTAAGCGACTCCTCGGTACGTCCCATACCCACATACTCCCACATGATGTGGCCAAGCTCTTTGTGTATGGAGTCAACGGAACGTTTTCCGTTTATTCTCATCAGCTTGGCTATCCTCTCCTTGACAGCCTTCTCGGCAGCCTCGAACTCTGGCAGGTCGGTGCTGAAACGCGGGATAGAGATCTGGTCGGCCAAATAGCTCTGAATGGTATATGGCAGAACAAAGTAACCGTCGGCAAGTCCCTGCATAAGGGCCGATGCTCCCAAACGGTTGGCTCCATGGTCGGAGAAGTTACATTCACCTATGGCGAAAAGACCGGGTATTGAGGTCTGCAGCTCGTAGTCAACCCAAAGACCGCCCATTGTGTAGTGTATAGCAGGGAATATCATCATAGGATTTTCGTAGGGATTGACATCGGTTATCTCCTCGTACATATCGAACAGGTTACCGTACTTGTCGGCTATAACCTGCTTGCCAAAAGTCTGTATGGCATATTTGAAATCCAGGAAGACGGCCAAACCGGTGGCATTCACGCCATAGCCCTTGTCGCAACGCTCCTTGGCGGCACGTGAAGCAACGTCACGGGGAACCAGATTGCCGAATGCAGGATAACGGCGCTCCAGATAGAAATCACGGCCCTCATCGGGAATATCGTTGGGATTTATCAGACCTTTCTGCAGTTTCTGTGCATCCTCAAGTTTCTTTGGGACCCATATACGGCCGTCGTTACGAAGAGACTCCGACATAAGAGTCAGCTTGGACTGTTTGTCACCCTGTACAGGAATACAGGTGGGGTGGATCTGTGCAAAAGCGGGGTTGGCAAACCATGCACCCTTACGATAGCACTGCATAATAGCCGATCCGTTACTTGTCATGGCATTTGTGGAGAGGAAATAGGCATTTCCGTATCCGCCTGTTCCCACTACCACGGCGTGGGCCGAGCAACGCTTGATCTCTCCGCTCACAAGGTCACGGTAAATTATGCCGCGTGCACGCTCCTTGCCCTTGTCATCCTTTATCATGACAAGATCCAACATTTCGCAACGGGTGAACAGCTCCACATTACCCTGATTAACCTGATAACATAAAGCGGAATAGGCCCCCAGCAACAACTGCTGACCTGTCTGTCCGCGGGCATAGAATGTACGCGACACCTGAGAACCGCCGAATGAGCGGTTGGCAAGTGTGCCGCCATACTCGCGCGCAAAAGGCACTCCCTGCGCCACACACTGATCTATTATATTATTCGAGACTTCAGCCAGACGATATACGTTAGCCTCACGTGCACGGTAATCGCCGCCTTTGATCGTATCCATAAAGAGACGATACACGGAGTCTCCGTCATTCTGATAGTTTTTTGCTGCGTTGATACCGCCCTGTGCAGCTATTGAGTGTGCACGACGGGGAGAGTCCTGAATGCAGAAACATTTTACCTTGAAACCGAGGCTGCCAAGCGTTGCGGCCGCCGAAGCGCCGGCAAGACCGGAACCTACCACGATAATATCGAGCTTACGCTTATTGGCAGGGTTGACAAGCTTCTGATGAGCCTTGTAGTTAGACCATTTTTCTGCTAACGCGCCCTCGGGAATTTTTGAATCTATAGTAGCCATTTTCGTTTGCATTTACAGTTTAAAAAATACTCTTGAAAAAGTAAAAAAGCACCACGCTCAGGAATCCCAAAACCAGCAAGGTAACGTAAATGTTCCCTATAACCTGCCAGCGTCCCAGCCATTTGCTTCCACTCCATCCCACACTATGGAACATGCTCCAAAAACCGTGTGAGAGATGGAACCATAACGCCGCCAACCATACTATGTAAGCCAGCACATAGTACCACTGTGAGAAGGTGTACCGAATTAAGAATGCACCGTCTGTGGGAGATATTGACTGACCGTTAATAACGGCGGTTGTACCCAAAATCTCCTGCAACTGCATCTTGTACCAGAAGTTGAACAGATGGAGGCAGAGTCCCAAAACTACGATTATGCCCAGCACAACCATGTTTTGTGATGCCCACTCCACTGTATCATACCTCTTGTTAACGGCATACCTCTCCTTGCCTCTGGCTTTTCTGTTTAACAGCGTAAGCCAAAAAGCATAAACAAAGTGGATTAAGACTAGAACAGCAAGTCCCACCGTACCTACCAGTGCATACCAGTTGGCTCCCAGAAATTCGCAGATGGCATTGTATGCATCGCCCGAGATCAGGGCCACGCAATTCATTGCCATGTGGAAAGTCAAGAAAAGGATCAAAGCAGCACCGGTAACACTCATCACCACTTTTCTTCCGATTGATGAATCAATTAACCACATAAATTTTTAGTTTAATATTGAAATTTTTGTTTGTTACTTGAATGTGTCCGCAAATATACCAATAAATGTGGATATTGCTAAAAAAATCCTATTTCCGATATGAGTAAAATTACCAAAGAAATACAATTTTAAAAAAGGTTGATTTTCATATTTCTTTTTGATTATGGTTGGTTTGACAAGTTAATATCTTTTTGTCGGTTTGACAACACCTAAATGGATGTTGCAACAGAAAAGAAACAGTTTTTGACATTGAATTTGTAGGAACTGTTGGTATATTTGTATTTAAATTATAAAAACTAGAATGTTCAGGCCGATTAAATTTTTGTTTGTTATGGTGATGACGGCTATAACAGTCACTCTGTACGGTAACAACAGTGATTGCCCTGTTTTTGATACATCGGATGATTCGGATACTTTGATGATGGATGACCATGTTGTCACTGTGGACAGAACACCGTGGCGTGAAATCTTGAACATATTGATCAATAAAGGCACGAATATTATAACGGGCAGCGGACTGTCTTTGCTGGGGTTTGAGGAGGTTTGTAAAATATCGGAGGAAAACCTGTCGGATGTTATAAAGATATTGATAGACAGCGAGGAGATATTCCCGAAATACGATGCCGACAATCGTCTGAGTGGTGCTATGTCCAAAGAAGACATTACCGGTCCGGCCGAAAATGAAAACATTGAGTTCGACTTCAACAAACGCAATGACTTTATAAGGCAAAATGTGACACCGGGCATGAGTCTGATCAAATTGCAATGGAGAAACAATGAGAATTTGTACAATTCATATTGTGTGGTTTCCGATTCATTGGGGATAATTTATGACGATTTCATCACCAATTCGATAATGTTTGAAAGCAATGCCTACAATACATACCTCGATTATGACGATGACTATATTTCAATGAATGAAAGTTCTTCCGTTCCGACCATACACATCGTTCCCATTGACGGTGACTCCACTTACATTGTTATATTAAGTGACAGCCCTGCCGTCGCCGGTGTGGACATCGTCCATGACAGCGGGAGGAAGATTGAATATGTCGGTGCATCGCCCGTTTTCGCCGGTGCAACCATCGCCGGTGACAGTAGCGACTCCACCAGAGATATGACAATGAGAGTTCTGGAAATGCATTCTCCTCCCATCATAGAGGACAAGGAGGTAAAAAGTGAGGATCCAAATTATACCGGAATAAAAAAATGGTCATTGTTTGTTACGGCAAATTGGTTGTGGGGAACAGAGAGAGGCAGGGTGGAGATAACACATATTTGTCATTTCACCAATGGCAGAATTGTTGGACAAGATTCCGAGGCCTTTGCATATATGACCATGGGAAACGCTGCAGCCGAAAGAACTGAGGTTGCATTCAACAAGATTTCTTACGGTTATGGATTATCCACACCGCTTGTTGAAATAACAATAACCTATGATAACGAAGTTTATAGTGTCTCCTTCTCTTCTGATTTCAATTCTAACATAGGAGGAACAGGTACTCATACTCATTTTTGATTTTATGCCGATAGTTCTTGTTATTACAGGTTTTATTATGATTGTAGAAATAATCGCAATCAGAAATATTACTAATGACGTTAAAGAGCCGGACATCAGATATCCTTTGCTCGCCTCGTTATTTCCCATGGTTTATCTGGTTTTTAAGAAGAAACATCCCGGTGCAGACAGAGCCGGCGGACAGGAATCAACTGTTGAGGATCTGCATTCCGCCCTTGCATCGGCCGATAAAAAGATCAAATTGACAGATTGTATCTCAACGATTAATTTGATAAAAATAGAGAGTGATTACACCATTGACAATACCGATAGCAAATATATTATGAATAAAATCATGGATTGCTACAGTGAGCCGCTGACATTATTACCCAAATCCCTGACCGATAAGGAAAAACAAATATGTATCCTTTTTTATATGGGAATAAAACCCCAATTCATCGGGGATCTGATGTTTATATCTTACTCTACTGTGCGCACACACAAGGCAAGGGCTATCAATAAGCTGTCAGAAGAAGAGATTTGTTTGATATTCAATACATAGAGAGATGAAACAGCAGATTAATTTCATATATGGTATATCCCGGCTGATAATAGCATGCGTATTGATATGTCTGCCTTGTTATCAATGCCAATTTGCCGGATGGCTGATACTTGATTTCTGTTTGGCGTTGTTTTTTATAAACAATATCAGTAATAAAAAAGTACTGGTTGCAGTTATTCTGTTACAGATTATTATCAGCCTGGCTATAATAATTGTTTTGAACACATTTACTGTCAGCGGTTATACGACAACCTCCGTTCAGCCAAACTCTTTTTGATCAAACCGTGGGTGTCAATGCTAATTGTTGGGGCATGAATGTTGCACCACTCGGCCACAGCAAATTTAACATCGGCCCTCTTTTCATATATTGACTAATGAGAGACTCATTCGTTGGCTTGGTTTGGCCTTGCCATACGTACAATTTATGATAACAACAACTGACTTCCTTTTATTACAACAATAAATTGAAGCATTCAATTCCTCTTCTTGTTTGACTCTATCTGTTCGGAGGTGTTTTATCACCTCCGAACTCTTTTTATAAAATGCAAAGCAAGGGCACTAACAATCGCTTGCCGGTATGATGACTGCGGACTGCAAAAGAGGGACAGTAAAGAGACAATAAAGAAACATCTACTTGTTGAATATATGGGTATTGACGAACACGGGAATCAATCATTTAAAATCAACTATTTCAACAAGTTAAATTTAGAAGATATAAAAGAAGAAGTTTTGGATATTAAAGTTTCAACTTTTTCGATGAAAATTGATAAATCATTATCGGATGCTCTGTATAACCTGTTCCTTGCCGCCACCTATACGGTCTCTTACGTTAAACATACTCCCGAACCTGTCCCACACGACACATACATGGTTTACTGCGATAGGAATGCAGGTGAAATTCACCTGGCTAACCGCGACCTTATGCCCTACACTAATTGTTGTAACATGATAAGGGTAATAGATGTTTTAAGGAAGGCTGTCCGTGACAATAACGCAGAGATCATAAAAGAACATTTGAACGATATTGTCTCGTTGACCGATAGTTTCAAAAAAAACGCACCGGAAATTCCATGAGACATAAGCTTTCTCAGACCAGAGGATTAGCCCATCTTACCGATCAGATATGCCTTTGTCCGCTCGTCCTTGGGATTGGAGAACATCGTTTCGGTATCTCCATATTCCACAAGTTCGCCCAAATACATAAACATTGAGCGAGAAGAGATACGCTTTGCCTGTCCCATATTGTGGGTAACAACCAATATCGTAACCTTCTTTTGCAGATCCACAAGCAACTCTTCTATATGTTTGGTTGCAATAGGATCGAGTGCGGAAGTCGGTTCATCCATCAGCAAAATATCAGGCTTCATGGCCAGCGCGCGGGCAATGCATAACCGTTGCTGCTGACCGCCCGAAAGAAAAGTACCCTTCTTGTTCAATACATCTTTCACCTCTTCCCAGAGCATCACATTTTTCAAACAACTCTCCACCGTCTCATCTTTGTCGGCTTTCGACAAGCGGATGCCGTTCAATGCAAACCCCGACAACACATTGTCATAAATACTCATTGTGGGGAACGGCGTCGGACGCTGGAAAACCATGCCTACGCGACGGCGCACTTCTATCGGCTCCATCGTAAGAATGTTTTCGCCGTTGAGCAAAATTTCACCATCGACAACAATATTCGCATAGAGACTGTGCATAAGGTTCACCGCACGGAGCAGAGTGGATTTTCCGCAACCCGAAGGCCCCATAATAGCTGTAATGGTATTCCGTTCAATTGCTGCCGATACATATTTTACAGCCATTGTCTGTCTGGTATAGGATACACAGGTCTTCTTAAATTCGAGTATAGGTGTTGTTATTGATTCCATTTCTTTGCAAGGTATTTAGCTAAAAGATTCAGCGTCAGAACAAATATTAAAAGGAAAAGCGATGCGCCCCAAATCAGCTCCTGGAGGTTGGGGTCGTTGAAGAACTCCCAAATAAGCAGCGGTACTGCCGATATGGGCTTGGTAATGGACCAGCGTATAAAGGAACAGCCCAAAACGGTAAACATAAGCGGTGCGGTCTCGCCGATAACTCTTGAAATGGCGAGCAGCACGCCTGTAAATATACCGCCGAAAGCCGCCGGAAGCTGTACCTTCAGCATTACACGCGCCTTATTTCCTCCAAGCGCCAATCCCGCCTCCTTCAGTGAAGCAGGGAGGATTTTCAGCGTCTCTTCAGTGGAGCGGATAATAAGCGGCAACATCATTATGCAAAGCGCCACACTGCCGGCAATTGCCGAATAACTCTTCATTGGAACGACCACCCAAATGTATGTGATAATACCGATAATTACCGATGGAATGCCTTGTACAAGGTCTGTCAGGTAACTGACAACCTGTGCAAAACGCTTTTTGCTGTTTTCCGCTAAGTATGTACCGCATAAAATACCTAAAGGGACGGCTACGACAACAGCCATACTGAGAATTATCATTGTGCCGATAATGCCGTTGGCAATACCTCCCGGTATCGGCTCGCCTGCCTCCATCGCCTTCATCGCCTTATAGGCTGTCGGGGTAGGTTGTGTAAAGAAAGACCACGAGAGTTGTTTATAACCACGTAACAGAACCTCTCCCAGAATAGCAAACAGAGGCACGGCTGTAAGTGTTGCAAATATGCATACTATCCGCAGTAGCCACCTGTCCTTTGCCAAACGACGTTTAGTTTTCTGATTTGACATAGTTTAAATAATTCTTGCGCGTTTAATCATCATTTTACCTATTACATTGATTACCGCCGTAATCAGGAATAGTATAAGACCTATGGCTATCAAGGACGAAAGTCGCAAGCCGTCAGCCTCTCCAAATTGATTCGCAATTATTGAAGCCATTGAGTTGCCTGTAGAGGTGATAGAGGTAGGCATGTTATTAGTATTACCAATCAACATCGTTACGGTCATTGTCTCACCCAATGCACGTCCGATGGCCAATATATACGATGAAAATATTCCCGAACCTGCAACGGGGAAAATTATATTGCGAACCACCTCGGCACGAGTGGCGCCAAGGCTGTATGCGCTCTCTTTCAATTCATTCGGCACCATTTTGATAAATTCGGCGCTGAGTGATGCTGCATAAGGGACAATCATAATAGCCAACACCAGCGAGGCGGTCAGAATACCGGAGCCTTGCGGAGAGATATTGAGGGCTATGATTATGGGGCGCAAGGTGTAGAAGCCCCAAAGTCCGTATATAATGGATGGAATGCCTGCCAACAGATCGGTAACAGTACTCAATACGGCTGCAACCCGTGTGCCTTTGAAGTATTCTCCGACAAAAAAAGCAACGGGCAGTGAAAAGGGAATACAAAACAACAGAGCCAACAGTGTGGTCAACAGCGTACCTGTAATAAAAGGCAGTGCGCCATACTGTTCGGCTCCTTCGGTATAGCTCCATTCCGATGAGGCGATAAATCGGAAGAATCCGAAATGCTCGAACGCATCATACGCATCTGTGATGAGGGCGTATAGTACACCCCCGCACACCAATGGTATTGTTACTGCAGCTATAAATAGTATCGCTCTATACAGCTTGTCATTCATGGAGCTATATCAATCCTCTTTTAGTATTGGTACTCCGTCATAAGTGACAGTATTCAAATTAGCCATACTCAACTCCTTTGCTTTTGCAGGAAGCGGCGCATAGTGTACCTCCGAAGTGATAGCCTGTGCGTCATCGGAAAGGATATACTTCATCAATTCAACTGTCGCAACAGCCTGCTCCCTGCTGCGGTCGGAATAGTTCTGCTCCTTAAAGATAACCAACCAGGTGAAGCAACTGATAGGATAAGCGCCTGCAGCATCGGCATTGGTAATTGATGTACGGGTATCGTCAGGAATTGCACCCGACGCCGAAGCCGAAATTGAGGCGGCTGTAGGCTCAACGAGTTCTCCACGAAGATTCCTGACCTTTGCATACGGTATTTTCTGTGCAAAAGCATACTCCGAACCTATGTAACCTATTGCATTTTTAGTCTGAGAGATTATACCTGCTACGCCCGGATTGCCCTTTGCAGCTTGTCCCGCAGGGAAATTTACAGATTTTCCTGCTCCATATTTCGACGCCCACATAGGACTGACCTTTGTCAGATAATCGGTGAAGACGAATGTCGTACCCGAACCGTCCGAGCGGAACACAGGGATAATCGCCGCCGAGGGAAGATTTACACCGGGGTTCATCTCTACCAAACGGGAATCGTTCCACATCTTTACTTCGCCGGCAAAAATATCGGCAATGAGTTCGCCTGAAAGGTTCAAATTGCTCACGCCATCGAGATTATAAGCCAAAACCACGGCTCCCATACAGGTAGGGATGTGGATTACAGGCTCCATAGCTGACATCTCTGTGTCGGTAAGGAAAGCATCGGTTCCCGCAAAATCCACAATCTTGTCAGTCAAGTTGCGAATACCGCCACCCGAACCAATGCCGCCGTATGCTACGATATCGCCGTTCGCTTCGGAAAATTGTTCAAATACTACATTGTAGAATGGAAGTGGAAATGTGGCGCCTGCGCCTGAAAGTTCCTGTGCTTTGCGATTGCCTGTCTTTGCACCGCAAGATGCAACTAAAAAGACAAGCATAAGTGTCATAATTAACGACAAAATCTTTTTCATATTTTTACAAATTAATGTTTATATACTCTACATTAGAATATTAAAATTATTAGAGGCCAAAACAACAGCTTACATAGGCAGAGTAACTATTGTCTGCTCCATCAACCTTAGGCATGGCCATTCTAAAGTTGGGAGCAACTTTTACATATTTGCCAAGTTTAAACTGTGCTCCAAGAATTACGGCCGATTCGTCTTTCGCTATATTCCAATCATCCTTCGAAGAGAGATCATCATAACGACCGAAAACTTCGGTGTTCTCTGGCAGTTTAACAGTTGCATAGACCGAATAGCCGAATTGGTCGGCATCCCTGTTATATAAGGCATTCAGCATATTATTATATTCGGCGCCGATTGAAAAAAAATCGGCTCTGTAACCTACAAAAGCGGCCATATTGATAACGTTTTCTTTATCATCCAAGCCGCTCTCATTCACAGCTCCGTACAAGCGGATATGGAAGCCTTTGAAGGGTGTGAGTGTTACACCCAAGCCATAGTTAAGGCCATTACTCTTTTGAACCTTCTTATAGCCCTCGCCATTCACAATGATTGCATCGGCTGAAAACCGGTCGGCAAACTTGTAGGCAAGCGAAATACCCAAATCGGCACTGTAGCCAAAATTGTACCTATCCTGAAATGGTTTCAAAATGTAGCGGTAGCCCCAGAACTTTTCCTGGAAGTAGAACTGAGTGGTCGAAATAAGACCTCCGTTCAGTGTCAGACCACCTGTTTTCCACGAAACCAATGCATTTTTAATATATGCCAAGCGTTGGTAATCATCTACATCGGAGGATTTGCCTATGTCTATCACACCCTTTACCGAAAGGCCATCGCCAAGATCATACTCGTAGCCCAAATAGCTGCGCTCCAAGTAAAAAGCGCGAGTATCATTTTGTTCGAAAAGACCGGTGTTAAAGTTGGCGAACATCTGTATAATTGCTTTGCCTGTCGGCTCTGCTGATTTGGCATCCTGTGCCTTTGATGTAAGACAGATACAGGCCAAAAGGCCTGTCAAGACTATTGTTTTGTCTGTCATTGATTTGTTTAATAATTCAACGTTACAAAAATACCTATAAAATGTTTCAAAAATGTTTCAAAAGGGTTAAGCTTTGATTAATTGCCGGTTGTGAGAAAAATGTTACATTTTTATTAAGTATTGCCCGAAATGATGTTCGGCTCAATTTTTCTATGTAATTTTGTTTTGTATAGTATAATATAAGAAATATGGCTGCTGAACGAATTTTGATAGTTGACGATGAAGAGACTTTGTGTGAAGTCCTGAAGCTCAATCTTGAAAATGAAGGTTACGATGTGGATATAGCCTTCAGTGCGGAAGAGGCATTGACCCTCGACTTGAAAAAGTATTCGCTAATTCTTCTCGATATTATGATGGGTGAAATCAGCGGAGTCAAAATGGCTAAAATGCTGAAAAACGATGTTGAGACTGCCGAAATCCCAATCATATTCTGTACGGCACGTGATACGGAGGACGATATGATAATGGGATTGAATATCGGCGCCGATGACTATATCATGAAACCATATACGGTCCGTAATGTTATAGCGCGGGTAAAGAGTGTGTTAAGACGAACTTCCGGATATAAGAGCGGTGCCCCGGTCGAAAAGACCAATATCGTGAAGATAGAAGGTCTGCATCTTGATTTGGAATTTAAGCGCTGTACGGTCGATGGGGTTGAAGTCAACCTTACCAGGAAAGAATTTGAGTTGCTGGCATATCTTATTTCTCATCGCGGTAAGATCTGTTCCCGTGAACAGATTCTGAGTAACGTATGGAGTGACGAAGTAGTTGTATTGGATCGCACTATTGATGTGAACATTACCCGTGTGCGCTCTAAAATAGGCCCTTACGGTTCTTACATAGTGACCCGTTCAGGTTTCGGTTATGGCTTCCGTGATTAAAATATCCTATCACAAGCGGCTCTTTTTAATGTTGCTTGCTTTTTCGTGGACTATTATCCTCTGTTTCGTTGGATTTCAGTATCTGCGCGAAAAACAGTACAAGTCGGAACTTTTAAGCATTCAACTCCAACTGTATAACCGCCATCTGCTCGAAATAATTGAAGAAGGCCTTCCTTATGAAGATTATATTAAGTCGTATGAAAAACCTTTTAATGATCTTAGAATAACTATTATAACTCTGTCAGGAGCTGTAATCTATGATAATGAACTGCCCCTTGACTCGCTTGATAATCATCGCAACCGTCCTGAAATAATAAAAGCATTTAAGAATGGTTCGGCCTACCATATCGGCAGAGTATCTGCCAGTGACGGACGGGAATACTTCTATTCTGCAACAAAAGGCGAACGTGTTATTGTACGTACTGCTATTCCCTACTCTGCATCTCTTCGTGAAACGTTGCGCGCCGACTGGACTTTCTTCGGTGTTATGATTTCCATAAGCCTTATTATGAGTATTTTGGCCTATTTTACAACCCGAAGGCTGGGAAAGAACATCGAGCGCCTCAACCGTTTCGCTGCGAAAGCGGAGAAAGGAGAATCTTTCGACGAAGACATAACGTTTCCCAATGATGAGTTGGGTTCAATATCAAACCACATAGTACAACTATATGCTCAATTGCAACAGACTATTGAAGACAGGGATAGGGCGCACGAAGCGACAATGCGTGAAGAGCAAGATAAGATACGTATAAAACGCCATCTTACAAACAACATTAATCATGAACTGAAAACCCCTGTTGCATCTATACAGGTATGTCTTGAGACCCTGCTTTCGGGAATTAATCTGAGCGAAGAAAAACGGCTGGAACTCATTGAGAGATCCTATGCCCACAATAACCGCCTTCGCCGGTTATTGGATGATGTATCACTTATTACCCGCATGGAAGACGGCAGTCAGCTTATTGAAAAAGAGCCGGTTGTTATAAACAACATTATTAAAGAAATAGCCGATGAACTGGAGGTTACGCCTAAGGATGAACGTTTGGAATTGCATTGGGATTTCAAGGAAGAGGTGGCTATAGAGGGCAATCTCTCGCTGATTGACTCTATATTCCGCAATCTTATAGAGAATGCCATTGCTTACTCGGGCGGGAAAAACATCTACATCACATTAATTGAAAACAGTGACACAGGGTGTAATATCCGTTTTGAAGATGACGGTCGCGGTGTTGATGAAAAACAGCTTCCACGCCTATTTGAACGGTTCTACCGAATAGACAAAGGACGCTCCCGCCTAATGGGCGGCACGGGGCTGGGTCTTGCCATTGTTAAACACGCTGTCCAGTTTCACGGCGGCAAAATAACGGTCGTCAATCGTCCGGGTGGAGGCCTGCAATATGATTTCACACTGAGCAAACAGAGTTAAATCGCTAACAGGGAACATTCCTTCGCCATTAGGCATCCTCTTTCATTTCTTTGTTATAATTTTGCCGGACATGTTATTCTCGTTCGATGTTATTGTAATAGGCGCCGGTCATGCCGGTTGCGAAGCTGCTGCTGCCTCGGCTGAGATGGGTTCCAAAACCTGCCTCATAACGATGGACATGAATAAAATAGCCCAAATGAGCTGCAATCCCGCAGTCGGGGGAATAGCTAAAGGGCAGATAGTGAGGGAGATAGACGCTCTTGGGGGGCATTTGGGAATTGTAACTGACAGAACAGCCATACAGTTTCGGATGCTCAATCGCTCTAAAGGGCCTGCCATGTGGAGTCCGCGCGCTCAGTGTGACCGGAACAAATTTATCTGGGCATGGCGCGCTATTGTTGAAAATCAGAAAAATCTTAATATCTGGCAGGGTACGGTAATCGAACTCGTCGTCAAGGAGAATAGAATAGTCGGCGTCAAAACCCTTGAAGGCGCAGAATTCACCTGCAAATGCGTTATTTTGACCGCCGGAACTTTCCTGAACGGACTGATTCATATAGGTCGGGTAACCATACCCGGCGGACGCATATCTGAGCCCGCTTCCTATTCGCTTACGGAATCCATAACCCGACACGGTATTCGCACCGGCCGGATGAAGACCGGAACACCGGTCCGTATAGACCGCCGAAGCGTACATTTCGAAGAGATGGAGAGACAAGATGGTGAAGACGATTTTCGAGGTTTTTCATTCTTAGGTTCCGATCGCCGCCTAAAACAGATGTGCTGCTGGACCTGTTATACTAACGAGCGTGCCCATAACATACTAAGATCGGGGCTTAAGGACTCCCCGCTCTATAACGGTCAGATAGTCAGCATCGGCCCAAGATATTGCCCAAGCATTGAAACCAAACTCGTCACCTTTCCCGAGCGGGAACGGCACCAACTGTTTCTGGAGCCCGAAGGTGAGGATACAAATGAAATGTATCTGAACGGATTCTCATCGTCCATGCCTATGGATATTCAGATCCGTGCCCTTAAAGAGATCCCCGCTTTTCGTGATGTCATGATATTCCGACCCGGATATGCCATTGAATACGACTTTTTTGACCCCACTCAGCTAAAACATACACTGGAGTCCAAAGTTATAAGCGGTCTCTTCATGGCCGGACAGGTCAACGGTACAACGGGTTATGAAGAGGCCGGCGGGCAGGGTATTTTGGCCGGCATCAATGCTCACATAAGCTGCCACGGAGGCAGGGAGTTCACCCTTGCCCGCGATGAGGCCTATATTGGGGTTTTAATAGACGACCTGATAACCAAAGGTGTTGACGAGCCTTACCGAATGTTTACCTCCAGGGCAGAATATAGGATTCTTCTGCGACAGGACGATGCCGACCTGCGTCTGACCGAACGGTCATACTTGACCGGACTTGCAAGCAAAGAGAGGTATGACCTGATGTGCCGAAAACGCGACGAAATAGAGCGTATAGTGAAGTTTGCCGAAAGTTTTTCAGTAAAACCGGCTCTCATTAACGACGCTCTTACAGAGCTTGGCACCACTCCACTCAGGGAAGGATGCAAGCTGTCCGACCTAATTGAACGCCCGCAAATTACCCTTGCCAATATCTCCAACTATATCAAACCGCTCAGAGAGCAGCTTGACAGAGTTGAGCCTCAACGCAAAGACGAGATCATAGAGGTTGCCGAAATCCAGATGAAATATAGAGGATATATAGGCCGTGCGCGTTTGATTGCCGAAAAAATGAAGCGACTGGAAAACATCCGCATAAAAGGGCGATTCGACTATAACTCTATGCAGTCGTTGTCAACGGAATGCAGAGAAAAGCTGGTCAAACACGATCCTGAAACATTAGCCGAGGCAAGCCGCATTCCGGGCGTGTCGCCAAGCGACATTAACGTCCTGTTGGTACTGCTTAACAGATAAAACAAAAATTGTTCCACGTGAAACATTTAAAAACATGAGCAAAGAGAGACTTATCAGCCGTCTTCGTAACATTCCCGATTATCCCGTGAAAGGTGTACAATTCAAAGATGTAACATCATGGTTTATGAACCCCGACGACCTTAAAGAAATTGTAGATTCATTGTATGAAAAATATAAAGACAAGGGCATAACGAAGGTTTGTGGCATCGAATCGCGGGGGTTTATAGTCGGGTCAATTCTTGCATACAAGCTTAACGCCGGCTTTATCCCTATTAGAAAGCCCGGTAAACTGCCATTCGAAAAGGTCAGCGTTGAGTACGAGAAGGAGTACGGCCGAGACCGGCTGGAGATGCACAAAGACGCAATATGTCCAAATGATGTGGTGCTTATACACGACGACCTGTTGGCAACAGGAGGCACATTGTTTGCATCATGCGATCTTGTTAAGATGTTTAAGCCAAAAAGGATTTACGTCAACTGTATAATAGAACTCACTAACTTTCAAATAAGGGATAAATTTCCTGCCGACTGTCCCATTGATTGCATTATCGAAATTGATGAATTTGAAGGAGTAAACTGATTGAAAGAAAAAGAGACTTACGAGAAACGGCTGAAGCTGATTGTTCAGAATCTGCCGGAGAGGCCCGGATGTTACCAGTATCTGGATGAACAAGGCGTGGTTATATATGTAGGTAAAGCTAAAAACCTGAAACGCAGGGTTTCGTCATACTTCATCAAAGAGAGCCAGACCAGAAAGACAAAAATACTTGTCTCACGTATAGCTGACATTAAATATATAGTAGTGGAGACAGAATGGGACGCATTCCTCCTTGAAAACAATCTGATAAAGCAGCACAAACCAAGATATAACATTCTACTTAAGGACGACAAGACCTATCCGTCAATATGCATAACCGATGAAGAGTTTCCACGGGTATTCAAAACCAGAAAAATTATCCGCAACGGCTCGGAATACTATGGTCCGTACAGCCATATGGGAACGCTTAACGGGATGCTTGAGATCGTTTCACACGCGTATAAAATAAGGACATGCCGATTGCCGCTGACCGAAAAAAATATAAAAAGCGGAAAATTCAAGGAGTGTCTTCAATATCACATAAAAAGATGCCCTGCGCCATGTATAGGACTTATAACAGCCGATGAATACAACGTTCAGATACGAGAGATTCGGGAAATCTTGAAAGGTAATAGCAAAGAGTTGACCCGCAATATGCTACAGAAAATGAAAGCTCTTTCAGCAGAAATGAGGTTTGAAGAGGCTCAGGCTCTGAAACTCAGGTACGATACAATTATGGAATTCAGCGAAAAGAGCCGTGTGGTAGATATCGGTCTTGACAATGTTGACGTATATAGCATTGACAACGATGAGGATGTTATTTTCGTCAACTACCTGCACGTATCTGACGGTTGTATCAATCAGGCTTTCACTTTCGAATACAAACGGAAAATGGATGAAACACTTGAGGAGATGCTGATGATGGCCGTTGTAGAGATGCGAAACCGATATCACAGTACGGCACGTGAAATAATTGTCCCATTCATGCCTGAAACTGAATTTGAAGGGGTCACATGGACCGTGCCGCAAAGGGGAGAAAAGAAGAAACTTTTGGACCTATCGGCCCTGAATGTAAAACAGTACAGGGCGGACCGTCTTAAGCGAAGCGATAAACTGAATCCTGAACAGAAACAACTGCGTCTGATGAGGAGTCTGGGGAAAACTCTCGGAATGGAAAAAACCCCTCTGAGAATAGAATGTTTTGATATTTCACACATTTCCGGAACAGATGCAGTTGCAGCATGTGTTGTATATGAAAACGGAAAACCATCGAGAAAAGATTACAGGCTATACAATATAAAGAGCGGGGCTGGCGGTGACGATTACGGCTCTATGTATGAAGTCTTGACGCGGCGATGGAGAAGGGCCCTGGAAGAGACCGGCCCTCTGCCTGATCTGGTGATCGTTGACGGTGGAAAGGGGCAAATGTCAATCGCAAAAGAGGTTGCAGAGAATCTGGGAATAAAGATAAATATTGCAGGTCTGGTAAAAAACTCCCGCCATAAAACCGAAGGACTGCTCTACGGATTTCCGCAATCGCAAGTGGGAATAAAACCGGATGGCGAATTGTTCAGGCTGCTTGAACAGATGCAGGAAGAGGTTCACAGAGTGGCAATCTCTTTCCACAAAAGGAAAAGAAGCAAAAGACTGACAGGTTCCGAGCTTACAGAGATTAATGGGATAGGAGAGAAAACGGCCGAACTGCTGATAAAACGTTTCAAAAGCGTAAAAAGAGTTGCTGAAGCAAATATTGAAGAACTTACTGAAACAGTAGGTAAAGCAAAAGGAAAAATAATATTCGATTGGTTTCAAAATGAGAGCAGTAATACAAAGAGTATCTGAGGCAAGTGTAAAAGTCGAAGGAACGGTTACAGGAGCCATTGACGAAGGATTGCTTATACTTGTCGGTATTGAGGATTCCGACACGGAAGATGATATTGAATGGCTATGCCGAAAAATCGTTGACTTGCGGATTTTTAACGATGAAAAGGGAGTAATGAACAGATCCGTCAAAGAGGTTGGAGGCAGTTTGCTTGCAATCAGCCAGTTTACCCTCATGGCCAGTACAAAGAAGGGCAACAGACCATCCTATATACGAGCATCAAAAGGCGATTATGCCGCTCCAATGTATGAAAAGTTTTGCTTAAAACTTGAAAAAGAGACGGGAAAACCCGTACAGAAAGGTATCTTTGGAGCAGATATGAAGGTCTCACTTATAAATGACGGACCGGTAACAATAATAATTGACACAAAAAACAGAGAATAATATGGACTATTTCGACAAAGAAGATATAACCATGTCGGACGGAGAGCCGATGGTTGACCGTTTTGAGGAAGTATTTTCTAAATACCGGTCAAAAATTGATGTGGAAAAGGTGAAAACTGTGGTAGAGTGGGCAAAAAGAGAGGCATCAGGAGAGACAGACATAAAGATTTTAACTAAGTTGTTTAGTTGTGTTGACCTTACAACATTGAAAGCGGTTGATAATGATGACACAGTTTTGGCGCTTGTAGAAAAAGTCAACTCATTTGAAGAAGTCTATCCCGAACTTCAGCCGGTTGCCTCAATATGTGTCTATCCCCGTTATGCCTCAATTGTAAGTAATTCTTTAGATGATGACAGAGTCAAAACATGCTGTGTGGCAGGCGGATTCCCTTCGGCACAAACATTTCCCGAAATCAAAATTGCCGAAGCATCACTGGCACTGCATGACGGGGCCGATGAAATAGATGTTGTACAGAACCCCGGATACATTCTTAACGGCGATTATGAGACCCTCTCCGATGAAATAAATGAGATAAAGGAGGTATGCGGTGATAAGACACTCAAGGTTATTATCGAAACCGGTGCGCTGGGAAGTGCGGAAAATGTCAAAAGAGCAAGTCTCATTGCACTCTATTCCGGAGCCGATTTCATTAAAACATCTACGGGAAAAGAGGTTGCAGGAGCCGATCCGGAGTCTTTCTGTATAATGTGTCAGACAATTAAAGAATATGCCGGTGAAACCGGTGGAATTGTAGGAATAAAAGCGGCAGGCGGAATATCCGATTACAAAAAAGCTATGGTTTACTGGTATATAGTAAAACACATCCTGGGAGAGGAATGGCTTAACAACCAAAGGTTTAGAATCGGAGCAAGTAGTTTAGCAAACAACCTGTTATCTAAAATTATAGGAAAAGAATGCCGTCATTTCTAAGAAACATCAGCAAATTTCTGACCGGAAACCACTGACCTTATTTTAACGGCTGATTATCAGATTATCATCTTTGACGATTTACAATAATATCAAAATATGCGCGGAAAGTATCTCTGAATTCATCAGAAATTGAGGCGGGCAAAAGACTCATTGCTTTATTTTCAAACTCCTTCATCTTCTTTTCGGCATAGGTGATCCCACCGTTAAAAAAAGTATAATCAGTCACCTCTTTGATCTGTTCAGGAGTTGCCGTCAAAGAACGGATATCATTTATATGTCTGCTCCAGTCCCGGGAGCTGCTGTTAATTGCATAAATTGAAGGGAGCGTAAATTTTCCCTCCTTTAGGTCATTTCCTGCAGGTTTTCCGGTCACCGGACTGTCATAATAGTCAAAGATATCGTCCCTAATCTGAAAACAGAGACCCACAATATGACCAAATTGTGCAAAAGAGTCCACATCGGCTTGAGAAGCGCCACTTAGTTCGGCTGAAAGTCTGGCTGACAGAGAAAAGAGACTGGCTGTCTTTTTTGAAATAATGTCAAAATAAAGTTCTTCCGATAAAACGTCGTCATTAAGTGTGTCCAGCTGAACAATCTCACCCTCTGCCAAAGTTTCGATTAAGCGGGAAATTGAATTGACACAGTCTAAACTTTGAGACAAAACTATCTCAAGGAGTGATCGGGAAACGATCAAATCACCAAGAAGAATAGCTTTTTTGTTTCCGAACAATTTATTGGCCGAGGGTTCTCCCCTTCGTCTCTCACTCTCATCAATCACATCGTCATGAAGCAGACTTCCCTGATGAAGCAGTTCGACAGCCGAAGCAAGATGATAGACGCTACGGGGAATTTTCGGTGTCAAACTTTTTGAAGTTAAAAAGACAAGAATAGGTCGAATGAACTTGCCTTTAGTGGTTGTTAGGCCGGAGAGCAGTAGTTCAACAGCTCTATTGGTAGAAGAGAGTAGAGTAGGAAATGTTTTTTCAAACTGTTCATACTCAACCAAAATGGGATATGTTATAGGATCTGTGGAAAAATTTTCCATACTGCTTCTCTTTTCCGGTTGCAAAATTAGTAATAAACGGTTAAATACGGAAGAATTTTGTATTTTTACATAACATTGACAATTTATGGAAAAACTATTTTTAATCGATGCATACGCCCTGATTTACAGAGCATACTATGCCTTTTTGAAATCACCGAGAATCAATTCTAAGGGATTAAACACATCTGCTATTCTGGGATTCGTAAATATTTTGGAAGATATTCTTACCAAGGAGAGTCCGACTCACATAGGAGTAGCCTTCGATCCTCCCGGTGGAACCTTCCGGCATGAATTATATAAAGAGTACAAAGCTCAAAGAGAGGAGACGCCGGAAGTCATCAGACAATCCGTACCAATAATAAAACAGATATTGGAGGCATACAGAATACCAATAATTGAAGTTCCCGGTTTTGAAGCCGATGACGTTATTGGAACCCTTTCAAAAAAGGCAGAGAAAAAGGGAGCAACAACATACATGATGACACCCGATAAAGACTTTTGTCAACTTGTAACCGATCGCATTTTGCTATACCGGCCTAAATATGGGAACAACGGATATGAAATACTGGGACCGGCAAATGTTCAAAAAAAATACGGGCTTAAATCAACCGCTCAGGTAATTGACATGCTCGGACTTATGGGTGACAGCTCTGACAATATTCCGGGGTGTCCGGGAGTCGGTGAAAAGACAGCGATCAAACTTTTAGATGAGTTTGGTGATATAGACACTCTGTTGGCAAACACCGATAAAATAAAGGGAGCTCTAAGAGAAAAAATCGAAAACAACCGGGAGATGATTTTATTAAGCCGGACGCTGGCAACCATCAAAACCGATGTGCCGGTTGAGCTTAATATGGAATCACTGAAATTGACCGCTCCCGATGAGTCCGGACTCACGGCTCTGTTTGAATCTCTGGAATTCAGAGCTCTGCTTTCCAGATTCAGATCAAAAGCAATTTCTCAAATAGGCGGTCCTGCAAAAAAAGAAGCCAACCAAACTAAAGTTCTTAAGAGAGAAGTCGTAGAGCCGGTTAAAGGGAAAAAAGAGGGTTTTCATGGCGATCTGTTTGAAGAAATTGCGGACGAAAGGCAAGGTTTGTTGGAATTTTCAAATCTCAGAGACTTAAGTTCGACTCAACATAGCTATCATCTTATTGATAATGAAGAAAGTGCCAAACTTTTAGCTGATAAAATTTCGACCTGTAATTTTTTCTGTTTTGACACGGAAACAACCGGAATAGACCCGATAGCGTCCGAAATTGTAGGAATGAGTTTTTCCGTCAAAGCTCATGAAGCCTGGTATGTGACAATTTCACCGGAGAGAGAAGAGAGAGAGAGGATGCTTGATATTTTTAAACCTCTGTTCGAAAACAAGTCAAAACTTAAAATTGGACAGAACATAAAATTTGACATGCTTGTTTTGGAAAATTACGGAATTGAGGTGAAAGGAGAACTTTTTGATACGATGATTGCCCACTACATTCTTCAGCCGGAACTTAACCACAGTATGAATTATCTCTCGGAGGTCTATCTGGATTACAAAACAATACATATTGAAGAACTGATAGGGGCTAAGGGGAAAAATCAGAAGAGCATGGCCGACCTCACGCCGGAGCAGATCTATGAATATGCATGTGAAGATGCCGACATAACCTTGCAATTAAAGGATATACTGGAACAGGAACTGAAAAAAGATGGGACCTATCCTCTTTTCAAGGATGTTGAAATGCCTCTTGTAAGGGTTCTAGCCTATATGGAACGCAACGGTGTCAGAATTGATACGGAATCTTTAAAAGAGACATCAATTCTGTTAACCGGGAGAATGAAAATCATCGAAGAAGAAATTTTCAGTCTAGCCGGATACAGCTTTAATATACTTTCACCCAAACAGGTGGGTGAAGTCCTTTTTGACAGACTAAAGGTTATAGATAAGCCTAAAAAGACCAAGACCGGACAGTATGTCACATCGGAAAGCGTATTGGAATCAATAAAGAACAGACACCCTGTTATAGAGCTTATTCTACAATACCGAAAACTAAAAAAACTGCTGGGCACATATGTTGACTCACTGCCGTTGTTGATAAACAGGAAAACTGGCAAAATCCACACCTCATACAACCAGACTGTAACAGCCACAGGAAGACTCAGTTCAAGTAATCCCAATCTGCAGAATATTCCCATTCGGGATGAAGATGGAAAAGAGGTTCGGAAAGCATTCATTCCCGATCCGGGATGCAAATTCTTTTCGGCAGACTATTCACAGATCGAGTTGAGAATAATGGCCCATCTCAGTGGTGACGAAAAGATGATTGATGATTTTATGCAGGGATATGACATACATAGAGCCACTGCTTCTAAAATATTCCATAAAGAGTTGTCGCAAATTACTCCTGCAGAAAGAAACAGTGCAAAAACCGCAAATTTCGGCATAATCTATGGTATTTCACCTTTTGGGCTTGCCGAAAGAATGGATGTCTCAAGAACGGAAGCCCGGGATTTGATTGATAATTATTTCAAAACATATCCTCAAATCAAATCTCATATAGACCAATCTATTGAAAAGGCTAGGAAAAGGGGTTATATAGAGACTGTTCTGAAAAGAAAGAGATATCTTCCCGATATTAATTCAAAAAATGCAACGGTACGCGGTTATGCCGAAAGAAACGCTATCAATGCACCTATACAGGGAAGTGCTGCCGATATAATCAAACTGGCTATGATAGCCATCCATAAGCGGTTCACGGAGCTTAATTTAAAATCAACAATGATTCTTCAGGTTCACGACGAACTCAACTTCAATGTTGTTGGCGGTGAAGAGGATTTAGTTAAGGAAATTGTAGTAGAAGAGATGGAAAAAGCCCAAAGTTTATCGGTTCCTTTGGTTGTTGACATCGGTTGGGGAGACAACTGGCTTGAAGCACATTGAATTAAACCAAATTATTCTGCCGATTTTTTCTTGAAAATATGACCGGCTTTATTTTTTTAAGCCGGAATTTAGACCAAAATATCCTTCATCTGGCGATAAAACTCCCATAATACAATACCGGCCGATACAGAGACATTCAAAGAGTGTTTTGTGCCGTATTGAGGAATTTCTAGTGAAAAATCACAAATATCTACCACGCTCTGTTTAATTCCCTTTACCTCATTACCAAAAATGAGAACATAATCGGTTTCGCTTTTCAACTTAACCTCATGAAGTTTGATACTTTTCTCCACCTGTTCAACAGCAACAGTTACGTTACCTTTCTCTTTCAGTCGCTTTACACAGTCAATACAACTCCTTTCGTAACTCCATTTAACCGTCTCCTCCGCACCAAGAGCAGTCTTATGAATCTCAACCAAAGAATTTTCGGGCGTGGCTGTTATTCCGCATAAAATAAGCTCTCTTATACGAAAAGAATCGGATGTTCTAAATAAAGAGCCCACATTATAAAGGCTTCTTACGTCATCAAGAACAATAGTAACAGGAAATTTTCTGCTTTTCTTAAATTCTTCAACCTTCATCCGGTCTAATTCCTCTATTTTGAGTTTTCTCATTTTATGTTCTCTTATTTTGCGTGTAAAACTTCTTTTTTTCTCAATAATGTTGAAAACCTATGAATTGTTTGTTAAAAGTTTCTTATTAAAATGTGGATTATAATTTTGGATATTAATTTTTATTTCCCATATCAAAATACAAATGTAAAATCAAAATGATAACCCTTATATTTTGTTCCTCTTTTCTAATATTTTTTTAACAGAATAAAAGGTGAATAAAAATAAAAGATATAAAAAATAAGATTTCAACTGTTGTTAATAAACCATCTATATTAAATAATATCAATAAAATAACTTGTTAATTTTATATTTTTAATATAAACAATCATATTGAAAAATGAAAGTAATAATATTTTACATTAGTTTTCAACACATTCAACAGGATAAAAATAACATCATAAAATAAAAAACAAAAAAAAACAAATCATATTTATTAATGTCTTCTTGAAAACTTTATCTAATGACAGTAAAACTAATGCTGACACTCTTTTTATTTTCATTATCGGTAATGATGGCATAGTATATGCCCGATGATAGTCTGTTTCCTCTGTTATCATGAAGATTCCAGCTGTATGAACCGCCGTTAGACCTTCCAATATGCAGAACATTTCCCGTAACTCCGGTAAATCTTATTGTACTGTTTGCAGTTAACCCTGTTACTGTTATCATATCTTCTGAATCTGGCATAATAGGATTAGGATATACAGTAATAGAGGAGTCTAAAAGAGTGTTTTCCGGATCTCTAGCTGTTCCGCCATATTCAATTATACCTTTGTCTGTACAAAAGAAAACAGAACCGTCAAGACCATTTTTCGTTATGCTTAAAATATTATCGGAAGGCAAGGGACTGTTCTCTGTTGTGAAATGTTCCAGTTCTTCTGTTCCATCAGGACTCAGTAAAAAAACACCGTTACTGAGAGTTCCTATCCATTTTCTGTTTCCTTGGTCTATATAAATGGCAGTAGTTAGGACTCCGTTTAGCAGATAGTCGGCCAGTCCGCTGCCATCATTCCTTGAAATTTTTATTCTTTCAAAAACAGGTTTATCGGTATTAATAAAATCGTCAGGGTTTTTGAGAATGAAAATACCTCTGTTTGTACCTATCCACATAGTACCGTCAAGGTCAAAATCATAAAAGAAAATATCGGAAATTTCTTCCGTTAATCCGTCTTGATTGACAAAAACAGGTCCGGAAAACCTGATTTTATCATCTTTGTTATTTTTTATAGTACCTTTTGTATCAATACATACAATTCCCGGAATATATCTTGAAGAATTGATCCACACAAGATTATTATTACCAAACCTGAGTTGTTTGAATGTAGGTAATCCGGCAATGTCTTTATAATAGAGTCCAAACCAGTTGCCGTCAGGTTCTAGAACTTTAATTATTGTGTCAACTTCATTGTTTGTCATCCATAGATTACCATCATTATCATATTGAAGACTGCTTACACTGACATAATCATATTTACGAACTTCAAGAATATTTTTAAGACCGCTGTTATCCCAGGTATGAAGTTTATGGAAAGAACCATTTTTAAACTCATAAAGACCCTGTCTTGCAGATCCGACGAAAATATGATTCCTGTCTTGCGGATCTTGAGCAGCTTCGGTAAGATTTATATAAGAGAGACCGGTTATCTCATTAATATTATCTTGAAATGATTTCCATTTTCCATTTTCCATTATCATTACCGTACCTGGATAGTTAATTCCAAAATAGTTTTGGCAACCGCTTACAGCCAGCATCTTGTCTGTTTCAGGCCAACTTACGGAATGAATCAGGTTACGTCTCGGTCCGTTCGGCATGATTCTGTATTTTTTACATCGGTATTCGTTATCTGCCAATTCAAATTGACACAAACCATCGGTACCGCAACTTGACCAAATACTGTTCTTTTCAAAAAACAGATGATTTATTTTGAAATTTTGAAATTTGTAGGAATCGTAATTATCAAGTGAGTTGTAAATGTGTATAATAGAATCTTGCAAGAGAATCATTTTATCATCCGTCAGACAAATATTTTCCACTCTGTCCATAATATTATGAAGAGTAGAATTTGTCCTGTTAATTTTCCAGACTCTCTTGTCATAGGATCTGCAAATAAGCTCTCCATCAAAGGTAAAAAGGTCTATAAACCTCTGGCTATGGAACTGTTTCCAGTTGTTACGGTCCAATAAATTGTCATTTATGTTACCCAACATTATACCATCCTTTTCAGTAGCACAAAAGATGGAATCTCCGTCAAGAGTGAAGGTTTTTACCGGTGAATTGAATCTATACGTATTTTTTATTTCAAGTCTGTGTAAATCAAAAAAGATAAGACCGGCTCCCGATGAAAGATATGCTATGTTTCCGGAAATTTTGATTTGATAGACGGATTTGTCAATGACAGTTGAATTTTTAAGATCCGTGAAATTAAAGAGCTTACCGTTTTCGTAAAGAATGTCAATATTTCCGTTCGAGTAAACCAAAATTATAGAGTTTTCAGCCTTACAGTAGGCCATGGTGGTAATTTGGTAGTCACTCAAACCGCTTGTTTTATCGTAGGTGAAAACGGCGTCATCATCGGGGTTATATGAATATAGCGAACCGTCACTAAGTACAAAAATCTGCCCGAATGCCTTTAATGACATAGTTGCGTCACTGTATGCCTGGTGTGATCTCCAATGTCCTATAGGAATACCTGCTTCGGTTTTTTGGAAAGGCAAAACCAACGTCACCGCAACAGATACGGCAAACGCAGCTTTTCTTATTTTCTGTATCATATTTTTTTCAGATAATCTGCCAGTTTTCTTACGGCTGCACCTCTGTGACTTATCAGGTTTTTGTTTTCAAAATCCATTTGAGAGAATGTCTCTTCAAATCCGTCCGGAATGAAAACAGGATCATATCCGAATCCTCCCTTACCGTGACGTTCTGTTCCTATTTTCCCTTTAACTATCCCCTCAAAAAAAATCTCTTTACCGCTAAGTAATAACGCAATAACTGTCCTAAATTGTGCACTCCGGTCTTTTTTTTCTTTCAACAGGAGAAGAAGCTTATCTATATTGGCTTCAGAATTATGGTTTCCGGCAAAACGTGCGGAGTGTACTCCGGGCGCTCCGCCAAGTGCCGTAACCTCCAGTCCGGTGTCATCGGCAAAACAGTCATAACCGTAATGCTCCTTTACATAACGTACCTTTTGGAGGGCGTTTCCCTGAAAGGTGTCCGATGTCTCCGGTATATCCTCGTGGCAGTCAATATCCGAGAGTGAAAGTATTTTGAACCCCTCTCCCAAAATTTGCCGGACCTCCTGAAGTTTATGGCTGTTGTTGGTGGCGAAAACCAGTTCCATATGGCTTATAATACGATATTAACTATCTTGTGCGGTACAACAATTACCTTACGAATATTTTTCCCGTCTATATATTTTTGAGTCCGTTTATTGGCCAGAACGGCATCCTGAATCTCTTCCCTAGTAGCGTCTGTTGGGAAATCCATAGTGAACCGGGTCTTTCCGTTGAATGATATCGAGTAGGTTACAACATCCTCTTTAAGCCATTTTTCGTCATACTTCGGCCAATCGGAATCACATACGGTTTCGCTGTTCCCAAGAGCCTCCCAGAGCTCTTCTGCTATATGGGGGGCGAACGGGGCTATTAGTTTTACAAGGTCCGTCAACACCTCATGATTATTACATTTAAGCGTAGTGAGTTCGTTCACACAAATCATAAATGCCGCTATCGATGTGTTGTATGAGAACTCTTCTATATCTTCGGTTACCTTCTTAATGAGTTTGTTAACAGATTTGAGTTCCTCTTTTGAAGGTGTCTCATTTGATATACTAAGTTTACCCACTTTATCGAAGAAGAGGTTCCACATTTTGCGGATAAACCGGTGGCAGCCGTCTATACCATTGGTGTCCCAGGGTTTGGACTGCTCTATGGGACCCAGGAACATCTCGTACATACGCAGTGTGTCGGCACCATATTTCTCTATTATATCATCGGGATTGACTACATTGTACATGGATTTGCTCATCTTCTCGACAGCCCATCCGCAAATATATTTGCCGTTTTCAAGAATGAATTCGGCGGTCTCATATTCGGGACGCCAGGCCTTGAACCTCTCAATATCAAGCACATCGGATTCTACCATATTGACATCAACATGCAGCGGTGTGGTATCATATTGGTCTTTATGACCGCAGGAGACAAATGTGTTGGTATCCTTTATCCTATAGACAAAATTGCTGCGGCCCTGAATCATACCCTGATTGATGAGTTTGCTGAATGGCTCCTCCACCTTGCTTATACCGATATCTTTAAGGAATTTGTTCCAGAAGCGGGAATAGATAAGGTGGCCGGTGGCATGCTCCGAACCGCCAATATAGAGGTCAACATTTTTCCAGTAGGCAATGGCTTCGGGACTTACGAGCGCCTTATCGTTGTGCGGATCCATATAACGCAGATAGTAGGCCGATGAGCCTGCAAAGCCGGGCATGGTATTCAGCTCAAGCGGAAACACATTGATATTGTCAATTAGGGAATTACTTACCACCTTGTTTGTCCTTATATCAAAGGCCCAGTTCTTGGCATGTCCGAGTGGCGGTTCGCCGGTCTCGGTGGGTCTATATTCGCTAACTTCGGGGAGCTCAAGCGGCAGAGCCTCCTCGGGAACGATTGTAGGTATTTTGTCTTTATAATAGATGGGGAAGGGCTCGCCCCAGTAGCGCTGGCGGCTGAATATAGCATCACGCAGGCGGTAGTTGACCTTTACCTTACCTAGATTGTGCTCCACAACATACTTTTCGGTTGCGGCTATAGCCTCTTCAACAGAGAGTCCGTTCAGTACAAGTCCGCCCTCACAGATAAAATCGGGGCGGGGGGAGTTCATCATTATTCCCTCCTTGGCCACAAAGCTCTCCTCCGATACGTCACAACCCTCTATGAGCGGACGTATCTCCAAACCGAAATGTTTGGCAAATACGTAGTCCCGGCTGTCGTGGGCGGGAACGGCCATAATGGCGCCCGTCCCATAGCCGGCTAATACGTAATCGCTTATCCAGACAGGAACATCTTCGCCGGTAAGAGGATTGATGGCGTATGAACCGCTGAATACGCCTGTTACCTTGTGGTCGGCTATGCGCTCGCGTTCGGTACGCTTCTTAACGGCCGACAGATAGGTATCAACATCGGCCTTTTGTGCGGGTGTTGTAAGCTGCTCCACCAATTTGCTTTCGGGAGCAAGCACCATGAATGTCACGCCGAATATGGTATCGGCACGGGTGGTGAATATGGTGAACTCTATATCGCTATCCTTTACGCGGAACAGTATCTCGGCACCTTCGGAACGGCCAATCCAGGTGCGTTGAGTCTCCTTTATGGAGTCCGACCAGTCTATGGTGTCAAGACCCTCCAGCAGACGCGGGGCATAGGCCGATATACGCAGGCACCACTGTTTCATTTTCTTCTGCTCCACAGGGAATCCGCCTCGTTGGGAGACACCGTCTATTACCTCGTCATTAGCCAGAACGGTACCCAATTCGGCGCACCAGTTAACCATAGTCTCACCCAGATAGGCAATGCGATAGTTCATAAGAACATCGGATTTTTGTTTCTCATCCATTGTCCTCCAATCATCTGCAGTAAATGAAAGTTCCTCGGTTTGTGCTATATCAAGACCTGCCGTTCCCCTTTTTTTAAAGTGTCCGATCAGATTCTCTATGGGCTGCGCGCTCTGAAGCTTGTTGCAGTAGTATGAATTGAACATCTTTATGAAAGCCCACTGTGTCCAGTGATAGTAATCCGGCTCACAGGTACGCACTTCACGGTTCCAGTCAAACGAGAACCCTATTCTGTCAAGCTGTTCACGATAGCGGTTAATATTATTCTCTGTGGTTATGGCCGGATGCTGGCCCGTCTGAATAGCGTACTGTTCGGCAGGCAGACCATATGCATCATACCCCATGGGGTTGAGTACATTGAAGCCGCACTGTCTTTTGTAGCGTGCATATATGTCCGATGCTATGTAACCCAGCGGATGTCCTACATGCAGTCCCGCCCCTGACGGATAGGGAAACATGTTAAGTACGTAATACTTGGGTCTGGAGGGGTCTTCAAAAACATTGTAAGTGCCCTGTTTTACCCATTTTTCCTGCCACTTCTTCTCAATTGCCTTGAAATTGTATTCCATTCTTAGGGAAAAATCTGATTTTTTGCAAAATTACACAAAATCAGCAACAATAACCCCATAGAGCTATGACAGGATTTTATTTTAACCAGACCCAACTGTGAACCTTGGTTTCAGAGGGGGTGTAATGAAGCGCTTCCATATCGGGAATATCAATTACGTAAGTCCTGCGTGAAGCGTTGTTCAGTTTTGCCTCCCTAAGCCACAAATTTGCACGTTTCAGCTCTGCATACGTGATCCCGTTCTCTTCCGCAAAACTGACGAGGTCGTCAATAGGGTTAGTGATTGTAATTTGACGTTTCGGCGGAATATAGGGATAAAGTTCATCGGGTGTGAAACTGAATCCGAACTGATGCGGGTTCTCAAGCATCATCTTGGCAGCTAAAAGACGAAACATATAACGCGATGTCTCATCGACAAGCCACATATTCAATGCACTCTTTTGACGCTGATTCTCTATGCGGCGCACCATTCCCTGTTGTCCGCCGTTATAGCTGGCCGCCACCGTCATCCAGTCGCCGAATTTTGCATATGCATCGCTCAGATATTTGCATGCGGCCTCGGTGGATTTCACCAGATTGTATCTCTCGTCAATATTTGCGTTTACCTCAAGGCCGTAGGACCTGCCGGTTGACTGTATGAACTGCCAGAGTCCGGCGGCGCCTGCGCCCGAAACCGCCTGGGGATCAAGATTGCTCTCAATGACCATAAGGTATTTCAGGTCATCGGGAACTCCCATACGTTTCAAAATCGGTTCTACTTGCGGAAAATAGCGGTTGGCCCTTTTGATTATAAGGGTGGATGCGTTGTGAGAATAGGTAAAAGCTATGAGCTCCCTGTCCATGCGTTCGCGCAGATCGGCACGGTCAAAGCGTATGGTATCTCCGGCAAACACCATATAATCCGGCACTTTGGGAACCGGTTGGGCTGCAGCTTCGGAGTTGAAATTGAACAGTGAAAAAAATGACAAAATAATAATGGAGAGAGAGATAGGTTTATGGTTCATTGTCTTATATGATTTATATTTGGTTATATGTTGCATTTTGGGATGCGAAGATAATGCAAATGGGTATAAGAGCAAACAAAAATGTCTTTATCCGATGATTTTTCAATTCCGATTATGCTCTACTCAGATGGCGCAAAATTGATATAGAGTTGGCAAATAACCCTTTTTTGTTCTTTTGAGAGAATTATTTTAAAGCTGACAGTTGTTTGATAAATATTTTGAAGTAACTTTACAGAAATATAAATTTTATTAATTTCATAAATTCCAAACAAAATGAAACACCAGACTTTATTTAAGAAGCTTTTTTTCTGTTTGATCTTCTTATTCAGCACTATGGCAATGGCCCAGCACAAAATGGACGATGTGATTCCCGGAATTGACGGTCCGCTGCCCATATTGGATCACATGCCTCCCGGAGCCGCAGAGGGAACAGTGGGCTGTTTACATCTGGAAAAGGTTAACAGCTATGTCATATACTTTAACGGGGATCCTATATTCTATTTTTATGCCGATTTAAAATTCCCCTATCCATCGATATTTGGAGCGGAGAGCTACACTTTACAGATATACGATTCAAAGTCCGATACATGGAAAGATTTCTTATATAACAATGAAGTTTGCACAACTACAGGAGATAATTTCAGCATTGATATTAAATATTTGGGGAATGAGATCAATTTTCGTCTTAAACTGAACGGAGGAGTAATGGACGGATATGTATCAAATTCCGTACTGGTTAAGCAACAGCAGCGCCGTTCCAGAATGACATCCTGGAGCAGTGATTTTGGCTACAAGGAATTTGTAGGCGATGTCTTTGAGCAGCCGGAATTCCATATGGAAGCTTACAATGCAGAAAATAAAAAATTTGAGACTGTGATGTATCCCTACTCTTATTGTACATACAAGTGGTACAGACGTAACCCCAACAGTTATGAGATGACACTTATAGAAGGTGCCGATTCTGCCACTTATACAGCAACAGCAGATGATGTGGGTTATCAGTTGGTTCTGTTAATAGAGGGTGATGATGAACACTACAGTCTGTTATTTCAGGTAGAATCGCCAATAATCAGATACCCCATTTACAGCTCTTTTGAATATAAGGGAAGCGACGGGTTTATAATCAATACCAATTATATTCTCCCGGAAGAGGTCCTTTCAATGATCAATATCTCATGCTTTGGTGAATACGACACCGTTACACAAACTATGCCGATGATTGATATTCCAATCAATGAGATAGTTACCATTAAAGAGGGGCAATATGCCTTTTATTGTGACAGTTTGACTGATATAATATATGATTTTCATTTGCCAAATAATCAGTATTCATTGATTCAAACCTGTACTATGTTTGGAAACAGGATGGTAGAAGAACTGTATGCAGGTTTCTATTCTCAACCAATGCATATTCAAACAGAGCTGGACGGAGCTCCCGTGGTACGTGATATCGAGTTGCTGAAAAAAAATATTTCGGGAGGAATAGAGATTGTTAACATTGCCGACAGTATTATGCATATCATAGGCGACACCATTGTACTTGACATGATAATTGGCGATTACTATATCAGAGTTCCGGGAAGTGCCGATAACGAGACAACATATTTCTCCAACACACCTCTTTGGAGCGATGCCGATATTGTAAATCATCCCTCTTATACCTTACATTGGGAGGACTCTATCTTTGTTGTCAAGCTTATAAATGCGATTGTGCCCACAACCGGCAGCGGTGTTGTTGAAGGTGAAATATATGAAGCAATAGGAGACCTTAACGCGCCTGCACGCTCGCCTTTTAACAATCATACCCGGAACGCTTATACTCTCTATTTGAGAGACGCCAACAATAATTTGATTGCCAAAACCGTTTCCGATACCGACGGCGCTTACCGTTTCTCGGATATACCGTTCGGAGAGTACGATGTAATTATCGATGCAGTAGGATACAGAATGTTGACGCAACCGCACCATGTTGTCCTTACTGAAGAGACCGCTTCGATATCCGGTGTCGATTACAGCGTAACGAACGATGGTGTTGAAGCAAGGAGTATTCCGGTTGGTGTGAAGTCTGTCAAAACAGATAGAAGTGAGAAAGACGATGTTGTTTACGATCTGAACGGAAGGGTGATAAACGCTATTCCGGAGCAGGGAATATTCATTAGGAACGGAAAAATACACTTTAGCAGATAATATTTTGCCATATAATTAATTTCTTTAATTTTGTATGTGGATGACATATGGCTTCGCTGTTTTTACGCTGAAAACAGTCGAAGAAATGTTGCTATGTTGTTTGTGTATAAAGAAATATATCTAACCAAGTTGTTTAATAATGAAGTATGAAAAGGATTATTCTCTTTTTGATTACAGGTGTTCTGTTTGCTTCATGCAGTAACCGGAATGCCAAAATCGAAGCCGTTCATAGCGGTGTTACCATAGTTGTTCCTCAGGGAAATCTGACCGTGAGGGCTATTGCCGATAATGCATTCCGGGTTACTTGTGCGCCGGTGGATATGGAGTTTCCTGAGCTTGAAAACCTTATCTATATGGACAGCTCAGCGGAAGCATACCCGGTAATCCACGAAATAAAGAGAAGAAGGATTGTTATGAGAACCGATCCCGGTAACATCAGTGCTTCAATCAATCTTCGCAACGGTAATATAACCTTCCTTGATGCTGCAGGAAAAGTCCTTCTTAAGGAAAAACCGAATTCGCGCATAGTTACGCCTGGACGCACGGGAGAGTTCAATTCGCTTGCCGTAAGCCAGTCTTTCCTCACTCCCAAAGACGAGTTCCTGTTTGGGACCGGTCAGTTTCAGGACGGCTATCTGAACATACGCGGACTGACTCGTCGGCTGACTCAGGTAAATTCGCAGATCTCCATCCCTATGGTCATATCCGGCAAGGGTTACGGAATACTCTGGAACAATTACGGACTTGTTGACTACAATCCTTCGGAAACCATCGTTGAATTACAGCAGGGTGAAGCCGACGGAACATCGGTCGTTGTGGACGCCACGGGAACAGCCGGCAACATTCGCGAGCGTCGCTCTTTCAATGATTTCAGCGGTGAATTCGAGGTTAGCGCCGGCGGTGAATACTCCCTGCTGCTCGACGTTGGTCAAAGTATGGCACGTAAACACTTTATGATGATTGACGGCGATACTGTTATTGATGTCACCAACACATGGCTGCCGCCCACCTCATCAATCATTATCAATCTTAAAGCAGGCAAGCATAAGATCTTTGTCAGCGGTTCACGCGGCGATAGACCTTCTGTGGGAATAAGGCAGGTGACGGATGTCACCACATTCAGTTCGCCCGTGGCAACGGCGCTTGACTATACCCTGTTTGCCGGCAGCGCCGATGAGGTAATTGGCACATACCGCAACCTTACGGGAAAGGTTCCCTCCGTGCCGGAGTGGGCGCTGGGTTATATACACTGTCGTGAACGTTACAACACCCAGGCCGAACTGCTCAACAATTCACACCGTCTGCTTGATGAGGGTTACCGTACCGGTATAATTGTTCAGGACTGGCAGTGGTGGGGCAAGTACGGCTGGAACGCCATGCAATTCGATGAGGACAGATACCCAAATCCAAAGGCCATGACCGATGAGCTGCATGCAATGGATATGAGACTCATGCTCTCTGTCTGGTCCAAAATAGACCGCAACTGCGAGGTGGGCCGTGATATGGCTTCCAAAGGTTATTACATAGAGGGTACGGACTGGATTGACTTCTTCAACCCCGATGCTGCCGCTCTTTATTGGAAGAATTTCAGCGAGAAATTGCTGCCCACGGGAATAGATGCATGGTGGCTGGATGCTACCGAGCCTGAGAATGATGACCTGCGGGGACGTATGGTAGCGGGCGGCACCATTCCCGGAGAATTCTATCGCAACGCATATCCCAATATGGTAAACCATACGGTTTTCAACGGTCTCAGAGAGAGCCAGCCTGACCGTGAACCCATAATATTGACTCGAAGCGGATTTACCGGAATACAGCGTTACGGCGCCATAAACTGGTCGGGTGACGTGGGTAATGATTGGGAGACATTGAGACGTCAGATTGCAGGAGGCTTGAACCTTATGGCTACCGGCCAGCCTTGGTGGACTTACGATGCAGGCGGCTTTTTCCGTCCCAATGACCAGTACACAAATGCCGACTATCAGGAGCGTATGTTGCGCTGGCTGCAGACATCCGTATTCCTGCCCTTCATGCGTGTGCACGGCTATATGAGCCGCACCGAGCCATGGAACTACTCTGTTGAGACCCAGAAAAATTTCCGCGAACAGATAAATCTGCGCTACCAACTTCTCAATTATATCAAGGAGTGCGCCGACAGGGTAAGCAACGAGAACTACACCATTATGCGTCCGCTTGTCTTCGATTTTCCCAATGATACCGAGGCTCTCAAACAGCAGACCCAGTATATGTTCGGCCCCTCCCTGCTTGTCTGTCCCGTCACCGAACCGGGTGTTGAAACCATGCGTGTATATCTGCCCAAATACGGGCCGGGCTGGGTCTTTTTCGACAGCTACGTTTCGGATTACGATGAGACGGATGAACACTATCGCAAAATGGATAGCGAAACGGTGTATAAGGGCGGCCAGTATGTGGATATACCCGTTGCCCCATACCGCATACCGGTATTCCGGAAAGCCGATCAAAATATTATTTTGTCGCCTCTCCGGCCCCTGAAAGATTAATGATGCTAACCAACAACTAATATGAATATGAAGAAAATTGTAAGTTTTTGTTTTGCGCTTGCCGGTCTGTTCGGCCTGAGCAGCGCACAAGTCTCGGAATGGAACGTTGAAGTGACGTTCTACTCCCCCTCGATTGTACATATTTACAAGACAGCGGCTGACAATACCACTCCCAAACAGAGCCTCTCTGTTACTATGGAGCCGCAACAGGTCAAGGTAACCTCCTCCGAGGCCGCATCCGGCAAGGTCTATAAATCGGCCGAACTGACGGTAGAGGTAACAGGCGGGAATGTCTCTTTCCTGGATAAGAGAGGAAATAATCTTCTCAAGGAGCTCTCATACAGTCACGGAGATGCCTCTCAGACTCAGTATGCTGCCCTGAATGTATCGCAGTCGTTCAGCATAGACCCGGATGAGCCTATTTACGGACTTGGAATCTTACAGGAGGGACGTATGGATATGCGCGGCACCAACCGCCGTATGATACAGGGTAACACCGACGACTACTGCAACATAATCCAATCCATAAAGGGTTACGGACTGTTCTGGGACAATTATTCTCCCACCACTTTCCGGGCAAATGAGGAGAGTTTTTCGTTCATCTCCGACAACGGCGGATGCATAGACTACTATTTCATCTATGGAGGCGATGCCGATGGAGTTATAGCAGGCATACGTGAGCTTACAGGCACCGTGCCGATGTTGCCGCTCTGGAGCTTTGGATTTATGCAGAGCCGCGAGCGCTACAAGACCTCGGCCGAACTTACCGGAGTGCTTGACCGCTACCGTGAATTGAACATTCCCATTGACTGCATGATACAGGATTGGCAGTACTGGGGTAACAACTACCTGTGGAACGCCATGGAGTTCAACAGCCCCGATTTCAGCAATCCCGAGCGTTGGATAAAACATATTCATGACCGCAACGCACACCTTATGATTTCAATATGGTCCTCTTTCGGCCCCATGACCAAACAGTATCGCGAACTGCAGCCCAAGGGTCTGCTGCTTGATTTCCAGACCTGGCCTCAGAGCGGACTGACCGACTGGCCGCCAAGGATGGACTACCCGTCGGGCGTACGTCCGTATGACCCGTACAGCCAGGAGGCGCGTGACATATACTGGAACCATCTGGAGCGTCTGCATGAGCTGGACATTGACGGCTGGTGGATGGACTCGACCGAGCCCGACCATCTGGGCTTCAGGGATTCGGATCTGGACCTGCCGACCGCCATGGGTCCGTTCCGCCACGTGCGTAACGCCTATCCTCTGTTGGCAGTAGGCGGTGTTTATGACAATCAGCGGGCATTGTATAATGATAAACGTGTGCTCATACTGACCCGTTCGGCTTTTGCCGGTCAGCAGCGTTACGGCTCCAACACATGGTCCGGTGACGTGCAGTCCAACTGGGAGAGCCTTAAGAGACAGGTTCCCGCGGGTCTGAACTTTGCGCTTACCGGTAACCCCAACTTCAACAGTGATATAGGCGGCTTCTTTGCCAACAGTTACAATGAGCGTTCGCAGGATGGAAGCGCCACAAGGAATCCTCTCTATCAGGAGCTTTATGTGCGCTGGATGCAGTACGGAGCCTTCAGCCCCATGATGCGCAGCCACGGAACGGAGGTTCCCCGTGAAGTCTTTCACTACGGTCAGGCCGGAGAGCCCGTGTACGATGCTTTGGTGGAGGCTATAAAATTGCGTTACAGCCTGCTGCCATATATCTATTCGCTGGCACACGAGGTAAGCGCCAACAACGGCACATACCAGCGCGCCCTGTTCATGGATTTCAGGAACGACCGCAATGTATGGAACATAGGCGATCAGTTTATGTTCGGCCGTTCACTTATGGTTGCACCGGTGCTGGAGGCCCAATATACGATGAGCAGAGCTGTCAGCTGGAGTCGCAGCGGTATGACGGACGTTGACTTCAGCGAGCCCAAGGAGACAACGCTCTATCTGCCGGCAGGCACTGACTGGTATGACTGGTACACCAACGAGCGGATGGAGGGAGGCCGTGAGATTACCCGCGTAACGGGCATCAATACGATTCCCCTTTACGTTAAGGCCGGAACCATCTTACCTATAGGCCCCGATGTACAGTACTGTACCGAGAAGCCCTGGGATGACCTTGAGATCCGTGTCTATGCCGGCGCTGACGGCACATTCTCTCTCTACGAGGATGAGTTTGACAATTATAATTATGAGAACGGCGCTTTCAGTACGATAGATTTCACATGGAAAGACAAGAGCGGAAACTTGACAATCGCTGCCCGTAAAGGCTCATACGATGGAATGCTTCAGGACCGCCAGTTCCGCGTGATCCTTATTAAGGACGGTGTGGAGAGTGCGCCTAAGACAGTAAAATATAGCGGTAAGAAAGTTACCGTGAGACTTTAAGGGAATCGGAAACAACCGCAAGGCTATCTCGTAGGGCTCTTCTCTCCCTGCGAGAAGTTTTGCGGGCTGTTTTTTGTTTTTCGGCCCGCTGTTTTTCGGCCTCTACAGAGGATTTGGTCCGTATCTCTATTACACCGTTGGCGCCCCGCATGCCGTATATAGCCGCCGTTCCATCCTTGATTACAGTTATGGAATAGACATCCTCGGGCCGGAGATACATTATATTATCGGTATGAATTCCGTCAACCACAAGCAGAGGTTCGACAGAGTTGGAATTGGTTCCTATTCCTCGAATATAGATTAAGGGCATGGTGCCGCCGTCGCTGCTGCCTACAATGGTGACACCCGGTTCGCCACGTAACATATCAATTATATTGGTGTATTTTACCTTTGAGTCCTTGACTTTCTCTACACCTTGGGACAATGCCTGCAACGGGAACAGCAGGACCATTGCAACGATATACAATATTACTCTTTTCATAACCCATTAACTATTGACGATGTAAAGATAGAAAATAATGGCAAAATATCAGTAACTTTGCACCCCGATATCATCCTTCGGTAAAAGATGACAGAGTTTGAAATGATAGCCAAAACCTTCCAGGGGCTGGAAGAGGTTCTTGCAAAGGAACTTAAGGAATTAGGAGCCAATGAGGTAGCCGTCGGCAACAGGATGGTATCATTCAGAGGTGACAAGGCTCTGATGTACAAGGCCAATTTCCATCTGCGCACGGCAATACGTATTCTGGTTCCTTTCCTTCACTTCAGGGCTAAAAGCGCCGATGAGGTCTATGAGATATGCCGCAAGGTTGAGTGGGAGAAATATATGTTACCGGGTAACAGTTTCGCCGTTGACTCTGTCGTTTACAGTGAAGACTTCCGGCACTCAAAATTTGTGGCCTACAGGGTTAAGGATGCCATTGCGGACTATTTTCGCGAAAAACATGGCAAACGTCCCAATGTGAGCGTAGCCAATCCGGATCTGATTTTTCACATACACATTTCGCATGACGACTGCTCGCTGTCGCTTGACAGCTCAGGCGAATCGCTTCACAAACGCGGTTACCGCCAGGAGACTATGGAGGCTCCGCTCAATGAGGTGCTTGCGGCCGGAATGATACTCATCTCAGGCTGGGATGGTAAATCCGACTTTGTGGATCCCATGTGCGGCTCGGGCACCATTCCGATCGAGGCAGCCCTGATTGCCCGCAACATGGCTCCCGGGCTCTTCCGCAGCAGGTTTGCATTTGAAAAATGGAAAGATTTTGACCGTGACCTGTTTGAATCGATCTATAATGACGATTCAGGGGAGCACCGTTTCGAATTCAGCATAAGAGGTTATGACAAGGACCCCAAAGCTATCCTGACTGCCAGGCGCAATGCTAAGGCGGCCGGTCTGCTCGACATGATAAGTTTCGAGGTGAGGGATTTCAAGGATTTTCAGCCGGTGAACGAACGTACCGTAATGATAACCAACCCCCCTTATGGCGAACGCCTCTCCAATGAAAACCTTCTGGGATTGTATGAGATGATAGGTGAGCGTCTGAAACATTGCTTTGTGGGAGGCGAGGGCTGGATAATAAGCTACCGCTACGAATGTTTCGACAAGATTGGGCTGAAACCATCGGCAAAGATACCTCTATTCAATGGCGCTCTGCCTTGTGAGCTGCGCAAATATGAGATATTTGATGGACGCTACGATAGCTTCAAGAGGGGTGAAGGCAGTCTAAAAAAGGAGAATTTACCTGTTCGTCGCGGCACAACGCTCAGACACAAGGCCCGCCTTGCCGAAAAGGCCGGAGATGACAGGCCATTCAAAAAAACGGAAGGAAAATCTTTTCGTAAAACCGAGGACAGACCGTTCCGCAAATCGGAGGATAAGTCTTTTCGAAAATCAGAAGGGAAGCCATTTCGTAAAGCTTCAGAGGGCGGCAGACAATTCGGCAAAACCGAGGGCAGGTTCTCCCGTAAAGAGAGCGGCCGCCCTATGCCCAAAAAGGGTCCCAAATCCGGAAATAAAAAACAACAATGAGCAAGAACATTCTGCTGATAGGAAGTGGCGGCCGGGAGCACGCATTCGCCTGGAAAATAGCCCAAAGTCCGCTTTTGGATAAACTATACATTGCGCCCGGCAATACGGGGACAGATGCTGTGGGACGTAATGTCCCAATCAAAGTCAACGACTTCGAAGCCATCAAAGCATTTGTGTTGGAAAAGAATATAGATATGGTGGTCGTAGGACCGGAAGATCCGCTGGTGAGAGGTATTTATGACTATTTCAGAGATGACCCGCAACTGGCCGGAACGTCCGTAATCGGTCCCTCAAAAGCGGCCGCACAACTGGAGGGCAGTAAGGATTTTGCAAAGCAGTTTATGCAACGGCACGGCATACCCACGGCCGCCCATCGGACATTTTCTGCAGAAAATATGGAGGAGGGGCTTCGGTTCCTCGAGACCCTTAAAGCTCCCTACGTACTTAAGGCCGACGGCCTTTGTGCCGGTAAGGGTGTTTTGATCCTGCCCACTCTTGACGAGGCAAAAAGAGAGTTTGCCAATTTGCTGGGAGGCATGTTCGGCAACGCATCATCCAGAGTTGTTATTGAGGAGTTCCTGAGCGGAATAGAATGTTCCGTCTTCGTTTTGACCGATGGCCGCCATTACAAGATCCTGCCCGAAGCCAAGGATTACAAACGCATAGGCGAGAATGACACGGGGTTGAACACCGGCGGCATGGGCTCGGTTTCTCCCGTACCGTTTGCCACAGAGGAGTGGATGAAAAAGGTTGAGGACCGCATCATACGCCCCACTGTCGATGGATTGGCTGAGGATGGATTGGATTACAAAGGATTTATCTTCTTCGGACTGATAAATGTAGAGGGCGACCCCAAGGTTATCGAGTACAATGTCCGTATGGGTGACCCTGAGACCGAGGTTGTGATGCTGCGCCTGAAGAGTGACATAGTTGATCTTTTTAATGGCGTGATCGAAGGCAATCTGGAGACGAAGAGGCTGGAGTATGACCCCCGTTCGGCGGTATGCATTATGCTTGTCTCGGGCGGCTATCCGCAGAATTATGACAAGGGTTTTGTTATAAGCGGGATAGAGAGCGTTCAGGATAGCATAGTCTTCCATGCGGGAACAGCCTTCGACGATAAAGGAAGGGTGGTGACGGCCGGCGGACGTGTAATAGCGGTGAGTTCATATGGGAAAGACAGGGACGAGGCTTTGGCTCTCTCATTTAAGGGAGCCGGCCGGATCAACTTTGAGAAAAAGTATTTCCGCAGTGACATAGGAAAGGATCTTTGAGTGTTTTCAACATTATATGTAACAAATAATAACTGTCATTGGGTTGCCTTTAACCTTTTATTAATTTAACTTTGGGGCTTCTGACAGACAACAAACGGTATAAACGACAATGAATTACAAGAGATTTGATACAGTCATCGGATGGTTGGTCTTTGCTGTAGCTGCAGTGACCTACCTGATGACCATAGAGCCTACAGCCAGCTTCTGGGACTGTTCTGAGTTTATAACCAGCGGTTACAAACTTGAAGTAGGCCACCCGCCCGGGGCGCCTATATTTATGCTCACTGCAAACCTGTTTACACAGTTTACAAGTGATCCGGGCAAGGTCGCAATGATGGTCAACATTATGTCAGCCCTTCTTAGTGCGTTGTGCATTATGTTCCTGTTTTGGACCATAACCATGTTAGCCAGAAAACTTGTCGCAGGAGACGACACCCCAGGCAGATGGCAGGCCATATCGATATTTGGCGCCGGTATAGTGGGAGCGCTTGCATATACATGGAGCGATACATTCTGGTTCAGCGCAGTCGAGGGTGAGGTCTATGCCTATTCTTCATTCTGTACGGCTGTGACATTCTGGCTCATACTGAAATGGGAAGAGAATTGTGACCGGCCGCACAGCGCCCGTTGGCTGGTGCTCATTGCCTATTTAATAGGCGTGTCGGTAGGAGTACACCTGCTTAACCTGCTCTGTATAACAGCCATTGTACTGGTTTATTACTTCAAACGTGCCAAGGAGCCCGACTGGAAAGGCGGATTATTGGCGTTGTTGCTGTCAGGAGTGATAATTGCCCTGGTCCTGTATGGAATAGTTCCGGGTATTGTGAAGGTGGGAGGCTGGTTTGAACTGCTCTTTGTCAACGCTATGGGACTGCCATTCAACACCGGACTTATTGTCTATGTCATTCTGCTTGCGGCAGTCTTGATTTGGGGCGTATATGAGACACACCGGGGCGACAGGAAGGTCAATATGTATATCTCTTTCCTTCTCTCCATAGCTATGACCGGCATCCCGTTTTTCGGACATAAGGCATCTGGAATAATATTCGGCCTTCTGATCCTGTCGGCAGTTGCAATCTATCTGTTTGCTAAAAAACTTTCGGAAAGGGTCAAGCCCTCTCCTGTGGTTTTGAATACAATCATGCTCTCTGTCATGATGATAACCATAGGCTACTCGTCGTACGCCGTTATGATGGTCCGATCGACCGCCAATCCGCCTATGGATCAGAATTCACCGGAAGACATCTTCTCACTTGGAGAGTATCTGGCCCGTGAACAGTATGGTTCCACGCCTCTTCTGTACGGACAGGCTTACGGCTCCGGATTGGTATGGGAGCCCAAAGGCGATTATTGCATAGCCAAGTCTATAACGAAGGGTAAGTCATACGGCCGCATGGAAAAGTCACAGACCGGCGAGAAAGACAGCTACTATGTCAAGGATGACAAGCGGCAATATGTATATGCTCAGAATATGCTCTTCCCGCGTATGTACAGCAGAAGTGCAGAGCACATTGAGGAGTACAACAGCTGGTGTGGAGGCATAAAAGGCAAGACATATATCTATGATGCATGCGGCCGTAAAGAGAAAGCCGTCATACCCACTCAACTGGAAAACCTTCAGTTCTTTGTAAAGTATCAGATTAATTTCATGTATTGGCGATACTTTATGTGGAATTTTGCCGGACGTCAAAATGACAGCCAGAATCTGTATGGTGAAATCCAAAATGGGAATTGGATTACCGGAATAGGTTTTATAGACCGCAAGCTGATAGGCGGTGACAGTAAACTTATGCCTGAATACCTTAAAGGAGCGGGACGAAACGTTTTCTACTGTCTTCCCCTGTTGCTCGGTCTGATAGGTCTGTTCTGGCAGTTTGGAAAAGGCAAGACGGGAACAAGGCAGTTCTTTGTGGTTCTCTCGCTCTTCTTTATGACAGGTCTGGCCATTGTGGTTTACCTTAACCAGACACCTCTGCAGCCGCGTGAACGCGACTATGCATACGCTGCATCATTTTATGCGTTTGCCATCTGGATAGGCCTGGGCGTTACGGCCATATCGGATGGATTGCGTAAGGTGGTCGGCGAAAAGGCCGCTCCTCTGCTGGCATTCCTGATCTGTCTTTTTGTCCCGATCCAGATGGTGAGCCAGACATGGGACGACCATGACCGCAGCGGACGCTATACCTGCCGCGACTTCGGTCAGAATTATCTGACAACACTTCCCGAAAAAGGCAATCCCATTATCTTTACCAATGGCGATAATGATACTTTCCCGCTTTGGTACAACCTCGAAACCGAAGGGTTCAGAACAGATACGAGAGTCTGTAATCTGAGCTATTTGATGACCGACTGGTACATTGACCAGATGAAGCGGCCTGCATACGATTCAAAGGCTATACCTATCTCCTTTGAGAGGATAGAGTATCAGAGCGGTACTAACGAAGTTGTCTCCATCGATCCGCAAAGGAAGTACAACTCGCTCAAACAGGCTAGGAGCGAGGCTGAGAGGGAGTGGATTTACCAGGAGTTCGAATTGAGGAACATCTTGGACAACTATGTAAAGAAGGGCAAGCCCATACCCACAGACTCGATATGGCTCAAGATTGACAAAGACGCAGTCCTCCGTTCCGGAATGATGATCCCTAAGGAGTACCGCGGAGAGACCGATGAGGAGACAAAGGCCAAGATGCCGGATAAGATGATCATTTCACTTGTCGGCAAGAGCAATCTTATGAAGAATGAACTTATGATGCTCGACATGCTGTATCAATGTAACTGGGAGAGACCTCTCTTCATGGCTACTACCGTGCAATCGGACAATCATCTGAATCTTGGCAACTATTTTGTTCTCGAGGGGCTGGCATATCGGATTACGCCATTTGACTGGAGTAAGTTGGGCTATGTAGATGAGAATTCCGGTGCAGTTTTGGATTCGGAAAAGATGTACGAAAATCTGATGAAATTCAAGTTTGGAGGTCTGGCTAATGCGGGTGTATATCTGGACGAGACAAACCGGAGAATGATCTGGACACACCGTAAGATCTATATACAGCTTGCAGGACAGCTTATAAATGAGGGACAGAATGAAAAAGCGTTGGAGGTGCTGGATTTCATTGAGGAAAACCTGCCTTACAACACCATTCCTTATCATTTTTACAGACTCTCTACTGAAACCACAGCAGCAAATATGTACCTGTTCCTGAATCAGCCCGAGAAGGCTCTCCCCATTCTTACCGATATTACAGCCGAAAATCTTATGGAGATGAGATGGTATCTGTCGATGGACAACCGTCGTCTGAAGCTTTCATCCGATTCATTTGAGAAAGCCGCGACAATCCTCTATTCATACACACTGCCGCAATTGGAAAAGATTGTTGATGAGGAGACCTTCTCACAGACAGTGGCGTTGTTTGACGAAATGTATGTAGAGTACCAAAACAGAATCAATTAGGTCTGGTATGCTCATAGAAAGACCATCTACTATATTGAGCAAGATATACCCGAAAGGCGTCTTCCGGAGAGATCCGGAAGACCGATCGGTCTATTTGACATTCGATGACGGGCCGACTCCTGAGGTAACCCCCTGGGTCCTGGATCTGCTTGACAGACATGGGATAAAGGCCACATTCTTTGTTGTGGGCGAAAATGTCCAGAAACATCCCGATATCTTCAAAATGATAAGGGACCACGGGCATCGTATAGGAAATCACACATTCAATCATGTCAAAAGTATGCGGATGCGTACTCCGGACTATATAGACAATGTAAAAAAATGTGATAAATATTTCACGACCCGGCTGTTCCGTCCGCCTTACGGTATAATGAAGAGATGGGTTTACCGCTATATGAAGGATGATTACGACATTATTTTCTACGATGTCATTACCCGTGACTACAATCAGAAACTGAAGGGCAGAAAGATCCTGAGTATAGTAAAAAAATATACCCGAAACGGCTCAATCATAGTGTTTCACGACTCTTACAGGAGCGAACGGAATTTGAGGTATGCCCTGCCAAAGGCGATAGAGTGGCTGGAGAATCAGGGCTATGCCTTTAAGCAACTATAGATGCTAGTGTGTCAGTCCGCATAGTACGGCACAGATATCATCCTGAACTTTCTTTGAGGGCGCTGTTTTAATGGCGCCCTCATTCATTATACAGAAAGCGATATCATGCCCTCCGGCCGTTTTCAAGTATCCCGCAAGCGTACATGAGCCGGTAAGCGAACCGGTCTTGGCGCGCACCCTGTTTATAGTGGACTTCGTGTTCAGGCGTGTCTTGAGCGTACCGTCCATTCCCGAAATCGGAAGACTGTTGTAAAAATGCGGAAAGAGGTTCTCATTATCGTACATCAGCTTGAGCAGATCAATCATGAATGAGGGAGTAATGTAATTGTATGTGGAGAGTCCGCTGCCGTCAACTATGTTGTATTGATGGGAAGAGAATCCGAACTTTCGGGCCATAAAATTGTCCATGAATTTAGAGGCATCGCCGAATCCTGCCTGCAACGGTTTTGTCAGGCGCCCCATCTGAAGGAACATAGCCTCGGCAAAGAGATTGTTACTCTCTTTCAGGGCCTCTTTCATTATCGGAACAATACTGTGAGAGACCTGTGACAACGAAATGGAGATTGTCGGACATCTGCCCCACCCATATTTGTCATATCCGATACCTTCGTCTTCAAGATATTGACGGAACAGTGCAAAGGTAAACTCTGCCGAGCCCACAATACTCAAATCCTTGGCCTCCCGCCGCCGGCTGTTTCCGCTCACTAAAATAGTGTTGTCATTATTCACCCAGTCGCGGGTTATAACCAATCCGCCCAGTGACGGCATATCGGTTAAAGCTCTGTTTTCAACCTTTATGAAACGGTTTGCGGGATACAGCGAAACATCGGGAGCTTTCCCCTTAACAGTGGGCCTTACCTCTACTCCTATAAATCCCTGATGGACCATAAGCGGCGAGATATAGGGTTGGAAGCTGGCAGGAGAATCGTCCCAGCACCACCCCGTTCCCCAATATACCGAGTCCATCTGTGAGATATCGGCATACAGCGTCCCTTTGATCTGTTTTACACCGGCTTTTTTAAGGTCGGCTGCCATCTGTCTCAGCTCATGTTCAGACAGGGCGGGGTCAATTCCGCCCACAAGATAGAGGTCGCCGTCCAGTATGCTGTCGGGACCGATTTGCCCCTGTGTGCGCAGTGAGGTCTCAAAGGTGTAGTCGGCTCCCAGCGAATGGAGGGCTACGATTGAAGTTATAACCTTTTGGACCGATGCCGGACGACACATGATATTCTCCCTATAGGCATATAGGGTTGTGTCGTCGGTCAGGTCGTAAACCATGACGGCAACATCGGTGCCGGCCGGCAGCTGTTCGCAAATAATTTGGTCTATCTTTTTACAGACCTCTTCCAGGCCGGCGGCGGATAGGGATAATTGACTTAAAAAAGTGATTACAAATGCAATCGATAATATTCTGATAGTTTTCATTCCAATTAATTTCAATATGATACCTGAGCAATGAGACCATTCTGCTCAAGCAGCGATGATATACGGTTAAGTGATTCGCGCGACGCTTTCCGCAGTGTGCTTACAGGCGTTTCACGGTCAATGGTGTAGATCATGACCATACTTGGGGCTATTCTTTTCAGGGCTTCGATCCAGGGAAGCACGTAATGATCGGCGGTATTGTCCATGTCGCGTCCGTCAAGTGTGCCGGAAAGGAAGATGGTCTGTATTATGACATGACCTTTGAACTCACAAAGGGCATCGATGACACTCTCCACGTTGTAGTTTCCTGCAGGACAGTTTAAGAGTCTGATATATTCCGGATCAACGGTGTCCAGCTTCTGGATATTGTTGTCCACTTTAAGCAGCGCCTTAAATACTTCAGGATCCGATAGACGGGTCGCGTTGCTCAGCACACTCACTTTGGCATCGGGGAAGAACCGGTCGCGCAGCGCAATGACATCGTCCACAATAGCGGGGAAATCCGGATGAAGGGTGGGCTCGCCGTTGCCGGCAAAGGTGAGTACATTCGGTTCGGGACCCTCCGACTTCATCTTTTCGAGTCTGCTGCTCAGAGCCACTCTCACCTCCTCCCTTGTCGGTCTGCGCTTATTGGTCCTGTGCGTACTGTTTCTGCCGCATTCGCAATAGATACAGTCAAACGAGCATATCTTGCCGTCGGCGGGCATCAGATTTATGCCCAGAGAGACTCCCAGACGCCGGCTTTTTACAGGTCCGAATATTGGCGACTGATAAAGAATAGTTGGCATTGTCCTAAAACTGGTTGGTAAGTTGCAAAATTACTAAAAATTCCATGTTAACTGAAGATTAATATCCTCCTTGTGCGAAGATTCTATCCGTTGCCGGGAAGAGCCTATCTCATCGCGGTCATAATAGATCAGCGAGCCGGCCTTCATGTTGAACTGCAATTTGTCCGTTATCTTGAAGCGGAGAGTCATGGCAATTCTGGTACCGTTACCTGAGAGATTTGTATAGCCCATAGCATATTTGAGTCCTTTTTCATAGACGGAGATGTTGCTCTCATAGCTCTCCGTGAGGAATCGGACGGCAATAGCCGAACAGGAGAGCCGCTCGCAGGGCCTCCATTCGGCCGACAACTCCATCCCGACGCCGTCGGATATCTCTTCGTACAGAAAATCATACCTTGACCAGAACAGTTGTGTGCGGCATGACAGCGATTGGTTGAACATATGTGTCCATCGCAGCCTGCAGCGCCATGTAATGCAGTACTCCAGGGTCCCGCTGGGTTTGCAATCCTTCTGTTTGGATTTGAATCGCGCCACAGCGTACAGGTTGTTCCTCTCATCGGGATTCCATTCCGAGAGCAGCCTGATATCTATCCCGTTTGAAGGGGCGCCGGCTCCGTAACGGGCTTCAGGATGTCTGAACAGGTCAACGTACCCTTCGCTTCGAATCTTTCCGCTGCGTGAGAAACCTATAAGCAGACCTGTCTCATTCCTGACATCCGATTCGGCTAAAGCGTTGCAGCGCATTGAGTAGTAGGATGGGCTGTAATGTCTTAAGAGCAACATCATTCCGCACCTCTGCGACAGGCGCAGGCTCAACTCATTCAGCAGCGCCATTCCTCCGTTTGAACAGGAGATTTCACCGCTGCAACCGAAGGCGGCCCGTCGCACTGACCAGTCGGCCGACACTCCCGCATATTCCCCGCCCGGCACTGTTTTTGTGCTGTAAGGGAAGCGTTCATAAAGCAGAGTGGTTCCCAATGAGATACCGTTATAACGATAATTGGCATTGAATGCCGCCGATGTGATCCTGATATTATGCCTTCGGGACAGCTCCAGTCCGGTGCGGTGATATCCGTCCGTTTTGAACGATGTTATCAGAGAATCGCCCTTTATTATGGCATCGGCCGGAGTGTATGCACCCAGTAGTGTAAAAACGGTTTTTCCGACTGAAACGGAGCCCCCTATGCCTTGAAAATATCCGGTCTCGGAGAGCGAGGAATGGGGCTTGAGTCCTGATGCCGTGCGGTTAATCGAAGTCACGGCAGCGGCTTTCCCAAGACTGAATCCGCTGTTCATAAGCAGCCCCCGGCCGAACGACGCCTTGAAATTGCCTGCTGCCAGAGTCTTAAGACGACCCGCATCGGAGATGTAAAAGTAGGGCGACCAAAAGTCAAAACCGGCACGGTCTTTGATAGAGAAGGGCTCGCCCGAATCCCTGTCGGCCGTGAAGCCGAATCTCAAACGTCCTCTCCAGTTAAAAGAGTACCTTACAGAGTTTGACAGACGACCGCCCAGATACTCCCTGTTCGGATATCTCTCCAGCTCCTCGGCACTATACTCCTTAAATCCGTCCCTCTTGTAGAGAGGAATGTCCATACGGCCTGTCAGTTCATTGCGTCCGTATCGGAAAACCTCTTCCGGCTTTATGCCCGGCCGTTTGGGAGGAATATCGCCGGCATATACAAAATGACGGAGGATACGTCGGGTGTTCCAGTCCAGACTGCCGGTCAACATAAGTTCGCCTAGAGTCATCATGGGACCGTGCATATATATGTAGGCATGTATATCCTCAATCTGTTTCGGTGATAGGAATTGAAGCCTTTCCAGCTCCTCAACCGTTGCCGTGTTGATGTTAAGCGGAGTTGAGCGCATCTGTTCATACATTTCAACATACTCTTCGAATGCCGGTGACGACATCTCGTCGTCCGAAAGAAGCAGTTCGAGGACCTCGTCCCAGTCCGGATCGTTGTAATTTTGAGAAAAAAGAGGAGACATTGAGAGACAAAGCGCCGTGAAGACGCAGGCAATTTTGTGGCTTTTCATGATACTTTAACTGATTTTAGATAGTGTAAAGGTATGAATTATTCCGAATATTGATATTTTTGTAACCTATGAAAAAAATAATCTTGATACTGTTACTTGGTATTGGCTCCTTCTTACCCTGTATGTCGCAGTATGCCGACAGCATAAAGCAGCAAAATGTTTTTGTGGCTTTGGCAACAGTATATAAGGGAGACACCATCCCTTCGTACGAACTGTATGAGGTGACCATCTATGGCCGGCGGACGTTCTCCGCCGCCCGCAAGCAGCGCAGATATGACAAGCTGACCAATAACGTGATCAAGATGTATCCCTTGGCATTGGAAGTAAAGGCCATCCTGGTTGAGACATATCTCTATTTGCAGTCTCTGCCCGATGACAAATCAAAGCAGGAGCATATCAGTGCGGTTGAAAAGGGAGTGTGGGATCAGTACCTGCCCGTAATGAAGAAATGCACACTCTCTCAGGGCAAACTCTTGATAAAACTGATTGACCGGGAGTGTAACCAGACCAGCTATGAGCTTATAAACGCCTTTGCCGGCAGTTTCAAGGCAAGATTCTACCAGACGTTTGCCGCTCTCTTCGGAGCTACGCTCAAAAAGGAGTATGATCCGCAGAATAATGATGAAGATGCCATGATAGAGGAAATCATCTGGATGATTGACAATGATATGCTTTAATTTAATTTAGGCAGGAACAAACAAGTTTGTTTCTACTCTCATTTGCACTATCTTTGCACATTACAAAAATTCGACATATTTATGGCATTGCAATGCGGCATAGTGGGCCTGCCTAACGTTGGCAAATCCACGCTTTTCAACTCTCTCTCAAGCGCCAAGGCACAGGCGGCCAACTTCCCATTTTGTACCATCGAGCCCAATGTGGGTATTATAACCGTTCCGGACGGACGTCTAGCCAAATTGGCCGAACTTGTTCGCCCTGGCCGGATAGTCCCCGCTGCCGTTGAGATTGTCGATATAGCCGGACTGGTCAAGGGTGCCAGCAAGGGCGAGGGTCTGGGCAACAAGTTCTTGGGCAACATACGCGAGTGCGATGCCATTATCCATGTACTGCGCTGCTTTGACGACGATAACGTAACCCATGTGGACGGCACAGTGAATCCCGTCCGCGACAAGGAGATAATAGATATTGAGCTTCAGATCAAAGATCTTGAGACCATCGACCAGCGTCTGCAAAAGGTACAGAAACAGGCCGCCGTTGGCGATAAGCAGGCCAGAATCACGGCCGATGTACTCAACGCTTTCCGTGAAACGCTGCTTCAGGGCAGATCGGCTCGCACCGTCACATTTGATTCCAAGGAAGAACAGAAGATAGCGCATGACCTGTTTCTGCTCACCTCTAAGCCGGTACTCTATGTCTGTAATGTTGACGAAGAGAGTATAATAAGCGGCAACGCCTATGTGGAGCAGATGCGGGAGGCCATCAAGGATGAGAATGCCGAGTTGCTGGTTGTTGCCGCCAAGACCGAGAGTGAGATAGCCGAACTGGAGAGTTACGAAGACCGTCAAATGTTTCTTGAGGAGTTGGGTCTTGAGGAATCGGGCGTGAACAGGCTGGTAAAATCGGCTTTCAGCCTGCTCAATCTGGAGACATTTTTCACCGTCGGCCCCATTGAGGTAAAGGCTTGGACATACCGTAAGGGCTGGAAGGCCCCGCAGTGTGCGGGTGTAATCCACACCGATTTCGAGAAGGGCTTCATACGCGCTGAGGTAATCAAGTACAACGACTATATCGAACTCGGCTCCGAGGCCGCCGTACGCGATGCCGGAAAGCTGTTTGTAGAGGGAAAGGAGTATGTTGTCAAGGATGGCGACATAATGCATTTCCGTTTCAATGTATAAAACCAATTGATCACTGATATGGACCAAATTCTTGCAGTAATATGGAACCCCGACAGAGTCTTTTTCCGTCTGCTGGGTCTGCCCATCCATTACTATTCTCTCATGTGGGTGGTAGGCCTTGTAGCTGCTTACTTTCTTGTCAAACGGTTCTTCAAAGATCGCGGTATAAGTGACGAAACATTTGAACCGCTCTTCCTGTACTGTTTTCTGGGAATTCTGATAGGCGCACGTCTGGGACACTGCCTGTTTTACGAACCGGATTATTACCTTGCCAGCGGAAAGAATTTCCTGGAGATGCTGCTTCCCATTCGCTTTTTGCCTGAGGGCGGATGGAGAATGGAGGGTTACAGAGGGTTGGCCAGTCATGGCGGGACCATAGGAATATTCATAGCCATCTGGCTCTATTGCCGCAAGTACAAGGTCAAGCTGCTGGAGTGCGTCGATATGATATGCGTGGCCACTCCCGTCACTGCCGCCGCAATACGTATAGGCAATCTTATGAACTCCGAGATCATAGGCAAGCCCACCAATTCGGATTGGGGCTTTGTCTTTGTACAGCTTGGCGAAGACTTTCCGCGTCACCCCGCACAGCTCTACGAAGCTATTGCCTACCTGCTCATCTTCATAATAATCTTTCTGATATACAGAAAAAACAAAGAAAAGGTGGGTACGGGGTTCTATTTCGGATTTTGCTTAGCTGCCATATTCACTTTCCGCTTCTTCATAGAGTTCTGTAAGGAGGTACAGGTGGATTTCGAGCAGGGCATGTCGCTTGACATGGGACAGCTCCTGAGCATCCCCTTTATCATTGCCGGCATCTGGCTTATGATCCGCTCCCGCAAGAAAAAGCCTGCACGCTAAAAAAGCCAACTATCTCACAAAGACATGATCCCGAAAAGTTGAATGGCTTAACAATTAAGAGACGATCTTAGATTGGAACAAAGCTCAGTGCAATACAATACCTTCATGAGATATTTCAGGCAATCTGCTGCAGGACAATAGAAAGACAGCAATACAGCAGCATACACAAAAAAACGGTTTCTTCATATTATTCTTATAATTCAAGGAGAAAATAATGTCCAAAGAAAGTATTCTTTAACAGAGTATGATCAATCATCTTTAATAGTGTTCAGAAATTGAATGGTTCTGCCTCTCATTGCATCCGTTCTTGAATTAACTACTTTTGGAGAGAAATCAACTATCTCTTTTGCCAGGGAAACTGCCCGGTTGTCATGTCTTGATTCGTATATCAGAAACATTGAGAACAACGGTTCCAAGTAGCCCGGGCACATAGCATGTGCCACCTCATAATGTTCCAAGGCTTTCACCGTATCTTCCGTAATCTCATATGAATAGGCCAGATTCCTTTCAAATGTATAGGAGTTCCGGTACTTTTTATATTGGGTAATTGTTGATATGGCTGCTTCATAATCATTCATCAGCATCTGATTATCCGCATAAAAGAACAACAGACTGGGAGAATGGTACAAGATACTGTTTACAGTATGATATGATTCCACTTCCTGATAATCCATATCAAACCTGCTGTATCTAATCAAATTACGGTCAATCTGAATTCTTGATACAAACAAAAGCAGCAATGCCGACAGCAGTGATATCTCCAGTCCAGATAATACCTTTGTTTCTGTCTTTCCATCCACTTTAATAAAGGTTTTGTCATATCCACCTCGACTTAACAAAGCAATAAAAGGACATGTCAACCCCCATATTTGATGAGGGTAGGAAAAAAGCGAGAATACCAAAAATGATATTATAGGGAACAACAAAGGAGTATTTTTATTATCAGTTGACTCGAGTATTCCCTTTATTGAAAGGAATACTATTGAGCACCAAAGCAACAAACCAACAATGCCTTGCTCATACAGAAGTTCCAAAGGCACATTAAACGCCGTCTTAACCTCATCGGCGCTGCGGCGCATATCATCATCGGCATTAGTCAGATAATCGGCCTGCTTAAGCATGTATGTCCTCTGGAAACCATCTGTCCCATAACCCAATGCTGGTTTTTGCCCTACAGCCTGAACGGTTATCTTCCATATACCCAAACGCGCATTGGCCGATGACGGCCTGTGCATGTACAGCACAAACAATAATCCGGAAAACAGGAGCAGCAATACCCCTATGTATATCATATTTATCTTTATTCTTGAACGGAATCTCAAGAATAGACATACCATAACCGTTACTATGACTGCAAGATATGCAGCACGTGAGTCTGACAGTATAAGACCATACAGCAACAGTAAAACGGTAAGAATGGACAATACCTTATGCGGTTTGCCAAAGGATCCGTAATTAAATAAGGCACAAGGGAAAATAGCCGCCAATGCAAAAGACAGATAGCATCCAAAAGGCCCGGGATTAACGAACAGCCCTGTAGTCTTGAAGAAGTAATTGTAATTTGACAGTATGCCAAATGACTGCAAAACCGCAACAATAGCGTGTACTACGGCCGCAAGCACAACAACCTTTAACAAGCCCCTTTCAAAACGTGGAGAATCTGATTCTTTCACAAAGAACCAGACACCTGCCATTGATAAATACCTAATGGTCTGATCAACGTTAAAAATCCTCTGATTTGCAAGACTATAAACAGTCGCCATCAAAAACAGGATGTCTATGATCCTGAGGCGTCTTTCCTTATGCGACCGGAAAACCAAACCCACAAATGCAATCAGTCCGGTAACAAGCGTAAAATATTCATCCAAATCAAATATTGGTCTGCCGGCCAATGTAGCCGTGCAGACCAATATTAGGAATAGGGCTTGAATGATTCTTTGTATCATAGAAATACTATCGCCATTCTTTAATCCTCAGATTATTGCCATCTTTGTAGAGTGTATACTTTGTTTTTCCAGCAAGCCCTGCCGGAGTAAGAGAAACTCTTCCTGTAGTAGGATCTTTTAATCTGGTTAAATCTTTCACAAAATCCATAGAGAAGGAATCTGAATCAAAATCAGTAGGAGTAATTGCATAAGCATAATCATGATAAACTATTGAGGCAACGTTTTTGCTTATTACAAAAATAATCATCTCTCCTGGCTCTGGACCTTGATTAAAGAACCATCCGGCAAAAATCAAAGCATAACTGTTGTCATCCAAATCTATTTTTCTGAAAAAATGTGTATCATTCTCATCACCGCTAAGCCATTGTGTTGTAGTAAGAGGTTCATTAAGATACCATCCTATACTACCACCGCCGTCACCTTCTCTAAAGAGGTTGATTATCTCATAACGATTATTTTGCATCTGTGGTGAGGTACCCGACAATTGTATATTACATCTATAAGCTCCATTTGCTGATGAGCATGTATAAGAATAGTATGTTGTGGAAATAGAAGAATAATATTGAAAATATTGCTGCGAGACACGTTGTAATAACGGCAGAAAAGCTTCTTTTTCAACAACTTTACCATTAGACCATGAGAATAGAGTTTGGTCATTGATTATCTGTTGTGAGAAACATGATAGATTGGTTAAGAATAACAACAAACACGTTGTGTACAAAAATTTCTTCATATTCATATAATTTTTAAAAATACATATCAGATTATGATAAATACAAATTAATCTTGAGGGAGTATCCCACGAACTGTGTAAGTAGGTAATCTGGAGGGTTGAACTCCGGAGTTCAACCCTCCAGAAATTTTTATTAACTTACCACTTCAACAGTTA
>MTBK01176112.1_pt1 | contig 122309 bp, 110 predicted proteins | sample 1535981 | NCBI WGS metagenome assembly MTBK01 (sample SAMN06109225, study PRJNA356200) | anaerobic digester metagenome | isolation source: biogas reactors fed with pig manure or primary and secondary sludge | place: Spain | collected 2016-06-30
GCCATCCTGACCGCGCTGGGCAACGCCGTGCGCGCAGGTCTGGCCGTCCCCCGTCCGCTGGGCACGGTAATCACCGACTCGCTCGCGGCGCCCGCCGGCGATGAACCGACGCTGCCCACCGAGGTCCGCGGCCGCTTCGACGACGACGTGGTGGAGGCCGTCGGCGCGGAACTGAACCGACTGGGCGAGCTGACCCCGGCGTTGACCACCGATCCGCGCACCGGCATCACCGGGGGGCAGTACACCGCACCGCTGCGTGAGGACATGTTGCGCGCGCTGAGCCAGACCGAGCCGGCCGACCGCCGTAACGACATCGCCCGCGCGCGGCTGGCCGTGGTGGGCAAGACCATCGAGGACCTCTTCGGGGCGGTCCGCATCGTCAGCCCCGGTGACTCGTACACGCTGGCCAGTGAGAGCAGCGCGCTGCCGCTGGCGTTGCGCAACGATCTCGGCGTGCCGATCCGGGTACGTCTACAGGTCGACGCGCCACCGGGAATGGCGGTGACCGACATCGGCGAGCAGGAGGTGCCGCCGGGCTATCTGCCGCTGCGGGTTCCGGTCCAGGTTCGCGTCACCCAACGGGTGGCGGTCGACGTCACGCTGCGCACTCCCGGCGGAGTGCCGTTGGGTGAGCCGGTGCGATTGTCAGTGCACGCCAACGCCTACGGCAAGGTTCTGTTCGCGATCACCCTCGGCGGTGGTGTGGTGCTGGCCCTGCTGGTCGGCCGTCGGCTCTACCACCGCTTCCGCGGACAGCCCGACCGTGCCGACATCGACCGGCCCTGGGTGCCGGTGGAACCGCCTCGCGGAGAAGACGAATGACGCGTCCGGAGAGTCCTGAGCAGCAGGAGGGTTCCGAGCAACTGTCCGATGCGGCGGTGGTGTCCCGGTCCTGGGGAATGGCGCTGGCCACCCTGGTCAGCCGGATCACCGGCTTCATCCGGATCGTGCTGCTGGCGGCGATCCTCGGTGCGGCACTGTCCAGTTCGTTCACGGTCGCCAACCAGCTCCCGAACATGATCGCCGCCCTGGTGCTCGAGGCCACCTTCACCGCGATCTTCGTCCCGGTCCTGGCCCGCGCCGAACGCGACGACAGCGACGGCGGGGCGGCATTCGTGCGTCGCCTGGTGACACTGGCCACCTCGCTGCTACTGCTGGCGACGGTGGCCTCGGTGGCCGCCGCGCCGGCGCTGGTGCGGCTGATGCTCGGCGCCGATCCGAAGGTGAACCAGCCGCTGACGACGGCGTTCGCCTTCCTGCTGCTACCGCAGGTGATCTTCTACGGGTTGTCCTCGGTGTTCATGGCAATCCTCAACACCCGCAACGTGTTCGGGCCGCCGGCCTGGGCGCCGGTGCTCAACAACGTCGTGGCCATCGCGACGTTGGGGCTGTATCTGCTTGTGCCGGGCGAGCTCTCGGTGGACCCGGTCCGGATGGGCAACGCCAAGCTGCTCGTGCTGGGGATCGGAACCACCCTCGGCGTGGCCTCCCAGATGGCCGTTCTACTGGTGGCCATCCGGCGCAGGGCGATCAGCCTGCGCCCGCTGTGGGGAATCGACGACCGGATGAAGCGGTTCGGCACCATGGCCGCGGCGATGGTGCTCTATGTGCTGATCAGTCAGATCGGTCTGGTCGTCGGAAACCAGATCGCAAGCACCGCAGCGGCTTCCGGGCCGGCGATCTACGCCTACGCCTGGCTGGTGTTGCAACTGCCGTTCGGGATGATCGGCGTGACGATCCTGACGGTGGTGATGCCCCGGCTCAGTCGGAACGCGGCCGCCGACGACAAACCCGCGGTGCTGGCCGACCTGTCACTGGCCACCCGGCTCACCATGGTGACGCTGATCCCGGTGGTGGCCTTCATGACCGTCGGCGGCCCGGCCATCGGCAGCGCGCTGTTCGCCTACGGGAAGTTCGGTGAGGTCGACGCCAACTATCTCGGCCTGGCCATCGCGCTGTCGTCGTTCACCCTGATCCCCTACGCCCTGGTGCTGTTGCAGCTGCGGGTGTTCTACGCGCGCGACGAGCCGTGGACTCCGATCCTGATCATCCTCGCGATCACCGCGGTGAAGATCGTGGCATCGGTGCTCGCACCGCACCTGACCGACGACCGGGAAATGGTCGCCGGGTATCTCGGCGCGGCCAACGGGTTGGGCTTCGTGGCCGGGGCGATCCTCGGCCACGTGCTACTGCGCCGCTCGCTGCGGCCGCCGGGCGGACGGTTGATCGACCCGGCGGTGCGGCGGGCGATCCTGGTGACCACCGCCGTGTCGGTGCTGGCCGCGTGTGTCGCCGCAGGAGTCGATCAATTGCTCGGCCTCGACGCGTTCACCGAACGGGCCGGCGGGGCCGGGTCGATGCTGCGCCTGCTGATCCTCGGCGCGGTGATGCTGCCCATCATCATCGCCCTGATGGTGGTCGCCGGGGTGCCCGACGCGGTGGCCGGCTGGGCCGCGGTCCGACGCCGCCTGCCGGGGCGCAGCCGTCCGGACCGGGGAACCGCGCAACACCACTCACTTGAGCCACAAGGGCATACGTCTGTCACGTACCCTGATTCAGGCAGTTCGCCCCAATACGGGCCGCCGGCGCGCGCCGGCGCAGGCCCTCTGTGGAAAGGACCGGCCCTGAGCGATCAGAGCGTCCCGCCGCCCGGTATCCCGAATGACCCGCCCGCGAGCGATCCGACGTCGTGGATTCCGCGCCAGCTGGCCGACGACTTCCAGCCCGACGTTGCGGCCTCTCCCGACGTCGCGCGCAGCGGCGGTCGCCACGAAGCGCCCAGCGGCACCCATCTGGTGCCGGGCGCCAACATCGCCGACGGCCGCTACCGGCTGCTGGTGTTCCACGGCGGTCCCGGCGGGCTGCAGTTCTGGCAGGCCCTCGACACCGCGCTGGACCGTCAGGTGGCGTTGACGTTCATCGACCCGGCCCGCCGGATGCCCGATGCAGAACTCGAGGCGATCCTGTCCGCGACGCTCAAGCTCGGTCAGATCGAGAAGCCCGGCGTGGCCCGGGTCCTCGACGTCACCCGGATCGACGGCGGCGGTCTGGTGGTGGCGGAGTGGATCCGCGGCGGTTCGCTCAAGGAAGTCGCCGACACCTCACCGTCGGCCCTGGGCGGCGTCCGGGCCGTTCAGTCGCTGGCCGCGGCGGCCGATGAGGCGCACCGCGCCGGGGTCGCGCTGTCCATCGACCATCCGAGCCGGATCCGGGTCAGCATCGACGGCGATGTGGCGCTGGCCTTCCCGGCCACCCTGCCCGACGCGACCCCCGAGGACGACGTCCGCGGCATCGGCGCCGCGCTCTACGCGCTGCTGATCGACCGCTGGCCGCTGCCCGAGCACGGCACGCCGAGCGGGATGCGGCATGCGCAATTCTCGCCCAGCGGGGAGTTGGTCGAACCGCGCGATGTCGATCCCGAGATCCCCTTCCAGATCTCGACTGCCGCCGTCCGGGCCATCCAGCCCGGTGGCGGGATCAGCACCGCACCCACGCTGGTGCATCTGCTCCAGCAGGCCATCGCCGCCGCCGATCGCACCGATCTGGTCGAGCCGGTGCAGGAACCGATCGCCGCGCCGCACGCCGTGCAGCCGCAGAAGTCTCAGCCCGCCGCGACGTGGACCGCGCCGACCGAGCCCCCGAAGCCGCCGGCGTCTACGCCGCACAGCGATGTCGCCGAACAGGCCCGGCGCCGCAAGACCCTGCTCATCGGCATCGCCGCCGGCGCCGCGGTGCTCGTGGTCGCGCTGGTCCTGCTGGCCTCGGTTCTGGGCCGGATCTTCGGTGACGACGAAGGCGGGCTCAAGGGCGACAAGCTCGGGTTGAACACCACGACCTCGCAGAACGGGGGCGGCTCCAGCGATAGCGGTTCGGGTGAACTCGTGAAACCCGCTGCGGTGACGGTGTTTTCGCCGGGCGGCGGCGCCGACAATCCGAACCTGGCCGGCCTGGCCATCGACGGGGATTCGAGCACCTCGTGGCCCACCGACACCTACACCGACACCACCCCGTTCCCGGGATTCAAGAACGGTGTCGGCCTGATGTTGGACCTGCCCCAGCCGACGGTCGTCGGCAGCGTCACGGTGACACTCCCCAGCACCGGCACCCAGGTGCAGATCCGGTCGGCGACCAGTTCGAGCCCGTCGAGCCTGGATGACACCGTCGCGCTGACCCAGCCGACCACGCTGAAGCCCGGGTCCAACACCATCGCGGTGTCGAGTTCCTCGCCCACCTCGCATCTGCTGGTGTGGATCTCGACCATGGGTCAGACCGACGGCAAGAGCAAGACCGCTCTCTCGGACATCACCGTCCGCGCCGCGTCGAAGTAGGTTTGCACAGCCCCGGCTCGGGGTGAAGTGCCGCAACGGGTTCCGGTGGTTAACGTCCCGGTTCATGGACCCCGGGTGCAGCGACGCCGAGCTGCTGGCAGCACACGCCGCCGGCGATCGCTATGCCTTCGCGGAGTTGTTCGGGCGGCACCGCTCCCGGCTTTACCGGCTGGCCCGCGGCGCGACACCGACCGCCGAGGACGCCGACGACGTACTGCAGGAGGCGATGCTGTCCGCCCACCGTGGCGCCGCGACATTTCGCCGGGACGCGGCCGTCGGGAGCTGGCTGCACCGGATCGTGGTCAACGCCTGCCGGGACCGGCTGCGCCGCAATGCTTCCCGGCCCGCCACACCGCTTCCCGAGGATGGCTTCCCGGTGCCCGACCACACCGCGTGCGTCGAGACCGCCCTCATGGTCCGCCAGGCGCTGCTCAGACTGCCGGCCGAACAGCGCGCCGCGGTGATCGCCGTCGATATGCACGGCTACTCGGTCGCCGATGCCGCGACGATGCTCGACGTCGCCGAGGGCACGGTGAAGAGTCGCTGCTCCCGGGCTCGGGCGCGGCTGGCGATTCTGCTCGGCCACCTGTCGCCGGCGTCCGGCTGACCGGCAGACTGGGCGGGTGTCCTCCCGTCACACCGTGACCGGCTCGCCGTCCCGGCGTCCCGCACACGCCGCCCGCCCCGGGGTGCCGGCGACCAAGGCCGTCGTCGCTATCGCCGGGCTGGCCGCTCTCGGCACAGCGGGGTGGCTGGGTGCCACCGCCCTGCTGAAGTCGGTGGGCCCGACCACCACCACCCCGGTCAGTGCCAGCCTGATCACCGTGACCCCATCCGAGCCGGGTGCCGCGCGCCCGTAAGCCCGGTCGGGAACAGCCCGGTCTACCCTGTTGTTCAGGTCAGAGTGCCGGTCCTTCGGCACCCCTGTGAGAAAGGCTGGCCCCTTGAGCGAGACAGTCCACGACGTCATCATCATCGGCTCCGGCCCCGCCGGCTACACCGCGGCGATCTACACCGCCCGCGCCGAGCTCAAGCCCGTGGTGTTCGAGGGGACCGCTTTCGGCGGGGCGCTGATGACCACCACCGAGGTGGAGAACTTCCCCGGATTCCGCAACGGGATCCAAGGTCCGGAGTTGATGGACGAGATGCGCGAGCAGGCCCTGCGGTTCGGCGCGGACCTGCAGATGGACGACGTCGAATCGGTGTCGCTGGACGGACCCGTCAAGGAGGTCGTCACCGCCGGTGGCGAGACCCACCGGGCCCGCGCGGTGATCCTGGCGATGGGCGCTGCCGCCCGCTACCTCGGCGTACCCGGTGAGCAGGAACTTCTCGGCCGCGGCGTCAGCGCCTGCGCCACCTGCGACGGGTTCTTCTTCAAGGAGCAGGACATCGCCGTGATCGGCGGCGGCGACTCGGCGATGGAGGAGGCCACCTTCCTCACCAAGTTCGCCCGCAGTGTGACCCTGGTGCACCGGCGCGACGAGTTCCGCGCGTCCAAGATCATGCTGGAGCGGGCCCGGGCGAACGAGAAGATCCGGTTCCTGACCAACACCGGCGTCGTCGCGGTGGAGGGTGAGACCGCCGTCACCGGACTTCGGGTCCGCGACGTCAGGACCGGTGCGGAGTCGACGCTGCCGGTGACCGGCGTGTTCGTCGCGATCGGGCACGACCCCCGTTCCGAACTGATCCGCGGCGTCATCGACCTCGACGCCGAGGGCTACGTGCAGGTTCAAGGCCGCAGCACCGCGACCTCGCTGCCCGGGGTCTTCGCCGCCGGCGATCTCGTCGACCACACCTACCGGCAGGCCATCACCGCCGCCGGGAGTGGCTGCGCTGCCGCCATCGACGCCGAACGCTGGCTGGCCGATGCCCGCGCCGCCGACACCAACGCAATGATCGGAGCCAAGAAATGAGCGGTGCCACGGTGAATGTTTCCGACGCCACCTTCCCGGACGCGGTGCTGACCAGCAGCGTCCCGGTGCTGGTCGACTTCTGGGCCGCCTGGTGCGGGCCCTGCCGGATGGTAGCGCCAGTCCTCGAGGAGATCGCCGCGGAGAAGGCCGGCGTGCTGACCGTCGCCAAGATCGACGTGGACGCCAATCCCGGTACCGCCCGCGATTACCAGGTCTCCTCCATCCCCACGCTGATCCTTTTCCAGGGCGGACGCCCGGTTAAACGGATCGTGGGCGCCAAGAGCAAAGCGGCGTTGCTGCGAGAGCTTGCCGACGTCGTGTAGCGCGACGGATTCGTGACCGGCGGGGCGTCCGCCACGTTTCCGGATCGGCCGCTTCTTCTGCGACAATGCTTGTCATGTCGACTCCAGGTCACGACGCAGGCGATCGCCTGCGGCACGGGGACCGAGGCTCCGCGGTAGTCGAGATTCGTGCGGCGCTGGCCGCCCTCGGGTTGCTGGAAAGCGACGACGACGATCTGAGCACCGGCCGGCACGTCGCGCCCGACGTGTTCGACGACGAACTCGACCACGCCGTGCGGGCCTTCCAACAGGGCCGCGGCCTCAGGGTGGACGGCGTCGTCGGCGAAGCCACCTACCGTGCCCTCAAGGAAGCCTCCTACCGGTTGGGCGCACGCACCCTCGCCCACCAGTTCGGCGCCCCGATGTACGGCGACGATGTCGCGACGCTGCAGTCCCGGTTGCAGGACCTCGGCTTCTACACCGCACTGGTGGACGGCTACTTCGGGTTACAGACGCACAACTCGCTGATGTCCTATCAGCGCGAGTACGGCCTGGCGCCGGACGGCATCTGCGGCCCGGAAACGTTGCGGTCCTTGTACTTTCTGGGTTCACGGGTCACCGGCGGATCGCTGCACGCCATCCGCGAGGAGGAGCGGGTACGCCGTTCCGGGCCCCGCCTCTCCGGCAAGCGGATCATCATCGACCCGGGCCTCGGTGGCGAGGACATCGGCCTGATCGTCAACGGCCCGCAGGGTCCGATGAGCGAAGCCGACATCCTGTGGGACCTCGCCAGCCGGCTCGAGGGACGGATGACCGCGATCGGCATGGAGACCTTCCTGTCGCGGCCGGTGAACCGTGGCCCGGCTGACGCGGAGCGCGCCGCGACGGCCAACACCGTGGGCGCCGACCTGATGATCAGCCTGCGCTTCGAGCGGCACGCCAACCCCGGCGCAAATGGCCTGTCCTGCTTCTACTTCGGCAGCTCGCACGGCTCGGTTTCCACGCTGGGCCACAACCTCGCGGACTTCATCCAGCGGGAAGTGGTGGCGCGCACCGGATTACTGGACTGCCGGACCCATGGCCGGACGTGGGATCTGCTACGACTGACCCGGATGCCGTCCGTCCAGGTGGACGTCGGATACATCACCAGCCCACGCGACAGCAGCATGCTGGCCACCCGGGAGTGCCGCGACGCGATCGCCGAGGGCATCCTCGCGGCGGTGAAGCGGTTGTATCTGCTGGGCAAAAACGACCGTCCCACAGGCACTTTCACCTTCGCCGAACTGCTCGCCCATGAGCAGTCGGTGGAGCACGGCCGCCCTGCCGTCTAACGAATCTCGACGCCGCTGGCCTGCAGCTGCGAACTCTCCAGTAGGCGCTCCAATGCGGACTCCACTTCGGCCTTCCAACCGAGGCCCTTGTCGAGCTCGAGGCGCAACCGTGGGAAATAGCGGTGTGGAGCAACCACGCTGAAGCCCGCTTCGATGAGGAAGCCCGCGTCGATCATGCATGTCTCGAACGAACAGTCGTCCAACGCGGCCACTGCCTGCTTCAATTCCGGATCAGCTTCCGGGGCAAGCAGTTCGGCGGCCGCGCCGGTGCGCCCGAAGGCCTCCAACGCCCGCACACCTCGTCGGCGAAGTTCGCCGACGACCGCTGCGATGAGCTGATTCTCCAGTCCCCCGGACTTGCCCGGCTCGACGCCCATCGTGGTCAGCAGCACGGCATCCGCGCTGACCGGACCGGTGGGGAATCTTTGCGCGCGCGGCACAACCCGGGGTGGGGCATACAGCACGTAACCCGGACACGGATCGTCATCCTCGACGGGTGGGCCGTCCTCGTCGGCGACCGGCGCTGCCACCTGTCCGCACGAACCCCACTCGAGCATGACCATGGAGAGCCATGCCTCCTTCTCGAATTCCGGATCGGGCAGATAACTGTCGTCACCCAGGGTCTGCGGATCGACCTCCCAGAAGACACATCGGCGCGCATGCTTGGGCAGCTGCTCGAATCCCTCGAGCCGCAGCGGCCTGATGTGGACGGACACTAATCTCCCTGGCTTTCGCGCGGCGCGGACGCACGCACCCGTACCTCAAGGATAGGAGAGCCGGCACCGGAATGCCGGGCGTCGGCCGGATGGGTGTCGAGCAGTCCCCCGGCCCTTGAAACGCCCTGACTACGTGAATTCCTTTGTGCCGCTTGGGAATTCGATGGACAGCCCTGATTCAGGGCGGCCGGTCGGCACGGTTCTGTCACAGTGACGTAACTGTCTGGTGTCAGGGGCTTGGCTATTTGCTGACCGAAGGGTCCATCAGACCCACGATCCGGTGCAGATCCTCAACCGAGCCGAACTCCACCACGATCTTGCCCTTGCGCTTGCCCAGACTGACCGTCACCCGGGTGTCGTAGGTCCCGGACAGCCGCTCCGCGACGTCCTGGAGGCCCGGCATCTGGATCGGCTTGCGCCTCGGCTTGGCCGGGTTTCTACCCTCCCCCCGATTGGCCAGCGTCACCGCCTCTTCGGTGGCCCGGACCGAGAGTCCCTCGGCCACCACCCGGGCGGCCAACTCCTCCTGGGCCTCCGGTCCGGCTTCCAAGGCGAGCAGGGCCCGTGCGTGGCCGGCGGACAGCACACCCGCCGCGACCCGTCGCTGGACCGCAATCGGCAATTTCAGCAGCCGGATCATGTTGGAGATCACCGGACGCGACCGGCCGATCCGGCTGGCCAGTTCCTCGTGGGTGACCTCGAACTCATCGAGCAACTGCTGGTAGGCGGCTGCCTCTTCCAGCGGATTCAACTGCGCCCGGTGGATGTTCTCCAGCAGTGCGTCGCGCAGCAGGTCGTTGTCGGCCGTTTCGCGGACGATGGCCGGGATCGCGGTCAGGCCGGCGCGCTGCGCCGCACGCCAGCGCCGCTCCCCCATGATCAGCTGATAACGGCCACCACCCACCTCGCGAACCACGATCGGCTGCATCAGCCCGAACTCGCGGATCGAGTGCACCAGCTCGGCCAGTGCATCCTCGTCGAAGACCTGGCGCGGCTGGCGGGGATTCGGCTCAATGGCGGTCGGGTCGAGCTCCCGGTAGACCGCGCCCATCTCCATCTCGGCCGGAGCCGCCGGTGCCGGTGTCCCGCCCCCGATCACCACATCGGCCGCCGCCTGGCCCAGCCGTGGCCCGCCATCGGACGGTCCGGTCGGAATCAGTGACGCCAGACCGCGGCCCAGGCCGCCCTTGCGCTTCGATGACTGGCTCATGGCTACGCCTCCGGGTTGCGGTGCGCCAGCTCCCGGCTGGCGTCCAGATAACTCATGGCACCCCGCGAGCCGGGGTCATAGTCGATGATCGTCATGCTGTAACCGGGTGCCTCGGACACCTTAACGCTGCGCGGGATGGCCGTGCGCAGAACCTTGTCGCCGAAGAACCGGCGCACCTCGGATGCGACCTGATCGGCCAGCTTGGTCCGGGCGTCGTACATGGTGAGCACCACCGTGCTGACGGACAACTCCGGGTTCAGATGCGCCCGGACCATCTCGATGTTCCTCATCAGCTGCGAGACGCCCTCCAGCGCGTAGTACTCGCACTGGATCGGGATCAGCACCTCGGGCGCGGCGACCAGCGCATTGATGGTCAGCAGCCCCAGCGACGGCGGGCAGTCGATGAACACGTAGTCGAAGTCGGTCTGATCGAGTTCCGCCAGTGCGTTGCGCAGCCGGTTCTCCCGGGCCACCATGCTGACCAACTCGATCTCGGCGCCGGCCAGATCGATGGTCGCCGGCACGCAGAACAGGTTCTCGCTGTGCGGACTCTGCTGGATCGCGTCGCGCAAGGGCAACTCCCCCAGCAGCACCTCATACGAGGACGGGGTCCCGGACCGGCGGTCGGAGATGCCGAGCGCGGTGCTGGCGTTGCCCTGCGGGTCGAGGTCGATGACCAACGTCTTCAACCCCTGCACCGCCAGTGCTGCGGCCATATTGACCGCCGTCGTGGTCTTGCCGACGCCGCCCTTCTGGTTGGCGACGGTGAAGGTCCGGCGGCGGGCCGGGCGGGGAAGCTGGCCCGCCGCGGTGTGCAACACCTTCATGGCCCGCTCGGCAGCGGCCCCGATCGGGGTGTCGGTGTCCACGCTGGGCACCCATGTTTCACGTGAAACATCACCGCCGTCTACGGGTGGGACAGTCATGACCCTCTCCTCTCCGGCTCACGCCTGGCGCCCTTCGCCTCCCGGCCGCGGGATGCGGGCCGCCGTTCCGAACGGACCGCCTCCACCACCGTGGTCGGCGGGCTCAGGTAGCCCTCTCCACATCTGCGCACCCGGATGTCCGTGGCGCCCAGTTTGGTCATCGCGGCCCGGAACTCCGCCACCTCGTCGTCGGCGCGCTCACCCTTCAGCGCCAACATCCGGCCGCCCGGCCGTAGCAGCGGCAGGCTCCACCGGGTCAGCTTGTCCAGACCCGCGACCGCCCGCGACAGTACGACGTCGGCTCCGGCGAGACCGGTACGGACGGCTGCGTCCTCGGCCCGGCCCCGAACCACCTCGACGTCGATACCGAGCTCGGCGACGACCTCGGCCAGAAACTCGGTCCGGCGCAGCATCGGCTCGACCAGAGTGACCCGGAGATCCGGGCGGGCGATCGCCACCGGAATGCCGGGCAGGCCGGCGCCGCTCCCGATGTCGATCACCCGGGCGTCTGGGCCGATCGCTTCCGCCACCGCCGCGCTGTTGAGGATGTGCCGGTCCCACAGCCGGTCGGCTTCGCGTGGACCGATCAGCCCCCGGACAACGCCGGGGCCGGCCAGTAACTCCTCGTATCGGCGAGCCAGGTCCAGCCGCGCACCGAAGACTTCGGCGGCGGTCGACGGCGGCGCTTGTTTCACGTGAAACATCCCTCCGCCGTCGAACACGCCACTGAACTACATCTGTGTAACTTCAGTCCTTCAGGACCACGACCCGACGGGAGGGCTCGACGCCCTCGCTCTCGCTGTGCACACCCTGCACCGCGGCCACCGCGTCATGGACGATCTTGCGCTCGAAGGGCGTCATCGGGGCCAGCTCCTCACGCTCACCACTCTCGGCAACCCGCCGGGCCACCTTGTCCCCCAGCGCGCTGAGCTCATCCCGGCGGCGGCGACGCCAGCCGGCGACGTCGAGCATCAGCCGGCTGCGCTCGCCGGTCTTCTGGTGCACCGCCAGCCGGGTCAGCTCCTGCAACGCGTCGAGCACCTCGCCGCGGCGGCCGACCAACTTGGTCAGGTCTTCCCCGCCATCGATACTCACGATGGCCCGATCGCCCTCAACGTCGAGGTCGATATCGCCGTCGAAGTCCAGCAGATCGAGCAGTTCCTCAAGGTAGTCGCCGGCAATCTCACCCTCGGCGACCAACCGCTCTTCCCGGTCCACCGCCTTGGTCGCGGGTGCTTCGCTCTCCGTCACCTGTTCCACCGCGTTCTCAGTCATCTCAGTCTTTCCCTTCTCCAACCGGATCTGGTCCGGTCAACGCTTACGTTTCTTGGGCCGCGCGCCCGGGCGCGGCGTGCGGTTGGCCGTGTCGGCCGCCGGCTCAATCGGCTCGTCCGCCTCGATGTCAGTCTCCGCCCCGGTCTCGAGCGCATCCTCGGCGTCGAGTGCCGCGGCGGGGTTCTTGCGGCCCTTGGTGGGCTTGGCTCCGGGGGCCGGGGCGTTGGCGGATCGGCGCGCGAGCGCCTCCTCCTTCTTCGCCTCCTCCTCCTTCTCGATCTTGCCGAAAACGAGGTGCTGCTGAGCGAAGGTCCAGATGTTGTTGGACACCCAGTAGATGATGATGGCGATCGGCAGGAACGGGCCGCCGACGACCACGCCGAGCGGGAACACATACAGCGCAAGCTTGTTCATCATCGCGGTCTGCGGATTGGCTGCCGCTTCCGGACTCTGCCGGGCGATTGAGGCCCGGCTGTTGAAGTAGGTCGCGACGCCGGCCAGGATCATCAGCGGCACAGCCACGGCCGCCACCGCCGGCCGGCTGAACACCGTGAAGGCCTCCAACCCGACCTTCTGCGTCATCGACGCGCCGATCGGGGCGCCCATCAGATGGGCGTCGAGGAAGTTGGCGACGTCGTTGGCGCTGAACACGTAGTTGCCCAGGGAGCGGTTCTCCTGCACCGACAGCCCGAGCCGGCCGAAGCCGCTCTGCGTCCGGTTGAACGACGACAGCACGTGGTACAGCCCGAGGAACACCGGGATCTGCGCCAGCATCGGCAGGCAGCCGAGGATCGGATTGAAGCCGTGTTCGCGCTGGAGCTTCTGCATCTCCAGCGCCATCCGCTGACGATCCTTGCCGTACTTCTTCTGCAGGGCCTTGATCTGCGGCTGCAGTTCCTGCATCTGCCGGGTGGTGCGGATCTGCCGGACGAACGGCTTGTACAGCAGCGCGCGCAGGCTGAACACCAGGAACATCACCGACAGCGCCCAGGCGAAGAAGCTGCTGGGTCCGAGGAACAGCGCGAAGAGCTTGTACCAGAGCCACATGATCCCGGACACCGGGTAATAGATGTAGTCGAGGCTGAACCAGTTAAACATCGGCGCTCCTGAGTTCCGGTCTTGAGCCGTCACCGGCGTCCGAACGTTCGGGTATCGGGTCCCAGCCCCCGCTGTGCCACGGACCGCATTTCGCGAGCCGGATCACTGCGAGCCACACGCCACGGAGCGCGCCGTACTCGGTCACCGCGTCGACCGCGTACTGACTGCAGGTCGGCGTGAACCGGCAGGTGGCCGGTCGCAGCGGCGAGATCATGTGCCGGTAGACCTGGATCGCGCCGACGAGACCTCGCCCGATCAGGCTCCGGGCGCCGACGCCACGCACACTCGTGGTCACCGGTCCCGCTCCATCAGCTGCCGTGCCCGCGTCAGGGCTGCTCCGAATTCTTCTTGCAGCCGTGCGTGTTTCGCCTGCCGGATTCCGGGCAGCGCCCGGATCACGATCCGGTCGGTGGGCTCCAACTCGGCGATGGTCGCGTACACCAGATGGCGCAGCTGCCGGGCCACCCGATGGCGCTCAACCGCACCGCCGATGGCTTTGGTGACCACGAGTCCGACCCGGGGGCCGTCCGGATGTCCGGTATCACGGCGAGCGTGGACGACGAGGTCCGGCTGCGCAGCTCGCACACCCTGTTTGACGGTGGTTCCGAAGTCCGCAGACCGTGTCATCCGGTATCGAGCCGGGAGCACGCTTAAGTGACCGGTGGGTCAGGCAGTCAGCGAGCGACGGCCCTTGCGGCGACGACCGGTGACGATCGCCCGGCCGGCACGGGTGCGCATGCGCAGCCGAAAACCGTGAACGCGTGCCCGCCGACGGTTGTTCGGCTGGAAGGTCCGCTTGCCCTTGGCCACGGCTGTCTCTCCTCGCTGTTCGCACACCGCATCCGGGGAAATCCTCGGATAACTGTTGCTCAGTTCCGCATTAACCGGCGCGGTCCCGGGGACCCCGGTCGCTGCCGTATCGCCACATCCGGGCGACTTGTCGAGGGTACTTACCCTGCTTGCGCAGGTCAAACCGTCCCGGTCCGGGTACCAACGGGAACCCCGGGAATCGGCGTGATCGACCGGTTGGCACCCGGGGAGAAACCTGTTAGCTTCTGGCAGAGCAACGCCTCCGAAACCCATTGCCGGAATCGTTGCCACTAGTCGATTAGTGCCAATACGCTGCGAATAAGGATTACCCGAGCCTGTACACAACTGTGGATAACCATGTGGACAGTTTTGGGAGAGTCAGCTTTTTCGTCGCCAAGATCTGAACTGGGGGGACCTGTCGGATGGGTGATGACCCCGTTTCCGATTTCGCCTCCGTCTGGGGTTCCGTGGTCGCCGAACTCAACGGTGACCCCGATGCGTCGCTGGGCGACACCATCATCGACAGTCCGCTCACTCCGCAACAACGCGCCTGGCTGAAGCTGGTCCGCCCACTCACCATCGCCGAGGGCTTCGCACTGCTGTCCGTTCCCAGCCCTTTCGTCCAGAACGAGATCGAGCGCCACCTACGAACTCCGATCGTGGATGCACTCAGCCGGCGCCTGGGCCAGCGCATCGAACTCGGCGTTCGCATCGAACCGAGTGACGACGACGTCCCCGGCCAGGACGGCTCCCCCTTCGAATCCGATCTCGACGAGGTCGATGAGGACAGTGAAGCCCTGGCCAGTGCCCACGCGACCTGGCCCCGTCATTTCATCGAGCGACCCCGCGACGACGGATCCGGCGACACCTCCGGGACCAGCCTCAATCGCCGGTACACCTTCGAGACCTTCATCATCGGCGCGTCCAACCGGTTCGCCCACGCCGCCGCCCTCGCGATCGCCGAAGCTCCTGCCCGCGCCTACAACCCGCTGTTCATCTGGGGTGAATCCGGTCTGGGCAAAACCCACCTGCTGCACGCTGCCGGCAACTACGCCCAGCGACTGTTTCCCGGTATGCGGGTGAAGTACGTCTCGACCGAGGAATTCACCAACGACTTCATCAACTCACTCCGCGACGACCGCCGGGTCGCGTTCAAACGCAGCTACCGCGACATCGACGTGCTGCTCGTCGACGACATTCAGTTCATCGAGGGCAAGGAAGGCATCCAGGAGGAGTTCTTCCACACCTTCAACACCCTGCACAATGCAAACAAGCAGATCGTCATCTCCTCGGACCGGCCGCCGAAACAGCTGGCCACCCTGGAAGACCGGCTCCGGACCCGATTCGAATGGGGTCTGATCACCGACGTCCAGCCCCCGGAATTGGAGACCCGCATCGCAATTCTGCGCAAGAAAGCGCAGATGGAGCGCCTCGACGTCCCCGACGATGTCCTGGAACTGATCGCCAGCAGCATCGAACGCAACATCCGTGAACTCGAGGGCGCCCTGATCCGGGTGACCGCCTTCGCATCGCTGAATCGGACGCCGATCGACACCGCACTGGCCGAAATCGTGCTGCGCGATCTCATCGCCGACGCCGGCACCACCCAGATCAGCTCGGCGATGATCATGGCTGCCACTGCCGAATACTTCGACACCACCGTCGAGGAACTCCGCGGACCTGGGAAAACCCGCGCACTCGCGCAGTCCCGCCAGATTGCGATGTATCTGTGCCGGGAACTCACCGACCTGTCGCTGCCCAAGATCGGCCAGGCGTTCGGCCGTGATCACACCACGGTCATGTACGCCCAGAAGAAAATCCTCAACGAGATGGCGTACCGCCGTGAGGTCTTCGATCACGTCAAAGAGCTCACCACCCGCATCCGCCAGCGCTCCAAGCGCTGAGATTTGCCCGAGCCGCGCCCGCGTGTCGCACCGATACACGCCACGCAGCCGAAAAAACTTTCGTCACACACATCCCAGTGATCACATCCCCAGGCTGTGTACACATTGTGGAGAACCGTCGAATGATCACCGGCCGGCCTGGGATACCAACACACACCCGCGGTCCTTCCACAACGGGCGACCCGGGATGACCCAACCATCCACAATTCATCCACATACCTGCGTGCACTGTGATCAGGCCCGATACCCCTTCATCCACAACTTGCACAGCACCTATTACTGTTGCTGTAAGTCATTCAAAGGTTTTCTTCTAGAAGAAGACTGTTGGGGAAAACCTCGCCGGCCTCCTTTCCGGGCTGCTCTCACCCGGGTTGTCAGGCCAGGCGTTTAGCGTTCAAGATGGGCGCCGACGCTTTACGGTTGGTCATCGGACCGCACGGTATTGGCGGCGTTGCTGGCTGATGAAGGGACACGATTGAACGTGGCGACCACAACGGTGGGGTCCGATTTGAAGTTTCGCCTGGTCCGAGAAGATTTCGCCGACGCGGTGGCCTGGGTCGCCCGCAGTCTGCCCAGCCGGCCCACGGTCCCCGTCCTGGCCGGTGTGCTGATCACCGGATCCGATGAAGGTTTGACCATCGCCGGCTTCGACTACGACGTCTCCAGCGAAGTTGTCATTCCCGCTGAAATCGCTTCTCCGGGAACGGTTCTCGTCTCCGGGCGGCTGTTGTCGGATATCACCCGGGCCCTGCCGCCCAAGACTGTCGAGGTCAGCGTCGACGGCAACCGCGTGTTATTGACCTGCGGAAGTGCAAAATTTTCTCTCCCGGCGATGCCGGTCGAGGACTATCCGACCCTCCCGAGCTTGCCTGCCGAGACCGGTGTCGTCGCCGCGGACCTGTTCACCGAGGCCGTCGGCCAGGTGGCGGTCGCCGCAGGTCGCGACGACACCCTGCCGATGCTCACCGGCATCCGGGTCGAGATCACCGGGGACAAAGTGGTGCTCGCCGCCACCGACCGGTTCCGGCTGGCGGTCCGTGAACTGACCTGGTCGACGACGTCTCCCGGAGTCGACGCTGCAGTTCTGGTGCCGGCCAAGACCTTGGCCGAAGTCGCGAAAGCCGTGACCGCAGGTACCGATGTCCATCTGGCCCTCGGTTCCGGCGCCGCCGTCGGTGAGGAGCGTCTGCTCGGCATCCGCAGCGCCGGGAAGCGCAGCACCACCCGACTGCTCGACACCGAATTCCCGAAATTCCGCCAGCTGCTCCCGGCTGAGCACACCGCACTGGCCACCGTCGGCGTCGCTGAACTCGCCGAAGCGATCAAGCGTGTGGCCCTGGTCGCCGACCGGGGCGCACAGGTCCGGATGGAATTCGCACCGGGTGTCCTTCACCTTGCCGCCGGTGGTGCCGACGGCGTGGGCCTGGCCGAAGAAGATCTCGAGGTCGACTTCGTCGGTGAGCCGCTGACCATCGCCTTCAACCCGACCTACCTGACCGACGGCCTCGGGTCGCTGCACAGTGACCGGGTGACCTTCGGATTCACCACTGCCAGCAAGCCGGCGGTACTGCGTCCCGCGTCCGATGAATCCCCGGGTGAGGGCTCCAGTGGTCCTTTCCCCGCCATCGACACCGATTACGTCTACCTGCTGATGCCGGTGCGGCTGCCGGGCTGATCCGGATAGGGGTCGGGGCGCTGCCATGTACGTCCGTCACCTCGCCCTCCACGACTTCCGGTCGTGGTCCGCGGTAGATCTGGAGCTCACTCCGGGCCGGACCGTGTTCGTCGGAGCGAACGGCTTCGGGAAGACGAATCTCGTTGAGGCACTGTGGTATTGCACAACATTGGGATCTCACCGGGTGGGCACCGACGCACCGTTGGTGCGGGCCGGAGCCGAGCGCGCCGTGGTCTCCACGATCGTCGTCAACGAGGGACGCGAACTCGCCGTCGACATCGAGATCGCGGCCGGCCGCGCCAACAAGGCCCGCCTTAACAGATCTCCGGTGCGCAGCACCCGTGAGGTACTCGGAGCAGTGCGGGCCGTGTTGTTCGCCCCCGAGGACCTGGCATTGGTCCGCGGAGATCCGACCGAGCGGCGCCGGTACCTCGATGAACTGGCCACCACCCGCCGGCCGACCATCGCCGGCGTGCGCGCCGACTACGACAAGGTGCTCAAGCAACGCACCGCATTGCTGAAGTCCGCGTCCGGCGCGCGCTACCGCGGCGATCACTCGGTGCTGGAGACCCTCGACGTCTGGGACGGTCACCTGGCCGCACACGGCGCCCGGCTGATGGCGGCCCGGCTGGACTTGGTCAACCAGCTCGGGCCGGAGGTGGAGAAGGCCTACCAACTTCTCGCGCCGGCCTCCCGTCCGGCCGCGATCAGCTACCGGGCAAGCGTGGACGTCGAGGATCCGGCCGTCGACGTCGGGTACCTCGAGACGGCCCTGCTGGAAGGCCTGGCGCGGCGCCGCTCCGCCGAACTCGAACGCGGGCTGTGCCTGGTCGGCCCGCACCGCGACGATCTGGAACTGCGGCTCGGCGAACAGCCGGCCAAGGGCTTCGCCAGTCACGGCGAGTCGTGGTCGATGGCGCTGGCGCTGCGGCTGGCCGCCTACGAACTGTTGCGCGCACAGGGCAGCGAGCCGGTGCTGATACTCGACGACGTCTTCGCCGAACTGGACACCGCGCGCCGCCGGGCGCTGGCCGGCGTCGCCGCTTCGGCGGAACAGGTGCTGGTCACGGCGGCGGTCGGCGAAGACATCCCGGAGGACTGGGATGCCACCCGGATCGCCATCACCATGCGTGAGGATGAAGCCGGCCGGCGCTCGGAGGTGATGTCATGACCGAACCTGAAGACCGATCCGCCGATCTTCCCGCTGCGGCAGGAGGCCCGCCCGAGCACCTCAAGGATGTTCCCGGGATGGACTTGGTGCGCCGGGCCCTGGAGGAGGCCCGGTCGGCGGCCCGTGGGCAGGGCAAAGACGTCGGCCACGGCCGCCGCTCCCCCAAGGGGGAACCGTCGAACAACCCCCGTGGCAACCGTCGCCGCTGGTCGGGGCCCGGTCCCGACGGCCGGGACCCGCAGCCGTTGGGTCGGTTGTCCCGCGAGATCGCCAACTCCCGGGGGTGGTCCGGCCGGGTGGCCGAGGGCACCGTTTTCGCCGAATGGCCGACCGTCGTCGGCGAGCAGATCGCCGGACATGCCACGCCGACGTCGCTGCGCGACGGTGTGCTGCACGTCGCCGCGGAATCGACCGCCTGGGCCACCCAGTTGCGGATGGTGCAGGCCCAGCTGCTGGCAAAGATCGCCGCCGCGGTCGGCGACGGGGTGGTGACCACCTTGAAGATCACCGGCCCGGTGGCGCCGTCGTGGCGTAAGGGACCGCGGCACATCCCCGGCCGCGGTCCGCGTGACACCTACGGGTGAAGCCCGATTATCACAGTGGTCTGAGGGCCACCAGAACGCCGAAAACCGGCGTGTCAAGCGTCCGGACGCCTCTCGATCCGAGATATTCCGCGCACGGCCCAAATAGCTGTGCAGAAACGCCGCCGCAGAATCGGTCCTGTCCTTCCCTCCCGGTAGACTGGTGAAACATTCGCGGGGCCCTTTGCCGCGCGCTGCTAATTCTGAGGAGACCTGTTCGATCGTGGCTGCCCCGAAGAAGAAACAAGACGGATACGGCGCAGAATCCATCAAAGTCCTCGAAGGACTGGAGGCGGTCCGCAAGCGGCCGGGTATGTACATCGGTTCCACCGGTGAGCGCGGCCTGCACCACCTGATCTGGGAGGTCGTCGACAACGCCGTTGACGAGGCGATGGCCGGCTTCGCCGACCGCGTCGATGTCCGCCTTCTGGAGAACGGCGGCGTGGAGGTCACCGACAACGGCCGCGGCATTCCGGTGGAGATGCATTCCACCGGCGTTCCGACCGTTGACGTCGTGATGACCGTGCTGCACGCCGGCGGCAAGTTCGAGGAGGGCGCCTACCAGGTGTCCGGCGGTCTGCACGGCGTGGGCGTCTCGGTGGTCAATGCGCTGTCCACCCGGGTCGAGGCCGACATCCGCCGCGACGGCCACGAATGGTTCCAGACCTACGACAATTCCGTTCCCGGCAACCTCAAGCAGGGTGAGGCCACCACCAAGACCGGCACCACGATCCGGTTCTGGGCCGACGGCAACATCTTCGAGACCCTCGACTACGACTTCGAGACCGTCGCGCGCCGGCTGCAGGAGATGGCCTTCCTCAACAAGGGCCTGACCATCACCCTCACCGATGAGCGCGTCGCCCCGGAGGAGATCGTCGACGAGGTTGTCAGCGACACCGCCGCGGCGCCGAAGACCGCTGAGGAGCAGGCCGCCGAGAAGGCGGCCGCGACACCCAAGGTCAAGCACCGCACCTTCCACTACCCGGGTGGGCTGGTCGACTTCGTCAAGCACATCAACCGCACCAAGCAGCCGATCACCGGCAGCATCATCGACTTCGGTGGCGGTGGCCGGGGCGAGGGCCATGAGGTCGAGGTCGCGATGCAGTGGAACTCGGGTTACTCCGAGTCGGTGCACACCTTCGCCAACACCATCAACACCCATGAGGGCGGCACCCACGAGGAGGGCTTCCGCGCCGCGCTGACCACCGTGGTGAACAAGTACGCCAAGGACAAGAAACTCCTCAAGGAGAAGGAAGCGAACCTCACCGGCGACGATATCCGCGAAGGCCTGGCCGCGGTGATCTCGGTGAAGGTGGCCCAACCGCAGTTCGAGGGCCAGACCAAGACCAAGCTGGGCAACACCGAGGTCAAGTCGTTCGTGCAGAAGATCTGCAACGAGCAGCTGACGCACTGGTTCGAGTCCAACCCGTCGGACGCGAAAACCATTGTCAACAAAGCGGTTTCGTCCGCCCAGGCCCGGCTCGCCGCCCGGAAGGCGCGTGAGCTGGTTCGCCGCAAGAGCGCCACCGACATCGGCGGGCTGCCCGGCAAGCTGGCAGACTGCCGCTCCACCGACCCCAAGCAGTGCGAGCTGTACGTGGTGGAGGGTGACTCCGCCGGCGGCTCGGCCAAGAGCGGCCGGGACTCGATGTTCCAGGCGATCCTGCCGCTGCGCGGCAAGATCATCAACGTCGAGAAGGCCCGCATCGACCGGGTGCTGAAGAACACCGAAGTCCAGTCCATCATCACCGCGCTGGGCACCGGTATCCACGACGAGTTCGATCTCGGAAAGCTCCGGTACCACAAGATCGTCCTGATGGCCGACGCCGATATCGACGGCCAGCACATCTCGACGCTGTTGTTGACGCTGTTGTTCCGGTTCATGAAGCCGCTCATCGAGAGCGGTCACGTCTACCTGGCCCAGCCGCCGCTGTACAAACTGAAGTGGCAGCGCACCGAGCACGAGTTCGCCTACTCAGACCGGGAACGCGACGCGCTGCTCGAGCACGGGATGGCCAACGGAAAGAAGATCAACAAGGACGACGGCATCCAGCGCTACAAGGGCCTCGGCGAGATGGACGCCAAGGAACTGTGGGAGACCACCATGGATCCCAGCGTCCGGGTGCTGCGCCAGATCACCCTCGATGACGCCGCCGCCGCCGACGAACTGTTCTCGGTCCTGATGGGCGATGACGTCGAAGCTCGTCGCAGTTTCATCACCCGTAATGCCAAAGACGTTCGCTTCCTTGACGTTTAGCGATTAGGAAATCCACTCCCCATGACTGACACCACCTTGCCGCCCGAGGACACTGCCGGCGACCGGATCGAACCGGTCGACATCCAGCAGGAGATGCAGAACAGCTACATCGACTACGCGATGAGCGTGATCGTCGGCCGCGCGTTGCCCGAGGTCCGCGACGGTCTCAAGCCGGTGCACCGCCGCGTGCTCTACGCGATGTACGACTCCGGGTTCCGCCCCGACCGCAGCCACGCCAAGTCGGCGCGCTCGGTGGCCGAGACGATGGGCAACTACCACCCGCACGGCGACGCCTCGATCTACGACACCCTGGTCCGGATGGCCCAGCCGTGGTCACTGCGCTACCCCCTGGTCGACGGCCAGGGCAACTTCGGCTCGCCGGGCAACGACCCGCCGGCCGCCATGCGTTACACCGAGGCCCGGCTCACCCCGCTGGCCATGGACATGCTGCGCGAAATCGACGAGGAGACAGTCAATTTCGTCCCGAACTACGACGGTCGGGTGCAGGAGCCGACGGTTCTGCCGAGCCGGTTCCCCAACCTGCTGGCCAACGGCTCCGGCGGTATCGCCGTCGGCATGGCCACCAACATCCCGCCGCACAACCTCCGCGAACTCGCCGAGGCGGTCTACTGGTGCCTGGAGAACTACGAGGCCGATGAGGAATCCACCCTCGCGGCCTGCATGGAGCGGGTGAAGGGTCCGGACTTCCCGACGTCGGGCTTGATCGTCGGCACCTCGGGCATCATCGACGCCTACACCACCGGCCGTGGTTCGGTCCGGATGCGCGGCGTGGTGGAGATCGAGGAGGATTCCCGCGGTCGCACCTCGATCGTCATCACCGAGCTGCCCTATCAGGTCAACCACGACAACTTCATCACCTCGATCGCCGAGCAGGTCCGCGAGGGCAAGCTGACCGGTATCTCGAATATCGAGGACCAGTCCAGTGACCGGGTGGGCCTGCGCATCGTCGTGGAGATCAAGCGCGACGCCGTGGCCAAGGTGGTGCTGAACAACCTCTACAAGCACACCCAGCTGCAGACCAGCTTCGGCGCCAACATGCTGTCGATCGTCGACGGGGTGCCGCGGACGCTGCGCCTGGACCAGATGATCCGGTACTACGTCGAGCATCAGCTCGACGTGATCATCCGGCGGACCACCTACCGGTTGCGCAAGGCCAACGAGCGGGCCCACATCCTGCGCGGTCTGGTCAAGGCTCTCGACGCCCTCGACGAGGTGATCGCGTTGATTCGGCGGTCGCAGACCGTCGACATCGCCCGCCAGGGTCTGATCGACCTGCTCGAGGTCGATGACATCCAGGCCCAGGCCATCCTCGATATGCAGCTGCGTCGGCTTGCTGCCCTGGAAAGGCAGAAGATCATCGACCAGCTGGCCGAGATCGAAGCCGAGATCGCCGACCTCGAGGACATCCTGGCCAAGCCGGAGCGTCAGCGCGGCATCGTGCGCGACGAGCTCGCCGAGATCGCCGACAAGCACGGTGACGACCGGCGGACCCGGATCATCGGGGCCGAGGGCGAGGTGTCCGACGAGGACCTCATCGCCCGCGAGGAGGTGGTCGTCACGATCACCGAGACCGGCTACGCCAAGCGGACCAAGACCGACCTGTACCGCAGCCAGAAGCGCGGCGGTAAGGGCGTTCAGGGTGCGACGCTCAAGCAGGACGACATCGTCCGGCACTTCTTCGTCTGCTCCACCCACGACTGGATCCTGTTCTTCACCACGCAGGGCCGGGTGTACCGGACGAAGGCCTACGAGCTGCCCGAGGCGCTGCGCGCCGCGCGTGGTCAGCACGTCGCGAACCTGCTGGCCTTCCAGCCCGAGGAGCGCATCGCCCAGGTCATCGTGATCAAGAGCTACGAGGATGCGCCCTACCTGGTGCTGGCCACCCGCAACGGCCTGGTGAAGAAGTCCAAGCTGACCGACTTCGACTCCAACCGCTCCGGCGGCATCGTGGCGGTCAACCTGCGCGACGGCGACGAACTCGTCGGTGCGGTGCTGTGCTCGGCCGAGGAGGATCTGCTGCTGGTCAGTGCCAAGGGCCAGTCGATCCGGTTCTCCGCGACCGACGAGGCGTTGCGGCCGATGGGCCGGGCCACCTCGGGTGTCCAGGGCATGCGCTTCAACGCCGACGATCAGCTGCTGAGCCTCAACGTGGTCCGGGAGGGCACCTACCTGCTGGTGGCGACCTCGCATGGTTACTCCAAGCGCACCGCGATCGAGGAGTACAGCCCGCAGGGCCGCGGCGGCAAGGGCATCCTGACCATCCAGTACGACCCCAAGCGTGGCAGTCTGGTCGGGGCCGTGGTGGTCGACGATGAAACCGAGTTGTACGCGATCACCTCCGGGGGCGGAGTGATCCGTACCGCAGCGCGGCAGGTTCGTAAGGCTGGACGCCAGACCAAGGGCGTTCGCTTGATGAACCTGGGCGAGGGCGACACACTGATAGCCATTGCCCGCAATGCCGAGGAGCAGGGCGAGGACGAGGACGAGGCCGGAGACGAAGCCGACGCGACGTAAGGCGCGCGGCACGGGTTAAGGAGTGACGGTGGGTTCACCGAACGAGCCGGGCGGACGCCCGGTGGACGCCGACGGAACGACCGAGCTGCCCCCGTGGCAGAGCGCCGCCCGCCGCGCCGAGCCCGCTACCGCGCCTCCGGCCGCTCCGGTTCCGCCGGCTCCGTCGGGATTCGCCCCTGCCGGGGCGGGAACCGGACCGGCAGGGCGGGCCAGCCGGTACGTCACCGGTGTCGCGGCGCCCGACCTGTCCTCGATGGGCGGCATCCCGCAGCGGCCGGATCCCGAGCTGTTTCGCACGGACCGGCCCGAGTCCCCGCGTTCTGAGGCCCCGCGTCAGGAGTCCCGGGTCGAGCGCACGGAGGTCATCGAGGCCTACCAGAGTGAGATTCCGGACCTCGGGGAGTCAAAGCCCGCGCGCAAGCCGCTCGTCGAGTCGGTTCTGGCCGCGGTGCGGGCGCCGGCGTCTGCCGCCCCGCGGGTCCAGGTCGCGGGCGGCCACGCCCGGGCCGGGGTGCGCGCCAGTATGCAGATCCGGCACATCGACCCGTGGAGCGCGCTGAAGGTCTCCGCACTGCTGAATGTCGCGCTGTTCTTCGTGTGGATGATCGCGGTGGCGTTCCTCTATCTGGTGCTCGGCGCCATGGGGGTCTGGAGCAAGCTCAACAGCAACGTCGGCGATCTGCTCACCAGCGGCAGCGGCGGTGGAAGCGATCTGGTGTCGGCCGGGTCGATCTTCGGCGGCGCCGCCCTGATCGGACTGGTCAACATCGTCCTGCTGACCGCGATGGCCACCGTCGGCGCCTACATCTACAACCTCAGCACCGATATCGTCGGCGGCGTCGAGGTCACGTTGGCCGATCTGGACTAGGCGGCCGCTCTGGACCGGCCGGCCTCGCACCCGGCGCGGTTTGGGCACGTGGGTGCCGGTGCGGTAACCTCGCGTGCGAAATAAGGGCCTATAGCTCAGGTGGTTAGAGCGCTTCGCTGATAACGAAGAGGTCGGAGGTTCGAGTCCTCCTAGGCCCACGATGTCCTGGTCGAGACTTGCGGTACCGGCACTGCTGGCGTTGCTCGTCGCAGCCGTTATCCGGATTCGCCGTCGAGGCGAGGTGTGGCACACGCTCGGCTGACCAGGTCAGCGAGGGGCCTTAGCTCAGTTGGTAGAGCGCTGCCTTTGCAAGGCAGATGTCAGGAGTTCGAATCTCCTAGGCTCCACAGCACTTTCGGCCACCCTGCAATCGGTGGGCAGTATCGCGAATGGCAGACTGTGGCGGTGACCACGAGCAACATTGCAACCGCGACCGCCACCATGCACACCAACCGCGGTGACATCAAGATCGCGCTGTTCGGCAACCATGCCCCCAAGACCGTCGCCAACTTCGTCGGCCTGGCTCAGGGCACCAAGGACTACTCGACCCAGAACGCCACCGGCGGAAGCTCCGGCCCGTTCTACGACGGTTCGATCTTCCACCGGGTCATCGACGGCTTCATGATCCAGGGCGGCGACCCGACCGGCACCGGCCGCGGCGGCCCGGGCTACCAGTTCGCCGACGAGTTCCACCCCGAGCTGCAGTTCGACAAGCCCTACCTGCTGGCCATGGCCAACGCCGGGCCTGCCACCAACGGCTCGCAGTTCTTCATCACCGTGGGACCGACCCCGCACCTGAACCGCAAGCACACGATCTTCGGTGAGGTCGTCGACGCCGACTCGCAGAAGGTCGTCGACGCGATCGCGAGCACCGCGACCGCGCGTGGTGACCGTCCCACTGAGGACGTGGTGATCGAGTCGATCACGATCAGCTGATCCCGCGGATCACCTGTAGCCGGCGATGCCGGCTGTCTACCGCTTGCCGGCGATGCCGGCGGGTTATTTATTGCCGGCGATTCCTGCGGCGGTCAAGCCGTCCAGCACGGTCAGTGGGTCGGTGCCAAGATCCCACCGGGTGAGCACGATCAGCTGTTCCCCGGTGTCGATCTCCAGCAGGCGCACCTTGCGTCCGATCCGGCGGAACTCGGTGATCCGGATGGACTCGATGTCGGCCGGTCGTAGGGTTCGGGTCCGAAACCAGCCCCGGTAGACCAGGCTGTCGCCGTTCACCGCCAATCGGGGCCGGGCCCGCCAGGACCCGGCGGCGAAGATCAACAGGCCGATGGCGGCGATACCGCCGAGCAGGCGTCCGGGGGCATCCCCGGCGACCGTCGCCGCAGCCACGGCCATCAGGATTCCCGCTGCTCCGACGGCCAGAACGGCGGCCGAGCGCGGGCCCCAGGCACGGTTATCCACAGGCGTTATCCACAGTGGGGATAAATCACACGGATGTGATTGTCTCAGCGCCAGCGCATGGTCAGCAGCAGGCCGGCAATCATGAAGCCGAAGGCGATCGCGTAGTTCCACGGGCCGAGGTCACTCATCCACTGCAACGCGTCGGGGGTGTTGAAGCCGGAGGCCGCGAGCTGGAACACCAGCAACCAGGCCAGGCCGATCAGCATCAGCCCGATGAAAAACGCGACGAACCACACGCTGGACGGGCCGGCCTTGACCTTGACCGGAGTGCGGCTCACCGAGTTGACGGTGAAGTCGTTCTTCTTACGAACCTTGGACTTTGGCATGGCTACCTTCCCCATGTCGGTGCGACGATGGTGCCGGACCGACCATGAGATTAACCCAGCGACCTGATCAGCGGACAACCGCGCACCGCTCGCGGTGGCGGTTCGCCGTGCCGGTGGTGTGCCTGCTCGCAGGCCTGCTGTTGGCCACCACCCATCTGGTGTCGGCCGGCCGGGAGATCCGCGGCAGCGACTCCCCCCGACTGGTCGACCTGGTCGGTGACACCCAGGCGGCGGTGGACCGGTTGGCGGCCGAGCGCAACGACCTGGCCGACCTGATCGGTTCGACCCACGGCGCCTCGGCCGGGCCCGCGGTGGCAGCCATGCAGGCCCGGGTCACCGCACTGGCCACGGCCGCCGGCCTGGATCCGGTGCGTGGACCCGGGGTGGTGGTCACCCTGACCGACGCCGCGCGCGACGCCAACGGACTCTTCCCGCGCGATGCCGCGCCCGACGATCTGGTGGTCCACCAGCAGGACATCGACGCGGTGCTCAACGCCCTGTGGAGCGCCGGCGCCGAGGCGGTCCAGATGCAGGATCAGCGAATCATCGCCACCTCGGCGCCCCGATGCGTCGGGAACACCCTGCTGCTCAACGGCCGCACCTACAGCCCGCCGTACACCATCGCCGCCATCGGGGACAGCGCCACCATGCAGGATGCGCTGGCGGCCGCGCCACTGGTGCGGCTCTATCGGCAGTACGTGATCCGGTTCGGGCTGGGCTACACCGAAGAGGCCCGGCCGCAGGTGCAGGTCGTCGGATCGTCCGGTCCGCTGCGGCTGCGCTACGCCCAGCCGTCCGGTCCGCTGGGCTACTGAGCGGTCCCCGCCGGTAACCTGTGGAGCGTGCAGGTCTTGGTCGTCGACAACTACGACAGCTTCGTCTTCAACCTGGTTCAGTACCTGGGCCAGTTGGGGGTCGAGGCGCAGGTCTGGCGCAACGACGACGTCAGGCTGACCGGCGACTCGGCGATCGCGAAGGTGGCCCAGGATTTCGACGGTGTGCTGCTGAGCCCGGGACCTGGCACCCCCGAGCGGGCCGGGGCCTCCATCGGCCTGGTCCGTGCGTGCGCGGACGCCGGCACCCCGCTCCTCGGTGTGTGCCTGGGACACCAGGCCATCGGGGTGGCTTTCGGCGGCACCGTCGACCGCGCCCCGGAACTGCTGCACGGCAAGACCAGTACGGTCTTCCACACCAATGCCGGTGTGCTGCAGGGGCTTCCGAATCCGTTCACCGCGACCCGGTATCACTCGCTGACCATCCTCCCGGACACGGTCCCGGCTGAGCTGGAGGTCACCGCGCACACCGAGGGCGGGGTCATCATGGCCGTCCGGCACCGGACGCTGCCGATTCACGGCGTCCAGTTCCATCCGGAATCCATCCTCACCGAGGGGGGTCACCGGATGCTGGCCAACTGGCTGGGTTACTGCGGTGGCGCCCCGGATGAAGCGCTGGTGCGCCGCCTCGAGCAGGAGGTCGCCGACACCGTCCGGCACGCACTCGGCGGCGCCCAGACCTGAGCGACGCGAGCGGCGTAGCCCGTTACGACGCGAAGTCGAGGGTGATCGAACCGCTGAAGTTCACTCCGGCGCCGGCCGGCGGGTTCTGTGTCACCACCGCGTTGTTGCGCTGACCGCTGTTGGGCACATCCGGACCCTTCACCAGGACACCGGTCCAGCCCAGCGCCCGCAGATTCGGTTCGGCGTCGGTCCAGAACTGGCCGACCAGATTCGGCATCACGAACTGGTTGCCCTTGGAGACCTTGAGGGTGACCGGGGCGTCCACCGGGGACGAGGAGCCGACGCCCGGATCAAGACCGACCACCTGACCTGCCGGCTCCGGACTGTCCACCGATGCGGTGAGCACCGTCTGGAAGCCGACGGTGTTGAGGTTCTTGGTGGCCTGGTCGACGGTCTGGCCGGTCACGTCGGGAACCTCGCGGGCGGCGGGTCCGCTGCCGACCAGGATGGTGATCTCGTTGGTCAGCGCCGAGGTCTGATTGGCCGGCGGCACGGTGCTGACGACCTTGCCCTTCTGCTCCGGCGTCGACGGGCCCTCGCCCTGCTTGAACTTGCCGAATCCCGCTGCGGTGAGCTTCTTGACCGCGTCGGCGTAGCTGAGTCCCGCGACGTCGGGCACCTCGCGCTGCTCGGGGCCGGTGGACACGTTGACGGTCACCTCGTCGCCGGCGGCGATCGTCGAGGTCGCGGTCGGCTCGGTGTTGATCACATGGTCGGGTGGCACGGTGTTGTCGGGCTTCTGCTGGGTGCGGGTCTTGAAGCCTTTGTTCTGCAGGGTCGCGACCGCGTCCGCGGACAACTGACCCCGGACGTCGGGAACCTGAACCGCCCGCGACCCGCCGCCGGCCAGGTTGATCGCCAGCGTGATCACCACGGTCAGGATGGACAGGATCGCCGCGGCGATCAGCCACCGGCCGATCGAACCGCTGCGCCCCGAGCGCGCGTAGTCGTACGCGCCGGCGATCATCCGGCCCGGATCGGTCCGCGGACCCGACCGCGAGGCCATCATCATCGAGCGTTCGGCCGGGGTCAGCACCTTGGGCGCCTCGGGCTTCTCGCCGCTGTGCACCCGGACCAGATCGGCGCGCATCTCCGCCGCACTCTGATAGCGGTTGTCGGGGTTCTTGGCCAAGGCCTTGAGCACCACTGCGTCAAGTTCCGGTGAGATCCCGGCCCGCTTCGCCGACGGTGGGATGGGGTCCTCGCGGACATGCTGGTAGGCCACCGCGACAGGGGAATCGCCGACGAAAGGTGGTTCGCCGGTCAGGATTTCGTAGAGCACGCAGCCGAGCGAGTACACATCCGACCGCGCGTCGACCCGTTCGCCGCGGGCCTGCTCCGGAGACAGGTACTGCGCAGTGCCGATCACCGCGGCCGTCTGGGTGACGCTGTTGCCGCTGTCGGCGATCGCCCGGGCGATGCCGAAGTCCATCACCTTCACCGCGCCGGTCTTGGAGATCATGATGTTGGCCGGCTTGACGTCCCGGTGGATGATCCCGTGCTGGTGGCTGAAGTTCAGCGCCTGACAGGCGTCGGCGATGACCTCCAGTGCGCGCCGCGGCGTCATCGGACCCTCGGTGTGTACGACGTCGCGCAGTGTCACCCCGTCGACGTACTCCATCACGATGTAGGGCAGCGGGCCGGCAGTGGTCTCGGCCTCGCCGGTGTCATAGACGGCGACGATGGCCGGGTGGTTCAGTGCGGCGGCGTTCTGCGCCTCGCGCCGGAACCGCAGATAGAAACTCGGGTCACGGGCCAGGTCGGCGCGCAGGACCTTGATCGCGACATCGCGATGCAGACGCATGTCCCGGCCCAGGTGAACCTCGGACATGCCGCCGAAGCCGAGGATCTCGCCGAGTTCGTAGCGATCCGAGAGATGGTGCGGGGTGGTCATAGTCGCGTCCCGGACGGGCCGGGCGAGTCCCAGTGGATGGTCCACCCCGACGGGGCGACCGGCGGACCGGCCGGGGCCTCGGGGGTGACGGTCTCGGTCTCGGTTTGCTGGATCGGGGTGCTGTTGCGTTTGTCGCGGTCGGCCAACACGATCAGGATCGCGCTGATGATCGCCAGAGCGCCGAGCACGCCGGCGGCCCACAGCAGTGCGCGCTGACCGGAGGAGAAGGTGCGGCGGGCCGGCACCGGGGCGCTGCGGGTGACCGGTACCCGCGGACGGGTGGTGTTGGCGGCGCGGGCCGCCTCGACTGCGGCGCGTTGTCCGGGGATGGCCGCGGGGCTGGCCTTGATGGTGGGTGCGGAGTTCGGCCGTGGCGGCCGGCGCCCGGCCCGGACCGCGGCGACCGCGTCGGCGAACTGGCCACCGTTGCGGTAACGCATCCCCGGGTTCTTCACCAGCGTGATCTCGATCAGTTCCCGCACGTTAGGCGGCAGGTCGGCCGGCAGCGGTGCGGGCGTCTCCTTGATGTGCTTCATCGCGACCGTGAGCGCACCGTCGCCGACGAACGGCCGGCGGCCCGAAACCGCCTCGTAGCCAACGACTCCCAGCGAATAGACATCACTGGCGGCGGTGGCGTCCTCGCCGAGAGCCTGTTCGGGGGCGATGTACTGGGCGGTGCCCATCACCATGCCGGTCTGGGTGACCGGAGCGGCGTCGACCGCCTTGGCGATGCCGAAGTCGGTGAGCTTCACCTGACCGGTCGGGGTGACGAGGATGTTGCCGGGCTTGACGTCGCGGTGCACCAGGCCGGCCGTGTGGGCCACCTGCAGTGCGCGGCCGGTCTGCTCGAGCATGTCCAGCGCATGCCGAAGCGAAAGCCGGCCGGTGCGCTTGATCACCGAGTTCAGCGGTTCACCGTTGACCAGTTCCATCACCAGATAGGCGGTGCGGCCTTCGCCGTCCATGTCGGTCTCGCCGTAGTCGTGGACGGCGGCGATTCCGGGATGGTTGAGCATGGCGACGGTGCGGGCCTCGGCACGGAAGCGCTCCAGGAACTCCGGGTCGGAGGAGAACTCCTGCTTGAGCACCTTGACCGCCACCCGTCGGCCCAGCCGGCTGTCGACGGCCTCCCAGACCTGGCCCATTCCGCCGGTCGCGATCAGCCGCTGCAGCCGGTAGCGGCCGGACAGGGTCACACCCACGCGCGGGCTCATGGCGCGCCTCGCTTCGCTCGACTGCGCGGACTCATGGCGCGCTCACTAACGTTCGCCTGCGCGGACTCACGATGCCCCCTGCAGAACAGCAGCCATGGTCGCCCGGCCGATCGGTGCGGCCAGCGCGCCGCCGGTTGCGGCGAGCCGGTCGCCGCCGTTCTCGACCAGCACGGCGACGGCCACCTTGGGGTTCTGCGCCGGCGCGAATGCGATGTACCAGGCGTGTGGAGGGGTGTTGCGCGGATCGGTGCCGTGTTCGGCTGTGCCGGTCTTGGACGCGATCTGCACGCCGGGGATCGCCCCCTTCTGCTGGGTGAACTTCTCGGCGCCGACCATCAAATCTGTGAGCTTAGCTGCGACCTGCGCGGAAACGGCGCGGCGCTGCTCGGTCGGCGCGGTCGTGCTGACGGCGGAGAGGTCCGGCCCCTCGAGACTGTCCACCAGGTAGGGCTGCATCAGCATCCCGTCGTTGGCGATCGCGGCGGCCACCATCGCATTCTGCAACGGCGTCACCGCGACGTCCTTCTGCCCCATGCTCGACATCCCGACCGCGGCGGCGTCCGACATCGGGCCGACGGTGGACTCGGCCACCTGCAGCGGAATGGCCGCCGGCGCGGTGTCGAATCCGAAGGCGTCGGCGGTGTTGCGGATCGCGTCACCGCCGACGCGGATTCCGAGTTGGACGAACGCGGTGTTGCAGGACCGGGCGAAGGCCTCCCGCAGCGGGGCGGTGGGCCCGTCGCCGCAGGGGGTCCCGCCGTAGTTCTCCAGCGTGGTGGTGCTGTCCGGCAGCGGGATCCTCGGCGCCGCGGTCAGCGGCTCGTTGTCGGTGATGCCGGCCTGCAGTGCGGCGGCGGTGGTGATGACCTTGAACGTCGAGCCGGGCGGGTAGCGCTCGGAGATGGCACGGTTGGTCAGCGGGGCGTTCGGGTCGTCGCGCAGCTGCGCCCAGTTCGTCCCCTGCGCCTCGGTGTCGTGGCCGGCCAGCAGATTGGGGTCGTAGGACGGTGCGGACACCATCGCCAGGATCTTCCCGGTGGAGGGCTCCAGGGCCACCACCGAACCCTTGCACGGTCCGCCGCAGCCGTCCTGCATGGCGTTCCAGGCGGCCTGCTGAACCCGGGGGGAGATGGTGGTGTCGACGTTCCCGCCGCGCGGGTCACGACCCGTCAGGAAGTCGGCCAGCCGCCTGCCGAACAGCCGCTCATCGGAGCCGTTGAGCACCGGGTCCTCAGCGCGCTCGAGGCCGGTGCTGGAGAAGCGCAGCGAATAGAAACCGGTCACCGCCGCATAGGCCTGCGGGTCGGGGTAGACCCGCAGGAATCGGTAGCGTCCGTTGGTGGCCACCGAGTAGGCCAGCAACTGGCCGTTGGCGGTGATCTGACCGCGCTGACGGGAGTACTCGTCGAGCAGGACCCGTTGGTTGCGCGGATCCGACCGCAGTCCGTCGGCCCGGAAGACCTGCGTCACCGTCGCGTTGGCCAGCAGCAGCACGACCAAACCCATGACCATCAGCGAGATCCGGCGCAGTGAGTTGTTCATACGCGGCGCATCACCTCGGTGTGGGCGGCCGCGATGGGCGTGCGCTGGTTGGTGTGGATCGGCCGGCGCGCGGCGTGGCTGATCCGGATCAGGATGGCCAGCAGCAGGTAGTTGGCCACCAGCGACGAGCCGCCGTAGGACATCCACGGGGTGGTCAGTCCGGTCAGCGGGATCAGCCCGGTGACTCCGCCGACGACGATGAACAACTGGATGGCCAGCGTGCTGGCAAGGCCGGCGGCCAGCAGCTTGCCGAAGCTGTCGCGGACCGCGATCGCGGTCCGCAGCCCGCGGATGATGACGATCGTGTAGAGCAGCAGCACCCCGGCCAGACCGACCAGGCCGAGTTCCTCCCCCACCACCGCGGTGATGAAGTCGGTGGACGCGGCGGGCACCGTGCCGGGCTGCCCGTTGCCCAGACCGGTGCCGAACACCCCGCCGGTGGCGAAGCTGAACTTGGACTGCACCATCTGATAGCCGGAGCCCTCGGGGTCGCCGAACGGATCCATCCAGGTTTGCACGCGGCCACGGACGTGGCCGAAAAGGTGATATGCCACAACGCTTCCGGCGCCGAACAGGCCCAGGCCGATGACCACCCAGCTGATCCGTTCGGTGGCGACGTAGACCATCACCAGGAACGATGCGTACAGCAGCAGCGAGGTGCCGAGGTCCTTCTCGAACACCATGACGGCCACTGAGAGGATCCACGCCGCCAGCAACGGGGCGAGGTCACGGGGCCGCGGCAGGTCCATGCCGAGGAAGTGGGTCCCGACCGAGGTGAACAGGTTGCGCTTGGCGACGAGTACGCCGGCGAAGAAGATCAGCAGCAGGATCTTGGAGAACTCGGCCGGCTGAATGCTGAAGCCGGGCAACCGGATCCAGATCTTGGCACCGTTGGTCTCCGAAAGGCTGGTCGGCAGCAGGGCGGGGATGGCCAACAGGAGCAGACCGGTCAGACCGCAGATGTAGTCGTAGCGGGCCAGCATCCGGTGATCCTTGAGATAGACCACGGTCGCGGTGAAGCCGGCCACGCCGACCAGCGTCCAGAGCATCTGCTGCCCGGCGCCGGGGCTGTCGGCGGGCATGCCGGGAACCAGGTCGAGGCGGTGGATGAGCACCAGGCCCAGACCGTTGAGCAGAGCGACCACCGGAAGCAGCAGTGGGTCGGCGAACGGAGCGTAGCGCCGGATCGCCAGATGCGCGCAGACGAACGTGGTCAAGAACACCAGCGTGTAGGTCAGCAGATCCCAGGACAGGCCCTGTTCCTGATTGGCCTCCACGATCAGCAGTGCGATGCCCGTGATGAGCGTGGCGAAACACAGCAGTCCGAGTTCGGAGTTGCGCCGGGTCGGCAGCGCCGGGGTGAGGGTCACCGGTGACTGCGGAGCAGTGGTCGACTCCCGATCCGCCTTCGGCTTCGCCCGGGCGGTCATGCCGCCGCCCGGCAGTCCGTGCCCGGTTTCTGTTGCGGGACAGGCAGAATCGCGGTGCTCTGGGGCGCGGATGTACCGCTCTTGGGAGTCGTCGGCTTCGCCGAGGTGCTCGGCGCAGTGCTGGTCGGCGCAGTGCTGGTCGGCGCAGTGCTGGTTTGCGCAGTGCTGGTCTGGCTGGGCTTGGCGGTCGGCTGCGGCGCGCAGATCGGCAGCAGGGAACTGTGGGACAGTTCCTTGAGTTGGTCGATCGCGCTGTCGAGGCTTCCGGTCGGCAGGCCCGCCGACACCTGCGCCCGTTCGGAGGGACGTAGATCCTGCAGGCCGAACAGCTTGCATTCCTTCTGCGAACCGGCCTGATCGGGACTGATCAGTGATAGCGCGTTGCCGTCGCTGAGGCACCCCAACAGGTAGGGCTTCTGCAGTGAGACGCCGAGGAACGAACCCTGGATACCGCGCATGATCGCCACCGAGTCGCTGTAGGCGGTGACGTAGTAGGAGCCCTGAATCGTCTTGTAGCCGAAGCCGATCCCGCTCAATACGGCCACGGCGATCAGTGCGGCGGCGATGAACAGCGGCCGCCGGGACCTCGGTGCCGGCGTTTCCGGTTCCAGCACAACCTTTTTCGCAGCCGGCGGACGCGGTGCGATCGCCGAGGCACGCCCGGCCGCGGTGTTCGGCGGTTTGACGTCGTCGTCCTCACCGGAGACCGCACCGGCAAGGATCGGCTGGGTCTGGCCGGCGAAGTCGTGGTCGACCACATCGGCGACCACCACGGTGACGTTGTCCGGCCCGCCGCCCCGCAACGCGAGTTCGATGAGCCGGTCGGCGCTGGCGCTCACGTCCTCGACCTTCAGGGCCTCGAGGATGGTCTCGAAACTGACCGGATCCGAAAGGCCGTCGGAACAGAGCAGGTAGCGGTCGCCGATCCGGGCCTCGCGCACCGTCAGCGCCGGTTCGACCTCGTGCCCGGTCAGCGCCTGCATGATCAGGGAGCGCTGTGGATGGCTGTGCGCCTCCTCCGCGGTGATGCGGCCCTCGTCGACGAGGGTCTGCACGAAGGTGTCGTCCTTGGTGATCTGGGTCAGTTCCCCGTCCCGAAGCAGATAGCCCCGGGAGTCGCCGATGTGCACCAGTCCGAGCCGGTCACCGGCGAACAGGATGGCGGTCAGGGTGGTCCCCATGCCCTCGAGCTCGGGGTGCAGTTCGACCTGCTCGGCGATATCCGAGTTCCCCTGGTACACAGCACTTTCCAGCTTGCCGAGAAGATCCCCGCCGGGCTCGTCGTCGTCGAGATGGGCCAGTGCGGCGATCACGAGTTGCGAGGCGACCTCGCCGGCGGCGTGCCCGCCCATGCCGTCGGCCAGCGCCAGTAGCCGGGCCCCGGCATAGACCGAGTCCTCGTTGTTGGCGCGCACCAGTCCGCGGTCGCTGCGGGCCGCATAGCGAAGGGCAAGGGTCACGGGCGCAACTCGATCACGGTCTTGCCGACGTGCACCGGGGTGCCGATCGGGACCCGCACCGCCGCCGTCACCTTCGACCGGTCGAGGTAGGTGCCGTTGGTTGAGCCGAGGTCCTCGACGTACCAATCCGCGCCACGCTGGGCCAGTCGGGCATGCCGGGTGGAGGCGTAGTCGTCGGTGAGCACCAGGGTCGAGTCATCGGCCCGGCCGATCAGCACGGGCTGGGAACCCAGGGTGATCCGGGTTCCCGCCAGCGCTCCCTCGGTGACCACCAGATAGCGGGCCGCGGTCCGTCCCCCGGCGGCCGAGGCGCGCGGACCGCGCAACGTCAGGCCGCGGCGCACCATCACCGAACCGGTCGGGGCGTAGATGTCGGTGCGCAGGATGCGCAGCACGGAGAAGATGAACAGCCACAGCAGCAGCAGGAAACCGGCACGGGTCAGCTGCAGAACCAGTCCCTGCATGCGGCCCTCCGTCCTCATACCGTGATCACAGCCTCGGTGACGACGGACAAACCGGGCCGACTCCGGCAAGGTCACAGAATACTTGGACACCGGGGCAGACGAGGACCACATCGGGCTCCCGGCCGCTCCCGGCGTCCGTACCGCACTCAGTGAAGGCGGACGATGATCTCGGAGTGGCCGACCCGGATGACGTCGCCGTCGGCCAGCTGCCACTCCTGGACCGGGGCGTTGTTGACGGTGGTGCCGTTGGTCGAGTTCAGGTCCGACAGCAGCGCGACCTGCCCGTCCCAGCGGATCTCCAGATGCCGGCGTGAGACGCCGGTGTCGGGCAGCCGGAACTGTGCGTCCTGGCCGCGGCCGATCACGTTGGCGCCCTCGCGGAGCTGGTAGGTGCGGCCGCTGCCGTCGTCGAGTTGCAGCGTCACCGCATTCGCGGCGGCCGCGTACTCGGGCTGGCCTCCCCCGGGCTGGCCATAGTCGTACTCGCCGGCCGGGGCGGCGGGAGGCGGGTAGCCACCCTGGTCATAGCGGCCACCGCCCTGCTGGCCGTACTCGGGCTGGCCGTATTCGGGACGGCCGTAACCCGGCTGGTAGCCCTGATCGGGGTAGGCCGGCCGGCTGTAGCCGGGCTCCTCGTAGCGCGGGGCCGGACGGCCCTGGTTGTAGTCGTAGTCGCCCTGCGGGGGGTAACCCTGGCCGGGAGGCGGGCCGTACTGGGGCTGACCGGAATGGGGCTGGCCGTACCCGGGCGGCGGACCCTGGCGGTAGCCCTGGTCGTATCCCGGCGGGGGGCCGTAGCCGGGTGCCGGCGGGCGCTGCTCATAGCCCTGCTGGTAGCCCTGCTGGTAGTAACCGCCCTGGTCCGGGTAGGCCGGACGGGGCGGGTAGCCCTGGTCGGCGCCTTGCGGATTGCCCTGCTGGTAGCCCTGCGGATAACCCTGCTGGTAGCCCTGCTCGGGCGGGTACGGGGCGTGCTGCGGCTCGGGAGTGCCGGGCCGCTGCTCCTCGTAGTACTCGTCGCCGGGACGCCCCTGGCCCTGGCCGTAAGAGTTGTCGGTCATCGCTGGTGCTCCTCGTTCTGCGGTGTACGCATGGTTCGATTCTGCTGGTCTGGCTGCCGGGGCAGACGGGCGGGGGTCAGCGGCCGGATGCACGTCGGGGTTGACGGCCGCGTGCGCGCGATATTGGCCGGTATGCAGGCTCTCGGATTCGTCGAGCCGGACGACGACGTCACCATAGGTTTGCCACCCCTGCTCCTGGATGTATTCCTCCAGGTGCTTGGCGAAGGCCTCGGTGGTGAGATCGCGATCCGCGCTCAACTTCTGGAAGTCGGACACACTGAGGGTAATGACGTAATCGTTGGGAACCAAGGACCGTCCGCCCGCGAGCGTCTGCACGCCGTCGGAGGCTTCCCGGCGCAGCAGTGCCTCGAGCTCCTGCGGAACCACCGAGCCGCCGAAGACTCGGGCGAACGCATCCCCGACGCCGTCTTCCAGCATCCGTTCGATGCGCTTGACCAGGCCCTTCTGGTTTCCCATCGACGCATCTCCACCTTCGGTTTACGGCGGCGCACCGCCTGTCCCCATGGTATCGGCCGGGGTCGCCCGGCCGTCAGCAGGAGAACTCTGAGAATCGCATCGCCGCAGGTCAAGCATGGCTAATGCGGTTGGAAGCGCGGTGTCTGGCCGTGATACGCTGCGTCGGTCATTCGGGCGAGTGGCGGAATGGCAGACGCGCTGGCTTCAGGTGCCAGTGTCCTCCGGGACGTGGGGGTTCAAGTCCCCCTTCGCCCACCAGATTGACAAAGGTCACGGACCCGTCAGGGCCGTGACCTTTGTCGTTGGGCGTGGCACTTTGTCGTTGGGAGTCGCTTCGCGCCGGTCAGCGCTTGAGCGGGCTGTAGAACACCAGCCCGTTGCCCTTGTTGTCATAGACCACTGCGCGACGCTCGTGCGCGTCGTCGTACGGGCCCTTGATGATGCCGCCGCCGCTCTCCTCGATGGCCTTCGCCGCGGCGTCGACGTCGGCGGTCTTGATCCCGACGACGACCTGGCCGGGGATCGGATGGTCGACGGCCGTCGCCAGTGCCAGGGTGATCGAACCGCCGTCGATGGCCGCGTAGTGGGCGCCGTCGCGGAACTTCAGCGCCATGCCGAGGGTCTCGGTGTAGAACCGGATCGACTCATCGAGGTCGTCGGTGGACAAGATGACCATCCGGACGTCGTAATCGCTCAAGGTTTCCTCCTACAGGGCCGGCTGGTCTGGGTGATCGGATTCAGCGTAGTGAGGCCTGAGGCCGGCGATCCCGGGACATCGTGGCCGTGGCGGGCGGACAGCGCCCGCTGATTCCGGTAGCCGCACTCCAGCAAATAATTTTCGCCGACGGCCGAAGCGCTCGGGACGTCGAGGCCGGCGGTGCGGAAATGCCTGGCTGCGGGTCGTGCAACCACCCGTCGGCCCGGGTGACCGATGGTGTGGACGTGGTTGCTGGGACAAAGGTGCCGACGGTTGTCAACAAGTTTGACTCAGGTGGATTGACACAGTTCAAAGCCGTCTACACACTGTGCCGATGGAGGGGACCCCGGGCGATGACGGGTTTAGCGACAAGGAACTCGTCGATGCCGTCATCCGTGATCTCGAAGCGAATCTAGCCCGCTGGGAGGCCGACCTCGCCGCGGCCGAAGCGGTCATTTTCAGCGTCGATATGGGCGATATTCAAGCCTCCGCCAATGCCGATGGCAAACTCATCGAACTGACCCTGCACCCCGATGCGATGGTGATCTACGGCCACGCCGACCTGGCTGATCGGCTCAACACCGCCTTCGCGGCACTACGCGAGGAGGCCCTGCGCGAACACCAGGCCCGCTATGGGGACGGCCTGCTGTGACCGGGAACGGACCTGTTGTGAGTGAAAACCGGGGCCGGCCATGCCGCTGAACCTCTCCAACCGGGAGCAGAACTCCGGGCACCTGTTCTACAACCGGCGACTGCGCGCCGCGATCACCCGCTTCTCGGTGCGGATGAAGCACGACGACCGCAAGCAGCAGGCCGCGCTGGCGCTCTCCGTGGTGTTCGTCGTTCTGGCCTGCGGATGGATGGCGCTGCTCGGGGTGATGAAACCGGCCGGTCTGACCGGGTCGTCCCCGATCGTCGGGAACCGGGACACCGGCGCCCTTTACGCGAAGGTCGACGGGCGGTTGCACCCCGCGTTGAATCTGACCTCGGCGCGACTGGTCACCGGAAGCGCCGCCGCGCCGGCGTGGGTCAAGGCCGGCGAGATCGCCAAGTACCCGACGGGTCCGCTGATCGGCATCCCTGGGATTCCCGACGACGTCACGGTGTCAGGCGATCCGGTGTCGGCATGGGCGGTCTGCGACACCGCCGCCAAGACCGGAACCGGCGGTGGCCCGACCGTGACCGCGATCGCCGGCCGACTCGCGCCGGCCGGTCGGGCCGAGCCGATGCGGGCCGACCAGGCGGTCCTGGCTGCCCACCGCGGCGCCACCTACCTGATCTGGAACGGCAAGCGCAGCCGCATCGACACCTTCGACCGCTCGGTGACCTTGAATCTCGGGCTCGATCCCGCGACCACCCGCCCGGTCGAGATCTCCACCGCGCTCTTCGATGCGATGCCGGCCGCCGAGCCGCTCGTCATTCCTCCGGTTCCCGAAGCGGGCAGTCCGTCGCGGTGGCTGGCGGGTTCGGTGGTGGGCCGTGTCCTGCAGACCCGTGACGCCGCCGGGTCGGTGAGCGGGCTCTATGTGCTGTTGCCCAACGGAATTCAGAAGATCACGCCCTTCGTCGCCGAGCTGTTGCGCACGGCCGACAGCCACGGATCCGCGGTGCCGCAACTGATCGCACCCGACGCGCTGGTGCGCATTCCGGCGGTCGACGTTCTCCGTGTCGACTTCTACCCGACCGGGAAGTTGAGCTTCGTCGACACCGCAGCAAGCCCGGTCACCTGCGTGAGCTGGACCAAAGGCGGCGGTGATCCGCAGGCTGCCGTAGTGCTGTTCACCGGGCGCGGCCTCCCGACTCCCGCGGACCTGGATGGGCACATCGTCGACCTTGTGCGTGACAGCCGCGGCCCGGATTCCGTTGAAGCGCAACAGACCCTGGTGCTTCCCGGCGCGGCGAACTTCGTCGCATCAACCGGCGGCGGGGTCATCGCCGACTCCCGCGAGAGTCTGTTCTGGGTGTCGCCGCAGGGGGTCCGGTACGGGATCGAACGGGATCCGGCGACGTTGACCGCGTTGGCCATCGACCCGGATCGTGCCGTCCAGGCACCCTGGCCGATCCTCCGGACCTTCGCCGCCGGTCCGGCGATCAACCGTGCCGATGCCCTCTTGGCGCGTGACTCGATTGCACCGGCGGGGCCCGGGCAGATCCTGCCCGGAAGCGAACGGGGGGAAGGCTGAGATGTCGAAAAAGGGGTTCGTCCGGGGCGAGCGCGCAGCCGCGCCTACCGTGGCGCCATTGCGGGTGGTGATCGCTCCGCCGCTGGCCTTGCCGGAGCGCGAGCCCCGCAATATCGCGTTGATGATCGCGGCCCCCGCGCTGCTGGTCGGAATCCTCGGCACGCTCGTGGTGATGTACGCATCCGGTGTCCGTTCGCTGCAGTCCGGACTCTTCCCGCTGATCGGACTGGCCGGATTCGGGACGCTGATGTTCAGCGGCCGGTTCGGCCGCACCCGGCGGATCAGCTGGGGCGAGCAGGAGAAGCAGCGCCGGAGCTATCTACGCGGCCTCGACACCGACCGCGACGAGATCGCCAGGTGTGCCCAGCAGCAACGGCGCAGCCAGGCGTTCGTGCACGCAGATCCGCAGAAACTCGACCATGTGATCGGCGGTCCACGGATGTGGGAGCGGCGGATGACCGACGCCGACTTCCTCGACGTGCGGGTCGGCATCGGTGTGCAGTCGACCGCGGACTCCGCGGTGTCGCTGCAGTGGCCGGAGGTTCCCGTCGGCGAGGAACTCGAACCGGTGACCGGCCGGGCGCTGCGCGACTTCATCCTTGAGCAGAGCCGGATCCGCGGAATGGCGAAGGTGTTGAGTCTGCGTTCGCAGCCGGGGTTCAGTTTTGTCGGCCAGGACACCGCCGAACTGCATGCGCTGATGAGATCGGTGCTGTGCGCGCTGGCTGTCCACCACAGCCCGGCCGACCTCAAGGTGATGGTGGTGACCCGTCATCCCGAACGGTGGTCATGGCTGGTGTGGCTACCGCACAACCAGCATGACGACATCGTCGACGCCTGCGGTCCGCGCCGGCTGGTGTTCGCCTCCCCGGCAGACCTCGAGGAGACACTGGACGCCGAATTGCACCGCAAGGGCCGGGGGCCGTGGGCGCCGCCGATCGGATCCAGCCCGAGCACGACCCCCTCGCCGATGGACTCGCCAGCCGGCGCCGGACTCGGACCGCACTGGGTCATCGTCGACGACGGCACCGGTACCCCGGAGCAGTGGGAGACCGTGACCGGACAGAAGGGCATGGCCGGAATCACCATGCTGCGGTTGGCCTCCCGGATCGGCACCGGCGTCGGCTTCGGCGGCGAGGGGCAGCGGTTCGAACTCCGTGAGGGACGCCTCACCCACCGTGACGGGTTCTACGCCGTGGCCGACATGCTCGCCGAGAGCACCGCTGACCGGTACGGGCGGGCGATGGCACGGTGGTCGCCGGCCAATGCCGGGGAGCTGACCGAGGCCGACAGCCAGGGTGGGGAACTGTTGCGGGCATTGGGCATCAGCGATCCCCGGCGTCTCGACGTCGACCGGCTCTGGGCGGAGAGCCGCGGCCGGGGTGACCCCCGCTGGGCGATGATCCCGGTGGGTGTCCGACCGGGCGGTGAACTGCAGCACGTCATCCTGCGGGCCAAGGACTTCGGCGGTTACGGCTTCCACTCCGTGGTGGTGGGAACCTCAGGTGCCGGCAAGTCCGAGTACTTCCTGTCGCTGTGCAATGGGATCGCGCTGACCCATTCGCCAGAGACGTTCATCGTGATCTTCGTCGACATGAAGTTCGAGTCGGCGGCCCAGGACTTGGACGGACTGCCGCATGTGGCCGGTTCGCTGTCCAACCTGGGCAATGACGACCGCCACCTGGCCGAGCGGATGCGCAAGGCGGTGGACGGCGAAATCGCCCGCCGCTACCGGCTTTTCAAGGATGCCGGCGCCCGGGACGCCAATGAGTACGAGGAGATGCGACTGGCCGGCCGTGATCTGGAACCGGTTCCCATTCTGCTGGTGATCATCGACGAGTATCTCGAACTGTTCCACCACCATCCGGACTGGATCGACCTCGTCATCCACATCGGGCAGGAGGGCCGCGGGTGCAACGTCTTCTTCACCCTCGGCGGGCAGCGCCTGGACCTGTCGTCGCTGAGCAAGGCCAAGAGCAACATCGCGTTCCGGGTCGCACTGCGAGCCGAGACCGCGGAGGACTCCCGTGATGTCATCGGCAGCGACGCGGCCCTGCATCTGCCGTCGAAGGAGAACGGCTACGCCTTGCTCAAGGTCGGCCCCCGCGAACTCGAACAGTTCCGCTGCTTCTACGTCTCGGCGCCGTTCGTCGTCCCGAAGAAGCCGGCCAATGACGCCCCGATCGCGGTGTCCTTCACCAGGCCCCGATCGCTGACCTGGGAGCATCAACCCCTCAGTGACGCCGATAACCGCGCTCTGGCCGCCGTCGAGGCAGGCGACGAACCCGATGAATTCCTCTATCACGCAGACGGATTCAAGAAGAAGAAGCTTCTCGACGTCATCCGGGAGTCGCTGGCCGCCCACCCGGCCCGGCCGCCGCATCGGATCTGGCTGCCGCCACTCGAAGTCAGCGAGCCCGCCGATTCGCTGGTGCAGAAGTTGCGCGGGAAGCCGTGGTGGGTGGACTACGGCGAGAACACCGGCTTGGTCTTCCCGGTCGGCATCGAGGACCTCCCCGAGGAGCATTCCCAACGGGTTCACGTGATCGACGCCGAGACGGACAACGTAATCGTGGTCGCCACCGCGCAGCGCGGAAAGTCGACCACGCTGATGACCACGATCGTCGCGGGCGCACTGATGTACCGGCCGCAACGCCTGACGTTCTTCTGCGTCGGTGCCGCGCTGTATCCGGTCGAGGGGATACCGCATGTCGCCGGTGTGGTCGGCCTCACCGACGCCGAAGGGGTGTCGCGCACCCTGGCTACAGTCGAAGGCTTGATCCGTTCCAGGGAGGCGTCGTTCAAACGCCACCAGATCGACATCGCCGAGTTCAGGGAGCGGCGATTCGGAACGTACGGGAACCCCGGAACCGATCCCGATGACAGATTCGGCGACGTGTTCCTGGTCATCGACAACTTCGCGGACCTCTACGAGAAGGACTCCGGGGCGGGAGACCGGGTGATCGCCATTGCGCGCCAGGGCCTTTCCTATGGTGTTCACATCATCACCAGCGCGAGCAGTTGGCTGGTCGGCCAGAAACAGGCATTGCTCAACGCCGCCAACGCACGTATCCAACTCCGGTTGAGCAATCCGGACGAAACCCAGATGGGCACCGGGATGGACCACCGGCGCGCCGCCCGAAACACCGTCGACCGGCCGGGCTTCGGGGTGACCAGAACCGGGCATGAGCTGCTGATCGGGTTACCCGAGCTGCGTGGGCCCTCCGGCGAACGAATCCCGATTCGCGAGGTCGGGGCCGCGATCGCCGACCGGACCGGGGCCGGCAAGGTGGAGACCCTTGCCAGGCTGCCGGAACGAATCCCGCTGCGGGACATTCGAACCGCCTACCGCGGCACAGATGAGCTCGATATCCCGTTCGCGCTCGGGGAGAGCGCACTGCAGCCGATCGCCCTGCCGGCCCGCCAACTTCCCCACCTGCTCATCGTGGGCCGTCAGGGGTGCGGAAAGACCAGCGCGTTGGCCGCCATCGGTCAGTCGGTGGTTGCGGGACTGACACCCGATCGGGCGCAGCTCACCATCATCGACCCGAAGACCACCCTGATCGGCAGGATCCAGGGCCGCGGCGTCCGTGCCTACGCCTATACGGCTGACGACATCGACCGCACGCTGGCCGAGCTCGCCGAGATCCTGACCGACCGGTTACCGCCGTCAGGGCTGACTCAGGAGGAGTTGCTCGGCCGGAGCAATTGGGAAGGCCCGCAGCATTTCCTGCTGATCGACGATGAGCAGGAACTCCGGCCGGGCGGTGCGGTCGGCAAGCAGGCGGCCACCGCACCGATCTGGAACCTGATCGAGCGGGGGCGGGAGATCGGCCTGCACGTGATCGCGGCCCGGTTGCCGGGTAACTGGGCGGGGGTCTCCGCGATGAGCCCGTTCCTGCAGAAGCTCACCGGCGCCCGGACGCCGACACTGTTCCTGGACAACGACCCTGCGACGGTGAAGGTCTTCGGCCGCACCAGTGCCGCACAGCTTCCGCCGGGCCGCGGTCTGCTCGTCACGACCGAGGGAACGATCGAAGGCGTACTGGTCGGAACGCCGGACTGAGGCTCCGCGGAACTAGAGCCAGGTGTCCGGACCGCTGGTGGTCAGGAACGACTCGAGGTCGTCACGCCACTGCGCCGGGGTGTTCTTGTCCGGTTCGATGCCGGTGTACTCACCGCGGTAGAACAGCAGTGGGCGGGGTTTGACGTTGTGCAGTTCCGACAGCGAGTTCACGGCGCCGAAGACCACGAAGTGATCGCCGCCGTCGTGCACCGAGGCCACCGTGCAGTCGATGTGGGCCAGCGATCCGTCGAGTACCGGTGAGCCCAGGGGGCTTTCGTGCCAGTCCACCCCGGCGAACTTGTCCGGTTCCCTGGACCCGAACCGGGCGCAGACCTCGCGCTGCGCCTCGGTCAGGATATTCACGCAGAACCGTCCGCTGGCCTCGATCGCCTGCCAGGACCGCGACAGCTTGGTCGGGCAGAACAGCACCAGCGGCGGATCGAGCGACAGCGCCGCGAACGACTGGCAGGCGAAGCCACTCGGTTCGCCGTCATGCATTGTCGTGATGATGGTGATCCCGGTGCAGAACTGGCCCAACACCTGGCGGAAGGCGCGGGGGTCGATCGGTTGAGCCGACATGGCGGTCAGTCGTTACGCATGCCGACGGTGAAGTCGTGGCCCCACAGGCTCACCGCGGTGCTCTCCCGCGCGACCCAGTCGTCGTCCTCGACTCTGAGCCCCTCGCAACCGAATTCGATGTCGAAGCCCCCCGGGCTCTTGATGTAGAAGGACAGCATCTTGTCGTTGACGTGGCGGCCCAGCGTCGCCGACATCGGCACCTTGCGGCGCAGCGCCCGGTCCAGGCAGAGCCCGACGTCGTCGCTGCCCTCCACTTCCATCATGATGTGCACGATCCCGCTGGGTGTCGGCATCGGCAGGAACGCCAGGCTGTGGTGGCGCGGGTTGCAGCCGAAGAACCGCAGCCACGCCGGCGGGGCGTCGGCCGGGCGTCCGACCACCTGCGGCGGGATTCGCATCGAATCGCGCAGATGGAAGCCGAGCACGTCGCGGTAGAAGTGCAGCGCCTCGGCGTCGTCACGGGTGGACAGCACCACGTGGCCCAGACCCTGCTCCTTGGTGACGAACCGGTGACCGTACGGGCTGACCACCCGGCGGTGCTCCAGGGCGGTGCCGCAGAATACCTCCAGGCGGTTGCCGGACGGGTCGGCGAAGGTGATCATCTCGTCCACGCGGCGGTCGGCCAGTTCGGCGGCGGTGGCCTCGCTGTAGGCCACCCCCTCGGCGTCCAGGGCGCTGCGGATCGCCTGCAGCGCAGCGGCATTGGCGCACTCCCAGCCGGCCGCGGCCAGCCGGTCGTGCTCACCGGGCACGATGACCAGCCGGGCCGGGAAGTCGTCCATCCGCAGGTAGAGCGCGCCGGGGGTGGAGCCGCTGCCCTCGATCAAGCCGAGGACTTTCAGGCCGAACTCACGCCAGGCCGGCACGTCGGTGGACTCGATGCGCAGGTATCCCAACGAACTGATGGCCATCACTGCTCTCCAAGGAAGTCGATGGTCAGCTTGTTGAACTCGTCGAACTTCTCCACCTGTGCCCAGTGACCGCACTGCCCGAAGACGTGCAACTGAACCCGGGGAATCTGCTTGAGCGCCACCAGTGCTCCGTCGAGCGGGTTGACCCGGTCCTCCCGGCCCCAGATCAGCAGCACCCGCTGGCGCAGCTTGTAGACCTCGCGCCACATCATGCCCAGTTCATAGTCCGGCCCGGCGAAGGACTTGCCCATCGCGCGGGCGGCGGCCAGGGACTCGGGCGCACTGGCGATGGCGAACCGCTCGTCGATCAGTTCCGGGGTGATCAGCTTCTGGTCGAACACCATGATCCGCAGGAAGCGCTCCATGTTCTCCCGGGTCGGGTCGGCGTTGAACCGGGCGAGCAGCTTGACCCCCTCGGTGGGGTCGGGAGCGAACAGGTTGACGCTCAGCCCGCCCGGACCCATCAGCACCAGCTTGCCGGCCCGCTCGGGATGGTCCAGCGCGAAGCGCACCGCGGTGCCGCCGCCGAGTGAATTGCCAACCAGCGCTGCGCGTTCGATGCCGAGGTGGTCGAACAGTGCGAGCACGGCTTGCGCGCTGTAGCGGTTGTACTGCTCGTGTTCGGTGTGCTTGTCGGAGTGCCCGTACCCGGGCTGGTCGATTGCGATGACGTGGAAGTGCTGCGCCAGCACCGCGATGTTGCGGCCGAAGTTCGACCAGCTCGACGCTCCCGGCCCGCCGCCGTGAAGCAGCACAACGGTGGGGCCGCTGCCGGCCTCGTGGTAGTGCAGCCGCATGTCGCGCTCCCCGGCGCGGACATCTGCGAAGCGTGAGGTCGACTCGAATGTCACGTCGGTCATCGGGTTGTTCAAACCCCTAGACCATCGTGTCGCCGAGTGGCAGCCCGAACTGCTCGTTGCCGTAGAGCACATAGGCGCGCTCGGCGTCGTTGGCGGCGTGCACCCGGCCGGCATGGGCATCGCGCCAGAACCGTTGCAGCGCCTGGTCGTTGTTGAGCGCGGTGGCGCCGGAGGCCTCGAAGAGCCGGTCGATGGAGGCGATGGCACGCTGGGTGGCGCGGACCTGATCGCGACGGGTCCGGGCCCGTAGCTCCATCGGGATCTCCTTGCCCGTGCACAGCAGCTCGTATTCCTCGGCGAGGTTGCCGCGCAGCTGACGCCAGGCGGCGTCGATGTCGCTGGCCGCCTCGGCGATGCGGATCTTGGCGAACGGATCGTCCTTGGCCTTCTCCCCGGCGAACGCCGCCCGGACCCGCTTGCCCTGATGTTCCAGGTGAGCGTCGTAGGCGCCGTACGCCATGCCGACGATCGGGGTGGAGATGGTGGTGGGATGCATGCTGCCCCAGGGCATCCGGTACACCGGGGCGGTGTTGACCTGCTGGCCGGCCGCGGTGCCGTTGTTCATCGCGCCGTAGGACAGGAAGCGGTGTTTGGGGACGAAGACGTCCTTGACCATCAGCGTGTTGCTGCCGGTGGCCTTCAGGCCGACCACGTGCCAGTCGTCGCGGATCTGATAGTCGCCCAGCGGCATCAGGAAGCTGCCGAAGTCGACCGGACGGCCGTCCTTGATCACCGGACCGCCGACGAAGGTCCACGTCGCGTGGTCACAACCGGAGGACCACAGCCAGGTGCCGTTGACCAGATAGCCGCCGTCGACCACCTGCCCGGCGCCCATCGGCGCGTAGGACGAGGAGATCCGGACCGACGGATCGGATCCCCAGACGTCCTCCTGGGCCTGCTGATCGAACTGGGCCAGGTGCCAGTTGTGCACACCCAGGATGCCGCCGGCCCAACCGGTGGATCCACAGGCGCTGGCGATCCGGCGCACCGCCTCGAAGAACAGGGTGGGGTCGCACTGCAGGCCGCCCCACTGCTCGGGCTGGACCATCTTGAAGAACCCGGCCGCATCCAGGTCGGCGATGTTGGCGTCGGGCAGCCGGCGCAGCAGCTCCGCCTCGGCGGCCCGCTCGCGCAGCCGCGGAAGGACTTCGTCGATAGCGGCCAGAACCGCATGCGCGTCACGCTGTTGAATGGACGTCACTGATGCCTCCCAGAAGAGCGGTACTCCAAGCCAAGACTAGAACACGTTACGATTTGCGTCCAGAACTGCGATTGCGTAGCAGGTAGTTCACCGTATTGTCATTTCTATAACGTGTTCTAGTTCCAGGAAGGAATGATCGCCTCGTGGCCCCGACTGATCCCCCGGCGACCGTCTCCCCCGCCACCGTGGTCGTCCACCTCGACGGCCAGACCCACACGGTGGCGTGGCCGCGCGGCGAGAAACTCCTCGACGTCCTCGTGGCCAAAGGGATCGAGGCGCCGTTCTCGTGTCGGGAAGGCCACTGCGGCGCCTGCGCGGTGACGAAAGTCAGCGGCGAGGTCGAGATGGAGATCAACGATGTCCTGGAGGCCGAGGATCTCGACGAGGGTCTGATCCTGGCGTGCCAGGCACGTCCGGTGTCCGACGAGGTTGAAGTCACCTACGACGACTAGCGTCCGTCGCCCGGCCCCAGCGCCCAGTGTGAAGCCATCTTCACGCCCGGCGCCTAGTGTGAAGATGGCTTCACGCTCGCGGGGCGGGCGGTCAGCGCGGCAGGCCGAGCAGTCGCTCGCCGGCCATCGTCAGCAGGATCTGTTCGGTGCCGCCCGCGATCGACAGGCACCGGGTGTTCAGGAAGCTCTGCACCGCGCCGTTGTCGATCAGCCCGCCCCCGGGGGACTGCTCCATCCGGAACTCCTCGAGCGCCTGCCGGTAGCGCACCCCGATGAGCTTGCGAACGCTGGCCTCGGCGCTGGTGTCCCGGCCACCGACCGCGAGTTGCGCGATCCGGTGGTCCAACAGCGAGCCGACCTGAGCGGCGAGCAGTAGCTCCCCGAGCCGGACGGCCAGCGCGGGGTCGATGCCCTCGGACCGCAGCGCACGCAGCATCTCCTCCATCGGGTTGCCCAGCGAGGTGCCGTGCGCCATCGCGACCCGCTCACTGGCCAGCGTGGTGCGGGCCAGCCGCCAGCCGTCATTGACGTCACCGACCACCATCTCGTCGGGGACGAAGACCTCGTCGAAGAAGACCTCGTTGAACAGTTCGTCGCCGGTGATCTCGCGCAGCGGCCGGATGTCGATTCCGGGCGAACGCATGTCGACGAGGAAGTAGGTGATGCCCTTATGTTTCGGAGCGTTCGGGTCCGTTCGCGCGAGGCAGACGCCCCAGTCGGCCTTGTGTGCCGCCGAGGTCCACACCTTCTGCCCGGTGAGTTTCCAACCCCCTTCGCCGCGTTCGGCTTTGGTCCGCAGCGCCGCCAGATCCGAGCCGGCCTCCGGCTCGCTGAACAGCTGGCACCAGACCAGATCGCCGCGCAGGGTGGGCGGCACGAACTGCGCGACCTGCTCGGCGGTGCCGCCCTCGAGGATCGTCGGGATCGCCCACCAGCCGATGACGAGATCCGGCCGCTGCACCCCGGCCTCGCTCAGTTCCTGATCGATCAGCAACTGCTCGGCCGGGGAGGCCTCCCGCCCGTACGGCTTGGGCCAGTGCGGTGCCAGCAGCCCGGAGTCGGCCAGTGCGACGCGGCGCTCCCCGGTCGGCTGCGCGGCGACGTGCGCCACCGCGGCGGCGATCTCCGGGCGTAGATGCGCGACCGAGTCGAGGTCGATGTGCAACTCCCGGCGCACTCCGTGCACGGTCAACTCCGCGACCCGCGCGAGCCAGCGCGAACGGCCGCCGAGCAACTGCCCGATCGCCAGCGCCCGCCGGAGATACAGATGGGCGTCGTGCTCCCAGGTGATGCCGATGCCGCCGAGCACCTGGATGCAGTCCTTGGCGTTGCCCCGCGCCGCGTCGATGCCGACCGCCGCGGCGACGGCGGCGGCGATGGACAACTGGTCGTCGTCCGCCTCCGCCGCGGTCGCGGCGTCGGCCGCGGCGACAGCGATCTGCTGTGCGCGCAGCAGCATCTCGGCGCACATGTGTTTGACGGCCTGGAAGCTGCCGATCGGCTTGCCGAACTGCTCGCGGACCTTGGCGTAGCCGGCGGCGGTGTCCAGCGCCCACTGTGCGACGCCGGCCGCCTCGGCCGCCAGCACGGTGGCGGCGAGGTCGAGGAAGCGGGACCGGGAAACCGTCAGCCGGGTGGCCGGCACCGAATCCAGCACCACCTTCGCCAGCGGCCGGGAGAAGTCGGTGGCGTCCAACGGTTCGACGGTGACCCCCGCTGCGCCGGCGTCGACGAGGACGACGTGATCTCCGGCGGGAAGCACCAGCACACCGGAATCCCCGGCACCCGGAACATGGGCGCCCAGCACGAAGTCCGCCGAGCCGGACACCAGCCCGGAGTCCTCCCGCAGGTCGGCCTCCAGCGCGATACCGGCGCTGAGCTCACCCGTCGAAAGCGCTTGCAGCACAACCGGATCAGTCACAACGAGGGTGGCCAGGGCAGTGCTGGCGACCGGCCCGGGAATCAGGGCCCGGGCCGCCTCGGCGACCATTGCGCACAGATCCCCGAGCGAACCCCCGGCGCCCCCGGCCGCCTCGGGGACGGCTACGCCGAACAGTCCCAGACCGGCCAGCCCGCGGTAGGGCTGTTGCCACGCATCGCGCCGGCCCTGCTCGATATCGCGCACGGCGGCGGACGCCCCGGCCCCGGCCGCCCACTGACGAACCAGGTCGCGAGCGGCGGACTGTTCGTCGGTGATGGTGGCGGACACCGGGGCTCCTCAGGTCGGCGAAGCGATCCGGATGACGCGCTCCGGACCACTAGAACGTGTTCTAATAGTGCCAGTGACGAAGCGTCAAGTCGACGGGCATCACCGCAGCGCAAGTGTCGTTTCGCCCGGCCGCTACGCAGTGAAGGAGCCGTGACCGCCATGACGACGCCAGGATCGCAGCCGCGCGAAGTGATGCCGGTGTCGGTGCTGCCGGAGTCCGAGCTCGGTTCCGAGGCCCAGCGGGAGCGGCGCAAGCGCATCCTCGACGCCACCCTGGCGATCGCCTCCAAGGGCGGTTACGAGGCCGTCCAGATGCGGGCGGTGGCCGACCGTGCCGACGTCGCCGTCGGCACCCTGTATCGCTACTTCCCGTCCAAGGTGCACCTGTTGGTCTCGGCGCTGGCCCGTGAGTTCGAGCGCATCGACGCCAAGACCGACCGCTCGAGCGTCATCACCGGGACCCCTTACCAGCGGCTGAGTTTCATGGTCGGCAAGCTCAACCGGGCGATGCAGCGCAACCCGCTGCTGACCGAGGCGATGGCTCGGGCTTACGTGTTCGCCGATGCGTCGGCGGCCGGCGAGGTGGACCACGTCGAGAAGATCATCGACAGCATGTTCGCCCGCGCGATGAGTGATGAACCGACCGAGGATCAGTACCACATCGCCCGGGTGATCTCCGATGTCTGGCTGTCCAACCTGCTGGCCTGGCTCACCCGCCGGGCGTCGGCCAGCGATGTCAGCAAGCGTCTGGATCTGACGGTGCGGCTGCTGATCGGCGATGAGGAAGCCCGCTAGGACCGCAGGCGCCCTCGGCTACAGTTATTGGAAACGGTTTTCATTACCTTTCCGGAGGGGCTCGGTGCGCAGCTCAACAGTGGTCGCCTTGGCAGCGGCGGTGGTCATCGCCGGCTCGGTCAGTTCGTGCGCCGGGCGTCCCGCCACGCAGACCACCAGGCCGGCAGTCGTCGCGTCGACCGACGTGTGGGGCAGTGTCGCCCGGACGGTCGCCGGTGAGGACGCCGAGGTCACCTCCATCGTCAGCGGTCCGGTCGATCCGCATTCCTTCACCCCGGCTCCGGCTGCCGTCGCGGAGATCGCGGATGCGGCAGTGGTGATCTACAACGGCGGGGGCTACGACGCCTGGATGACCGAAGTGCTCGGCAACAATCCGAAGGCACCCACCGTCGACGCCTACTCCCTGCTCGACCCGGCAGCCGTCGGCGAGTCGTCCCCGGCCAACGAACACGTCTTCTACGAACTCGGGACGGCCAAGGCCGTCGCCACCCGAATCGCTGACAGGCTGGCGGAGGTGGACTCCGCTCACGCCGACCAATACCGTTCCCGGGCAGCTGAATTCGGCCGAAATGCGGACAAGATCCGCGAGCGTGAGCGCGCACTGCGTATCAGTTCTCCGGACACCGCTGTGGTGGCGACCGAGCCGGTGGCGCATTACCTTCTGCTGGCCGCCGGCCTGAGGGACGAAACCCCGCAGGGATTCAGCAACGCCGTCGAGCAGGACACCGATCCAGCCCCTGCCGACATCGCGGCGATGCTCGACCTCATCACCAAGCATCAGGTCTCCGCGCTGGTGTTCAACGATCAGACCGTGACCGGAGCGACCCGGCAGATCCGCGACGCCGCGACGACCGCCGGTGTTCCGGTGGTGACAGTGACGGAGACCCTGCCCGACGGCAAGGACTACCTGAGCTGGCAGGCCGACACCGTCGATCGACTGACCGCCGCGTTGGGAGCCCCCCGATGACCGGTCCGGTCGTCACCCTCACCGGAGCCAGGCTCGCCTTCGGCGACCGGGTGCTGTGGGACCACCTCGACCTCACCGTCTCGGCGGGCGAGTTCATCGCGATCCTGGGGCCCAACGGCACCGGCAAGACCTCGTTGTTCAAGGTTCTGCTCGGACAGTTGCCGCTGAGTGCCGGAACCGCGCTGATCGAGGGACGGCCGGTGCGGGCCGGCAGCGAACGGATCGGATACGTTCCGCAGCACCGCGCGGTCGACCGGGGCCTGGCGCTGCGTGGCCGCGACCTGGTCCGGCTCGGCGTGGACGGCCACCATTGGGGTGTGGCGCCGTGGCGCCGGGCCGAGCGGGTCCAACACCGGGCGGCGGTGGAGCGGGCGCTGGCCCAGGTGCATGCCCAGAAGCTGGGCGGGGTGCCGGTCGGCGTGATGTCCGGCGGCGAACTGCAGCGGGTGCGGATCGCCCAGGCGCTGGCCAGTGACCCGGCGCTGCTGCTGTGCGACGAGCCGCTGCTCAACCTCGACCCGGCCAATGCCCGCCTGGTGGCCGGACTGATCGACCGGCGGCGCCGCTCGGGCACCGCGGTGATGTTCGTGACCCACGAGGTGAACCCGGTGCTGCCCTACGTCGACCGGGTGCTCTATCTGGTCAACGGGCGGTTCCGGATCGGCACCGTCGCCGAGGTGATGACCTCGGCGACGCTGTCCGAGCTGTATCAGGCCGACATCCAGGTGATCCAGGTCGGCGACCGCTACGTCGTCGTCGGCGAACACCTCGACCACTCCGGACACACCCACGGGCACAGCCATGAATGACCGATTGACCCATCTGCTGGAGAACCTGTTCTCCTTCAACATCACCGCCGACCTGCTCAGCCGGGACTTCGTGCAGCAGGCCCTGCTCGCCGCCGCCCTGCTGGCATTGGTGGCCGGCCTGATCGGGCCGTTCATCGTGATGCGGCAGATGTCGTTCGCGGTGCATGGGTCCAGTGAGCTGTCACTGACCGGCGCTTCGTTCGCACTGCTGACCGGACTCAACGTCGGTCTCGGAGCTCTGGTCGGAAGTGCAATCGCCGCAGTGCTTTTCGGGTTCCTGGGACAACGGGCACGAGAACGGGACTCTGCGATCGGCGTGGTGCTGGCGTTCGGCCTGGGCCTGGCGGTGCTGTTCATCCACCTCTACCCGGGACGCACCGGCACCAGCTTCGCACTGCTGACCGGTCAGATCGTCGGCGTCGGCTATTCGGGGCTGGCGCTGCTGATCGGGGTGACGGTGGCGGTGGTCGCCGTGCTCGCGATCAGCTTCCGGCCACTGCTGTTCGCCACCGCGGACCCGGAGGTGGCCGCCGCCCGCGGGGTGCCGGTGCGTGCACTCGGAATCGTCTTCGCGGCCCTGGTCGGCGTCACCGCTGCCCAGGGTGTGCAGATCGTCGGCGCGCTGCTGGTGATGTCGTTGCTCATCACCCCGGCCGCCGCGGCCGCCCGGGTGTTCAGCTCCCCCGGCGCCACCATCGCGGCGTCGGTGGTCTTCGCCGAGATCTCCGCGGTGGGCGGCATCGTGATGTCACTGGCTCCGGGTGTGCCGGTGTCGGTGTTCGTCACCACCATCTCGTTCGCGATCTACCTGGTGTGCTGGGCACTCAGCCGCCGCCGGCACGATCCCGCCGCTGCTTGATGTCGGCTGCCCGGCTGCCGGCGGCGCTTAGGCTTACCCGGTGGCATCCGTCGATCTGAACGCCGATCTCGCCGAGGGGTACGGGGTCTGGGAACTCGGCGACGACGCGGCGATGCTCGACATCGTCACCAGTGCCAACCTCGCCTGCGGCTTCCACGCCGGCAACCCGGTCGGCCTGGCCCGCACCTGTGCGGCGGCCGCGCAGCGCGGAGTGCGCGTCGGCGCTCAGGTGGGCTACTTCGACCTGGCCGGGTTCGGCCGCCGTCGCATCGACGTCGATCCGGCGGAACTCACCGCTGATGTGATCTATCAGATCGGTGCGCTGCAGGCGCTGGCGCGGGCGTCGGGGTCGACGCTCGGATACGTCAAACCGCATGGCGCGCTGTACAACACCATCGTCGAGGACCGCGATCAGGCCCGCGCCGTCGCGCAGGCGGTGCACGCCGTCGACCCGAGCCTTCCAGTGCTGGGCCTGAGTGGCTCGGTGTTCTTCGACGAGGCGCACCGGCTGGGCCTGCGCACCGTCGCCGAGGCGTTCGCCGACCGGGCCTACCGGCCCGACGGCCAGCTGTTGTCACGCCGCGAAGCCGGGGCGGTGCTGCACGACCCGGACGAGATCGCCGCGCGGGTCCTGCGCATGGTCACCGACGGCCGAGCCACCGCCATTGACGGATCGACGATCGACATCGAGGTGGAATCTGTGTGCGTGCACGGGGATTCGCCCGGCGCGGTGCAGATCGCCACCGCAGTCCGGAATCGTCTGCTGACGGCCGGGGTCGACGTGGCGGCCTTCCTCTGATGCGACTGAAACTGGGCCGGCCCGACATCGGCAGATATTCCGACCGCTTCGATCTGACCACCGCCTCCCCCGGCGCCGAACCGACCGTCACGTGGATGGGCGTCTCCACCCTTCTGGTGCGGGACGGAGAAACCGCATTACTGACCGACGGGTTCTTCTCCCGGCCGGGACTGCTCGAGGTCGGCCTCGGAAAGATCCGGCCGTCGGCCTCGCGGATCGACGACTCGCTGCGCCGGGCCGGGATCGAACGGCTGGCCGCGGTGCTTCCGGTACACACCCACTTCGATCATGTGCTGGACAGCGCCGTGGTCGCCGAACGCACCGGCGCGGTCATGGTCGGCGGCGAGTCGGCGGCGAATGTCGCTCGGGGGCAGGGACTTCCGGCGGATCGGATCGTGGTGACAGAGCCGGGTGCACAGATGGAATTCGGCGGCTTCGAGGTGACCCTCATTGAAGCCGAACACTGCGCACCGGACCGCTATCCCGGTGCGATCACCGCGCCGGTGGTTCCGCCGGTGCGGACCGTGGCTTACCGGTGCGGGGAGGCCTGGTCGACGCTGATCCATCACCGGCCCACCGGTAGGCGGCTGCTGATCCAGGGCAGTGCGGGATTCCGAACCGGCGCTCTGGCGGGTAGCCGTGCCGAGGTCGCCTACCTGGGCGTCGGCCAACTGGGCATCCACCCGATCGACTACATCGAGCGGTACTGGACCGAGACGGTGCGGGCGGTCGGCGCTCGGCGGGTGGTGCTGATCCACTGGGATGACTTCTTCCGGCCGCTGACGGAGCCGCTGCGCGCACTGCCGTACGCCGGGGACGATCTCGACGCCACCATGCGCGCTTTGGGCAGACTGGCCGAATCAGATGGTGTCGCACTGCATCTGCCGACGCTGTGGCAGCCGGTCGACCCCTGGGTGCAGTGACCGGCACGCTTCTGGTTGCGCTGGGGTTACTGGCGCTGGTGCTGGTATCGGCCACCTCCCGGTGGTCGGAGGTGGCCGTCGCCGTCCCGGCCGCGGGACTGCTGGTTGGCATCGGAGCGGTGTCGACGCAGGACGCCGCGGCGGAGTTGCAGCGGCTGGCTCCGGTCGTCGGATTCCTCGCCGCGGTTCTGTTGCTCGCCGGTCTGTGCGACGACGAGGGATTGTTCCGGGCGGCCGGCGTGTGGGCCGCCCGGTCCAGCGGTGGTAGCCCCAGACGTCTGTTCGGCAGGGTGTTCCTGGTCGCGACGGGTACCACGGCCGTTCTCAGTCTCGACGCGACGGTGGTGCTGTTGACCCCGGTTGTCCTGGAAACCGTTCGGGCGATGAAGGTTCCGGCCCGGCCGCACGTCTACAGCACCGCCCATCTGGCCAACACCGCGTCGCTGCCGTTGCCGGTCTCGAACCTGACGAATCTTCTGGCCTTCGCGGTCGCCGGGCTGTCGTTCGCCCGATTCAGCACCCTGATGGTCGCGCCCTGGCTGGTCGCCGTCGCCGTCGAGTACGTGGTCTTCCGATGGGCGTTCCGCAGTGACCTCGCCGACCGGACCGGCGAGCACCCGCTGCCGCCGGCGCAGCCGATCCCGGTATTCCCGCTCGTCGTGCTGGCCCTGACGCTGGCCGGGTTCGTCGCGACCTCATTCGTCGGTCTGTCACCGGCCTGGGCTGCCCTGGCCGGGGCACTGGTGCTGGCGGTGCGGTCAATGGTTCAGGGGCGCAGCACAATCGGTGGGATGGCGCATTCGCTGAATATCCCGTTCCTGGCCTTCGTCCTCGCGCTGGGCGTGGTGGTCAAGGCGGTCCTGGTCAATGGAGCCGACGTGGCGGTGCGGCAGTTGCTGCCGTCGGGCGACGGTCTGGCCGCGCTGCTGCTGATTGCGGTCCTGGCCGCGGGCCTGTCCAATCTGGTCAACAATCTGCCGGCGATCCTGCTGCTGCTCCCCCTGCTGACCGGACCCGGTCCGGTGCTGGCCGCGCTGATCGGGGTCAACATCGGCCCCAACCTGACCTACGTCGGTTCGCTGTCGAATCTGTTGTGGCGCCGGATCATGCACCAGCGCGGCGAGCCGACCAGCGCCGCGCTGTTCACCCGGCTGGGATTGCTGACGGTGCCCGCCGGACTGCTGGTCGCCGTGCTGGCGCTGTGGGCCGGCCTGGCGGTGACCGCGACCTAGCCTCGCCGCTGGCGGGCGACCTCGGCCAGCACGACGCCGGCCGCGACAGCCGCGTTGAGCGATTCGGTCGGACCGGCCATCGGAATGGAGACCACCTGGTCGCAGTTCTCCCGGACCAGCCGGGACAGCCCCTTGCCCTCCGAGCCGACCACGATGCACACCGGTCCGGTGGCGTCGAACTCGTCCAGGGTGGTGTCGCCCTCGGCGTCCAGGCCGACGATCAGCACACCGGCGTCGGACCACTCCTTGAGCGTCCGGTTCAGGTTGGTGGCACGCGCCACCGGCACCCGGGCGGCCGCCCCGGCACTGGTACGCCAGGCAACCGCGGTCACCGAGGCCGAACGGCGTTGCGGAATCAGCACGCCCTGGCCGGCGAACGCCGCCACCGACCGGATGATCGCCCCGAGGTTGCGCGGATCGGAGATGTTGTCGAGGGCCACCAGGAGTGCGGGTTGCACGTCGTGGGTGGCCGAGGCGAGCAGATCGTGCGGATGCGCGTAGGCGTACGGAGGCACCTGCAGGGCGATGCCCTGATGTAATCCGTTCGCGCTCAACCGGTCCAGGTCGGTGCGCGGCACCTCCAGGATCGGGATGCCGCGGTCGGCTGCCAAGGTGACCGACTCGGTCAGCCGCTCATCGGCCTCGGTGCCGAGCGCGATGTAGAGCGCGTTGGCCGGAGCGTCGGCGCGCAGGCATTCCAGCACCGGGTTGCGGCCCAGCACGGTCTCGGTCTCGTCGACCGGCTTGCCGGCGGGCCGGCCGACAGCCTTGCGGGCCTTGGCGGCGGCCTTACGGGCGGCCGGATGTCCGGTCCGCTGGTGAGCCGGCGGGGTGGCACCACGGCCCTCGAGTCCGCGCCGCCGCACACCGCCGGAGCCGATGGTCGGACCCTTCTTGGTGCCTTCCTTGCGGATCGCCCCACGGCGCTTGGAGTTGCCGGCCATTTAGGTTCCGTCCTGTCCCAGAAGCGCCCACTGCGGCCCGTCGGCCGTGTCGGTGACCTCGATGCCGGCGTTCTTGAGCCGGTCGCGGATCTCATCGGCCTGCGACCAGTCGCGGCCCTGCCGCGCATCGTCGCGGCGCTGCAGTTCGGCACGGACCAGCACGTCGACGGCGGCCAGTGCGGCAGCGGTCTCGTCGCGGGTCTCCCAGCGCTCATCGAGGGGGTCGCAACCGAGGATGCCCATCATGGCCCGGATCTGACCGGCCTTGGCCAGCGCGATCTCATGATCCCCGGCCTCCAGTGCCCGGTTTCCGTCGGCCCGGGCGGCGTGCACCTCGGCCAGCGCCGCCGGCACGGCCAGATCGTCGTCGAGGGCGGCCGCGAATTTCTCGGTCCACGTCGTCGGCGTCACCGCACCGACCCGGGTCCGCACCCGGTGCAGGAACTCCTCGATACCGGTGTAGGCCTTCGCCGCGTCCTGCAGGGCCGTCTCGGTGAACTCCAGCATCGACCGGTAATGCGCGCTGCCGAGGTAGTAGCGCAGCTCGGCGGGCCGGACCCGTTGCAGCACAGCGGGAATCGACAGCACGTTGCCCAGCGACTTGCTCATCTTCTCGCCGCCCATGGTGACCCAGCCGTTGTGCAGCCAGAACTGGGCGAATCCGTCGCCGGCCGCCTGGGCCTGGGCGATCTCGTTCTCGTGGTGCGGAAACACCAGATCCATTCCGCCGCAATGGATGTCGAACTCCGCGCCGAGGTACTCGTGGGCCATCGCCACACATTCGGAATGCCAGCCCGGCCGCCCCCGGCCCCAGGGCGTCGGCCACGAGGGCTCCCCCGGTTTGGCGCCCTTCCACAAGGTGAAGTCGCGCTGATCGCGCTTTCCGGTGCCGGCGCCCTCGCCCTGGTGGACGTCGTCGATGCGATGGCCGGAGAGCTTGCCGTACTCCGGGAAACTCAGCACGTCGAAGTAGACGTCGCCGTCGCCTTCCCGAACGGAGGGGTAGGCGTGTCCTCTATTGATCAGGCGCTCGATGAGTTCGACGATCTGGGTGATGTGCCCGGTCGCGCGCGGCTCGGCGGACGGCGGCAACACACCCAGGGCGTCGTAGGCCGCCGCGAAGGCGCGTTCATGGGTCGCGGCCCATTCCCACCACGGCCGGCCGGCTTCGGCTGCCTTGGTGAGGATCTTGTCGTCGATGTCGGTGACATTGCGGATGAACGCGACGTCATATCCCTTGGCCGTGAGCCATCGCCGCAACACGTCGAAGGCCACCCCGCTGCGGACGTGGCCGATGTGCGGCTGACTCTGCACGGTGGCGCCGCACAGATAGATCGACACCTGACCGGCGCGCAACGGCACCAACTCGCGGACGGCACCGCTGTAGGTGTCGTGCAAGCGAAGGCCGGTGGTCACGACGTGGCAGCTTACCGGGCGGACTCGACGACCAGAGCGGTGGCGACGGCCGCCATGCCCTCACCCCGGCCGGTCAATCCGAGCCCGTCGGTGGTGGTGGCCGATACCGACACCGGAGCCCCGAGCAGATCGGAGAGCACCAGCTGAGCCTCGTCCCGGCGTGGACCGACCTTGGGCCGGTTGGCGATCACCTGAACCGTCGCGTTGCCGATGGTGAAACCGGCCCGGGTCAGCAGATCCCGGACGTGGCTGAGCATTTGGGCGCCGGTCACACCGCGCCACTGCGGCTGGTCCACCCCGAAGACCGAACCGAGATCCCCCAGACCGGAGGCCGAGAGCAGCGCGTCGCACAGCGCGTGCACCGCGACGTCGCCGTCGGAGTGCCCGGCGCAGCCGTCGGCGCCCTCGAAGAGCAGACCGAGCAGCCGGCACGGCCGGCCGGCTTCGATGGGATGAACGTCGGTCCCGATACCGACCCGGGGCAGTGTCATGACGCGAGGACCGCCCGGGCCAGCCGGAGATCCAGCGGGGTGGTCACCTTGAAGGCCAGCGGATCGCCGGCCACGGTGTGCACCGGCACTCCGAGGTTCTCCACCAGGGAAGCGTCGTCGGTGACCTGGACGGTCTGCTGATAGGCGCGCCGCAGGAGGGCGGTTTCGAAGCCCTGCGGGGTCTGCACCGCCCGCAGTCCGGCCCGCTCCGGTGTACCCAGCACCGCGCCGTTGGCGTCGACGGCCTTGATGGTGTCCACAACGGGCAGTACCGGGATGACGGCGCGCAGACCCTCGTCGAGGGCGGCGACCACGCGCCGGATCTGATCGGGTGGGGTCAGCGGCCGGGCGGCGTCATGGACGACGACGAAGTCCGGGTCACCGACAACTGCGAGGGCAAGCCGGACGCTGTCCGGCCGTTCCGCACCCCCGGCGACCACCGTGGCCCGCCCGGTGAGCAGGGCTGCGGTGTCGTCGACGAGAGCGTCGGGAACAGCGACGACGACCCGGTCGATGACCCCGGAGGCCAACAAACCGTCTACGGCGTGGTCGAGCATGCTGCGACCGTCGAGATCGACGAACGCTTTGGGGATACCGGCACGTAGCCGTTCACCTGACCCGGCCGCAGGGACGATCGCGACCGTTGTCGACATCAGGATCTAGTGGCCGAGCGGCAGTCAAGAAGCGGCGGCCAGAACCTCGTCGAGAATGATCGAGGCCTTCGCGTCATCGGTGTTCTCGGCCAGAGCCAACTCGCCGACCAGGATCTGCCGGGCCTTGGCCAGCATGCGCTTCTCGCCGGCGGACAGGCCGCGCTCCTGATCGCGACGCCACAGGTCGCGCACGACCTCGGCGACCTTGTTCACATCACCGGAGGCAAGCTTCTCCAGGTTGGCCTTGTAGCGGCGTGACCAGTTGGTGGGCTCCTCGGTGTGCGGAGCGCGCAGCACCTGGAAGACCTTGTCGAGGCCCTCCTGGCCGACAACATCACGCACGCCGACGTACTCGGCGTTATCCGCGGGAACTCGAACGGTCAGATCACCCTGAGCTACCTTCAGGACGAGGTATTCACGCTGTTCGCCCTTGATGGTGCGGGTTTCGATCGCTTCGATCAATGCAGCACCGTGATGTGGATAAACAACGGTATCGCCGACTTTGAAAATCATCAGATTCGAGCCCCTTTCGACTCCAATGTTAGCACGGCGCGGAACCCGGTGTGGAACAACGGTGCAGGTCAGGGGCTTCGTACGGGAAGGTGGCATCTTCCGTCGGGGGTTGACATGCCGGCAAATCCATGCTTTTGCGCCCCGAGTTGACCCGGGCGGTGGCGCGGCGGCGACGGGATGGAGGCGCGCTGGACCCAGTACCGGCCCTGCGCTAGTGCAGGGCCCGGTGACCTACTACTCTGCATAGTCGAACCGCGGCGGCTGTCCTCATGCCGTCCGCAAGGCCCAGCAGGAGGCTGCCGTGACCCGCATCAAGAACCGAGTCTTCGCCGCGACCGCCGGACTGGCCGCCTGCGGCGTGATCCTCACCGGATGCGGGACGGGCCAGATCTCGCAGTCCGCCGGCCAGGAGTCCGCCGTCAACGGAAACTCGGCCAACGTCAAGAACATCGCGCTGCGCAACGTCTACCTGCAGGCCGCGCAGAGCGGCGACTTCCTGCAGCCCGGACGCATCGTGCCGTTGCTGTTCGTCGCGGCCAACAACTCCCAGGAGTCGGCCGACAAGCTGGTCAGCATCACCTCCGACGCAGGCACGGTGGCCCTCAGCGGCGACGGCGCCGTCCCGATCGGCGGCGCGCTGGTGGCCAACGCGGGCGGCGCCCCGGGCGAGACCGCCGGCACCGTGACCCCGCCGACCGCTGCGGTGACGCTCACCCAGCCGATCACCAACGGCCTGAGCTACAAGTTCACCTTCAACTTCGAGAAGGCCGGCTCCACCACGATCGCCGTGCCGCTCGCGGCTCCGGAGAAGAAGTAGTCCAGCTGACACGCCCCCGTGACACTCCCTCGGGCGGGATGCGGGTGACTGTCGGACCCACCGGCTAGCGTCGGCGGCGTGGCTAAGGCACGTTCACAGTTCCGTTGTTCGGAGTGCCGCCATGTCACGGGAAAGTGGCTGGGCCGCTGCGCGGAGTGCGGCACCTGGGGCACCGTCGAGGAGATCGCCGTACTGGCCTCGATAGGCGGCAGCCAGCAGCGCACCGCGGTGCCGTCGACGCCCGCGGTCCCGATCAGTTCCATCGACGCCGAGCGCACCCGGCACTTCCCCACCGGGGTCAGCGAGCTCGACCGGGTGCTCGGCGGCGGGGTGGTGCCCGGGTCGGTGAGCCTGCTTGCCGGCGATCCGGGGGTCGGCAAGTCCACCCTGTTGCTGGAGGTCGCAAACCAGTGGGCGCAGGCCGGTCGGCGTGCGCTCTACGTCTCCGGTGAGGAGTCGGCCGGCCAGATCCGGATGCGGGCCGAGCGGACCGGATGCAATCACGACGAGGTTTATCTGGCCGCGGAGTCCGATGTGGCGACCGTGCTGGGCCACATCGACGCGGTCAACCCGAGTCTGGTGATCGTCGACTCGGTGCAGACCATGACCGCCGGGGACGTCGACGGCGTGGCGGGCGGCGTCACCCAGGTGCGTGCGGTCACCTCCGCGCTGACCGCCGCAGCCAAGGCGAGTGGCGTGGCCATGGTGCTGGTCGGCCACGTCACCAAGGACGGCGCCATCGCCGGACCGCGGTCGCTGGAGCATCTGGTCGACGTCGTGCTGCATTTCGAGGGTGACCGCAACACCGCCATCCGGATGGTGCGCGGTGTGAAGAACCGGTTCGGCGCCGCCGACGAAGTGGGCTGCTTCCTGTTGCAGGACAAGGGAATTCAGTGCGTCGCCGACCCGTCGGGGCTGTTCCTCGACGAACGGCCCGAACCGGTACCCGGCACCGCCGTCACGGTGACCCTGGACGGTAAGCGGCCGTTGATCGGCGAGATCCAGGCACTGCTGGCCAAGCCGGCCAACCCGGCCGCGCCGCGGCGGGCCGCCGTCAGCGGCATCGACCAGTCCCGCGTCGCGATGATCAATGCGGTGCTCGAGAACCGGGCCAGTGTGCCGATCGGGGCGATGGACGTCTTCCTCTCGACCGTCGGCGGGATGCGGTTGACCGACCCGTCCTGCGATCTGGCCGTCGCGATGGCGTTGGCATCGGCGTTCATCGGCAGCGCGCTGCCGGCCACCGTGGTGGTGATCGGTGAGGTCGGTCTGGCCGGAGATCTGCGCCGGGTCACCGGAATGGACCGCAGGCTCGCCGAAGCGGCCCGGCTCGGCTTCAACACGGCCCTGGTCCCGGCCGGCAGCGGGCAGCCCCCGAAGGGACTGCGGACGATGGAGGCGGCCACCATCGGGCAGGCGCTGCGGATGCTGGTCGACCTCACCGATTCCAAGCTGCGGGCGGTTCCACCGCCCGGCCGCGGGCGCCGTTCGGACTCCGGCTCGGGCTGGGGGGACAATGACGTGCTGTGAGCACCGTCAACCGCGCGAACGGCCCGGCAGCCCCGTGGACCAGCGCGCAGTCGGCCACCCCGCTGCGTGACACCATCGGCAGGCTGGCACCCGGCACCGCACTGCGCGACGGACTCGAACGGATTCTGCGGGGCCGCACCGGCGCGCTGATCGTCCTCGGCGACAACGAGCGGGTGCAGGCCATCTGCGACGGCGGCTTCGCGCTCGACGTCAGTTTCGCGCCGACCCGGCTGCGTGAGCTCTCCAAGATGGACGGTGCGGTGGTGCTGTCCTCCGACGGCAGCCGGATCGTGCGGGCCAACGTCCAACTGGTGCCGGATCCGACGATTCCCACCGATGAGTCCGGTACCCGGCACCGTTCGGCGGAACGCGCCGCGGTCCAGACCGGCTGCCCGGTGATCTCGGTGAGCCAGTCGATGAATCTGGTCACCGTCTACGTCGCCGGTGAACGCCACGTGGTGGCCGACTCGGCGATGATCCTGTCCCGGGCGAATCAGGCCGTCGCGACACTGGAGCGCTACAAGACCCGTCTCGACGAGGTCTCGCGGCAGCTGTCCACCGCCGAGATCGAGGATTTCGTCACCCTCCGCGATGTGATGACCGTGGTTCAGCGGCTGGAGTTGGTCCGCAGGATCGGTCTCGAGATCGACTACGACGCAGTGGAACTGGGCACCGACGGCCGGCAGCTGCGGCTACAGCTCGAGGAACTGCTCGGCGGGAACGACACCGCGCGTGAGCTGATCGTGCTGGACTACCACGCGAATCCGGAACCGCCGTCGAAAGACCAGGTTGCGACGACCCTGACCGACCTCGACGCACTTTCGGATACCGAACTGCTCGACTTCACCGCACTGTCAAGCGTTTTCGGCTATCCCGCGACGGCCGAGGCGCAGGACTCCGCGCTCAGTGCGCGTGGCTATCGGGCCATGGCGGGGATCCCGCGACTGCAGTTCGCCCACGTCGATCTGCTGGTCCGCCGGTTCGGTTCGCTGCAGGGACTGCTCGCGGCCAGCGCCGCCGATCTTCAGTCAGTCGACGGTATCGGCGCCATGTGGGCACGGCATGTCCGCGATGGGCTGTCGCAACTCGCCGAGTCGACGATCACCGACCGGCTGCTCTGACCATCCCCCGCCTGGGGCTGGGACGTTCTAGCCGCCGGGCGCCGGCGCGGGAGCCGGCTGATCCGCGGCGGGCGCCGGGGCGGGCTCACCCGCGGGCGCCGGCGGGGCCGGCGGCGGTGCGTCAGAAAGAATGAAAGGCACTGCGGCCGAGCGCAGATTGCCGAGCTGGACCACCAGGTTGTAGGTCCCGGTACCGATCGGCTCGCGCGGCAGCGGGCACTGCGGCGCCGAGCCCATTCCGGTCCAGGTCACCTCGGTGGTCACCTGTTCCCCGGGATTGAAGGTCTTCACCAGGGTCTCGTTGGAGGGCGCGCAGTCCAGGTTCGACCACAGGCGCTTGTTGTCCAGCGAGTAGACGTAGGCGGCGAGCACCGCCGCGCCGACATCACGCTTGCAGGCGACCAGACCGATGTTGGTGACGACCATGGTGAACTTCGGCTGATCACCGATCACGTACTGCGGGGCGTTGGTGACGCCCTTGACCGCGAGTGTGGAATCCGGGCAGTCGTCACCGGGCTGCAGCACCGGCGGCGGCTCGACAGCGGCGGTCGGAGTGGGCGTCGGTTCGGCGCTGGAGGCGGCCGGCGGAAGGACGGGGGTCTTGTTCGGTGGTTGTGCGGTCTGCGAGGTCGAGGTCTTGGCGGCGTCCTTGGAGCCCGATCCGCTGAACAGCGCGATAGCGCCCCCCACCAGGAGGGCGATCACCAGGAGTGCGATGCCAAGCGCAAGTCCCCTGCGCCGCCAGTAGATTTGCGGAGGCAGGGGGCCTTGCGGTTCAAGATCCAGCACGTTCTCACGGTAATCCCAGGTCACCGTGAGCCGTCCGACCCGAGTCGGCGTGTCGCTATTCGCCGATATCGCCGAGGTGCTCGCGCAGCATGATCTGACCATCGGCCAGCCGGTAGGTGACCCCGACGATCGCCAACTCGCCGTTGTCGACCTTATTGCTGATCGCGGTGGATCGGCTGAGCAACTGCGAGCCGGTCTCGATGACGTGCCGGGCCTCGAATTCGTCGACCCGGGTCAGACCCTCGCGCCGGCCGAGGAGGACGGAGGGGGCCACTCGTTCGACCACGTCGCGGACGAATCCGCCCGGCACGTTCCCCCCGTCGAGCGCGTCAAGGGTGGCCTGGACCGCCCCGCAGCTGTCGTGGCCGAGCACCACGACCAGCGGGACCTGGAGCACGCTGACCGCGTACTCGATCGAGCCCAGCACCGCGGAGTCGATGACGTGGCCGGCCGTGCGCACCACGAACATGTCGCCCAGGCCCTGGTCGAAGATGATCTCGGCGGCCACCCGGCTGTCGGCGCATCCGAACACCACCGTGTTCGGTCGCTGGGCGACGGCCAGGCCCGCTCGGTGCTCGATGCTCTGGCTGGGATGCTTCGGCCGGCCGGCGACGAATCGCTCGTTACCCTCCTTGAGTGCCTTCCATGCGGCGGCGGGACTGGTTCTCGACATACTGCGCATTGTGCCCTGTCGGCGGAGAGTCGCGGTGATGAGCTTCCAGCCTGAGGAACTCATCGGGTGGTACGGCGAGGCCCGGCGGGATCTTCCGTGGCGCGCGCCGGATGTGACGGCCTGGCAGATCCTGGTCAGTGAATTCATGCTCCAGCAGACCCCGGTGGCGCGGGTGGCGCCGATCTGGGTGGATTGGGTGGCGCGGTGGCCGACGCCGTCGGCGACCGCCGCTGCCGGTGCCGCCGAGGTGTTGCGGGCCTGGGGCAAACTCGGTTACCCGCGCCGGGCCAAGCGACTGCACGAGTGCGCGACGGTGATCGCGGCGGACCACGGCGACGCGGTGCCCGATGACGTCGAGGTGTTGCTGACGCTGCCCGGCGTGGGCGCCTACACCGCGCGGGCGGTGGCCTGCTTCGCCTACGGCCAGCGGGTCCCGGTGGTGGACACCAATGTGCGGCGGGTGATCGCCCGCGCCGTCCATGGCCGTGCTGACGCGGCCGCGCCTTCGGTGGTGCGGGATCTCGCCGACGTGGAGGCGATGCTGCCGGAAGGCGAAGTGGCAGCGGTCTTTTCAGCGGCACTGATGGAACTCGGCGCGACCGTGTGCACCGCGCGAACGCCGAAGTGCGGGGTATGCCCGCTGTCGGCGTGTGCCTGGCGGGCTGCCGGGCATCCGCCCGGTGACGGGCCGCGAAAGCCGACGCAGACCTATGCCGGCACCGACCGTCAGGTCCGCGGCCGGCTGCTCGATGTGCTGCGTTCCAATGCCGGTCCGGTGCAGCGGGCCCAACTCGACGTGGTGTGGCTGACCGACACCGCCCAGCGTGACCGGGCGCTGGATTCGCTTCTGGTCGACGGGCTGGTGGAGCAGACCGCCGACGGCCGGTTCGCGCTGGCCGGCGAAGGCTCCGAGCAGTGGGGTTCCGAAGGCGACGATGCGGGCCCGTAGGGCCGGCTGAGGAGCCGGTAAAAGGGTGCTGTGCGGGCCCTCAGCCGGCAGGCAGCCCGTCGAGAAACTCCTCGACGACCTCGCGGTAGCGCTCGGGTGCGTCGTCATGGATCAGGTGACCGGCTCCCGGCACCCGTACGTAGGTGGATGGAGCCCCGGCTGATTCGTGCATCCGCTGCATCTGGCCGGGCGGAACCACCGAGTCCCCCGCCTCGATCAACAACACCGGTGCCCGCACCGCGCGCCACTGGGTCCAGTAGTCGCGGGTCCCCCACTCCCCCGCGATGGCGATCCAGCGTTCCGGGTCACCGTGCAGTCGCCAGCCGGTCGCGGTCCGATCGAAAGCCTCCAGGAAGTACCGGCCCGCTACCGGACCGAATTCCGCGAAAACCGCTTCAGCGGAATCGAATTCGACCGGCAGCGCGTGCAGCCAGGGCTCCCAGGCGCCAACGGTTCGGCCGACGAAGTCCGCAGCCATGTCCTCGACCACCACAGCGCTGACCAACTCGGGGCGTTGCGCCGCCAGACACCAGGAGTGCAGCGCGCCCATCGAATGGCCGATCATGACGGCAGGCCGGCTCAGGGATTGCACGGCGGCGGCGAGTTCGGCGACGAACGCCTCGGTGCTGAGCGAATCCGGGACCGGGGCCTCGCGCCCGCGGTGCCACGGCGCGTCGTAGGTATGGACGGCGCCGAACCGGGTCAGCCAGGGCACCTGGCGCGCCCAGGTGCTGCCGCGGCCCATCAGGCCGTGCACCAGAACCAGCGGACGGCCGGCGCCGCCACGGTAGGTCAGCGGTCCAGAGTTCACCGTCTCATCTTGCCGGTAACCTGGGCCCATGACCGTGGTGAAGATCAATGCAATCGAGGTGCCGGCCGGCGCCGGCCCGGAGCTGGAGAAACGGTTCGCCAACCGCGCCCATGCGGTCGACAAGCAGCCCGGCTTCCTGGGGTTCCAGTTGCTGCGCCCGGTCAAGGGCGACAACCGCTACTTCGTGGTGACGCAGTGGGAGTCCGAGGAGGCGTTCCAGGCCTGGGTCAGCGGCCCGGCCATCCACGCTCATGCGGGCGAGCGGGCCAATCCGGTCTCCACCGGCGCCCAGTTGCTCGAGTTCGAGGTTGTGCTCGACGTTGCCGGCCCCAACTCCGCGGGCTAACCCGCGCCGGATCCGCCGGCGCGCGGTGGCACTCGCCACGGCGATCGCCTCCGTAGCCTGCCTGGTGTCCGGCTGCGCCGAGTCCAGTGCCCCGGCCGCCAACCCGGGCGTGCGAATCGAAACCAACACCCCCCAGGGCGTGCGCGCCCAACAGGTGATGGACATGCTCAACTCGGACTGGCCGATCGGGACGCAGAGCATCGCGACGCTGGCCGCGCCGGACATGATCGAGCCGATCACCGCCACGATGGATTCGTTGTGGTGGGACCGTCCCTACACACTGACCGGGGCCGAGGTCGGCGCCGGCTGGGCCCGGCTGCATCTGTTGAGTTCGTTCGGGGCCCGCCAGGACATCGACCTGCGCACCAACGATCAGACGTGGGTCAGTCGCCTGACGGTCACCACCCAGAAACCCAAGATCGACACCTGGCAGGACGTTGACGCCGCGCTCAGCCAGACCGGAGCCCGGTACTCCTACATGGTGTCGAAGGTCGATGACGGCCGCTGCGAAAAGGTCGCCGGCACAAACACTTCCGAGCCGCTGCCGCTGGCCTCGATCTTCAAGACCTACGTGCTGTTCGCCGTCGAACGGGCGGTCCTGGCCGGCACCCTGCGCTGGGATGATCTGCTGACGATCACCGGCGAGGACAAGAAGCTGGGCTCCTCCGGCTTTGACAAGCTGCCGCCCGGATCGCGCATCACCGTGCGACAGGCGGCCGGCAAGATGATCGCCACCAGTGACAACATGGCCACCGATCTGTTGATTCAACGGCTGGGCACCCACGCCGTGGAACAGGCCCTGGTCGCCGCGGGCCACCACGACCCGGCCAGCATGACCCCGTTCCCCACCATGCGGGAGATCTTCTCGATCGGGTGGGGCAATCCGGACGTGCGGACCCAGTGGAAGGCAGCCGGCCCGGCCGATCGCGCCGCACTGTTGCGCGAGGCCAACGATCGCCCCTACGAACCCGATCCGCAGCGCACCCACTCCCCCGGCTCGGCCTACGGCGCGGAGTGGTACGGCACCGCAGAAGACATCTGCCGGATCCATGCCGCGTTGCAGCACAACGCTTTTGGTCCGGCGGCTCCGGTGCGCGCGATCATGTCCGAGATCCCGGGCATCGACCTGGATCGCACCGAATGGCCCTACATAGGAGCCAAGGCCGGCAACCTGCCCGGGGACCTCACGTTCAGCTGGTACGCGGTGGACCGCACCGGTCAGGCCTGGGTGGTCAGTTTCCAACTGAACTGGCCGCGCTATCACAGCCCCAACGCCGGCGGATGGGTGATGACCATCATCAAGCAGGTGTTCGGCATGCTCCCCCGCTACCGCTGAAAAGCAAAGCGGGCGATCACCTTTGAAGGTGACCGCCCGCTTCGGCGTCGTGGAGGCTATTCCGTCGTGGCGCTGGCCAGGTCGGGCTCGACGGTCTCGCGCTTGGGTCCACCTGCGAAGGTGAACTTGGCGTTCTCCGTCGGGCCTTCGCCGTCCCAGTCCTCGACGTCGACGGTGACCAGCTGACCCGGACCGATCTCCTCGAAGAGGATCTTCTCGCTCAGCACGTCCTCGATCTCGCGCTGAATGGTCCGGCGCAGCGGCCGCGCACCCAGAACCGGGTCGAAGCCGCGCTTGGCCAGCAGGGACTTCGCCTTGTCGGTCAGCTCCATCTCCATGTCCTTGGCCTTGAGCTGCTTGCCGACACGGTTGACCATCAGATCCACCATCTGGATGATCTCGTCCTGGGTGAGCTGGTGGAACACGATGATGTCGTCGATACGGTTGAGGAACTCCGGGCGGAAGTGCTTCTTGAGTTCGTCGTGAACCTTCTGCTTCATCCGCTCGTAGTTGTTGTCCCCGCCGCCCTGGGTGAAGCCCAGGCCGACGGCCTTGGAGATGTCCGCCGTGCCCAGGTTCGAGGTGAAGATCAGCACGGTGTTCTTGAAGTCGACCGTGCGCCCCTGGCCGTCGGTGAGGCGGCCGTCCTCGAGCACCTGCAACAGGGTGTTGTAGATCTCCTGGTGCGCCTTCTCGATCTCGTCGAACAGCACCACCGAGAACGGCTTGCGCCGGACCTTCTCGGTGAGCTGGCCGCCCTCCTCGTAGCCGACGTACCCGGGGGGCGCGCCGAAGAGCCGCGAGGCGGTGAAGCGGTCGTGGAACTCGCCCATGTCGATCTGGATGAGCGCGTCGTCGTCGCCGAACAGGAACTCCGCCAGCGCCTTGGACAGCTCGGTCTTACCGACACCGGACGGGCCGGCGAAGATGAACGAGCCCGACGGGCGCTTGGGATCCTTCAGGCCGGCACGGGTACGGCGGATGGCCTTGGAAACCGCCTTGACTGCGTCCTCCTGGCCGATGATCCGCTTGTGCAGCTCGTCCTCCATGCGCAGCAGCCGGGTGGTCTCCTCCTCGGTCAGCTTGAACACCGGGATACCGGTCCAGTTGCCCAGCACCTCGGCGATCTGCTCGTCGTCGACCTCAGACACGACGTCGAGATCGCCTGAACGCCACTGCTTCTCGCGCTCTGCGCGCTGGGCGACGAGCTGCTTCTCCTTGTCCCGCAGAGCGGCGGCCTTCTCGAAGTCCTGCGCGTCGATCGCCGATTCCTTGTCCTTGCGGGCGACGGCGATCTTCTCGTCGAACTCGCGCAGGTCCGGGGGAGCGGTCATCCGGCGGATCCGCATCCGGGCGCCGGCCTCGTCGATGAGGTCGATCGCCTTGTCCGGCAGGAACCGGTCGTTGATGTAGCGGTCGGCCAAGGTGGCCGCGGCCACCAGAGCGCTGTCGGTGATGGACACCCGGTGGTGCGACTCGTAGCGATCGCGCAGACCCTTGAGGATCTCGATGGTGTGCGCCACCGTCGGCTCGCCGACCTGGACCGGCTGGAACCGGCGTTCCAGCGCGGCGTCCTTCTCGATGTACTTGCGGTACTCGTCGAGGGTGGTCGCGCCGATGGTCTGCAGCTCGCCACGGGCCAGCTTGGGCTTGAGGATCGAGGCGGCGTCGATGGCGCCCTCGGCGGCGCCGGCGCCGACCAGGGTGTGCAGTTCGTCGATGAACAGAATGATGTCGCCGCGGGTGTTGATCTCCTTGAGCACCTTCTTCAGGCGCTCCTCGAAGTCGCCACGGTAACGGCTGCCGGCCACCAGTGACCCGAGGTCGAGGGTGTAGAGCTGCTTGTCCTTCAGCGTCTCGGGAACCTCGCCGTTGACGATGGCCTGCGCCAGGCCCTCGACCACGGCGGTCTTGCCGACGCCGGGCTCACCGATCAGCACCGGGTTGTTCTTTGTGCGCCGGCTCAGCACCTGCATCACCCGCTCGATTTCCTTCTCGCGGCCGATGACCGGGTCGAGCTTGCCCTCCATGGCCGCGGCCGTGAGGTTGCGGCCGAACTGGTCGAGAACAAGCGAGGTCGACGGGCTTCCGGACTCGCCGCTGCGCCCGCCGCTGCCGGCCTCCGCGGTCTCCTTGCCCTGATAGCCGCTCAGCAGCTGGATGACCTGCTGGCGCACCCGGGTGAGCTCGGCGCCCAGCTTGACCAGCACCTGCGCCGCAACGCCCTCACCCTCGCGGATGAGGCCGAGCAGGATGTGCTCGGTGCCGATGTAGTTGTGGCCCAGCTGCAGCGCCTCCCGCAGGGACAGCTCCAGCACCTTCTTGGCGCGCGGCGTGAACGGGATGTGCCCGGACGGCGCCTGCTGGCCCTGGCCGATGATCTCCTCGACCTGGGAGCGCACACCCTCCAGCGAGATCCCGAGGGACTCCAGCGACTTGGCGGCGACGCCCTCGCCCTCGTGGATCAGGCCGAGCAGGATGTGTTCGGTGCCGATGTAGTTGTGGTTGAGCATCCGGGCTTCTTCCTGAGCCAGGACGACAACCCTGCGTGCGCGGTCGGTAAATCTCTCGAACATCGGTGGTTACCTGCTTCCCTCACCTGGGTGCCGCGATGGGCAGCGCGCACCTGACTGTCCACTGTAGTGGGCGGCCGACGGGAGTGTTCTCCCCAGTTCGCAGTGCCCGCCCACAGCCGGTGGACACAGCAATCCAACGCAGCGGGGGAGGAAACCTTTCCCGGTCCGGCCGGCGCTTCGCGCGCAGCGAAAACCGGGCCCCTTTTTCAGGGGCTATTCAGGGTCCGGCTGTCAGCCGGCGGCGTGGAAAGCCTCGATGATCTCGGCCGGAATGCGGCCGCGGGTGGACACCTTGTGGCCGTTACGGCGGGCCCATTCCCGGATGGCAGCGCTCTGCTCGCGGTCGATCGAGGCCCGGCCGCGGCCCGGGGCGGCACCCGGGCGGCCACGACGGCGGCCGCCGACCCGGCGCCCGGCGTCGATCCACTGCTTGAGATCCTCACGGATTTTCTTGGCATTCCTGGCCGAAAGGTCGATCTCGTAGCTGACGCCGTCAATCGAGAATTCAACCGTTTCGTCGGCTGGTCCCTCGCCGTCGAAATCGTCGACGAGCGTGACGGTCACTTTTTTGGCCATGATTCCTCAGTTTGTCCGGTCAGCGCCTATTTCGGCGCAACATTCTGTTGTCGCCAATGTGCCATAACTCAAGCCGAAATTACAACGCCAATTGAATCGGCGCAGTTCAGTTGCCGTGCCGCTTCACAATGGGGAACAAAACCGTCTCGCGAATTGACAGTCCGGTCAGCGCCATCAGCAACCGGTCAAGTCCCATTCCGGTGCCGGTCGTGGGCGGCATTCCGTATTCCATCGCAGCCAGAAAGTCCTCGTCAAGGGCCATCGCCTCGTCGTCGCCGGCGGCGGCGGCGCGGGCCTGGGCCTCGAAACGCTCCCGCTGGATGATCGGGTCGACGAGCTCGGAATAGCCGGTGGCCAGTTCGAAACCGCGCACGTAGAGGTCCCATTTCTCGGTGACTCCGGGAATGCTGCGGTGCGCCCGGGTCAGCGGAGTGGTCTCGACCGGAAAGTCCTTCACGAAGGTCGGCGCCGACAATGCGTCGCCGACCGTGTGCTCCCACAGTTCCTCGACGAGTTTTCCATGGCCGTAGCCGCGGTCGCGGGGAATCTCGACACCCAGCCGGTCAGCAATTGCGAGTAGGTAATCCACCGAAGTTTCCGGCGTGATCTCCTCGCCGAGCGCTTCGGAGAGCGACGGATACATTTGCAGCGCCTGCCATTCGCCGTCCAGGTCGTATACCGTGCCGTCGGCCAATAGCACCTGCCGTGTTCCGATGGCTTCGTCGGCGACTTCTTGGACGAGTTCGCGGGTCATCACCGCCGAATCGTCATAAGTCCCCCAGGCCTGGTATGTCTCGAGCATTGCGAATTCCGGGGAATGCGTCGAATCCGCGCCCTCATTGCGGAAATTGCGATTGAGTTCGAAAACCTTCTCCAGGCCGCCCACCACACACCGCTTGAGGAACAACTCCGGGGCGATCCGCAGGTAGAGGTCGGCGTCGAGGGCATTGGAGTGGGTCACGAACGGCCGGGCCGCCGCCCCGCCGGCCAGGGTCTGCAGCATCGGGGTCTCGACCTCGAGAAAGCCGCGACGCTCCAGGGCGTTGCGGACGGCCCGCACCACCGCGATGCGCTGCCGGGCCACCGCGCGGGCCTGCGGCCGCACGATCAGGTCGACGTAGCGCTGCCGGACCCGGGACTCCTCGCTCATCTCCTTGTGCGCCACCGGCAGCGGCCGTAGGGCCTTGGCCGCCATCTGCCAGGAATCGGCGAGGATCGACAGCTCACCGCGCCGCGAGCTGATCACCTCACCGCGGACGAAGACGATGTCGCCGAGGTCGACATCGGCCTTCCAGGCATCCAGGGGCTCCTGGCCGACGCCGGCCAGGCTGATCATCGCCTGCAGTTGGGTTCCGTCGCCCTCCTGCAACGTGGCGAAGCAGAGCTTGCCGGAGTTCCGGGCGAACACCACCCGTCCGGTGACGCCGACGATCTCGCCGGTGCTGCTGTCGGCGGGCAGGTCGGGATGGGCGGCGCGGATCTCGGCCAGGGAATGGGTGCGCGCGACGGTCACCGGGTAGGGCTCGTGCCCCTCATCCAGGAGTCGCTGCCGCTTGTCCTGCCGGATGCGGAACTGCTCGGGCAGGTCGGTGCTGTCCGGGTCGGTATCCCGTTGACCGGTATCCGGTCCGTCCGCATCGCTCACGGCGTGCCAGCTTAAAGGTCTCACTCAACGGGCGGGTTTGAGGCGGCTTTACCTAGCTCCCGGGTCGCGTCGCTCCTGCCCTCCGGTGCTGGCCGTCGGAGTTGCGCTCGTAGACCAGTCGCAGTCCGTCGAGGGTGAGGTGCTTGTCGAAGTGCTCGACGGTGCTCAGATCGGGCAGCAGCAACGGAGCGGTGTGCCCGGTCGCGACCACCGCGACGTCGTCACCGGCGAACCCGTCGACGTCAGCCCGGATCCGGGACACCAGGCCGTCGATCAGCCCGGCGAAACCGAAGACCGCACCGGACTGCATGCACTCCACGGTGTTCTTGCCGATCACCGACCGGGGCCGGGTCAGTTCCACCCGCCGCAGCGCAGCCGAACGGGCAGCGGCGGCATCGGAGGACACCTGCACTCCCGGAGCGATTGCGCCGCCGAGGAACTCGCCCTTGGCCGAGACCACGTCGACGACGATCGAGGAACCGAAGTCCACCACGATCGCCGCGCTCTGGAATTTCGCATATGCGGCAAGGCAATTCACGATCCGGTCGGCTCCGACTTCCTTCGGGTTGTCGACCAGCAGCGGTATTCCGGTCCGCACGCCGGGTTCGATCAGGACGTGGGGTATCGAGGGCCAGTACTGGGCGAGCATGACCCGCACCTCGTGGAGCACCGACGGCACGGTCGACAGGCCGGTGACTCCGGTGAGGCGTTCGGAGTCCTCACCGATGAGCCCTTCGATGGTGAGTGCGAGCTCGTCCGCGGTGACCTCGGGTTCGGTGCGGATCCGCCAGTTCTGCAACACCTTCGCGTGACTTCCGGATCCGGAGATCAGACCCACGACGGTGTGGGTGTTGCGGACGTCGATGGCGAGCAGCATCAGTTCCTCCAACTGATCTCGTGATGCTCGGAGGACTCGGCGCCGGCCGGCTCGGGCACGAACTCGCCGCCCGGCAGGTCGATGGCGATGTTGTCCAGCAGCCGGGTGCCGCCCAACCGGCCCGCGACGAGGAGTCGCGCCGGACCCACCTGCGGCGTCGGCTCCAGCCCCACGCCGCGCAGCTCCAGGTAGTCGAGGTCGATGGCGGGAACCTCGTCGAGCACCGCCCGGGCGGTGTCCAGCACGGCAGCCGGGCCGCCGCCGACGGCGTAAGCGCCGGCCAACAGCGCCGCGGACAGCGCGCCGGCCTGTTCGCGTTGCTCGGGGGAGAGGTAGACGTTGCGCGACGACAGGGCAAGGCCGTCCGGCTCCCGAACCGTCGGAACCCCGACGATCCGGGTGTCGACGTTGAGATCGGCCACCATCTGCCGGATCAGCACCAGCTGCTGGTAGTCCTTCTCGCCGAAGAAGGCACGATCCGGACCGACGATCTGCAGAAGCTTGAGAACGACGGTCAGCATTCCGGCGAAATGCGTTGGCCGAACGGCACCTTCGAGCTCAGCGCCCAACGGGCCCGGGTGCACGGTGGTCCTGGGTCCGTCCGGATACATGGCGGCCGGGGTCGGTGTGAAGACCACCTCGACGCCCTCATCGCCGAGCATCTCCAGGTCCGCGTCGAGGGTGCGCGGGTAGGCGTCGAGGTCCTCGCTCGCCCCGAACTGCAACGGGTTGACGAAGATCGAGACCACCACCACCGCGCCGGGCACCTTCTTGGCCGCTCGCACCAGCGACAGGTGGCCCTCATGCAGGGCGCCCATCGTGGGGACCAGCATCACCCGCCTACCGGTGTGACGCAGGGCGCGGGTCACATCTGACACCGACCGCGGCGTCGGATACACGTTGAGTTGCCCGGCGCTGAACTGAGGCGCTTTGGCCGTCACTGCGGGTCGTCCAACACTGCAAAGACCTCCTCGGGGGCGTGTGCCCGTTGCGCGGTTCGAAGTGAGTCGGCACGGTAGGCCCGAGCCAATTGCGGGTCGACGCCGTTGAGGGCGGCCAGGTGGGCGGCAACGGCGGCGGCGTCGCCACGGGCCACCGGACCGGTCAGCGCGGACTGGCCGCGCTGCAGGGTGTTCTCCAGCGCCGCGCGGGCCAATGGCGCGATGATCCGTTCGGCCAGGCCGCCGGGATAGTCCTGCACCGTCTCCTGGCCGAGCAGTTCCTGCCCGGACAGCGCGGCGCGCAGCGCCTCCAGCGCGTCGGCCACCAGGGTGACGATGTGGTTGCTGCCGTGCGCCAGGGCGGCGTGATAGAGCGTGCGGGCGTCCTCACGGACCCGGAACGGTTCGCCGCCGATCTCCAGCACCAGCGACTGCGCGATCGCATAACCGATCTCGTCGGCGGCGGTCACCCCGAAGCAGGTGTCGGACAACCGCTCGACGTCCTCATCGGTGCCGGTGAACGTCATGGCGGGATGAATGGCCAGCGGGAGGCAGCCCTGAGCGGTGAGAGGCGCCAGAACGGCGATGCCGTTGGCGCCGGAGGTGTGCGCCACGATCGTCCCGCGCCGCACCGCACCGGTGGCCGCCAGGCCGTTGACCAGGCCGGGAAGTTCGGAGTCGGGAACCGTCAGCAGCAGCAGTTCGGCACTGTCCGCAACGTCCGGGACGGGCATGATCGGGGTGTCCGGGAGCCGTCGTTCGGTGAGCCGGCGGGAGGCCTCTGAGATGGCGCTGCAGGCCACCACCACGTGCTCGGCCCGTTCCAGGGCCATGCCGAGCGCGGTACCGACCCGGCCACCGGAGATGATGCCGACTTTCAGCCGAGCCGGGCGCAAGCCGTTGGGGGTCCCCACCTCGACGACCTCGCTGACTTCATGGCTGTTCCGGTCCCGCGCTGCGGGTACCGGACGGATGCCCGGATTCTATCGCCCGGTTCAGTCCTCGCGGCGTCGCCGCCCGCCGCCGCCGACCTGACCGTCGACCTGCAGGCGCGCCATCAGATCGGCCACCGAATGGCCGCTGGTCTGCTGGGCCTGGTCCTCGTCGGCGGGCTGCTCGTCCGGTTCGGGCACCTCGCCCCGGTGCCGGCCCCGAACCGCGTCGGCATGCGGTCCGGCTGCCATGACCGGTTGGGCGGCCTCCGGGCCGCTGGAGTTCTCGGCGGCCCCGTTGCCTTCTGGGACCCCGTTGCCTTCTGGGACCCCGTTGCCCTCTGGAACCCAGTGCCGGCCGCGGCGTGGCTGGGTCTCCGGCGGACGCCACGGCGCTGTCGGCTGGGGCGGGACGGGCGGGCGGGGCGGAGCCATCGCCGGCCCGGCTGCGGGTTCGTTGGGGCGACGGTGCGAACCGCGGTACTCCGGCGCCTGCCAGGCCGACTCGGCCGGCGGGGCCGGGGGAGTCGGGGCCGGGGGAGTCGAAGTCAGGGGTACCTCCGGGACGTCGATGATCGGCGCCTCGACTTCGACCGGTTCCTCGGCCGCAACTTCCGCGAGGTCCTCTGCGACCTGCTCAGCGACCTCCGTCTCGGGCAGCGCAGCGACGGCGGGCTCGCTGATGACGGATTCGGTGACGGTCATCTCCGTGACAGTCACTTCGGTCACCGTCTCCAGAGCCACCGTTTCTGGGCCGGGCGCCTCCTCGGCGACCTCGAGGATCTCCTCGGTGATCACCGCCGTCACGCGGCTGCTCTCCACCCGTCCCAGCTGAGGCGGTGGCGCCATCGTGACTCGATCGGCCGTCACCCGGTCGGACCCCAGGGCCGGGCGCTCACCGAGATCGGTGCCGAGCAGAACCTCCAGGTGGGAGCGCAGCGAGACCAGCTCGGCTCGCAGGGCGGCCATCTCCTCGCCGGCCTCGGAGCGCAGTTCCCGGGTCAGTTGCCGGCGAAGATGCGCCTCAACGCCCAGTTCGTACTCGCGACGTGCCGCGATCTCCCGGTCGAGCTGCAGGTCATAGACGTATTTCATATCCCGGGCGCGGGCCTGGTCCAGCTCGCTCTGCCGGCGGTAGACCACAGACACGAAGGCCGCCAGCACCGCGGCCCACAGCGACAGGACGACCGCCAGCCGCAACAGCTCGACCTTGCTGGTGAAGACGATGGTCGAACTGGCCAGAATGGCCAGCACCAGCAACACGGTCAGCAGCTGCCAACCCGGCCTACGACCGCTGCGCCGGTTCCTGGCGCCACGCGGCGGGACGCTCATGGGGGTGACTGTACCGCCTGAACAGCCGTTGTCCGTGGCGACAAGCCCGGGCCTGTAAGCCAAGTTCACCGGCTCGGACAACGGGTCCGCCCGGGTCGTCTAGGATGGGCGAAGTTGGCAGATCAGGTCATGTTTGCCTATCGTTTCGTTACCTGTTGACACCACAGAAGGACCACCGTTCACCGACGCACGGGGGTACCCGACGGGGCGCGGCTTCAGCCACAAACCTCCGGTTAACCGCCGCGCGAAGCATGTGAAGGGTCAGGTGTTTATGCCCACCAGTGTCGGGCTTTACAACCCCAGCTACGAACACGACGCCTGTGGCGTCGCGATGGTCGTCGACATGCACGGTCGCCGCAGTCGCGACATCGTCGACAAGGCCATCACCGCGCTGGTGAACCTCGAACACCGCGGCGCCGCCGGCGCCGAGCCCAACAGCGGCGACGGCGCGGGCATCATGATTCAGGTCCCGGACAAGTTCCTGCGCGCCGTCTGCGCCGAACAGGGCGACTTCGAGTTGCCGCCCGAGGGCTCATACGCCACCGGCATCGCATTCCTGCCGCAGTCCGCTCGCGACGCCGTGACGGCGAGCGAGGCTCTGGAGAAGATCGTCGAGGCCGAGGGCCTTACCGTGCTCGGTTGGCGCGAGGTGCCGATCGACGAGTCGTCGCTGGGCGCGCTGGCGCGCGACGCGATGCCGACCTTCCGGCAGCTGTTCATCGCCGGCGCCACCGGCATGGAACTGGAGCGCCGCGCCTACGTCATCCGCAAGCGCGCCGAGCATGAGCTCGGAACCAAGGGGCCCGGCCAGGACGGTCCGGGGCGGGAGACCGTGTATTTCCCGAGCCTTTCCGGCAAGACCCTGATCTACAAGGGCATGCTGACCACCCCGCAGCTCAAGGCGTTCTACGTCGATCTGCAGGACGAGCGCATGGAGAGCGCGCTGGGAATCGTGCACTCGCGGTTCTCCACCAACACCTTCCCGTCCTGGCCGTTGGCCCACCCGTTCCGGCGGATCGCGCACAACGGCGAGATCAACACCGTGACCGGCAATGAGAACTGGATGCGGGCCCGTGAGGCGCTGATCTCCACCGACGTCTTCGGCACCGACGTGGAGAAGATCTTCCCGGTCTGCACCCCCGGCGCCTCGGACAGCGCCCGGTTCGACGAGGTGCTGGAGTTGCTGCACCTCGGCGGACGCAGCCTGCCGCACGCCGTGCTGATGATGATCCCGGAGGCCTGGGAGCGCAACGAGTCCATGGACCCGGCCCGGCGCGCGTTCTACGCCTACCACGCCGCACTGATGGAGCCCTGGGACGGACCGGCGTCGGTCTGCTTCTCCGACGGCACCGTCGTCGGTGCGGTCCTGGACCGCAACGGTCTTCGCCCGTCCCGGATCTGGGTCACCGACGACGACCTGGTCGTGATGGCCTCCGAGGTCGGTGTGCTGGGGATCGACCCGGCCAAGGTGGTCAAGCGGATGCGCCTGCAGCCCGGCCGGATGTTCCTGGTGGACACCGCGCAGGGCCGGATCATCGCCGACGAGGAGATCAAGGCCGAGCTCGCCGCCGAGCAGCCCTACGCCGATTGGCTCGAGGAAGAGCAGTTCCACCTCGACGACCTGCCGCAGGGCCCCTACATCCGGATGCCGCATCACCGGGTGGTGCTGCGCCAGCAGGCGTTCGGCTACACCTACGAGGAACTCAACCTGCTCATCGCACCGATGGCGCGCACCGGCATCGAGGCGCTCGGCTCGATGGGCACCGACACTCCGATCGCCGTGCTGTCGGCGCGGCCGCGGATGCTCTTCGACTACTTCCAGCAGTTGTTCGCCCAGGTGACCAACCCGCCGCTGGATGCCATCCGCGAAGAAGTGGTGACCAGCATCTCGGCGACGCTGGGTCCGGAGTCCGACCTGCTGCACCCGACGCCGGAGTCCTGCCACCAGATCCTGCTGCCGCAGCCGATCCTGCGAAACCATGAGCTGGCCAAGCTGGTCAACCTCAACCCCGAAGACGAGGTGCACGGCTACAAGCACGGCATGCGCTCGGCGGTGATCAGCTGTCTGTATCCGGTGGCCAAGGGCGGCGCCGGCCTGCGCCGTGCGCTCGACGACATCCGGGCCGAGGTCTCCCGGGTGATCGCCGACGGCGCCCGGATCCTGATCCTGAGCGACCGCGAGTCAAGCCCGACGATGGCTCCGATCCCGTCGCTGCTGTCGTTGGCCGCCGTGCACCATCACCTGGTGCGGACCAAGACCCGGACCCAGGTCGGCCTCGTCGTCGAGTCCGGTGACGCCCGCGAGGTGCACCACATGGCGATGCTGGTCGGCTTCGGCGCCGGCGCGGTCAACCCTTACATGGCGTTCGAGTCGATCAGCGACATGGTCGACCGCGGCGTCCTCGGTGAGATCGACCGCGAGAAGGCGCTGCAGAACTACATCAAGGCGTCCGGCAAGGGTGTGCTCAAGGTGATGTCCAAGATGGGCATCTCCACCGTGGCCTCCTACACCGGCGCGCAGTTGTTCCAGGCCATCGGCATCTCCCAGGAGGTGCTCGACGAGTACTTCACCGGACTGCACTGCCCGGTGGGCGGCATCGACCTCGACGACATCGCGACCGACGTCGCCACCCGGCACCAACTGGCCTACCTGGACCGGCCCGACGAGCGCGCGCATCGCGAACTCGAGGTGGGCGGGGAGTACCAGTGGCGCCGCGAGGGCGAGTACCACCTGTTCAATCCCGACACCGTGTTCAAGCTGCAGCACTCCACCCGCACCGGGCAGTACGAGGTGTTCAAGGAGTACACCGGCCTGGTCGACGACCAGAGTGAGCGGATCGCGTCACTGCGCGGTCTGCTGAAGTTCCGGGAGGGTGTGCGGCCGCCGGTGCCGATCGAGGAGGTCGAGCCCGCCAGCGAGATCGTCAAGCGCTTCTCCACCGGCGCGATGAGCTACGGCTCCATCTCCGCCGAGGCGCACGAGACTCTGGCGATCGCGATGAATCGCCTTGGCGCCCGGTCGAATTCGGGCGAGGGCGGCGAGGCCGTCAGCCGGTTCGAACCCGACGCCAACGGGGACTGGCGCCGCAGCGCCATCAAGCAGGTGGCCTCCGGGCGATTCGGCGTGACGAGCCACTACCTGACCAACTGCACCGACATCCAGATCAAGATGGCCCAAGGTGCCAAGCCGGGTGAGGGCGGTCAGCTTCCGGGCCACAAGGTCTACCCGTGGGTGGCCGAGGTCCGGCACTCGACGCCGGGCGTGGGGCTCATCTCCCCGCCGCCGCACCATGACATCTACTCGATCGAGGATCTGGCCCAGCTGATCCACGACCTGAAGAACGCCAACCCGGCGGCCCGCATCCACGTGAAGCTGGTCAGCGAGAACGGCGTCGGAACCGTGGCCGCGGGTGTCTCCAAGGCGCACGCCGACGTGGTGCTGATCTCCGGGCACGACGGTGGCACCGGCGCCTCGCCGCTGACCTCGCTCAAACATGCCGGCGCCCCGTGGGAACTCGGCCTGGCCGAGACGCAGCAGACCCTGCTGCTCAACGGTCTGCGGGACCGGATCGTCGTGCAGGTCGACGGTCAGCTCAAGACCGGCCGGGACGTCGTGGTCGCCGCCCTGCTCGGTGCCGAGGAGTTCGGCTTCGCGACCGCGCCGCTGGTGGTGTCGGGCTGCATCATGATGCGGGTCTGCCACCTCGACACCTGCCCGGTGGGGGTGGCCACGCAGAACCCGGTGCTGCGCGAAAGGTTCACCGGCAAGCCGGAATTCGTCGAGAACTTCTTCATGTTCATCGCAGAAGAGGTCCGCGAGCTGATGGCCAAGCTCGGCTTCCGGACGGTCAACGAGATGGTCGGTCAGGTCGGCGCACTGGACACCAGCCAGGCCGCGGCGCACTGGAAGGCGCACAAGCTTGATCTGAATCCGGTTCTGCACCAGGCCGATTCGGCGTTCATGAACCAGGACCTGTACTGCAGTTCGCGTCAGGACCACGGTCTGGACAAGGCGCTGGACCAGCAGTTGATCGCCCAGTGCCGGGAAGCGCTGGACGGCGGCGCCCCGGTGCGCTTCGCGACGAAGATCGCGAACACCAACCGGACTGTCGGGACCATGCTCGGCCACGAGGTGACGAAAGCCCATGGCGGGGCAGGGTTGCCGGACGGAGCCATCGACATCACCTTCGAGGGCTCGGCCGGTAACAGCTTCGGGGCCTTCGTCCCGCACGGAATCACACTGCGGGTGTTCGGCGACGCGAACGACTACGTCGGCAAGGGTCTGTCCGGCGGACGGATCGTGCTGCGTCCCTCCCTCGATGCGCCGGCCGGTTACGTGGCCGAGGACAACATCATCGGTGGCAACGTGATCCTGTTCGGTGCCACCAGTGGTGAGGCGTTCATCCGCGGGACCGTGGGTGAGCGGTTCGCCGTTCGCAACTCAGGCGCACATGCCGTCGTCGAGGGCGTCGGCGACCACGGGTGCGAGTACATGACCGGCGGCAAGGTGGTCATCCTCGGGCCGACGGGTCGCAACTTCGCGGCGGGTATGTCCGGTGGCGTCGCCTACGTCTACGACCCGCAGGGCAACCTGGCGGAGAATCTCAACACCGAGATGGTCGAACTCGAGAAGTTCGATGACGACGACGTCGAATGGCTGCGTGGGATCCTGACCGCGCACCACGAGGCCACCGACTCCGCCGTGGCGCAGCGCATCCTGGCCGACTGGCCGCGACAGGCGGGCGATTTCGTGAAGGTGATGCCGCGCGACTACAAGCGCGTGCTGGAGGCAATCGCGGAGGCCGAACGAATCGGCGCGAACGTGGACGAGGCGATCATGGAGGCTTCCCGTGGCTGATCCGAGTGGCTTTCTGAAGTACACCCACCGGGAAGGTCCGGCGCGCCGGCCGGTTCCGTTGCGGTTGCGGGACTGGAAAGAGGTCTACGAGGAGTTCGAGCGTGATGCCCTCGAGCATCAGGCATCGCGCTGCATGGACTGCGGAATCCCGTTCTGCCACAACGGTTGCCCGTTGGGAAACCTGATCCCGGAATGGAACGATCTGGTCTACCGGGACCGGTGGCGGGATGCGATCGAGAGACTGCACGCCACCAATAACTTTCCGGAGTTCACCGGCCGGCTGTGCCCGGCGCCGTGTGAGGCGTCCTGCGTTCTCGGCATCAACTCCGATGCGGTGACCATCAAGCAGGTCGAGGTCGAGATCATCGACAACGCCTTCGAAGAGGGTTGGGTGACCCCCAACCCGCCTCATCTGCTGACCGGAAAGTCCGTCGCCGTCGTCGGGTCCGGTCCGGCCGGGCTGGCCGCCGCTCAGCAGCTCACCCGTGCCGGTCACGATGTGACCGTCTTCGAGCGGGCCGACCGCATCGGCGGTCTGCTTCGGTACGGCATCCCCGAATTCAAGATGGAGAAGCGCCACATCGACCGCCGTCTGGAACAGATGGAGGCCGAAGGGACGAAGTTCCGTGCCGGGGTCAACGTCGGCGTCGACGTGACCGTCGAGCAGTTGCGCGAGGACTTCCACGCGGTGGTGCTGTCCGGCGGCGCGACCGACTGGCGGGACCTGCCGATCCCGGGCCGCGAACTGGACGGGATCCACCAGGCGATGGAATTCCTGCCATGGGCCAACAGGGCGACCCACGGCGACCCGGTCCTCGATGCGGACGGCCAGCCGCCGATCACCGCGAAGGACAAGCGGGTCATCATCATCGGCGGTGGCGACACCGGCGCGGACTGCCTGGGCACGTCGCTGCGGCAGGGCGCCCGCAGCGTGCACCAGTTCGAGATCATGCCGCGCCCGCCGGCCGAGCGTGCGTCGTCCACGCCGTGGCCGACCTACCCGCTGATGTTCCGGGTCTCCTCGGCTCATGAGGAGGGCGGCGAACGTGTCTTCTCCGTCAACACTGAGCGCTTCACCGGCAGCGACGGCCGGGTGACCGGCCTACGCGCCCATGAGGTGGTCATGCAGGGTGGAAAGTTCGAGAAGGTCGAGGGCAGCGACTTCGAACTCGGCGCCGATCTGGTGCTGCTGGCGATGGGGTTCGTCGGGCCCGAACGGTCCGGCCTGCTGACCGATCTCGGCGTCGAGCTGACCGATCGCGGCAACGTCGCCCGCAACGACGACTTCGAGACCTCCGTGCCGGGCGTCTTCGTCGCCGGCGACATGGGCCGAGGGCAGTCGCTGATCGTCTGGGCCATCGCCGAGGGGCGTGCCGCAGCGGCTGGCGTCGACCGCTACCTGATGGGCCACACGGCTTTGCCGACGCCGATCCGGCCTACTGCAGCGCCGCAACGTTAGTCACATCTGTAACAGGGGCAACATCTGACCTGCATCGGCGCGCCTTACGGTGATCCGGGTGTGATGCAGCTCTAATTGCTGCAGTGGGGTTCTGAGGTTTATTGTGCGCCCCCGGTTGCCAATGATGTCGACCACAGGAGAGACCCCGTGTACCTCACTCCGATTACCCGCTCCCGGGTCAGGCGCATCGCCTGGTCGTTCTTTCGTCACCCCGTCAAGAGCCGCGAGTTCCCCGCCAAGCACGAACGGCTGGTCACCGCCGCCGAATTGATGCGGTACGGGTTCTAACCCCGCCAGAGGCCAGACCGTCGGATCGCCTCGGCGAGCGGCTCCAGAACCCTCGGGTCGTGCGGGACCGGCAGATACACGATCGCCAGATCAAGGCCCTCCGCGCCGAGCGCGATGCTGTCCTCGATGACCGCCCTGAAGCCGCGATCCGGGTCGTACCGGATATGCGCGGAGAGCAGGATCTCCTTGGGATCGCGGCCGACCTCGGCACAGTGCGTCTTCAGCACGTCGCGCTTGCGGGCGAACTCCTGCGGCGTGCCGCCGGGGAAATTCCAGTGCTGGGCGTATTTCGCGGCGATCCGCAGCGTCCGCTTCTCGCCGGTGCCGCCGATGCAGATCGGCGGGTGCGGCCGCTGCGGACCCTTGGGCTCGTTGCGGGCCGCCCTGAGCTGATAGAAGCGACCGTCGAAATCCGTTGTCTCGCTGCTTAACAGTCCGATCAGGACCTGACAGGCCTCCTCGAACCGGTCGAACCGTTCCGTCATGCTGCCGAGTTCGATGCCGTAGGCGCCGGACTCCTCCTCATTCCAGCCGGCGCCGATCCCGAGTTCGAGCCGGCCGCCCGAGATGATGTCGAGCGCCGCGACCATGTTGGCCAGCACGGCCGGGTGCCGGTAGTGGATTCCGCTGACGAGGGTCCCCAACCGCAGCCGCGTGGTGGCCTGGGCCAGCGCGGTCAACGTGGTCCAGCCCTCCAGGCAGGGACCCGCCGGGTCGGAGAAGATCGGATAGAAGTGGTCGAAGGTCCAGCCGGACTCGAAGACCTCGATATCGTCGGCGGCGCGCCAGACCGACAGCATGTCCGCCCAGGTGGTGTTCTGCGGGGCGGTCTTGAACGCGAATCGCATTCCCTGAAGCTACTGCCGCGCGGTCACGGGGGTCACGCCGGCGGCACGTCACCGGCCGGCGGCGCAGGCGGCGGCAGCGGTTCCGGTGCGGGGGCCGGCGGTGGCGGAGGAGCCGGCGCCGGTGGCGGCGGAGGTGCCTCCGGAGCCGGGGGCGGGGGAGGCGCCATGTTCGGAATCGTGATCGGCGGCAGACCGGGGATCTCGATGATGTTGACGTCCGGCGGCGGTGCGCCGTCGGCGGGCGGTGGCGGCGGAGGTGCCTCGTAGTCGCCCTCGTCGCTGGGGTCGTATCGCGGGCCGGTGTAGACCGGGGGCGGCGGCGCCGGCGCGATGCCGGTGCTGGTGTTGATCGTGATGATCGAGCCGGGCAGTACGGCACCGGTCGGGGTGGTGCCGATGATGGTGCCCTTGACCGCCGTGCTGTTGACCGGGGTGGGCTGGTCGGCGACCTGGAAGCCGGCCGCCTTGATCCGCTGCTTGGCGGCGTCGAAGTTCAGGCCGACGACGTTCGGCACGCCGATGCCGGGTGCGCCGTTGACGTAGCGCGGGTCGGTGGGCGGCATCGACACCGGACCGAATGCGGTGGCGAGCGGGCTCATCGCGAGGAACCAGGTCTGCGCGGGTGACGTTCCGCCGTAGAGGTTTCCGCTGCCGCCGCACTTGTGCAGCGGGTAGGCGCACAGCGCCGCGGGCTTGGGGGAATCGTCGAACACGTAGCTGGCGGCCGCCAATTGGTTGGTGTAGCCGAGGAAGCCCGAGGACCGGTGGGACTCGGTGGTCCCGGTCTTGCCGGACATCGGCAGGCCCCATCCCACGGAGCCGGCCGCCGCCGCGCCCGTTCCCGTCGTGGTGTCCTTGGCCAGCGCGTTGGACAGCGTGTTCGCCAGACCCTCGGGAACCACCTGCTCACACTTGGCGGTCGGGAGGCTGATCTCGGCGCCGTGCCGGTCGAAGACCTTCTCGATCGGCGTTGGCGGACACCAGGTGCCACCGGATGCCAGAGTGGCCGCGACGTTCGACAACTCCAGGGGGTTCACCTCGAACGGTCCCAGGGTGAATGACCCGATGTTCTCCCGCTTGACGTAGTCGGCGAGGCTCTCGTTGCTCTTCGGAACATAGGCCCGGGCGGTCCCGGGTTCGGCGTAGGAGCGCAGGCCCAGGCGCACCGCCATGTCGACCGCGCGTCCGACGCCGACTTGTTGAATCAGCTTGGCGAACGCGGTGTTCGGCGAGAGCGCCAGTGCGTCGGTCATGCTCATCGGGCTGCGGTAGCCGCCGGCGTTCTTGACGCACCAGGTCTTGGGCGGGCAACCGGGAGTGCTGCTGTCGCCCAGGCCCTTGCCTTGAAACGTCGGCGGCACGTCGAGCAGGGCGTTGATGCCCATGCCCATGTCGAGGGCGGCTGCACTGGTGAAGATCTTGAAGATCGAACCGGCGCCGTCGCCGACGAGGGTGAACGGCTGCGGCTGCACGGTCTGGCCGGCCTCGAGGCGAAGCCCGTACCCGCGGTTGTCGCCCATCGCCAGCACCCGATGGGCGTCCTTGCCCGGGCGGATCACGCTCATCACGCTGGCCACACCGTCGAGCGTCGGGCTGGCGACGGCATTGATCGCCTGTTTGACCGGCACCTGAACCTTGGGGTCCAGCGTGGTTTTGATCAGGTAGCCGTTGCGGGCGACGTCCTGCTTGCTGATCCCGGCCTTGGCCAGGTACTCCAGCGCATAGTCGCAGAAGAACGCCCGGTCGCCGGCGGCAATACAGCCCTGGGCGATCGAATTCGGTTGCGGCAGTATGCCCAACGGGGTTTCGCGTGCCGCCCGCAGTTCGCCGGCATGCTCGGGCAGATTCTGGATCATGGTGTCCAACACCAGGTTGCGCCGGTCCAGGGCGCCCTGCGGGTTGGTGTAGGGGTTCAGCGCGCTGGTGGACTGCACTAGTCCGGCCAGCATCGCGGACTGCTGCCAGTTCAGCGCGATCGCGTCGACGCCGAAGTAGGTCCGGGCCGCGTCCTGAATCCCGTAGGCGCCGTTGCCGAACGGCACCAGGTTGAGATAACGGGTGAGGATCTCCGGCTTGGACAGGGCCGTGTCCAGCGCCAGTGCGGTGCGGATCTCCCGCAATTTGCGAATGGGCGTGGTCTCCACCGCCGCCTGGCGTTCCTCGTCGGTCTCGGCGTTGACCAGAAGGTTGAAGTTCTTGATGTACTGCTGCTCGATCGTCGACCCGCCGCGGGCGTCGCCGGCGCCTTTGAGGAAGCCGGCCAGACCGGTCAGCGTGCCCTGGAGATCGACGCCGTTATGAGCGGCGAACCGCTTGTCCTCGATCGAGACGATCGCCAGTTTCATCGTGTCGGCGATCCGATCCGACGGCACCTCGAAGCGGCGCTGAACGTACAACCAGGCGATCGGGGCGCCGGTCACATCGACCATCGTCGACACCGCGGGCACGTCGCCGTCGACGATGTTCGCCGACCCCTGGGTGACCGACTCCGATGCGCGGTTGCTCGCCGCGCCCAGGCCGCCGACGATCGGGAACAGCAGGGCCGCGACCAGCACACCGGCGAGGACGCAGAACAGCGCCATCCGGGCCAGTGCCGGCCACACACGGTCCGGGGTCGCGGCCAAGTTCAGCTTTTCCACGAACCGGTCGAACACCCCGCAAAGACTAGGCGCATCGGGCTTACCGGTCCACCGCGGTCCGGCCGGTGGTTACCGAACCGGTTTTCGCTGCCCGCGGGGTCAGCCGGCGGCGACCACGACGATGCCGTCATCGTCGCTGAAGGCCACATCACCGGGGACGAAGTCGACGCCGCCGACGCTGATCACCACGTCGCGTTCGCCGGCGCCGGTCTTGGCACTCTTGCGCGGATTCGTGCCCAGTGCCTTGATGCCGATGTCGAGGGTGCGCAGGGTCGAGGCATCGCGCACGGCTCCGTGGATGATCAGACCGGACCACCCGTTGGAGCGGCCCAACTCGGCGATGACGTCGCCCACCAGGGCGGTGTGCAACGACCCGCTGCCGTCGATGACCAGGACCCGCCCGTCGCCGCTCTCCGAGAGCACCGATTTGAGCAGGGCGTTGTCCTGGAAGCAGCGCACGGTGCTGATCCGGCCGGTGAATTCCGAGCGGCCACCGAACTGGCGGAACTGGGTATCGCAGCTGCGGACGTCCTCGCCGATCTCATCGACGAGATCGGCGGTGGGGCGGAAGGTCATCGGCTCAGCCCCGGCGCAGCCGGCGCAGCAGCAGCGCGATGAAGCTCACCGCCGCCAGGCCGATGGTGAGCGGCAACCGCAGGCCGAAATCGCCGCCCGCCGGTGCCGACGGGGCGGCGCCGGCCTGCCGGACCGTCTCCTTGGCACTGGCCGCGGCCTCGCGGGCCGGATTGGGGCCGGCCGTCAGTGCGGCGTGCGGCGGTGCCGGTTCGAGCGCGGGGACCTCGGCGGGCGCCTCGAGGGCGGCCTGCGGCGGTGCGGCCTTGGCGGGTGCCTTCTGGGCCTGGCCTTTCTGGGCGGGCGCCTTCTTCGCGGGCGCCTTTTTTGCCGGGGCCTTCTTCGGGGCGGGTCTCTTCGCGGTGACCGGCCTCGGGGCGGGCTTCTTGGCGGCCTGCTCGTCAGGCTGGTCGTGCTGGTCTGCCATCAGGGGCGCTCCTTCGCTGTGCTGGGTCAATCATGCCAGGGGAGCCTCGTCGCACGGCGGTCAGGACCGGCTGCGCAGCGCCCACGCGGCCGCCGCGGCGACCAGGGCCGCCGCACCAACGGCAAACGGCCACAACGGGATCCGGTGCTCGGCAGGGGCGCCGCCGGCGGCAGGCCCGGGCGTCCCGGCCCCGGCCACCGTCAGGGTGAATGACCATGAGTCGGCGACGACGTGCCCGTCGGAGGAGGTCACCCGGTAGTTCACGGTGTACCTGCCGGCCGGACCGAGCGGACGCACCGCGACGGCGGCAACCGCCCCGTGCAACTCGGGATCCCCGGAGGTCCACAGATTTCCGTCCGGCCCGACCACGGTCATCGCGGCGAAGGTGGGCTGCAGATCCTCGTTGAACGTCGCGCTGACCCTGGCGGGTCCGGTGGCCAGCGTCGCGTCGGCCGGCGGGTCGGAGGAGACCAGCACGGTGTGAGCGGACGCCGGCGCGGCGCCGATCCCGGTCAGCAGAGTGAACCCGGTGGCGAAGGCCGCCACCAACGCGGCGGCGACGACCCTGAGGACGGCGGTCATGGATGCGGCGTCACACGCCGAGCCTGGCCATCAGGTCGGCCTCAATGCCGTCCAACTGCTGGCCGATGGAGGTATGCGCGGCCCGCCGGCGGGGTCCGGGCATCGCCTCGGCCGCGGTGACCGCGGCCGAGAGTGCGGTGAGCCGCTCGGTCATGGCGCCGACGAACTGTTTGGTCTCGGCATCCTTGGGTTTGGCCGCCGCGATCTGGCGCAGCGAATGATCGGCGGCGGAGATCCGGGCCGACAGCCGGCCGCCCGAGCCGGAGAACTGGCCGATGTCGGTCAACGGAACCCCGAGGCGGTCGGCGCGCAGTTCGTCGAGCGCCCCGCGGGCCGACGTCGCGGCCCGGTAGATCATCGGGACCAGGACGGGGGCGAGCAGCCGTGACACCGCCAGCGTCCGGCGCACCCGGCCCGGGGACAGCAACTTGCCCTCGCGGGCGGTTCGCAATTCGGTCTGTGCCACCTTGACCGCGGTGCGGTCCACGTTCCGCTGGGTCTTGACCTGGGCCCGGATCGCCTTGGACTCGGAACGCTCGGCGGACCTGATGCGTTTGGCCTCGTTCTTGGCGGCGAGTTTGGCGTCCAGCTTGGCGCGGGCCTTGAGGGCGCGGGCCTCGGCGCGCCGGGTCGCACGGCTCTTCCGCTTGCGGAACAGGCCCATCGCTGCCGCCTTTCAGGTCGATGTTGTGCCGTTGGATCAAACCCTAACGGCACCCTATCGACCCCGGGCCTGCGCGTAGCCAAGGGATGAATTCCCGACCTGCGGATATGCCACAATTGACCGATACCCGCAAACTCCGGCGCCAGGCGGCGCCGCCTGGGCGAGGAAGAATCGTGAGCCGGTCGCAGCGACGCGCCGCGGTGATCAGGAGGGCGATCGCCGCGGGTCTGCTGTGCGCCGGCTTCGGGACGGGGGCGCTTGCCCCGGCCGCCGCCGATTCCGGCGTCGATGGCCGGGGACCGGGCCCGAGCAACCATGACGGGTCCGGCCGTGGCGGCCCGCCGGCCGCACCGAACGCGGACGCCGGTTCCGGCACCCCGTCGAGGCGCGGCGTTCGCACGCTGCCGGCCCCTGCGCCGGCCGGGGACGAGGAATGGCATCCACCACACCACTGGTGGTGCCACATCGTCTGGCCGGACTGGCCGATCGCGCCGCCCCTGCCCTTCACCCGCAACCGCAACGCATTCATCTTCTACCCGGGGCCTGCGGCGCAGGCGCCGGTCACCGTTCTGGGCGTTGCGAGTGCCCCGCACGCGAGTACCGCACTCGCCGGCGCGGTCGCCGAGGCGCCGGCCGCTCAGGATCCGGCCGCTGCACCGCCCGCCGCCGCCGGGCAGTCCGGGGCCGCGGCCTTCAGCGGAGCCCAATCCGTACCCGCGATGCCGGTGGCCCTGCCGGAAGTTCCCGCCGCACCGCCGCCGGATGCCCGGCAGCCGGAAATCGTTGCCGCCGTGCCGAATCCGCCACGAACCGGACTTCCCGGCGTTCCGGCGGCAAACCTGGGCCAGATCGCAGCGCTGGCCCTGCCCGGCTTGGCCGGAATCGCCGCACTGACCGCGCTCGGCGGCTTCGTCGGCTACCGTCAGGCCAAAGCCGGCTATGTGCTGAGGGCCGCCGGAACGGCACGGTTCCTGCAATGACCGGCCATGACCTGACCGGGAGGGCGTGAGATGTCCGCTGCTCCCAAGGTGACCAAAGCCGTGAACGACGTGCTGGAGTTGGCACCTTCCCGCGGCGAGGTGTCGCTGGTCCGGTTGGTGGCCGCTGTCGGCGCGGACCGCGGACGGCCCATCGAGGTCACCGCCGCCGATCTCCCGGTCGGGGTTTCAGGCCAGTGGCGTCAGTACACGGACCGTGACGAGTTCCTGATCCAACGGGGTCTGCCGACCACCGAACGCACGCTTGCCCACGAACTCGGCCACCTGGTGCTGGGTCACGACGGAATTCCGGTGACTGAAGTGGCCCGGGAGGCTGCCGAACTCGCCAGCGATGACCTGATCAGTTACATGCTCAACCAGCGCACCGGCTGTATGGGACCGGGCGGTGAGGACGTCGAGCAGGAGGCCGAGGACTTCGCGGCGCTGCTGCTGCACCGGCTCGGCCGGCTGCGCAGCGACCGGGCCTCGATCATCCAGGTGCGGCTCGGAGAGGCGTTTGGTTGATCATCTGGGTGATCGCCGGTCTCCTAGGGCTGGCCACCGGACTGCGGGTCGGCTGGGCACTGGTGAACCATCAGTCGGTGGTCAGCAGCGCGATGATCGTCGCGCTCGGCAGTCTCGCCGTGGTCGCCGCCCTGAACTGGCCGCCGCTGACACTGCTGGTGGACTCGGCGCTGCGCTGGCCCAATATCTCCATCGCGCTCAGTGAGATGGCGCTCGTCGGTTCCGCGGCCGGTAGTTGCGTGATGATCACCTCGGTCGCGTCCCGGCGCTCGGCCAAGGCCACCCGACGGCTGGCGCTGATCCAGTACACCGTCGCGTTCGCCATCGCGGTGATCACGCTGGGACTGTTTCTGGTCGAGCCACGCCAACCCGAGATGTCGCCCCGGGAGTACCTCGCCAGCAATCTGGGCGCACACACCGCGCTTCCCTGGTTGGTGCCGTTGCTCTACGTGTTGTTGGTGCTGACCCTGGTGTCGTGGGTCGGAATGCGGTTGTCCAACCCGACCCGTCGCGGCCGCGCCCTGTTCGTCTTCACGATCGGTCTGGCGCTACTGCTGGCGGCCATCGCGTTCTTCCTCATCCGCGCGGTCGGCAGCCCGGATCTGCTCAGCGTCGGCACCGCGGCGGCGCTGCTGGTCTGCGCGATGGCCGTCGTGGCGGCCGGTTCTCTGCTGCCGACCATCGAGGACTGGATCGGCGCCCGGCGCGAACTGCGACTCATCGAGCCGCTGCGGCGTGAGATGGAGCGCCGGCACCCCGACATCGGGATCGGCGTCCGGCCGCGCGGCCCGCTGGTATTCCGGGTGGCGGAGCGGTTGTCGCTGATTTCGGACTCGCTCTACCTGGAGGCGACGGTAGCCCCGCAATCGAGCGGGTCCACGGCCGAGCCGGATCCGCCTGACGATGTGAGTCCGGTCGAGCAGGCCCGCGCGGTTGCGCGCTGGGTGGGGACGGACCGCGATGGGGACGGCAGCCGGTTCCCCGGCCGGGGATGGCTCAGCCAGCCGGACAACTACTCCGACCGGGAGTGGATCCTGGAGATCGCCCGGCAGTACCGGGAACTGCGATCGTCGGGCGGCGCGGCACGCGCCGGCTAATCGACGAGGCTCTCTGCCCGGCGCAGCTCGTCGACCTTCTCCACGACGCTCTGCTGCGCCTCGGGCGAGAGGCCGATGGTCCGGGCGGCGATCCGCCGGACGCCCTCGTCGCGCATGTGGGCCAGCCAGGTGAGTTCGCGGTCCATCTTCTCGTAGTACTCGTCGTCGGTGAAGTACTCCGGCTTGATCCGGAAGAAGTTGGCAAGGGCAGTCATCGTCGCCGAGGACGGGTTGGTGCGGTTGCCCGAGCGCAGCTGCGAGAGGTAGGGGGCCGACATGGTGATGCCCTCGGTCTTGAGTGCGCCGATCACTTCAGCGGAGGTGTGAGGACCACGGCCGGGCGGGTAAACCGTCTCGAACAGCCGGTTCAATCGCGCGGCGAACGTTGTGCTCATCGTGTTAACCCTCCAGATACCTACAAGAGCCCCGTAACCCTCATCTTATTTGCTGATGACTGTAACGCTACTTGTCCAAACAACCAAGTGCAAACTATCCGAACACGCCGAACTTCATGCCGGGTTCGGGTTGACGCGGCGGTTTGCGGCTTTCGGCTCCGGGTGGCCGGCAGGCGGCGAGCCTGTGCGTTTGCAATTTCAATCAGGCAAAACGTCCGCTCGACTTCGCCTCGCCGCCGTCCGGTCGTGGGCCGGCCGGCGAGCGTCCGCGGAGTGCGCCTGGCAACTATCGAATCGGAGCGGATCCCAACACCCTCCGTTTGCTGAGAGAAACCTGAGATTCCCAGGTGATGCCAAGGTTGTTCGTCGTCGGACGAAGTCGACGGCGCGGTCAGGCGGCGAGCAGCATTGCCAGGATCGCGGTATCCGGGTGGCTGATCGGGTCGACCCCGACGCGGCTCACGATCCCGGTCACCGTGCCGTCGGCTTCAGCCTCCACCCATGCCGCCCGATGCTCGAGACCCAGATGGGGGAGACCGGGGAGCAGCAGGCACCCGGACGCGGCGCCGGAACACTCGGGCAGCGAGGGCGTCGTCTCCGACGGCGGATGCAGCATCATCAGGGCCGGTGGCTGTTTGTCGGCGAAGTGCCCGGGCGGAACCGCCGAGTCGCCCACGACGGTGCCCTCGGCGAGCACCAGACCGACCGTGCCGGGATGCGGCCGTTCCGGGAGTTCCTCACGGACCCCGAAGATCGTGGTGGTGGACAGCAACCCCGGCACCGAAGCCACTCGGACGGCCACCATGAGTAGCTGAGCCCATTCCTTGGTGGAATTCGGCCAGCGTCCGGACACCACGAAGCCCTTCAGGTAGCCGCCGGACTGAAACGGGGCCACCTCGACTGCTCGCCCTGAACTGCTCTCCATCTGGCCTCCGCGACACTCGGAACTCCGGTGCGACACGACTGCGGGTCAGTTCGCAGCATGCGGCACGTGCGCGCGGCGCGCAACAGGACACGGCGGCCGGTCCTCGAGGCGCCGTCCCGCCGCGGGTTACCGGGGAGTAATCGGCGTGTCGTCCGGCGCGTCGACGGCGGTCACATTTCGGTTAGCCCACCAACCGATTTCGCTCACGGGCGACAGGCAGAAGGTCGGAATTCCAACCACTAACGGAGTTATCCACAGTCCCGCGGGCGTTCATAGGTGATCAATCCGCACTGTTTGGCACCCAGGGGCGCAACCCCTGTGCATAACCCTGTGGAAATTGTGGATAGTCGATTCATTGCTGAGCGGGCTTCCCGGATCGGGGCGGCACCCGGTGCCAAATCGGACCGTCAAGTTCTCGTCAGCAGTGCTGGTTAGGCTGGTCCGATGATTCAGGTGTGTTCCCGCTGCGGGACACGATGGAACGTGCGGGACCAGCAGCGTGGTTGGTGTCCGCGCTGCAACGGTGCGCTGCTGGCGCCGACCACCGCGCCGGTGGGCCCGCCGGCCCCCGGACCCGGCCCGAACGGCCCGAACAGTTCCGGACCGGCCGGTCGGCCGCCAGTCGGCCGGCCCGGGCAGAAGCGTGCTGCGGGATTCCGCTGGATCGCGGTGCGGCCGGGGCCGCCGCCGGCCCCCCGTCGCCGTCGCCGGCCGTTGGGGCCGACCCCGCGCTACCAGACGATTCCCAGATGGGGGCTGGTCGACCGGATCGGCACCGTCGCTCCTGCCGGTTCCGATAGTCCGGCCGGACGCAGCGCATCGCCGACCGCGGTTCGCGTCACCATGCTGGTGGCGGCCGCGGTGCTGGCCGTGGCGGCACTGGCGCACGTGCTGCGTTACGTGCTTCTGCTGATCAACCGCACCACTCTGCTCTCGCCGCTGGTGGCCAACGGTTCCCTGCTGATGGGGGTGCTGGTCAGCCTGGCCGCAATAGTCGCCGTCATCGCCGCCGGAGTCGCTGCGACGGCGTGGCTCATCACCCGCCGGGCCGAGGTGTTCAGGCGCCACGGACAGCCGGACCCCCGTCCGGAATGGGCCCTGTGGGCGGGGTGCCTGGTGCCCGTCGTCAATCTCGTCTGGGCACCGGTCTTCGTCCTGGAGCTGACGCACGCCGAGCACTCCTATCCGCGACTGCGCGGACCGGTCGTCACATGGTGGATCGCCTGGATCGTCGCGACCCTGATCTCGGGCTGGGCGATCTGGACCAGTGGCGCCACCGAGGCCCAGGCCGTCGCGGACAACACCGTCACCGTGGTCATCGCGTATCTGGCCGGCCTGGCGGTCATGCTGCTGCTGTTGAGGGTCTTCGACGGATTCGTCCGGCGGCCCATGGCGCAGCGGGAACTGCACCGCTGGGTGATCGTCAGCGAGGATGCCGTCGCAATTGCGACCGACGGCGACGGGACGGAACCCGCCCGGGCCGATTCTGCCGCTGCTGATTCCGACGCCGCCGAAGCCGGTTTCCAGGCAGGTGTTGAGTCCAGGGACCGGGAACCGGCAGCATAGGACTATGTCGGCCGCCGACCCAATGCACGGCGCACACCCGTTCGTGGTGGCACACCGTGGCGCGTCGGCGGACCGTCCCGAACACACGCTGGCCGCCTACGAACTCGCTCTGCGGGAAGGCGCTGACGGTGTCGAGTGCGATGTGCGCCTCACCCGAGACGGGCACCTCGTGTGCGTGCATGATCGCCGGATCGATCGGACCTCGACGGGTACCGGAATCGTCAGCGAGATGACGCTGGCCGAATTGCGGGAATTCGATTGGGGCGCTTGGCATAACAGCTGGACCCCCAGCACCGGAACCGGCCCGTTGACCCTCGAGGATCTGGTGCGGCTGGTGCTGGATTGGAATCGGCCGGTGAAGTTGTTCATCGAGACCAAACATCCGGTGCGCTACGGGGCCCTGGTGGAGAGCAAGGTGCTGGCGCTGCTGCACCGTTACGGCATCGCCGCGCCGCCGTCGGCCGATCTGTCGCGTGCGGTGGTGATGTCGTTCTCGGCCGCCGCGGTCTGGCGGATCCGTCGCGCCGCCCCGTTGTTGCCCACCGTGCTGCTCGGTGAGACCTCGCGTTACCTGGGCGGCGGTGCGGCGACCACGGTCGGCGCGACAGCGGTGGGACCGTCGATCGCCACCTTGCGCGAGCATCCGGAACTGGTGGACCGCGCGGCGGCGCAGGGCCGGGCGATGTACTGCTGGACGGTCGATCACTATGAGGACGTCGAATTCTGCCGGGAACTCGGTGTCGCCTGGGTGGCGACCAACCACCCGGGCCGAACCAAGGACTGGTTGCAGAACGGGCTGACCGGCGCCGGCCGGGACGCCGCTGATTAGTCCGGATCAGGGTTGGGCGTCGAGCACGGTCTGCGGAATCGCCGCGTCGGTACGCAGCGCCTCGAACAGCGCCGACGAGGCCTCGGAATCCCAGATCACCACGGATCCGGCCTCGTTGCCGGTCATCTCGCCGATCGGAACGGTCAGCGTTGCGATCCCACCGCGCAGAGCCCAGCCGAGTCGGGCAAGGTCCCACACGTGGGTGTCGTGGTCGACCGTCAGCGCGCCGACTGCGGCGTGCGGGATCGCGTACCAGCGCCATGGATTGAGCCACACCCACGGACTGGCGGCACGATGCAGCAGCGCCGACATGAACTCGCGTTGGTGGACCATCCGATCCAGATCCGCGCGCGGGGTCGCCCGGCTCCGGACGTAACCCAGCGCGGTGGCACCGTCGACGGTCTGGCAGCCGGCCGCGAGGTTGATTCCGGCCAGCGGATCGTCGATCGGTTCGGTGGGGCAGATCTGGACCCCACCGAGTCCGTCGACGACGGCCCCGAAACCGGCGAACCCGATCTCCGCGTAGTGATCGAGGTGAAGCCCGGTGGTCTGCTCGACGGTCTGCGCCAGCAGGGCAGCGCCCCCTTCGGCGTACGCGGCGTTGATCTTGTCCATGCCGTAGCCCGGGATGTCGACGTAGGAGTCCCGCGGGATCGAGACCATCGTGGTCGGCTCGCCCGAACCCAGCCCGGGGATGTGCACCACCAGGATGGTGTCGGTGCGGCCGTTGCCCAGGTCGCCGCCGGTCGACAGTGCGTCCTGCTGTTGCGGACTGAGGTCGGCGCGACTGTCCGAGCCGACCAGTAGCCAGTTGGTGCCGCTGCCGGCCACCGGTCGGCCTTCGTCGTCGGCGAAGACGCCGATGCGATGCAGGACGGACTCGGCCCAGATCGCGGTGCTGACGCCGGCGACGACGGCAGTCAGCACCGCCAGGCAAGCGAGTACGAGTACGCGCTTGGCCCAGTTGACTTTTCGCACGGGAGGAGTTCGTCGCGGACGCGGGGCCGGTGCGCCTGGGCGCGCCGGTGCGGGCCGTCGCGGTGGGGGAGTGGCGCGTTGCTGCCGCGAAACGGCCGGAGGTGCCGGGGGTGGCGGCGGTGGCGCCGCGCGCGGTGCCGGCGGGTTCGGCCGGGGCGGGAGCGGTGGGGGCGGGTTCGGCCTCGGCGGGAGATGCCGGGGTGGGAGCGGTGGGGGCGGGAGCGGTGTGGGCGGGAGATACCGGGGCGGGGCCGACGGCACCGGCCCGGGCGGTCTCGGCGGCATCGGAGGTCGGGGCCGATAGACGGGGTTGCGCGGGATCACCTGCGGTGGTTCCGGTGGTGTCGCCCGGACCCGGGGAATCCGATCAGTCGGCGGGTCCTCGGCGGGCGGGCGATGCTCGCTCACCAGGTCAACTTACGGCGCACCTCCACCGAATCAGCGGAGCCAGCCGATATGCCCGGCCAGCAGCGCGTAGCCGACGAACGCCACGGCGTCGATCACCCCGTGTGCGATCACCAACGGCCACAGTCGCCCGGTGCGGATCCAGGCGTAGGAGAACACCAGGCCCATCAGCAGGTTTCCCAGGCCGGCGCCGAAGCCCTGATAGAGGTGGTAGGTGGCCCGCAGCGCGCTGGACACCAGCGCCGCGCCGCGATCGGTCAGACCCAGTTGCCGTAGTCGGGTGATCAGGTAGCCCACCACGACGGTCTCCTCGGCGAACCCGTTGGCGAACGCCGCCAGCACCAGGACCGGGATGCGCCACCAGGAGTTGTGCAGGGCCGACGGTTCGACTTGAGCGTTCAGGCCCAGCGCTCGGGCACCGAGGTAGAGCAGCAGTCCGGGGACGCCGATGAGCGCCGCCAGCCCCAGCCCGCCGAGTAGGTCGGGACGCCAGCGCAACCGGCCCAGCCCGATTCCGGAAGGCCGGATTCCACTGCGCCACAACAGGTACAGGGCCAGCAGGCCCCAGGCCACCAGCTGACCCACCGACGCCAGATTCAAGCCCAGGTTGATCAGGTCGTAGCGCGACTGGTCCCGGTTGAGACGGACCCGGTGGCCGGGTAGGCCGGACAGCACCGCGTCGGCCAGGTCCAGCATCGCGACCACGGCGCTGACCCCGAACGTGACGGCCAGCATGACGCCGACCTCGATCCGCGTCGCCTGCCGACTCATCACCGGCTGGCCCGTACCCACCCCGCCACGGTAACGGTGACCGGGGCGCTGCTCGACCCGATAGGGCCCCTCGACCCGATAGGGTTGACCCGTGGCTCGCATCGCCTACCTCGGTCCGGAGGGGACGTTCACCGAGGCGGCACTTCTCAAGATGGCCGCCTCGGGAGTGGTGCCCGGCGGCGGTGACGTCACGCCGCAACCCACCGAGACCACGCCGGCCGCCGTCGGGGCGGTCCGCTCCGGCGCAGCGGATTTCGCCTGCGTCCCGATCGAGAACTCGATCGACGGCAGCGTGATTCCGACGCTGGACAGCCTCGCGGCGGGTTCCCCGCTGCAGATCTACGCCGAACTGACACTCGACGTCGCGTTCAGCATCGTGGTTCGGGACGGCCTGACCGCCGCGCAGGTGCGCACCGTCGCGGCGTTCCCGGTCGCTGCTGCTCAGGTCCGCCAGTGGCTGGCCGCAGAGATGCCGCAGGCCGAACTGGTGCCGACGAACTCGAATGCCTCCGCCGCGCGCGACGTCGCCGACGGCCGCTGCGATGCCGGCGTCAGCACCGCACTGGCGGCCCGCCGCTACGGTCTGCTCACGCTGGCCGAGGGTGTCGTCGACGAACCCAATGCCCGGACCCGATTCGTTCTGGTCGGCCCGCCGGGCCGGCCGCCGGCGCGTACCGGGACCGATCGAACCTCAGTGGTGCTGCGACTGAGCAACGAACCGGGGTCGCTGGTTTCGGCGCTGACCGAATTCAGCATCCGCGACATCGACTTGGCCCGTCTCGAATCGCGGCCGACCCGAAACGGATTGGGCACCTACATCTTCTTCCTCGACTGCGTGGGGCATATCGACGACACCGCGGTGGCCGAGGCGCTCAAGGCATTGCACCGCCGTTGCGCAGATGTGCGTTACCTGGGGTCGTGGCCCACCGGCGCGGCACTCGGTGCGCTGCCGCCGAAACTCGACGAAGCAGACCGGTGGCTGACCCGGTTGCGTGAGGGCAGCGCGTGAGTGGTCGGCTCATCCTGGTCAGACACGGCCAGTCGCTGGCCAATGTGGAACGCCGACTAGACACCCGTCCGCCCGGAGCCGAGCTCACCGACCAGGGCAGGCTGCAGGCGCGCGAGTTCGCCCATGCCCGCCCGAGCCGCCCCGGTCTGCTGCTGCACTCCGTCGCGTACCGCGCCGCGCAGACCGCCGCCGAGATCGGCGCTGAATTATCAACGCCGGCAACCGGAATCGACGACATTCATGAGGTTCAGGCCGGCGACCTGGAAGACCGCACCGATGACGACGCCATCGCGTTGTTCAACTCGGTCTACCAGCGCTGGCACGAAGGCGATCTGGGTGCGGCCATGCCGGGCGGGGAGAGCGGGCACGAAGTTCTCGATCGCTACCTTCCGGTGGTCACGGATCTGCGGCGGCGCTATCTCGACGACGATCACTGGACCTCCGACATCGTCGTCGTCAGCCACGGGGCGGCGATCCGGCTGGCCGCCGCTGTGCTCGCCGGAGTCGAACCGAGTTTCGTCCTCGAGCATCATCTGGCCAACACCGAATTCGTGACGCTCGCGCCGATCACCGATGGGCGATGGAGCTGTTTGCAGTGGGGTTCGCACACGCCGCCGTTCTATCCGGAACCGGATGCGCACCCGGTGCAGGACGCACTGGCGGCGCCGGATCCGATGGGCTGACAGCGCATGACAGCACCCTCATCCGACACCGTCGAGACCGCCGTGTGTCCCGCCTGCGGGTCGGCGGTTCCGGCCGGCGCGTTCTGCGGCAATTGCGGCGCTGAACTTGCCGGGCCGCCGACCCTCTGGCGAACATTGCTGCGGCCCAGGGCATTCGCGGCGGCGCCCGCGGAGAAGCTGGCCGTTCCGATGATCACCAGTTCGTTGTTCCCGCACCTCGAACGGCCCTCCCGCAGCCCGTTCCGGATCGGTCTGCTGCTGCTGTTCGCCGCCCTCGTAGGGTTCTCCTGGCTTCGCCTGGTCGGACCGCTGATCACCGTCGCAGGCCTCGGCGTCCCGGTGCTGTTCGTCCTGTACCTCTGGCAGACCGGCGTTTACCGGGAGATGCCCCGGCACGGACTCGCCGTGTCGGCGCTGATCGGCACCGGACTGGGCGTGGGGTGGACCCTGTTCACCGGCGGCGTCGTCGCGCGTGCCTACGGCATTCCGATGGCTGCCGGTTTCGCGCTGGAGCAGGTTCTCAGCATCGGGCTGGCGGTGTCGCTGGTCGGGGCGTTCCTGATGATCGTGCCGGCCATCGTGGTCCGGTTGCTCCGCCCGCCCGGCCGTGAATCGCTGGACGGCTTCGTGATCGGCGCATTGGGCGCGCTGACCTTCACCGGCGCCTCGACCATCGCCAATTTCGCCCCGCAGTTCGTCTCCGGTCTGATCACCAACGTGCAACCGATGCGACTTGCCGTTCACGCGGCGCTCTACGGGGTCGCCGCCCCGCTGACCGCAGGGGCATCGGGCGGATTGATCGGCATCATGCTCTGGTTTCGCCCGGGCACCCGCGCCCGCGCCCACCGGGGCAGGGTCCGGGCCGCGCTGCTGTTCTTCACCCTGCTGGTCGGTTCGCTCTACGCCGCGATCTGGGTGATGGAGGCGGCCCGACTGCCGCAGCTCATCCAGTTGGTGCTGCACCTCGGATTGGCCCTGGTGGCCCTGATCGGCCTGCGGGTAGCGATGCAGATGGCGTTGCTGCGAGAGGCTCATGATCCGGCAACCGGACAGCCGTTGCTGTGTGTGCACTGCGACCGGGTGGTGCCTGACATGCCGTTCTGCCCTGCCTGCGGTGCGGCGACCCGCGCCTCATCACGTGCTTCGCGCCGATTGCGGCGGGAGTCTCCGCCAGTGCGGGCCAGCGCGGAACAGTGACGGCTCGGTATAATTAGGGTCTGCCCTTCCTGGGCACAGAAAGTAGGGAAATTTTTATGTTGTCAGCTCGTTTGACCCGCCAGATTGCCCTCGCTGCAGGCGCGGCCGCGCTCGTTGGCATGGGAACCCTCACCGCGTGCAGCAGCACCAAGGAGAAGCCGGCCGACACGACCGCTCCGTCGCCCAGCTCCAGCGCCCCGGCTGTGGCGCCGACGGAGAAGAGCGTGGGTGGACCGAACTCGTTCTCCCCGACGATCAAGGCACCGAAGGCTCCGACGGCTCTGCCCGGCAACGTCATCACCGGCAACTAAGCCGCATCTCGATTCGGCGGTGCCCTGCCGATGACGACCGGTTCGCTTCGCGCGTCGATTGCGGTGGCGCTGGTGGTGATCTGCGGTGCTGCCGTGGCACTGGTGGCCCGCGGGGCTATCGGACATCCAAACTCCGGTAGCCCCGCGGCCGCAGTGCTGAACAGTCCAGCGCCGAAGAGCGCCGCGTATATCGGCGGGCCATATGCGTCTCTGCTCGCGAGCTCGACCGATCTGGGTTCGGCCCGGGGCAACCATGTTCAACTGACGGCCGCGCTTCATTCTCCCGCCCGCCCACAGTCACTGATCGGCTGGGCGGACCTGCATGGGCTGACCGTGCGCTGGCGGCCCGGCGATGGCTGGGCGGTCGTCGAGGGCACACCCGCTGCGATCGCAGGTGGCCTGGGCGTCGACGTCCATGACTACCGTGGCCGGCGCGGACAGGTTTTCTACGCCTCGCCCCAGCAGCCCGCCGTCCCCATCGCCCTGCGCGCCGAGGTTGCCGAGTTCGGCCGCATCCTCAGCTACACCCCCCATCGGGAGGCCAAGCCTCCGGCCGTGCCGCTGGAAGTGCCGACCCAGGGTCTGACACCCAGCGCGCTATTGCGCACCTACAACATTCAGCCGCTGCGTGACGCCGGCGTGACCGGCAAGGGCGTCACGGTGGTCGTCTTCGCGTTCGACGGTTTCGACCAGGCCGACCTCGACACCTTCTCGTCGATGTTCAACCTGCCCCGGTTCGTTCCCGAGGTGGTCGGCGGCCAGCCCCCAGCGCGCCGGGGTGAGGCGACGATGGACCTCGAGGCTATTCATGCGATCGCTCCCGATGCCCGGAAGGTGCTGGTGAACGCCCGCTCGACCGTCGAGGGCGAGGGCGGCTTCGAGAAGATCGGCGCGATGATGGAGGAGGCCGATCGCCGGTATCCCGGCGCGGTGTGGAGTTTCTCCATCGGCTGGGGCTGCGACAAGCTGATCACCGCCGCCGATCTGGTGCCCGCCCGCTCAGCACTGACCCGGGCGCAGGCGAACGGGACCACCGCCTTCGACGCGAGTGGGGATCTCGCCGGCCTGGAATGCAAAGGGGGACAGGAGTGGTCGTCGCCGCCGAGCGTCGACGACGTCGGCCTGGACGCGGTCGCCTCCATCCCCGAGATGACCAACGTCGGCGGCACCACCTTGTCGACCGACGACAGTGGCGGTTGGCTTGCCGAGCAGGCGTGGTTCGACGCGCCCCTGTCCCAGGGCACCGCCGGGGGCGTGTCCGCCCTCTACAAGCGGCCACAGTGGCAGGCCACCCTCAACACCGGCCGCGGGGAGGACCGGCGACTGGTGCCTGACGTCGCCGCCGTCGCCGACCCGTTCACCGGCGTGAAGATCGTGTTCGATCAGCAGGTGATCTCGGGCGGCGGGACCTCGCTGGCCGCACCGATCTGGGCTGGTATCACCGCGGTGATGGACCAGTATCTGGTCGAGCGCGACGGCAGGCTGCTCGGCGAACTCAATCCGTTGCTCTACAACGTCGCCGAGGGCGCCAGATTCCCGGCTTTCCGGGACGTCGTGCTCGGTGGCAATGCGGTCGACAACGCCGGGCCGGGTTATGACCTGGTGACCGGCCTCGGGACCCCGGACGTCGACAATCTCGTCCGGGATCTTCTTGTGGCGCAACGGGTTCTGCCGTGACCGGTGGACTAGACGGCGCCGGAGTCGACGGCGCTGGGGTGGCGATGATGGAATGCCACCAGTGCCACTTCGAGGTGCCGGCCGGTGGCTTCTGTGGACGCTGCGGCGCGAATCTCACCAAGGAGCCGGGCGACGGACCGCAGTGGCTGCGCCCCGGAACCTTCGGTGCCGCGCCCAAGGAACGGGTGCTGCTGCCGCACGTGGCCAGTTCGCTGTTCCCGCATCTGGCCGGCCGATCCCGCCGCGCATTTCAGATCGCCATGGCGGTCGGCGTGGTCCTGCTGATCGGGTTCGCGTTGCTTCGGATGCCCGCCGCCGGGACCACCGTCGCCGCACTCGGGCTGCCTCTGATGTTCGCGCTGTACTTGCGTGCGTCCAAGGTGGATCTGGACATTCCCCGCAGCGCGTTGGTGGGGACCGCACTGCTCGGCGCACTTCTCGGCGCAGTGTGGGTCCTGGTCGGCGGCGGCCTGGTGGCACACACCTACGGGTTGCCGATGGGTGTCGGTCTGGCACTACACCACCTGATGAAGGCCGGGTTCGCCATCCCGGCGTCCGGCATGCTGCTGATGGTGATCCCCGCAGTCGTCGTGCGATTTCGGCATCCCGGCGACCGGGAGTCGTTGGACGGCTTCGTGATCGGGGCACTGGGCGCGCTGACCTTCACCGCGGCCGCGACGATCGCCAGACTCGCCCCGCAGTTCGCCACCGGTCTGTTCGTTCACCACCGGCCGGTCAAGGGACTGGTGGTTCAGGCCGCGCTGTGTGGGGTCACGGTTCCGGTCACCGCGGCGGCGGCCGGCGGTCTGGTCGGTGTGTGGCTGTGGTTCCGGCAGCGCCCGGCGGCCGGCACCGGAGATCATCCGCACCGCATTCGGCTCGTCCTCGGCCTGCTGGCGGCCGCGGCACTGCTGGCGCATGCGGCCGTGGGAGCCATCGACATCATCGGACTGCCCGAGATGTGGATGCTGGCCACCCACACGCTGATGACGGTGGCAGTGCTTCTGGCATTGCGGTCCGCGCTGCATCTGGCACTGCTGCACGAGGCGCACGACCCGGTTCGTGAAGGCGAGCCGATCTTGTGCGTCCACTGCGAGATGGTGGTGCCCGACATGCCGTTCTGCCCGGCCTGCGGCGTGGCAGCACACGCCTCGTCGAAAGCGTCGCGGCGTGCACGTCGTGGGGAGCAATGCCCGGTGCCGTCGGCATCGGATCCGGCCCGGGGCGAGACCTCCGCGGAGTACCCCGGGTACGCGCTGCCGCCGGGCACCTATATCGCACCGACGTTGACCCCGACGCGTTCGAGTTGGCTGCTGACCCGGTGGGGCATAGTCATCGCGACCGCAACCGTGATGGCGGGTGCACTGGTTCTGTGGCTCACCCCGAAGATCACGCATTACATGTGCCCGCCGGACTGCGGGCGCCCGCCGACGGGCACGCCGGTGACCGCACTGCCGCGGTTCGCCGCACCGGGTGGGGATTTCTCGGTGGCTTACCCCGCGCCGGGTTCGGCCTACACGATCAACACCCAGAACACCGGTGTGACCGCCACATTCACCGCCGGCGACGGCGGGGTGATGCAGCTGTTCTCCGAACGGGCCAATGGGCGCTCGGCCCGGGACATCACCAAGGCGGCCATCAAGAAGGCCTATCCCGACGCCAAGATCAGCTACGAGATCCCCAACGCCATGGTCGGTTACCAGCCCGGGTACGGGGAGGTCGCCGACGACTGGCCACAGAGTTCGAGTTCAACCACCAGTCGGGTGCGCATCCTGGTGATGACCGCGGTGAAGAACGACGTCGCCCTCATCGCCTTCGCCACCGGCCCCTACCACGCCTTCGGGCCGGATTTCGGTCCCGGACCGCCGTCGGGCGCCAATCTGCAGATCGCCCAGGACATGGGCAAGTACGTCAACAGCTTTCAGTGGACCGGCGATCCGCCCCGCTGACACCGGTCAGCTGAACTGATTCAGCCCCAACCCAATTCGTGCAGACGCTCGTCGTCGATTCCGAAGTGGTGGGCGATCTCGTGGATCACCGTGATCGCCACCTCCTCCACCACGTCCTCCTCGGTGTCGCACATCTGGAGCAGGGGTTCGCGGTAGATGGTGACGGTGTCCGGGAGGGCGCCGGCGTAGGTGGTGTCTCGGTCGGTCAACGCGATGCCCTCATACAGCCCGAGGACATCGGGTTCCTGCGGGTGACGGCCCTCGACGAGGATGACCACGTTGTCGATGGCTTGGGCCAGGCCGGGCGGGATGAGGTCCAGCGCGTCGCCGACCAACTCCTCGAAGCGGTCCGGACTCATCCGGACAGGCACTAGGCGGGTGCCGGAATCGGTTGCGGGACAACGGGTCCCGGAACGGGCTCTTCCAAGACCTCAGCGCCCTCGCCCGGAGGCTGCGGCGCTGCCGGGGCGGCCGGAAGATGCTGCGCCTCCTGCTGCTGGGATTGTGGAGCGGCCTGGGGCTGAGGCTGTGCCGGTGACCGCGGAACGCTCACTCCCGACGGCGCGAAACCTGGAACAGCAGGCGGCAGTGGCAGATTCAGCCGGCCCTCCGGGATGGCCGGCGGCGGGATCGGCGGCTGACCGTTGATCAGCAAAGGACCCTTCGCGCTGTTGATCAGGGTGGCCCAGCCGCCATTGCCGAGGGTCGCTCCGATGCTGCAGCCGACCTGCTTGCTGCCGGCGTTCCAACTCGGCAGCGAGACGGTGCTATAGATCAGCGTCAGCGTGGTGTCGCGCAACTGCGCGGGCGCCAGGTAGGCGTCGGTCAACCGGTTGCAGACATCTTTGATGAACGCGTCCTGGTCCGCCTCGACCGGCACGCCGCCGGGGAATTTCTCGGCCAGGTTCACCGTGCCGGTCACCTCCATGGCGTGCGGCACCGCGCAGTCCACCGGAACGTCGGTCGGCTGACTCGTCGAAGGTTCGATGCCAAGGCAGGTTCCGGCCGGCCAGATCTTGGACTGATCGAGATCTGCGACCTTGCCCTTGAAGATCGCCTGCTGGTTGTTCGGGCCGGGCAATTGCAGTCCGCACAGCATCCGCCGCTCACCGGAATGCTTCCAGGCTTTGTCCCCGGCCCAGAGCAGGCTGATGCTGAATCGGCTGTTGGGGTCGAACTTCGCGCCGAGGTAGTTCTCGACCGCCGGCGCGCACTGCTCGAGGCTGATCTGCTGAATGCGGGCCGGCGTCGGCGGCGCGGCGTCCGGGGCGAACTCGCTGCCCGGGTAGGCGCGCATATCCACAGACTCGGCCACCTCGAAGCGGTGGTCGTCCTTGCAGTCCACGATCGTGGCGGCGTCGGCGGAGTTGTCCGGCCAGGTCAGGCAGTCGCCGGGCTTGGCGTTGGCGAAGGTCGGGTTCACGCCCAGGCCGCCGCCATCGGTTGCTCCGCGCAGCATCCCCGTCGCGTTGAACGGTAGGGCCGTCACCACGCCGGCGATCAACAGGCCGCCGAGGGCGGTCAGCAGCAGAACCCGTCGGGTCGAGGTGGCGTGCAGGGCGCGCAGGGCACCCCGGCGCCCGGCGTCCGGCACCTCATCGGTGCCGTCCCCGGAGCCGACCGTCTCGTCGCGCTCGGATAACTCCAACATCGGGTCCATTGTGGCAGGGCCGCGCGGCGCTGTGACAAGTGATGCAGATGGACTGTTATGGGGTTGTGCTGTGCGAAAAGCGCGACCCGGCGAAGGTCCAGCGGAGGGCGTGAGCGCAGGCTTATCCGGCCGAAAGTAGGGTTCAGTGCGTGATCGACCTGAAACTGGTCCGCGAAGATCCTGACGCGGTGCGCCGGTCCCAGCTCAGCCGTGGCGAGGATCCCGCTCTGGTGGATGCGCTGCTCGCCGCAGACGCCTCCCGTCGTGCGGCCATCGCAACGGCCGACACCCTGCGCGCCGAGCAGAAGACGGTCAGCAAGAGCGTGGGCTCGGCCAGCCCGGAGGACCGCCCGGCATTGCTCGAGAACGCGAAGGAACTCGCGGCCGGCGTCAAAGCGGCCGAGGCGCGCCAGGCCGAAGCCGAAGCGGCGTTCGTCACGGCGCACATGGCGGTCCCGAACATCATCATCGACGGCGTCCCGGCCGGCGGTGAGGACGACTACGTGGTGCTGGAGGTGGTCGGACAGACCCCGGTGATCGACGACCCCAAGGACCATCTGGACCTCGGCGAGTCGCTCGGGCTGATCGACATGGAGCGCGGCGCCAAGGTGTCGGGTTCCCGGTTCTACTTCCTGACCGGCCAGGGCGCGCTGCTGCAACTGGGGCTGCTGCAGCTGGCGGTTCGGCTCGCCACCGAGAACGGCTTCACCCTGATGATCCCGCCGGTGCTGGTGCGCCCGGAGGTGATGGCCGGTACCGGTTTCCTGGGCTCGCACGCCGACGAGATCTACCGGCTCGAGGCCGACGACCTGTATCTCGTCGGCACGTCCGAGGTCCCGCTCGCGGGCTATCACTCCGGCGAGATCCTCGACCTGTCCGGTGGTCCGCTGCGCTACGCCGGATGGTCGTCCTGCTTCCGGCGCGAGGCGGGCAGCTACGGCAAGGACACCCGCGGCGTGATCCGGGTGCACCAGTTCGACAAGGTGGAGGCCTTCGTTTACTGCAAGCCCGAGGACGCCGAGGCCGAGCATCAGCGCCTGCTGGGCTGGCAACGGCAGATGCTGGAACTGATCGAGGTGCCCTATCGCGTGATCGACGTCGCCGCAGGCGATCTCGGCTCGTCGGCGGCGCGCAAGTTCGACTGCGAAGCCTGGGTGCCCACCCAGCAGACCTACCGCGAACTGACCTCGACGTCGAACTGCACGACGTTCCAGGCGCGCCGGCTGGCCACCCGCTACCGCGACGAGAACGGCAAGCCGCAGATCGCCGCGACCCTCAACGGCACCCTGGCCACCACCCGCTGGCTGGTGGCCATCCTGGAGAACCATCAGCAGCCGGACGGCAGTGTGCGGGTTCCCGCCGCCCTGGCGCCTTTCGTCGGCACGGAGGTGTTGCGGCCATGATCGAACTCGATCTCAACAACATGCACGACTGGTTCGGCTTCGGCGTCGCCGGCAACTTCGCCGGCCATCTGGACCAGGCCGGGGAGGCGATCGACTTCCAGACCGTGGTCGCCAAGGAAGGCGCCCCGAAGGGAATCTTCCCCTGGTACGCCCCGGGCCACGACAGCTTCCTGGGTGAGTTCCCGCTCTCGCATGACGCACTGATCGTCCCGCCGCCCACCGAGGCGACCGGGCCGTTGAACCTGCAGATCGAACCGGAGGTCGGCCTGGCCTGCGAGGTGGTCTGGAACGGCGACACCGTCGCCGCCCTGAAGCCCTTCGCACTCGGCGCCTTCAACGACTGCTCGATCCGTCGGCCGAACGCGGCCAAGATCAGTCACAAGAAGAACTGGGGTCCGGCGTCGAAGGGCGTCGCGTCGGAGTTCTTCGACGTTCACGACCTCACCCCGGACGGGCCCACCGCGACGATGCGGTTGCTGTGCCATCTGAGGACCGCGGACGGGGTGCACCACGAGTACGGGGTGGACAGCCCCTTGTTGGGCTATTCGTACTACGGCGAGGTGCTGCTGGACTGGATCGTCGAACGGCTGGCCAATCAGAAGGGCTCACCCGAGACACCGCTCGAGGACGTCGGGGCGCTGATGCTGGCCTGCGGTCGGCCGAAGCACACGCTGATAGGGATCGGCGCGACCCGATACACCGAATACGGGGGATCGACCTACCTGCAGCCGGGCGATGAGGCGATCGTGCGGGTCTACGACACCGCAGGCGGTGACTCGTCGGAGTTGCGCCAGCTGGTGTGGGAGTCCTGACTCCCGACCGGTTCGATCGCCCGAAAAGCCGTAACCCCCCGCGTCATCCGAGAACGCAGGGGGCTACGGCTCTATCCATCGGAGCGTGGTTACCGCGCCGTTCTTGCTGCGGCGTGTGCAGCCGCAGCCCTACCTACATGCTTGGCCGTCGAACGTGCCGCGGCGGCAGACCGTGAGGGACGCCGGGTCTGGCTGAGGGTGGGCGCGGCTGTTTCAGTGGTGCCGGCGGCGGTAGTCGCGGCGGCTGCCGCTCTTGCCGCCGCCGCGCGCACCGGAGCGACCCGTGCAGCGGCGGCTGATCGTGCCGGAACCGCGGCGAACGGACCCGGAATCCATCCGGTGATCCAGTTGATGACCTGCTGGATCGTGTTGACGACCTGGTTCACGATGTTTGTGATGACGTTGGGGAGGTTCGGGATCCATCCCGTGAAGTAATCGATCTCTGCCTGGACAAAGCCGATGGCCGTGTTGATCAGTCCCTGACCCCAGTTGACCGTTGAGTTGATCGCGCCGGTGAGGTAGGTGCCCGGCTGCCCGGACAGCGGCCAGAACTGGCCCGTGGCGAGTGGGGTGACCAGATCGTCCACCCAGTACACCGTGCCCCCGACTGCCTGCTGTCCGTAGGTGTACAGGATGTCGATCTGGTCGGCGATCGGCGGGCCCACGACCGGGATCGTGCCGATGACCGCAGTGGCGGAGTCAACGGCAGCAGCCACGACCGGCTGGATCTGGTTGTAGATGTCGGCGATGAAACCGGCCAGCAGAACTTCCTGGCTGCTGGCAGTCGTCGGCACGGGGATGGGGTTCTTCCCGACGAGTGGTGGCGCGATGGCGATCGCTGAACCGAGTGTGACGGCGGCAACCGCACTCATCGCGATACCGGGACGTACTGCTTCCATGCCTTGCTCCTCTGTGATCCGGACCGCTGCGCGGTGGCCGAATGCTAACAAGACCGCCGGCGGTTCAGGGGATGAAATACCGGCGGTCAGTCAGGTCGGAGGACTTCGGCGAACACCGCCAGGAACTCCTTGGGATCGGCCGGGGTGAACGCCGGGCTGGGCCAGGTTCCCGGAACCTCGAGAGTGACCAGGGTCGACTTCAGCGGCCGTTGCACATCCAACGGCAGCCAGCGGCGCAGATCCGAGCTGCCCCACAGCCGGAACCGCTGAACCAGCGCACCCAACGGCTCGGCTTTGTAACTCCGGATCGACTGCAGCGGAACGACTTTCGATGTTCCGGACGGAAAGTGATAACGGCGCAGCGTCAGTGCGTGACGGTCCAGCTGGACCAGACCGTCGTCGTACAATTGCCGCGGCGGCTGGGTCATGTCCGTGAGCAGCGCAGCTGATGGCCCTTGGTGGTCAGGCAGCGACCGGTCTTGAGGTCCCACTCCCACCCGTGCAGATTGCAGGTCAGCGTATCGCCGTCGACGACACCGAACTTCGACAGGTCGGCCTTCAGGTGCGGGCACCGGCGCTGGACTTCCCAGCCGTCGAGGGTGATCGTCGAGCTGTCGTCGTGGGCCTCGGCGAACCAGCCGTCGGCGTAGGCGATGCGCTCGTCGGTGAGACACTTGAAGAAGGTGTACAGGTACTCGTTGTAGCCACCCACCCGCCAAGCCTTGAACCGGGTCGACAAGAAGATGGTGTTGACCCAGTCCGGCTCGTCATCCCGGAGCACCGTGCGCACCAGTTCGGGTGCGATCTCGAACCCGTAGCGGAACTTCTCGTCGGCAACCGGTTCGCGGACAATGCGTTTCGGGAAATCCAGGACGACGACCTCATCACCGAGCTTCAGCTCGACGGGGTAGCCGATGCCGTCGCAGATCTGGTCGCTCTGCACCATGATGGGCTCGAACCGGGCCCGCAACGGCTCGAGCAGCGGATCCCCGGTGGCCGGGGCCCAGCTCGCCTTCTCGGCGGCGAGCACCGGAGCCATCCGCTCGGCGTAGTCGGCGATGTAGGTCGGCTTGCCGGTGGTGAAGATGCTCTCCACTTCGGCATCCGGCATCGGGTGGGTCAGCGAGATCAGTTGGGAGCCCTGGAAATCAGCGACCGAACCGGGGATCATCAGCAGCCCGCCGGTGTGTCCGTGCAGCCGCATCTGCTCGAGGAACACCATCTGGTCCGGGAAGATGTTGTCCGGTGCGCCGCAGTCGTCGTTGAGGAAACGCAGCTCGTCGTCCAGGAAGCACGGCGGACCGGCCGACGGGATCACCCAGGTGGCGTCCACGTCGGAGATGTACTGCCGACAGCGGTCCATGCCGCGCTGGCGCTTCTGGATCGCGAAGGCTTCCTTGGCGCGCTCGGGCATGTCGTAGACCATCGGGTACCAGATCGCGCCGGAGTACTGCGGCATGTGCACGTCGATGTGGCCGAACTCGGTCAGCGCATCAAGGCTCAGCGGTCGCGAATCGTTCATGTTGAAGACGGTGGTGACGCCGTCGGAGACGACGATGCCGGAGTCGCCGATCGGACCGTCGGCCGGCGCCCGCAACGCGATGATCATCACGTCGAGATCACCCTTGGTCCCACTCACCCGATGCTTGACCGAGTCCTCGGTTTCGAAGAACCGGTGGAAACCGAGCTTCTCGAACTCCCGCTTGAGATCGGGAACGGGGAAGTCCGGCAGCAGCACCACCGCGTCCTTGTTGACGTGATCACGCAGCAGTTTCGCGTCGAAGTGATCCAGGTGCAGATGCGAGACGTAGAGGTAGTCGCAGTCGCCCAGGGCCGCCCAGTCCAGGCCGCTGTTGTCCGGGAAGACGAACCAGGAGCCGAAGTAGGCAGGGTTGACCCACGGGTCGCACAAGATGCTGCCGGCCTGCGTGTCGATCCGAAAGCCGGCATGGCCGATGCTGGTGACCTGCACGAATACCCTTCCCGATGGTGGACTTGACCGGTTATGAGCTTAGCCCCCCGGTCCGCACTAGGCTGGCGCTGTGGAGCCGGCATACAGGACTGTGATCGCGGCCGTTCATCTCCTCTGGCGCACCCAGGGGCTTCATTTCACGATCACCGGGATGGAGAACCTGCCGGCCACCGGCGGGGCGGTGGTGGCGATCAACCACACCGGCTATCTCGACTTCACCTTCGCCGGGTTGCCTTTCTTCAGGAACCGTCCGCGCCGCCTGGTGCGCTTCATGGCCAAGCAGGAGGTCTTCGACCACAAGGTCACCGGGCCGATCATGCGCAGCCTGCGCCACATCCCGGTCGACCGGGCCAGCGGCGCGGCTTCCTTCGATGCGGCGGTCGATGCGCTCAAGGCCGGCGAACTGGTGGGTGTCTACCCGGAGGCGACGATCAGCCGCAGCTTCGAACTCAAGGAGTTCAAGTCCGGTGCCGCACGGATGGCGATCGCCGCCGACGTGCCGATCATTCCGCACATCGTCTGGGGCGCCCAGCGGATCTGGACCAAGGACCACCCGAAGAAGTTGTGGCGCACCAAGGTTCCGATCTCGATCGCCGTCGGCGAACCCATCGCGCCGACGCTGCCGCCGACCGAACTGACCGAGTTGCTGCGCACCCGGATGCAACACCTGCTCGAGCAGGTACAGGATGCCTACGGGCCCTACCCTCCTGGTGAGTTCTGGGTTCCGCGCCGCCTCGGTGGAGGTGCTCCGACGCCGGCTCAGGCTGCGGAACTGGATGCCGCAGAGCTGGCGGAGCGGGCCCGCAAGCGGCAGCTGCGCGACGGTGGCGCGCCGGAATAGGCCTGATGGAAAAGACTTTCCACCTTCTGGAGCGGTTCCGATGCTGCCTGCGCTGATCGCATCCGATGTCGACGGCACGCTGCTCAACCACGAGGATCTCGTCACCCCTCGTACCCGTGAGGCGATACACGCGGCGGTCGCGGCAGGTGCGGTGTTCGTACTGGCCACCGGTCGGCCGCCACGATGGATACCACCGGTGGTCGAGGCCCTGGGCCTGGCGCCGATGGCGGTGTGCGCCAACGGCGCGGTGGTCTACGACGCCGCAAACGACCGGGTGGTCTCGGCCCAGACACTGTCGGTGGACCAGCTGGCCGAACTCGCCGAGATCGCTTCACGGACCGTGCCCGGTGCCGGTCTGGCGGCCGAGCGGGTGGGCCGCACGGCGCACGATTCGGCCACCCCACAGTTCGTCAGCGCGCCCGGCTATGAGCACGCCTGGCTCAATCCCGACAACACCGAGGTGTCGCAGGAGGACCTACTCAGCTCCCCGGCGGTGAAACTGCTGGTCCGCAAGCCCGGGATGCCGAGTTCGGAGCTGGCGGCCCGGTTGGCGAAACACGTTGGCCTGCTTGGGGATATCACCTACTCCACCAATGACGGCCTGGTGGAGATCAGCTCGGTCGGGATCAGCAAGGCCGTCGGGGTTGCGCAGGTCGCGCACCCGTTGGAGATCGGCGCCGAGGAAGTGGTGGCATTCGGCGACATGCCCAATGATGTGCCGATGCTGAGCTGGGCCGGACTCGGGGTCGCGATGGGTAATGCGCATCCGGAGGCCATCGCTGCCGCGAACGAGGTGACGGCACCGAACAGCGACGACGGACTGGCCAGAGTCCTCGAGCGCTGGTGGCTCGCCTAGCGACGATGCGGGCCGTCAGGCCCGAGGAGGAGCTGGGCGCACAGGCCGCGCCTGACTACTGGTTGGTGCTCGTCTGGATCCGGCTGAACCGTTCCACCTGTGTCGGCGGACCGTCGGTGTCCGGCGGTGGCAGTACCAGATCGACGCCGTCGATGACCCGGATGACGTTATGGGTCTGTCGGTCGAAGTTGAGCGTTCCGTGCTGGAAGTTCTGCACGATCCACTCGGGTTCGGCGATCTCGCCACTGGTCGGCAGGCCGAGCGCGCTGCGCTCGAAGCCGAGCGATCCCCAGGCCTGGTAGATCGCACCGGTGAGCGGCTGGGCGCCGGTCTCCGGCGACCAGTACATCGCTCCGCGCTCGAAGGTTGCGTAGCGCGCAGCCCCGTCAGCCGCGGCCTCCGGTGAGGTCGGGTTGCCGAGCGGACTCACCGGGCCGCCCTCGTCCTCCCACCGGGTCAAGATGGCGCCGCCGCGCAGGGCGTCGGTCGCATCCGGCGGACGGTTGAATCCCGCTGCTATCTCCCGGATCTGATCCAAGGCCGCATACCCCGCAATGCCGGGGCATTCGGTATTGCCGACGTCGCGGTGGGCGAAGATCTCCGGCAGCGTCACCGTCCGGCCGCCGGGGATGACGGTGTACGCGCCGCCGGCCGAGGTCAGCGGCACCGATCCGAGCGGGTTGACATGGTCGAGGTTCAGTCGCCATCCGAGCAGCCGCCCGACCGTCTTGATGGTGACCTCCGGCGGCGCGACGTCTTCGAAATTGCCGATCATCGACACGCCCCACACATCCCGGTTGAACCCGCCGGTGTGAGAACCCATGACGTCCTTGGTGATGCCGCCGGCCCGGCCCTCGAAGACCTGGCCGTATCTGTCCACCAGGGCGTTGTAGGCGATGTCGCACCAGCCCAGCGTCATCGTGTGATAGGCGAATATGGACCGGACGATCGACGCGGAATCCTCAGGGGCGTAGTCGTTTCCGGTCGCGGTGTGATGCACGACCGCAGCTCGGACCGAATTGCCGTAGGACGGGCCACCGCATCGCGAGCCGCTCCCGGCGCCCCACTGGGTACGGCTGATGATGTTGGGCGGCTGACCCGGACCCAGCGTCGCCGTCGGCGGGGCCCACTGGTTGTCCACCGGCGCCTTGGGCGGGGTGATCAGGACCGCCGACATGGTCTGGGACAGCGACTCCTCGGCGTTGGCCGGGACGTAGCCGAGGTCCCGGCCCGCGTCCAGGCCGCTGTCCGGGGGTGCGGTGGTGACGGGCGCGTTGTCCGGCCGGGTCACCGCGATCTGGACGGCAGTGGTGTCGCCGACGTACACGGGGTCGGTGCCGCGCGTCCCGGCGTCTTCGGTGACGTGCATTTCGTGAGCCTCGTACCAGGGCCCCCAGGATCCGTCCGGTTGCTTGGCCCGGACCCGGGCCGAGGTGCCGGACAAGTCGCTGCCGGTCAACGCGACCATCGAGAACGGGGTGTCCTGACTGATCTCCCGGACCGTCTCGCCGCCGCCCACACCGGTCAGCGGTTGCTGGGTCAGGACGGTGTCATCGGCGCTGGGCACGTGCTGGCGATCGGGCATCCCGACGGCCAACGGCACCATGACCACTGTCGCCGCGATAGCGGTGAGCAGGATCGTCGGTGCTGGACGACGGCGGGACAACACAAGGCGATGTTACGTATGAGTCAGGTGATGCCAGCGTTTCGACACGGACTATTGATAATCCTGTGAAAGGTGGGAATGCAACGGCACCGCAGGGCGGATACCCCTGCGGTGCCGTTTTGGTGCAGGCTTGCCGGTTTAGCCGGCTGCGGCCGCGGCCTCGGCCGCCGGAACGGCCGCCGCGGGAGCGGCTGCCGCAGCCGCCGATGCGCCCTGGATGGCCTGGGTGATACCCGGCATCACGACGCCCTTGAGCAGGTCGATCGCCTGGCCGACGCCGAGCTGATTGGCCGCGCTGCTGAGGTCGCTGATGATGCCGCCGGACGAGGCGGCCGGCGCGATGGTGCCCGGCAGGCCCAGCGACGGATCGCCGAGGATCGGGTACGTGCCCGCGATCGGGCCCAGCGGGGCGCTGATCGGAGTCTCGGTGGGCAGACCGATCCCGGTCAGGCCGGGCGTCGTCAGGCCGGGTGCAGTCAGACCGGGGGTCGCGCCGACCTGCGGCGTGGTGAGGCCGGGCGCCGTCAGTCCGGGGGTGGTCAGCGCCGGGTCAGTGAGACCCGGCGTCGCCGCGGCCGCGCTCGGGGTGGTCAGACCCGGGGTGGTCAGACCCGGCGTGGTCAGGCCCGGAGTGGTCAGACCGGGAGTCGTCAGGCCCGGAGTGGTGAGGCCCGGGGTGGTGAGGCCGGGCGTGGTGAGGCCGGGCGTGGTCAGACCGGGGGTAGCCGCGGCCGCACTCGGCGTGGTCAGACCGGGAGTCGTCAGCGCCGGCGTGGTCAGGCCCGGGGTGGTGAGCGCCGGTGTGGTCAGACCGGGCGCCGTCAGCGCCGGACTGGTCAGCGACGGAGTCGTCAGCGCCGGTCCGGTCTGCACCGGCTGCGCGCCGGCCGGGCTCAGGCCGGTCGGCAGCGGCGGGAGGTTGATCCCGAACTGCGACAGACCCGCCTGAAGCGCGGACAGGATCTCGTTGGGCAGATCGGTGACGACCGCGGCCTGGGTGAAGTCCCGGTGCTCGGCGGCATGGCCGCCTGAGGTCAGCTCGATGACACCGAGCGCCGCGAACGGGCTTGCGACAGCAAGGGCGGCGACCGCGCTCATGGCTGTCGAGATCTTGCGTCGACGTTGGTTCGGCACGGGAGTCTCCTCTTATCTGCGACTAGAAGGGCCTTTCGTCGGGCCCCATCGCCGGCCTCGATTCCGGCGGTGTGCCGGGCTCGGAGCTGACGTGTTCTGATGTTAAAGCTGAGGTTGCTGAGACTGGAGTGGTGATGCTGAATCGTGAGCTAATCGCGACATTGACTTCGGCTGCTGCGTGGGCGTTTTCACCCGACTTTCTGCGGGTCGCACCGGTTCGCCGCGCGGTTGCCGGGCCTCGGGTCGGATAACCTGACTGGCGATGAGTTCACTTGATTCCCGGGTCCCGCCCACCGGTTCTGAGCCCGGGGACTTCGACCTCTTCGTCGTCGGCTCAGGGTTCTTCGGACTGACGATCGCCGAGCGGGTCGCCACCCAACTCGGCAAGCGCGTTCTGGTCGTCGAGCGACGCGGGCACATCGGCGGCAACGCCTACTCCGAACCCGAACCCGAGACCGGCATCGAGGTCCACCGCTACGGTGCGCACCTCTTCCACACCTCCAACACCCGGGTGTGGGACTACGTGCGCCAGTTCACCGACTTCACCGGTTATCAGCACCGGGTGTTCGCCATGCACGGCGGCCAGGCCTACCAGTTCCCGATGGGGCTCGGTCTGGTGGCGCAGTTCTTCGGCCGGTACTACAGCCCCGATGCGGCGCGCGCACTGATCGCCGAGCAGGCGGCCGAGATCGACACCGCCGACGCGCAGAACCTCGAGGAGAAGGCGATCTCGCTGATCGGGCGCCCGCTCTACGAGGCGTTCGTCAAGGACTACACCGCCAAGCAGTGGCAGACCGATCCCAAGGAACTCCCGGCCTCGACCATCAGCCGGCTCCCGGTCCGTTACAGCTTCGACAACCGCTACTTCAACGACACCTATGAAGGCCTGCCCGTCGACGGTTACACGGCGTGGCTGGAGAACATGGCGGCCGACGAGCGGATCACGGTCCGGTTGAACACGGACTGGTTCGACGTCCGTGACGGTCTGCGGGCCGCCAGCCCGGACGCCCCGGTGATCTACACCGGTCCGCTGGACCGCTACTTCGATTACACCGAAGGCCGACTCGGCTGGCGCACACTGGATTTCGACGTCGAGGTCCTCCCCACCGGCGACTTCCAGGGCACCCCGGTGATGAACTACAACGACGCCGACGTCCCGTACACCCGGATCCACGAATTCCGGCACTTCCATCCGGAGCGGGAGTACCCGGCCGACAAGACCGTCATCATGCGGGAGTATTCCCGGTTCGCCGAGTCCGACGATGAGCCGTACTACCCGATCAACACCGAGACCGACCGTGAGGTGCTGGCCGCCTACCGCGGCCGTGCCAAGGCCGAGACGGCCGGCGCAGGAGTTCTGTTCGGCGGCAGGCTGGGCACCTACCAGTACCTCGATATGCACATGGCCATCGCCAGCGCGCTGAACATGTACGACAACGTCCTGGCGCCGCATCTGCGCGACGGTGCGCCGCTGACGGGCGACGAAGCCGATGAAAGCAGCAGAGCATGAGTGAAATTCCGTCGGGGCCGATTCCAGCCGGCCAGACCCGCGCGGTGAGTCTGCTCGCCCGGGTGATCCTGCCCCGCCCGGGTGAGTCGCTCGACGTCCGCAAGCTCTACATCGTCGAGTCCGACACCAACGCCCGGCGCGCCCACGCGGCCACCCGCACGGCACTGCAGATCGGCGCCGAGTCCGAGGTTTCGTTCGCGACCTACTTCAACGCCTTCCCGGCGAGCTACTGGCGTCGCTGGTCGACCCTGACCTCGGTGGTGCTCCGCGTCGAACTGACCGGCAACGCCCGCATCGACGTGTACCGGTCGAAGGCGAATGCGGCGCGAATCAGTGTGGGCGGCACCGAGGTCGTCAGTCCGGACGCCAACACTCCTGCCACAGCGGAGTTCGAGGTCGAACTCGAGCCGTTCGAGGACGGCGGCTGGATCTGGTTCGACATCACCACCGACACCGAGACCGAGATGCACAGCGCCGGCTGGTACGCGCCGGTCCCCGCGCCCGGCCGGGCCGACATCGCGGTGGGAATCCCGACCTTCAACCGTCCGGCCGACTGTGTCAACGCTCTTCATGCGTTGATCTCCGATCCCTTGGTCGACGAGGTGATCGGCGCGGTCATCGTCGTGGATCAGGGCACCGACAAGTCGGTCGATCACCCCGGCTTCGCCGAGGCGGCCGCAGCACTCGGCGATCGGTTGTCGGTACATCATCAGGGCAACCTCGGTGGCTCCGGTGGCTACAGCCGGGTGATGTACGAGGCACTGAAAAACACTGTCTGCGAACAGATCCTGTTCATGGACGACGACATCCGCATCGAACCGGATTCGATCCTGCGGGCCCTGGCGCTGAGCCGCTTCGCCAAGCAGCCCACGCTCATCGGCGGCCAGATGCTGAACCTGCAGGAGCCGTCGCATCTGCACGTCATGGGTGAGGTGGTCAACCGGGCCAATTTCATGTGGACCAACGCCCCGTTCACGGAATACGACCACGACTTCGCCAAGTACCCGCTCAACAGCGATGACGAATCCGGCCGCAGCGCACTGCTGCACCGGCGCATCGACGTCGACTACAACGGCTGGTGGATGTGCATGATCCCGCGCCGGGTCGCCGAGGAACTGGGCCAGCCACTGCCGCTGTTCATCAAGTGGGACGACGCCGATTACGGTCTGCGTGCCGGCGAACACGGCTATCCCACGGTCACCATGCCCGGCACCGCGATCTGGCATATGGCGTGGAGTGACAAGGACGACGCCATCGACTGGCAGGCCTACTTCCACCTGCGCAACCGGTTGGTGGTGTCCGCTCTGCACTGGGATGCGCCGGTGCGTGGCCTGTTGATGAGCTCCATCAAAGCGACGCTGAAACACCTTCTCTGCCTTGAGTATTCGACGGTCGCAATCCAGAACAAGGCGATCGACGACTTCCTTGCCGGCCCGGAGCACATCTTCTCCATCCTGGAATCCGCGCTGCCCGAGATCCGGGCGATGCGCAAGGAATTCCCCGATGCCGTGGTGCTGCCCGGCGCGACAGCACTGCCCGCCGCCAGCGGCCGGACCAAGGTGCACAAGCCGCCGGTGGCGCTGCCCGTCATCGGTTTCCGGCTGGCCCGCGGGGTGATCCACCAGCTCCGCAAGGAGGATCCGGAGAACCATTCGCGGCCGCAGCTCAACGTCGCCACCCAGGACGCCCGGTGGTTCCTGCTCTGCAACGTCGATGGCGTGACAGTCACCACCGCCGACGGCCGCGGTGTGGTCTACCGGCAGCGCGACAGGGCCAAGATGTTCGGTCTGCTGCGCGCATCGCTGCGCCGGCACATGGAGCTGGCGCGCCGGTACGACCACCTGCGAAGGGTCTACCGCGAGGCACTGCCGGTGCTGTCCAGCAAGCAGAAGTGGGAGACCGTCCTGCCGGTCGCCGAGTCAGCGGCAGTCAAATCCCCGGCAGCGAATGTCTAGCCCGGAACCGGTTGCCGGCCCGCCGACCGGTGAGGTCGCGGCACTGGTCGCAGTGCAGTCCAAGCTGGCCACGCCGGAGGTCCTGACGGTGACGCGGGCCATGTCGCATTTCGGTGAACACGCCGCAGGCTGGGTGGCGCTGTCCGGCATCGGCGCACTGCTGGCCCCGAGCCGGCGTCGCGACTGGCTGCTGGTCGGTGTCGGCGCCGTGGCCGCGCACGCGGCCGCGATCGCCATCAAACTCGTCGTCCGGCGTAAGCGGCCGCACCACCCGGATATCGCGGTCAACGTGGGCACCCCGAGCGCCCTGAGCTTTCCGTCGGCACACGCGACGTCGAGTACCGCCGCGGCTATGCTGCTGTGCCGGGCCACCCGCTCACCGCTACCACTGGCGATCGTTCCGCTGATGGCGCTCTCGCGGCTGGTGCTCGGCGTGCACTACCCCAGTGATGTGCTCGCCGGTATCGCCGTCGGAGCCACGGTTGCCAGGGTCACCGCCCGCCTCGGTAAGGAGACGAACAGTGAGTGAGGCCAAGGTCGCCGGTCCGCCGAGCAACCTCTTCGCCGGCATCGTCAAGGCGATCCGCCCGAAGCAGTGGGTCAAGAATCTTCTGGTCTTCGCGGCGCCACTGGCGGCCTGGGGCCACGAGGGCACCTACGACTACCGCCGGGTGCTGATCCAGGTCTCCATCGCGTTCATCGTCTTCAGCCTGGCCGCCTCGTCGATCTATCTGGTCAACGACGCCCGTGATGTCGAGGCCGATCGGGCGCACCCGACCAAGCGGTACCGCCCGATCGCGGCCGGAGTGCTCCCGGTGCCGATGGCCTACGGTCTTGCCGCCGCGCTGGCGGTGGCCTCGCTGGCCATCGGCTGGTGGGTCAAACCGCAACTGGCCGTGGTGATGGCGGTCTATCTGGTCATTCAGCTGGCCTACTGCTTCGGCTTGAAACATCAAGCGGTGCTTGACATCTGCATCGTGTCCTCGGGATTCCTGATCCGCGCGATCGCCGGTGGCGTTGCCGCCGGCATCCCGCTGTCGCAGTGGTTCCTGCTTGTGATGGCCTTCGGCTCGCTGTTCATGGCGGCCGGCAAGCGCTACGCCGAACTGCAACTCGCCGAGCGCACCGGCGCCAAGATCCGCAAGTCGCTGGAGAGCTACACCAGCACCTATCTGCGTTTCGTGTGGACGCTGTCGGCCACCGCCGTGGTGCTCTCCTACGGACTGTGGGCGTTCGAGCGGGACGGCGGCAAGGGGTCCTGGTTCGTCATCTCGATGGTCCCGTTCACCGTGGCGATCCTTCGATACGCCGTCGACGTCGACGGCGGCCTGGCCGGAGAGCCGGAGGAGATCGCCCTACGCGACCGCGTGCTACAGATGCTGGCGCTGGCCTGGATCGGAACCGTCGTTGCCGCCGTCATCCTCGCTTAATTCGACCGGTCTGGCTTCAACGGGTCTGGGCCGGACCGTCCCGTACACCGTCTTCACC
>MTBK01278263.1_pt1 | contig 121872 bp, 117 predicted proteins | sample 1535981 | NCBI WGS metagenome assembly MTBK01 (sample SAMN06109225, study PRJNA356200) | anaerobic digester metagenome | isolation source: biogas reactors fed with pig manure or primary and secondary sludge | place: Spain | collected 2016-06-30
CGATGCCGAGCAGCTGACCTACATCTCCGCCGTGGCCGCGATGGTGGGTGAGGCACTGGCCCGCGCGCAGTCCTACGCCGACGAGCATGCGCGGGCGGCGGTGCTGCACTCCGCGCTGCATCCGGCCAGCCCGCCGGCGATCGTGGGGATCGAGTACTGCGTGTGTTACGAACCCGCCGACACCGTGCACGGTCTGGGCGGCGACTGGTACGACGTGCTGTCGTTGCCGGACAACCGGACCTACCTCGCCGTCGGCGACATCGTCGGGCACGGTCTGCAGGCGGTCGAGGACATGGCCGCGATGCGTAGCGCCGGGCGCGCCCTGGCCCATCGGGGACAGTCTCCGGCCCAGATGCTGGTCGACCTCAACAGCTTCACCGAGAACGTCATCCGCAGCGAGTTCGTCACCATGGTGTCGGCGGTCTTCGACCACACATCCGGTGTGCTGTCCTACAGTTCCGCAGGTCATCCGCCGGCGTTCCTGCGCAAGGCTGAGACCGGCGAGGTGATCCAGCTCGTCGACGCCAACGGACCCGTCCTGGGACCGGTGAAGAGCGCGCACTACTCCGACGGCAGCATCGCGGTCGGTCCCGGGGACATCCTCGTCATGTACACCGACGGCCTGGTGGAGGGTCCCGGGCTGGTGGTCTCGGACGGGATCTCGCGGGCCGCGCACACGGTCGCCGCCTGGCCTGCGGTGAAACTGTTCGATTGCACAGCGCTGGCCGATCACCTTGCCCCGGCGCCGCGGTCGGACGACGTCTGCGTGCTCGTCGTTCGGTTCCGTTAACGTAATCGCCGTGGTTGTTCGGGTTCGGCTCGACATCACCGGCGTGGTCCAGGGGGTGGGATTCCGCCCGGCTGTCGCACGCATCGCCGCCCGGCATGGGCTCAGCGGTTGGGTCTACAACGACGCCGGGTCGGTGCACTGCGAATTCGAGGGCCCGGCGGCCGACGTCGAGTCGGCGATCGCGGCACTGCGTGGCGGTCCGCCGCCGATGGCCCGCATCGACACCGTGGTGCGCACCGATGTGACGCCGGCCGGGCAGACCGGTTTCGAGATCGTCGCGAGCCGGACCGGGGATGACGGCCGGACTCTGGTGCCGCCGGATATCGCGATGTGTGCGGACTGCCTGCGCGAGATGCGCGACCCGGCCGACCGACGCTTCGGGCACCCGTTCATCACCTGCACCAACTGCGGTCCGCGCTACACCGTCATCACCGACCTGCCGTATGACCGGCCGGCCACCACGATGGCCGGTTTCCCGATGTGCGAACGGTGCGCCGCGGAGTACCGCGATCCGGCCGATCGCCGCTATCACGCGCAGACCATCGCCTGCCCGGACTGCGGACCCACGCTGTCGTCATCTCTCGATGCGGCCGCCGACGCACTGCGTGACGGGCAGGTGGTCGCGGTCAAGGGCATCGGCGGATTCCACCTGGCCTGCCGGGCCGACGACGACGCCGTCGTCACCCGGCTCCGCACCCGAAAGAACCGGCCCGCCAAGCCTTTTGCGGTCATGGTCGCCGATCTGGCCGCCGCCCGGAAGATTGCCGACATCGGCGACGCCGCCGCGGCGGCGCTGAGTTCACCCGCCGCCCCGATCGTCCTGGTGCCCGGCAGGCCGGGTGCGGTCGCCGACGCGGTGGCACCCGGTCTGGCCGATCTGGGCGTGATGCTGGCCTACTCGCCGATCCACCATCTGCTCTTCGACCGCCTGGGGCCCATCCCGCTGGTGATGACCTCGGCCAACCAGGGCGGCTCGCCGATCGTCTTCCGCGATGAGGATCTCGGCTGGATCGACGGCCTGGCCGATGCCGTGCTGACTCACGACCGCCCGATCGGGGTGCCGTGCGAGGACTCGGTGGTCACCATCGACGACGAGGGTGGTGAACTGCCGTTGCGGCGGTCGCGGGGGTACGCGCCGCTGCCGGTGACGGTCCCGGTGTCCGGCGCGGAGACGATCCTGGCGACCGGCGGCGACCTGAAGACCACCTTCTGCCTGATGGGGACCGACGGCCGCGCGCATCTGTCCTCGCACCTCGGCGATATGGCCGACCCGCGCACCCAGGTCTGCTTCGAGAACGCGTTGGATCACTTGGCGTTCATGACCGATCGCCGGCCCGAGGTGATCGCCCACGACATGCACCCGGGTTACGCGACCACGTCCTGGGCCCGCCGCCACGCTCAGGGCCGGCCTGTCGTCCCGGTCCAGCATCACCACGCCCACGCCGTCTCGCTGCTGGCCGACCGGGGCAGGCTGGGCACCCCGGTGCTGGCCGTCACCTACGACGGCACCGGCTACGGCACCGACGGCAGCATCTGGGGCGGCGAGCTGCTGCTGGTCACCGAGCCGTCGGAGTTCACCCGGGTCGGGCACCTTGCCCCGTTCGCGCTGCCCGGCGGCGAGGGTGCGGTGCGCCAGCCCGCCCGGATCGCCCTGGACCTGCTGCACCGCGCCGGGGTGGACTGGGACGACGATCTGGCGCCGGTGGCCGCGGTGGGCGCCGACGGCCTGCACATCCTGGGCCAGCAGATTCCGCGCGGGCTGGGCTGCGTGACCACCACCAGCATGGGCAGGCTGTTCGACGCCGTCGCCAGCCTGCTGGGGCTGTGCCAGACGGTCAGCTACGAGGGCCAGGCGGCCGTCGAACTCGAGGCCCTGGCCCGCTCAGGCTTGACCAGGGGCAGCCCGGTCGCGCTGGACTTCGACGTCAACGGCGGACTGATGGATCCCGCCCCGGTGATCGCCGGCCTCGTCGCGGGCTTGCGGGCCGGGACGGACAGGTCCGATCTGGCCGCAGGATTCCACCACGCGGTGGTGCGGTCGACCGCGGCGGCGGCCCTGGACTGCGCCCGCGCCGCCGGCGTCCCGGTGATCGGCCTGACCGGCGGGGTCTTCGCCAATCGCATACTGCTGCAGGGTCTGCGGCAAACCCTGTCCAACCGTGGCCACGAGGTGCTCACGCACCGTATCGTTCCCTGTAACGACGGAGGCCTGGCGTTGGGCCAGGCCACAATTGCCGCAGCCGTCAGAGAGTCGGAAAGGACCGGCGCATGTGCCTCGGAGTCCCCGGCAAAGTGATCGCCATCTGGGAGGAGTCGGGCACCCGGATGTCGACCGTCGACTTCGGCGGTACCACCAAGACCGTGTGCCTGGCCTACCTGCCGGATATGGAGATCGGCGAATACACCATCGTGCACGCGGGGTTCGCGATCACCCGCCTCGATGAGGCCTCGGCCAACGAGACCCTGCAGATGTTCGCCGATCTGGGCATCTTGGAGGAAGAGCTCGGCGCATGAAGTACCTCGACGAGTTCCGCGACCCGGCCGCCGCCAAGGCGCTGGTCGACAACATCCGCCGGACCTCGACGCGTCCCTGGACCATCATGGAAGTCTGTGGGGGACAGACGCATTCGATCATCCGCAACGGAATCGACCAGCTGCTCGAAGGCGCCGTCGAGTTCATCCACGGCCCCGGCTGCCCGGTCTGCGTGACCCCGCTGGAGATGATCGACCGCGCCCTGGAGATCGCCGGACGCGAGGACGTCATCTTCTGCTCCTTCGGCGACATGCTGCGGGTCCCCGGCAGTCATCAGGACCTGTTCTCCGTCAAGGCCCGCGGCGGTGACGTCCGCATCGTCTACTCGCCGCTGGACGCCACCCGGATCGCCGCGGAGAACCCCGACAAGGAGGTGGTGTTCTTCGGCGTCGGGTTCGAGACCACCGCCCCGGCCAACGCCATGTCGGTGCTGCACGCCCAGCGCCTCGGCCTGACCAACTTCTCCATGCTGGTCTCCCACGTCCTGGTGCCGCCGGCCATCACCGCGATCCTCTCCTCGCCGACCAACCGGGTGCAGGGGTTCCTCGCCGCCGGCCACGTCTGCACCGTCATGGGCACCGCCGAGTACGGGCCGCTGGTCGAGGAGTTCGGAGTGCCGATCGTAGTCACCGGCTTCGAGCCGCTGGACATCCTCGAGGGGGTGCGCCAGGTGGTCGAGATGCTCGAAGAAGGTAAGGCCGAACTGCGCAACGCCTACCCGCGGGCGGTCACCGAGACCGGTAACACCGTCGCGCAGCAGGCGCTGGCCGACGTGTTCACCGTCGTCGACCGGCAGTGGCGCGGCATCGGGATGATCCCCAAGTCGGGGTGGACGCTGTCGCCCAAGTACGCCGAGTTCGACGCCGAACTCAAGTTCGGCGTGGGGCATCTGCAGGTGCAGGAATCCGACCTGTGCCACGCGGGCGAGGTGTTGCAGGGCCTGATCAAGCCCAACCAGTGCCCGGCCTTCGGCACGGCCTGCACGCCGCGCACCCCGTTGGGCGCGACCATGGTCTCCAGCGAGGGAGCGTGCGCGGCCTACTACCAGTTCCGTCGGCTGGAGTCTTCGGCCAGTGTCTGATCTCCCGGACCCGTCGAACTGGGTCTGCCCGATGCCGCTGCGCGAAACCAAGCGCATCGTCATGGGCCACGGCGGCGGCGGCATCCTGTCCGAGGAACTCATCGAGAACCTTTTCCTGCGCGCGTTCGGCTCATCCGGCGGGCCGTCCCGCGACTCGGCGGTGCTCGAGGTCGGCACCGGCCGCATCGCGCTGACCACCGACTCCTACGTCGTCAACCCGCTGTTCTTCCCGGGCGGCAACATCGGCGACCTCGCCGTTCACGGCACCATCAACGATCTGGCCTGCAGCGGGGCCCAGCCGATCGGACTCACTGCGGGCTTCATCCTCGAAGAGGGCCTGGAACTCGACGTGCTCGGCGCCATCGTGACGACCATGGGCAAGGCCGCCGCCGACGCGGGCGTCGGCATCGTCACCGGTGACACCAAAGTCGTCGGAAAGGGAAGTGCGGACGGGCTTTTCATCAACACCGCCGGCGTCGGCATCATTCCGGACGGGGTGAACATCGGACCCGAGCGGGCCCGCCCGGGTGATCACATCATCGTCTCGGGCAACCTCGGCGAGCACGGGGTTGCCATCATGAGCGTCCGCGAAGGCATCGACTTCGGCACCACGGTGACCACCGACAGCGCGCCCCTGCACCGGCTGGTGGCCGCCATGCTGGCGGCGGTCGACGAGCCGAATGCCGTTCACGTACTGCGTGATCCGACCCGCGGCGGACTGGTCGCCTCCGCCGTCGAGATCGCCCGCACCTCGAAGGTGGGGATCGAACTCGACGAGGCCCGCATCCCGGTGCCGGAGACCGTCGCCTCGGCATGCGGATTCCTCGGCCTGGACCCGCTTCAGGTGGCCAACGAGGGCAAGATGGTGGCCTTCGTCGATCCCGTGCACAGCGAGGCGGTGCTGGCTGCCATGCGCGCCCGCCCTGAGGGTGCGAACGCGGCGATCATCGGACGCGTCGTCGAGGAGCATCCAGGGATGGTGGTGGCCAAGACGCCGTTCGGCACCACCCGGGTGGTGGAACGCGAACTGGGCGAACAGCTTCCGCGGATCTGCTGAGTGCTGATGGCCGAACCCATGGTGCCCGGCGTCACCGGGACGCTCGACGAAGCGGCCGTGGCCGCTCTGGCCGGTTGGGTGCGCGCACAAGGTCTCGGCAAGACCGTCACCGACGTCGAACCACTGGCCGGGGGATCGCAGAACGTCGTCGTCCGGCTGCGCATCGACGGTCGGCACCTGGTGCTGCGCCGCCCGCCGCCGCACCCACGGCCCAACAGCGACCGCACCATGCAACGTGAGATCGCCGTGCTGCACACCCTGGCCGGCAGCGACGTTCCGCACCCGCGGATCGTGGCGGCCTGTGATGACCTCGACGTGCTCGGCGTCGTCTTCTATCTGATGGAGGAGGTCGACGGCTTCAATCCGGGCAACGAGATCGCGCCCGCCTATGTCCACGACCCGCAGATGCGTCATCAGGTCGGGCTGAACTACGCCGCCGACGTCGCCCGACTGGGCCAGGCCGACTGGATGGGCAGCGAACTGGCCGACTGGATGCGGCCGGGCTCCTTCCTGGAACGGCAAGTGCCGCAATGGCGTTCATCGGTGGCGGCCTACCGCTCCCAGGACGGCTACGACCACGACTCACTGCCGGGTGTCGACGACCTGTGCGACTGGCTGGACGCCAACCGTCCGAAGGACTACGTGCCCGGGATCGTGCACGGCGACATCCACCTCAACAACACCATGCTGCGCCGGGAGGTCCCGGAGGTGGCGGCCTTCGTCGACTGGGAGATGTGCACCATCGGCGACCCGTTGCTCGACCTGGGCTGGATGCTGGTGTGCTGGCCGCTGGAGCCCAATCCGCTGGGATCGGCCGGGTATCTCGCCGAACTCGGCGGATTGGCAACGCGCACAGAGCTTCTCGAGGCCTACCTCGACGCCGGCGGCCGGCGCACCGAGCACCTGGACTGGTACCTGGCGCTGGCCTGCCTCAAACTCGGCGTCGTCATCGAGGGCACCTGGGCCCGCTATCTGGCCGGCCGGGCGTCCCGGGAGGCGGGGGAGCGGTTGCACGCCAGCGCGGTCATGTTGATGGGTATGGGTACGGCTGTGGCGGCCGGGGAGAACCCGTTCAGCTGACTCCCGCGAGCAGACACAAACTCGCACCAATTTCTGCTTTCGGGTGCGAGTTTGCGTCTGCTCGCGCGGGGAGGGCGCTTAGCCGGCAGCGGCCGCTTCGGCGGCGATCTGCTCGAACTGCTCGCCCATCCGCGCCGCCAGCGCGGTGGCCGCCGAGAGCGGGCGCACCATCACCATGAAGTCGTCGATCAAACCGTCGTCGTTGGTGTGCAGGAAGTCGCATCCGGTGATCGCCTTGCCGTCCACCGTCGCCTCGAACACCAGGGCGTGGTCGCGCCCGCCGTCGATCTCGCGCACGTAGCGGAAGTCCTCGAACACCCGCATCACGCCGCGCAGGATCGCCGCGGTGATCGGCTTACCCGGATACGGCTTGAAGGCCACCGGGCTGGTGAACACGACGTCATCGGCCAGCAGGGCCTCCATGGCCGCGGCATCACGGGCCTCGACGGCCGCCCGGAACGGATGCACGCTCACTTGTTCGCGTTGCAGGTGCACTGCTGCGCGGTGGGCACGTTGCGCATCACGTCGGCCACGTGTTCACCGCAACCGGCCCAGGTGGTCTTGTGGCAGCGGGGGCATTCGACGGCGTAGCACATTGTGGGTGTCCTTTCGGATCGGTCAGACGTTGGTGGAATCTGCGGTCTGAGAATCTGCAGTCTGGGCGGCAATCGTCGCACGGACCTCGTCCATGTCGAGTTCTTTGATCTTGCCGATGATCTCTTCCAGCGCCGGCGCCGGCAGCGCACCCGGCTGGGAGTAGAGCAGGATGCCGTCGCGGAACGCCATGATCGTCGGGATGGACCGGATCTGCAGTGCCCCGGCGAGTTCCTGCTCCACCTCGGTGTTGACCTTGGCGTGCACGATGTCGGGGTGGGCGGTGGCGGACTTCTCGAACACCGGCGCGAAGGCGCGGCACGGACCGCACCAGGAGGCCCAGAAATCGACCAGCACGATCGGCTTCTCGGTGACCGTCTTCTCGAAGTCGGCGCCGGTCAGTTCAACGGTGGCCATATCGGTCCTTTCGATGGTCTTGAAGATACCCCCTTGGGTATGCTTTGATGGTACACAATATACCCCTTGGGGTATGACGGGAACGATGGGATGGGATGACGAATGCAGGCACCGGCCGTCCTGAACGCCGCTGAGTTACGCGGTCTACTGGCCTCACCGAATCCGCCGCGGATCATCGACGTCCGCACTCCGGGGGAGTTCGAGACCGTCCACATCGGCGGCGCCTACAACGTTCCCCTCGACCTGTTGCGGGAGCACCGCGACGAGATCCGGGCGCACCTCGACGAGCACGTGGTCCTGGTCTGCCAGTCCGGGCAGCGGGCCACCCAGGCCGAGGAGGCGCTGCGCGAAGCCGGGCTGGCCAACGTGCACATCCTCGACGGCGGCATGACGGCCTGGCAGGGGAGCGGATTCCTGGTCAACCGCGGCGTTCAGCGCTGGGATCTGCAGCGCCAGGTGCGATTCGTGGCCGGCACCATCGTCGCGCTGAGCATCCTGGCCAGCATCCTGATCCCCGGCCTGAAGTGGGTGGCCTTCGCGATGGGCGCCGGACTGGCCGTCGCCGCGGCGACCAACACCTGCCTGATGGGCATGATGCTGGCCAAACTCCCGTACAACCGCGGCCCGGCCTGCGACGCTGCGTCCGTGGTGGCACAACTGGTCGGACGCTGACCGTGATCGCGTTGACCGTCGCACTGGCCGTCTTCGTCGGCATCTCGCTGGGCCTGCTCGGCGGCGGCGGCTCGATCCTCACCGTTCCGCTCCTGGCTTATGTCGCCGGCCTCGATCCCAAACAGTCCATCGCCACCTCATTGCTGGTCGTCGGCGTCACCAGTGCCTTCGGCGCCATCACGCACGCCCGGGCCGGCCGGGTCCGCTGGAAGGTGGCCGGTGTGTTCGGGTTGGCCGCGATGGCCGGTGCGTACGGCGGTGGACGGCTGGCGCACTTCATCCCCGGCAACATCCTGCTGATCGCCTTCGCGCTCATCATGATCATGGCCGCCGTCGCCATGCTGCGCGGCCGCAAGGACGTCGGCGACGAGTCCGCAGGCCCGCTGCCGATCGGCAAGATCCTGCTGCAGGGCGTCAGCGTCGGCATGATCAGCGGCCTGGTCGGGGCCGGCGGCGGCTTCCTGCTGGTGCCCGCGCTGGCACTGCTCGGCGGCCTGCCCATGCCGGTGGCGGTCGGCACCTCACTGGTGGTCATCTCCATGCAGTCCTTCGCCGGGTTCGCCGGACATCTGGCCGGGGAGTCCATCGACTGGAAACTGGCCGGGATGGTCACCGGTGCGGCGGTGGTCGGCAGCGTCATCGGCGGCCTGCTGACCTCCAAGATCGACCCGGCCACCCTGCGCAAGGCGTTCGGCTGGTTCGTGCTGGCGATGGCCGCACTGGTGCTGGCCGAGGAGGCCAACATCTGGCTCGGACTCGCGGTGGCGATCGTGGCCGCCGTCGCCGGGGGGATGGCCTTCATGTGCGCCCGCTACGCGCGGTGCCCGCTGCGCAAGGTTCTGGTGGACCCCGGCGCGATACCCCGGCGGGTACCATTGAGTCAGCGATAGAGGAGGCCCGATGGTCGGCGATGAAGCTGCTGTGACCGATGTGCTCAACCGGCTGCGCCGCGCGCAGGGTCAACTCAACGGCGTCATCGCGATGATCGAGGCGGGCCGCGAGTGCAAGGACATCGTGACCCAGCTTGCCGCGGTCTCCAAGGCACTGGACCGGGCCGGCTTCAAGATCGTGGCCACCGGCCTGCGGGAGTGCATGCTCGGCGAACCGGAGAACGGCAAGGCCCCGATGACCGAGGCCGAACTCGAGAAGCTCTTCCTGTCGCTGGCCTGAATCTCAGCGCAGAGGCCGCAGCACGATCGGCACACCGTCGATCGGCACCGGCATCCCCGCATTGTCGTAGCGCGGCACGTAGCCCGGGTGCGGCAACTCGAGGCGGTAGTTGCGCAGGATCCGGTGCATCACCGACTTGATCTCCAACTGGCCGAACACCAGGCCGATGCACTTGTGCGCGCCGCCGCCGAACGGGGCGAAGGCGTAGCGGTGCCGCTTGTGCTCGGCGCGCGGTTCGGCGAAGCGCGCCGGGTCGAAACGCTCCGGGTCGGTCCACAATTCGGGGAGCCGGTGGTTCATCCCCGGCCACAGATTGATGTTGGTGCCGGCCGGGATGTAGTGGCCGAGGACCTCGGTGTCGCGGACGGCCCGGCGCACGTTGAACGGCAGCGGGGTAACCATCCGCAGGGCTTCCTTGATGACCAGGTCGAAGGTCTCCAGCTTGTCGAGGGTGTCGATGTCCAACGGGGCGTCACCGATCAACCGGTCGCCCTCCTCGCGCAGGCGGTCCTGCCACTGCGGGTTGGCGGCCAGGTGGTAGGCCATCGTCGTCATCGTCGACGACGAGGTGTCGTGGGCGGCCATCATCAGGAAAATCATGTGATTGATGATGTCGTTGTCGGAGAACGTGTTTCCGTCCTCGTCGGCTATCTGGCAGAGCACCGTCAGCATGTCGGTGCCGTCGGTGCCGCGCTTCTCCTTCACCCGCTCGACGAAGTAGTCCTCCAACACCTTTCGGGCCTGCAGGCCGCGCCACCACTTGAACGGCGGCAGCGGTGTGCGGATGATCGCCCCGCCGGCCCGGGTGGTGGTCTCGTAGGCGGCCTTGATCCTGGTGACCAGTTGGTGGTCGCTGCCCGGCTCATGACCCATGAACACCACCGAGGCGATGTCGAGGGTCAGGTCCTTGATGGCCGGCATGAACCGGAAGCGACGGTCGTTGGCCGGCCAGTCCTGCGCGACGACTTGGGTGGCCACGGTGTCCATGTGGGTGATGTAGCCGGACAGCCGGGTGCGGGTGAACGCCTCCTGCATGATCCGGCGGTGGTACATGTGCTCGTCGGAATCCATCAGCAGCAGGCCGCGATTGAAGAACGGCCCGATGACGTCCTGCCAGGCGACCGTGGAGAAGTCCTTGTTCCGGTTGGAGAACACCTCCTGGGTGGCGTCCGGACCCAACGCCGCGACGGCGTTCATCGCCGGGGTCTTGCTGTAGTAGACCGGGCCGTACTTGCGGTACATCTCGAGCACGTAGTCCGGGCCGCCGCGGAAGATCTCGATGAGATGCCCCATCACGGGGAGGCCGGCGTTGCCCATGACGGGCTTGAGGCCGCTGCCCGCCGGTGGTTCGGCGAAGACGAACTCCGGCCAGTCCTGCCGGCGCAGCGCCTCGTCGAGCAGGCCCATGCCCGGAATCGTCTGCAGCGTCGGGGTGAGCCGGCGGCGCGCTTCGTCCACCAGAAACTGCGGCGTGCTGACTCCAGCCATGACGACATCCTGCCCAAAAATTGACGCGTGTCAAGTTCCATTTGCCCCCGGCGTGGTGCAAGGTGAACGGGTGACTGCGCAGCCGGAGGCTCCCCGCCGCCGTGGTGACAAGCAGCGTCACGCCATCGTCTCCGCGGTGCGCGAACTGCTCGAGGAGAAGCCGTTCGCCGAGTTGTCGGTGAGCACAATCAGCGATCGGGCCGGGGTGGCGCGCTCGGGTTTCTACTTCTACTTCGACTCCAAGTACGCCGTGCTGGCGCACATCCTCGGCGAGGTCTCCGAGGAACTCACCGATGCCACCGGGGCCTTCGCCCCGCGCGGTGACGACGAGACCCCGGCGCAGTTCGCCCGCCGGATGGTCGGCAGCGCCGCGGCGGTCTACGCCCACAACGACCCGGTGATGTCGGCGTGCAATATCGCACGCAACACCGACGCCGAGATCCGCGAGATCCTCGACCGCTACAACGAGGCCGTCATCGACCAGATCGTGCCGATCGTGAAGGCCGAGATCGCCAACGGCACCGCCGACCCGATCACCGCCGATGTGCGAGGGCTGGTGCGCACGTTGTCGGCGGCCACGGCGATGACGCTGTCCGGGGAGACGTTGTTCGTCGGTCCCGACGGCGGCATCGAGCCTGCGGTGCAGGTGCTGGAGAAGCTGTGGTTGCACTCCTTGTGGGGCGGACGTGCCGGTGGCTAGCCGGCCATGACGTCCTCGGGGTATTCGGCGGGGTACTTCGCAGGCAAGCGTGTCCTGATCACCGGTGCGGCCAGCGGCATCGGCCGGGCGACCGCGCTGCATCTTGCGCGCGAAGGTGCTGTGCTCTTTCTGACCGACATCGACTCCGAAGGACTCGACAACACCGTCGCCGATGCCCGGTCCTACGGGGCCGAGGTCCCCGCACACCGGGCCCTGGACATCGCCGACTACCACGCCGTCGCCGCGTTCGGTGCCGACATCCACACCGGTCATCAGTCGATGGACATGGTGATGAACATCGCCGGCATCTCGGCCTGGGGCACCGTGGAACGGCTGACCCACCGGCACTGGCGGTCGATGATCGACGTCAACCTGATGGGTCCGATCCACGTCATCGAGGTGTTCGTGCCGCCGATGGTGGCCGCCGGCCGGGGCGGGCACGTGGTCAACGTGTCCTCGGCCGCCGGCCTGGTGGCGCTGCCCTGGCATGCCGCCTACAGCGCCAGCAAGTTCGGCCTGCGCGGGCTGTCGGAGGTGCTGCGCTTCGACCTGGCCCGGCACCGCATCGGAGTGTCGGTGGTGGTCCCCGGCGCGGTCGACACGCCACTGGTGCAGAGCGTGGACATCGCCGGCGTCGACCGCGAACACCCGAAGGTGCAACGCCTGGTCCGGCTGTTCAGCGGTCATGCGGTCTCGGCGGAGAAGGTGGCCCGCAAGATCCTCGCCGGGGTGGCCCGCAACCGGTTCCTGATCTACACCTCGCCGGACATCTGGGCGCTGTACATGTTCAAGCGGGTGGCCTGGCGGCCGTACAGCGCTGTGATGAGCCGGGTCAACGTCTTGTTCACCGGGGCGCTGAGACCGCACGGGGCGCAGTACGTCCACCCCGGCCCGACCAGCGATGAGGCGTTGGAGGACTGAGGTGCGAAGCCCGCTGATTCCGCGGCCTTGGCGCCCGGATTCCCGCCGCGAGTGTGCGGATTTCTGCACCGCCGCGGCGAGTCGCGCGGAAAACCGCACAGTCGCGGGATGCGAGGCGGACCCCGAGCGCGCCCCGAGCGGGCAGATTTCTGTCAGAGGCCGCTGCTACATCTAGGGGGCGGGTTTTGCGGCATGTGTGTCGTGACGCCCGACACGCCGAAAAATGTTCGCTAAGAGCGTTACGACCAGGGAATTTCAGAAATGTTATTCGGAAGATGTTGTACCTCTTCTGATTGTCACCCACTAGGTGTAGTGTTTGGCAGGCCGACAGACCTGATGAACCACCGGTCCACCGGAACATCTGAATCACCCGTTTCACGGGCTCTCACCACCCCCCTTGCAGCGCAGAGGAGCCATCCGCAGATGACCATCACCGTGTACACCAAGCCGGCCTGCGTGCAGTGCAATGCGACCTACAAGGCGCTGGACAAGGCGGGTCTGGAATACGAGATCGTCGACATCACCGAGGTTCCGGAGGCCCGGGACTACGTGATGGCGCTGGGCTACCTGCAGGCGCCCGTCGTCGTCGCCGACGGTGAGCACTGGTCCGGCTTCCGGCCGGACCGGATCAAGGCGCTCACCGGCGCCGCGGCCGTCATCGCCAGCGCCTAAGCCGGCGGGACATCCGATGGATCCGGTGCGGCTGGTGTACTTCTCCAGCGTCTCGGAGACCACCCACCGGTTCGTCCAGAAGCTCGGTCTGCCGGCCATCCGGATTCCGATCAGGGACGCCATCGAGGTGCACGATCCCTACGTTCTGGTGCTGCCGACCTACGGCAGCGGCCGTCGGGCGGAGGCTTCCGGGTTCGTGCCCAAGCAGGTCATCAAATTCCTCAACAACGAGAACAACCGGTCCCTGATCCGCGGGGTCATCGCGGCCGGCAACACCCAATTCGGTGCCGAGTACTGCTACGCGGGCGATGTCGTCTCAAGCAAATGCAACGTGCCGTACCTGTACCGCTTTGAAATGATGGGAACCGCAGAGGACGTCGAAGCCGTCCGCGTGGTTCTGGCCGATTTCTGGAAGAAGGAAGAGAACACGTGGCACCGACGGTCTCAGCTGCAGAGCCTGTAACGACGTCCTCCGCGCATGCGACCGCGCATGCGTTGCCGGGGGAGACTGATTACCACGCGCTCAACGCGATGCTCAATCTGTACGGCCCCAACGGCGAGATCCAGTTCGACAAGGACGTCCTCGCCGCGCGGCAGTACTTCCTCGAGCACGTCAACCAGAACACCGTGTTCTTCCACAATCAGGACGAGAAGCTCGACTACCTGATCCGCGAGAACTACTACGAGCGCGAGGTGCTCGACCAGTACTCGCGCAACTTCGTCCACACCCTGCTGGATCGCGCCTACGCCAAGAAGTTCCGCTTCCCGACCTTCGTCGGCGCGTTCAAGTACTACACCTCCTACACGCTGAAGACCTTCGACGGCAAGCGCTACCTGGAGCGCTTCGAAGACCGCGTGGTGATGGTGGCGCTGACCCTGGCCGCCGGCGACACCCTGCTCGCCGAGCAACTGGTCGACGAGATCATGGACGGCCGGTTCCAGCCGGCCACCCCGACCTTCCTCAACTCGGGCAAGAAGCAGCGCGGCGAGCCGGTGAGCTGCTTCCTGCTGCGCATCGAGGACAACATGGAGTCCATCGGCCGCTCGATCAACTCCGCGCTGCAGCTGTCGAAGCGCGGCGGCGGAGTCGCGTTGCTGCTCACCAACATTCGCGAGCATGGCGCCCCGATCAAGAACATCGAGAACCAGAGCTCCGGCGTCATCCCGATCATGAAGCTGCTGGAGGACTCGTTCTCCTACGCCAACCAGCTCGGTGCCCGTCAGGGTGCCGGCGCGGTCTACCTGCATGCGCATCACCCGGACATCTACCGGTTCCTGGACACCAAGCGGGAGAACGCCGACGAGAAGATCCGGATCAAGACGCTGAGCCTCGGCGTGGTGATCCCGGACATCACCTTCGAGCTGGCCAAGAACAACGAGGACATGTACCTGTTCTCCCCGTACGACGTGGAGAAGGTCTACGGAGTGCCGTTCGCCGACATCTCGGTCACCGAGAAGTACTACGAGATGGTCGACGACGCCCGCATCCGCAAGCACAAGATCAAGGCGCGCGAGTTCTTCCAGACCCTGGCCGAGCTGCAGTTCGAGTCCGGCTACCCGTACATCATGTTCGAGGACACGGTGAACCGGGCCAACCCCATCGACGGCAAGATCACCCACTCCAACCTGTGCTCGGAGATCCTGCAGGTCTCCACGCCGTCGCGGTACAACGAGGATCTGACCTACGCCGAGGTGGGCCGGGACATCTCGTGCAACCTCGGCTCGCTGAACATCGCCAAGGCGATGGACTCACCGGACTTCGCCCAGACCATCGAGGTGTCGATCCGGGCGCTCACCGCGGTCAGCGATCAGACCCACATCACCTCGGTGCCCTCGATCGAGAACGGCAACAGCCAGGCTCATGCGATCGGGCTGGGGCAGATGAACCTGCACGGCTACCTCGCCCGGGAGCGCATCTACTACGGCTCCGAAGAGGGCATCGACTTCACCAACATCTACTTCTACACGGTGCTCTACCACGCCCTGCGGGCCTCGAACAAGATCGCCATCGAGCGCGGAGCGACGTTCACCGGCTTCGAGAAGTCGAAGTACGCCAGCGGTGAGTTCTTCGACAAGTACACCGAGCAGGTGTGGGAGCCGTCGACCGACAAGGTCCGAAAGCTGTTCGAGGACGCCGGCATTCGCATTCCGAACCAGGACGACTGGCAGCGGCTCAAGGAGTCGGTGGCCAAGCACGGGATCTACAACCAGAACCTGCAGGCCGTGCCGCCGACCGGGTCGATCTCCTACATCAACCACTCGACCAGCTCGATCCACCCGATCGCCAGCAAGGTCGAGATCCGCAAGGAAGGCAAGATCGGCCGCGTCTACTACCCGGCGCCGTACATGACCAACGAGAACCTGGAGTTCTACCAGGACGCGTACGAGATCGGCTACGAGAAGATCATCGACACCTACGCCGCGGCCACTCAGCACGTGGACCAGGGGCTGAGTCTGACGCTGTTCTTCAAGGACACCGCCGACACCCGCGAGGTCAACAAGGCGCAGATCTACGCCTGGCGCAAGGGGATCAAGACGCTGTACTACATCCGTCTTCGCCAGATGGCGCTACAAGGGACCGAGGTCGAAAATTGCGTCAGTTGCATGTTGTGATTGCCTTCCGCTGACGGCGGGGATTTCGCGGTGGCCGAACTTTCGACCGGGGGCTTGGTCTATGGGATCAGGCTCCGGTGGGAGTCTCGTTATCGCTATGTCGGTCTTACGACGAAATCAGCGCAGACAAGGCTTCGGCAGCACTGGAAACAGGCTGCGGCTGGGAGGAAAACACCGTTCTACGACTGGTTGCGTAAGCAAGATCGCAACGACGTGGTTGTGGACCACCTGGACTGGGCGGACGAACTCGATGAGCTCGCTGAGGCCGAAATCGCCTGGATAGCTTTGTTGCGGCTCGAGGGGCAGCCGTTGCTGAACCTGGCGGCCGGCGGACTCGGGCCGACGGGCGTGGAATGGACTGCGGAGATGCGGCGGGCGGCGAGCATTCGGGCGACTGGACGCAAGATGCCCAGCCGATTCGGTGAAGAGAATCCGTTCTATATGGGGGAGCACTCGCCCGAACAGCGGGCGAAGTGGTCTGCTGCGCGCAAGGGTACGAATGTCGGGGCTGACAATCCGAACTACGGGAAATTTGGAGCGGACCACCCCGGCTTCAGCCATGTGATGTCGGAGGAGGCTAAGGCCAGGCTGTCGGAAAGGATGACGGGCGCTGGGAACCCCAATTTTGGCCGCGTTGCGAGCGAAGAAACACGGGCCAAGATGTCGGCGGTTCGCAAAGGCCGTCCAATGCCGTCGAGTCGGCGTAGCGCCCACACCAGACACCACACAAATAAAGGGGTCAGGAAGGCGACGTGCCGGTATTGCATTGAGGACTCGCAGTGAGGTCTTCCAGGTTGGCGACGAGGGGATGATCACGCCGAGTGCGGCCGTGATCAGCACGATGAGCAACGGCAGTATGGTTCTGAAGCTGCATGTGCGGTAACCGGATCCGCTTCGCATGAAGTCGCTGAATTCAGACTCGCAGCCGAAGCTCCAATGCCCCAGATAAGCGGTTTACCCTTGGCCGCATGAATTTCTGGATCACCGGTTTTAAAGCCTGCTTCTCCTGCATCCTGTAGGCGTGATCCCGGTAGGTGAGGAGTAGCCCAATGTGTACCGGAATCCGTCTGACGGCCGACAATGGCGACGTCGTCTACGCGCGGACGATGGAGTTCGACACACCGCTGCCGGAGTGTGTCGGCTACTTCCCGCGCGGCCAGGAGTTCGTGGGTGACACCAGCTCGGGCACCGATGGTATGCGGTGGACCAATAGGTACGCGTTCGGCGGCAACGTGCTGATCGCGGGCGGGACGCACTCGCTGGGCTCCGACGGGATCAATGAGAAGGGTCTTGTCGCAGGGGTTTTCAATCTGCCCGGGTTCACCGAGTTCACACCGGTCTCGGACGGCAATCGTGACCGCGCGATCGCCAGTTGGCAGGTCGTGCTGTACATCCTGGGCAACTGCGCCACGACCGAGGAAGCCGAGGCGGCCCTGCTGTCCGGCGCCGTCGTCCTGGTCGACACCGACTTCCCGTTCACTCCCACGGCGAAGGGACAGCTGCCGATTCACCTGCGCGTCGGCGATGCCAGCGGGCGAACGATCATCTGCGAGTGGCACACTCCGAATCAACCCCCGACGATTCTCGAGTCGCCGAACGGCTGCATCGCCAACCCGCCCCGTTTCGAGTTCCACCTGAACAATTGGGAGCACTTCAAGTCGCTGTCCCCGTACAACCCGTCCGGCCCGATCACGCCCGGTTCCCAGAGCTACAAGATCACGATGGGCAACGGCTACGTCGGCCTGCCGGGCGGCAGCAACTCGCCTGACCGCTTCATTCGTGCCAGCCTGTACGCACGCGACACCTATGCCGCGGCAACCGGAGCCGAAGCGGTGTGGACGGCGTGGCACGTGATGAACAACTTCGATCTGCCACGCGGGATTCTGCGCAACGTGACCGACAACGGGGTGGAATCGACGGAGTACACGATCTGGACCAGCGTCGCCGATACGAAGAACCTGAAGTACTTCTACCGCGTGCACGAGAATCCGGCGATCTACGAACTGGATCTCAACGCTCAGGATCCGGACGGCACCGCGGTCTTGATGGACAACCGGCCATCGAGTGACCCGACAGTGACGGTTCCGGTGCGGTTCGCGGCCGGAGATTGAGGTTCAGCCGCCGGCGACGGCGATGAACGCGTCCCGAAGAGCGGCCATGTAGTTGTGAATCGAGCGGCGGCTGTCGAAAGTCTCCGGGAACGACACGGTGACGGTCGTGGCGTCGCGGTTGCGGGTCACCCAGATGTTGATGCCGCCGTGGTTGAGGTCGTCGATGAACATGCCCACGTTGTCGCCGACGGCGGGGTCGAGTTTCCGGAAGTCGAAGATCGACACCATCATCGGCTGGTCGGAACCGGCGGCGCCGAGCTCTTCGGGGTCGACCAGATCGAGAACGCGGTCGAAAGGCACTGCCGCCAAATGCTTGTTGGCGTCGAAGGACTTCTGCGCTGATCGCGCCGTTTCGCCGAAGTCGCTGCCGATTTCGACGGAAATGGGGAACAGGCTGGCGTACCACCCGACGCTGGTCGCCTGGTCCCTGGTTCGGGTGTCCAAGGGGCTGAAGATATGCACGGTGTCGGTGTCGGTGAAGTCGTGGTCGGCGATTGCGGCGCACGCCAGAACTCCACCGCTGAATCGTGCTCCGGCTCGGCGGCATGCGGTGTCGAAGGCCTCGGTCTGCTCCGCGTTGAGGATCTCCGCCGTGAAAGCCCCGCCTGAGCCGTCGTCGGCACTTCCCAGCTCGAGCGGGAAACTCGGCCATTCGCCCTCAGCGTCGAGAGCGAAGTCGACCCAGTCCTTGACCGGGCCCGAGTCGCGGGTGAGAGTCTCGACTTCGTCGTGCTGATTCTCGGTGAAGTCCCGGTAGGCCGCGGGTTCGGCGTCACTTTCGTCCCGACCGAGGGTCAGCGCCTGGTAGTCCCGGGTGATGTCGCCGTAGATCACCAGTGACGACGTTCCATCGGTGTGCAGGTGGTCGATGTTGGCGTAGACGGTGAAGTGATGTTCCTTCTGGATGACGCCGAAGGTGAAGCAGTCCCATTCCAGGGTGCCCGGGGTTGCCGTCAGCGCGTGGTCGCGGATCTCATCCTGCTCCATGAATCCCAGCACCGCGGGCACGAATTCGATCAGCTCAGGGCGCTCGATGGTGCGACGGATGACCTCGCCGGAGTCGGTGATGTCAAAAGCACTGTGGTAGGTGTCGTGGCGGCGCAGGTGGGCGTTGATGGCCTCGGTCATGGCCGCGATGTCACACCAGCCGGCGACGTTCCAGGACGTCAGGATCAGTCGCGCCGAATCACGTCGAAGCTCTCGGGCGGCGTGCGCCGACCGGAGATGCTGCTTCTGCTGGAAGGTGGGCGGCAGAGGGTCGATGGGCGCCGCCGCTGCGAGTTCCCGGCTGGACGGCGACGCGGTCCACTCGGTGACGACTCCCCGTCCGGGGCTCCAGTTGGCGCTGATGGAACCAATGGCGACCATGTGGGCGGCTCCTGGTGTGTGGTGGCGGTGGTGGGCGCTCGCTGTATTGCTCTACACGAGTAGGTAGTAGACGACGACCGCGATGAAGCAGACCACGAACGCCAGGCTGATGACCAGAGTGGATCGGCGCTCGAGTTTCATCGCTTCCGCCTCGCCGGTTTGCTTCAGTCTCCACGCGCCGACGACCGCGCTTCCAACCATCGCGGTGATCGCCGCGTAGGCGAGCAGATAGATCAGGTCGATCAATGGCAGGTAGCCGACTTCGGGTAGTGCCGAGGACACCCCGAATTGCATGGCGACCAGAGCGATCAGAGCGGTGATCGGCACGTTGACCTTGGAGTCGACGTATTCCGCCGGGATGATCACGCCCAGAGCCGCGGCGATGAGCACGATCAGCAACGGGAGGATGGTTTTGAAGATTCCCGACGTGATCGGGGACGTCACCGGGACCTCCACGACGACCCGGCTGTAGGTGCGGTCGTGCGGGGCGGATTCGATATCGCCGAAGGACGTCGGATAGGTGTGGTTGTCGAACGCGATGCGGGGCTTCCCGAAGTTGTAGCCGGCGAGGGTGATGTCCGGGTTGACCGTGATCGGATCCTTGTCCGGCACGTAGACGACCTGCTCGACGTTGTTGACGGCGTCCTCGAACACGAAGCGCAGCTTCTGGCTCTGGAACGGATAGTCCGCCACCGACAGCGGCGAATTGAAATTCCCCTGATAGCGCCCCAGCCAGACCATGGAGCCATCGGGTTGCTTGCGGGGTTCCGGGTAGACCTCGGTTTTGCTCAGCGCCCAGTTCTCGAACACGTTCTGGACCTCGATGCCGGCCGGCGCGTCGATGTCCGGGTTGCGCCACCGCAGCCAGACGTAGAAGTCCGCGGAGAAGCTGTTGGTGCTGAGGTCGACCGCCTGGACGTTCTGGACATAGACCCCCACGGTCACCTTTTCCGGGGCGGGCGGCGGGGGAGCGGGGGCGGCCGAGGCGGTGCTCAGGGTCGAGGATCCCAGCTGCAGCGCGGCCAGCAGCAGGCCGAAGACGAACCCGACGGTGAGGATTCGTGCGACCACTGTGACGACGGACTTCATCCGGCCCCCTTCCCCGCGGCGATATTACAGCCGGGGTCCGGTTTACTGATCCGGTGAGCTCAGCGCTGATGCCGGCGGCGTTCATCGGGCACGGCAGCCCGATGAACGCCCTGGAGTCCAACCGGCACACCGAGGCCTGGCGCGCCTTCGGCGCCGCCGTCGGAAGACCACGGGCGATCCTGGTCGTCAGCGCGCACTGGTACATCAACGCCACCGCGGTCACCGCGATGCCGAGGCCGCGGACGATCCATGACTTCTACGGCTTTCCCGACGAGTTGTTCGACGTGCAGTACCCGGCCCCCGGACTCCCCGAGCTGGCCGGTGAGATCGCCGACCTGGTCGAGCCCACCTGGGTGGGCGCCGACCTGGACAGCTGGGGGATCGACCACGGAACGTGGTCGGTTCTGGTGCACGCCTTCCCCGACGCGTCGATCCCGGTGGTGCAACTGGCGATCAACGCCGACGAGTCGCTGGACTACCACCTGCAACTGGGCGCCAGGCTCGCCGCCCTGCGCGAGCGTGGCGTCCTGATCCTCGGCAGCGGCAACGTGGTCCACAACCTGCGCGCGATGAACTGGTCGCAGTCCGACGGTGCGTTCGACTGGGCGCAGCGTTTCGACGACGCCACCAGGGCGCAACTCCTGACCGACCCGGCCGCGGCGGCGCGATTGCGGGACGATCCGGATTTCGCCGCCGCGGCGCCCACCCCGGATCACTTCATCCCGCTGCTGTATTTCGCCGGCCTGGCGGCCGCGGCGCCTGCGGATTCCGTCGGCGTGATCACCGACGGCTGTGCCTACGGATCCATCTCGATGACGGCGTATTCGCTCGGTCGGTGAGGCGGAGGGCGGCCGGCGGTGCGACACGTCCGCTCGACACGCCGAACACTACTTGTTGTGTTACCGCGGGTGGGGGGACACTAGTTGTAGTGTTCATTCATCAGTCCACATCCCGGCTTAAACCCGGCGATTCTCGTGTGAAATGGGGTTTACGGTGAGCAATGGAGCCAAGCTGATCGACCGGGCGAAGGCGATCAACTGGAACCGTGTCGAAGACGACAAGGACTCCGAGGTCTGGGACCGGTTGACCGGCAATTTCTGGTTGCCCGAGAAGGTCCCGGTGTCCAACGACATCCCGTCCTGGAACACCCTGACCGACGCCGAGAAGCAACTCACGATGCGGGTGTTCACCGGCCTGACGTTGCTGGACACCATCCAGAGCACGGTCGGCGCGGTCAGCATGATTCCCGACGCGCTCACCCCGCACGAAGAGGCGGTGCTGACCAACATCACCTTCATGGAGTCGGTGCACGCCAAGAGCTACAGCTCGATCTTCTCGACGCTGTGCGCGACCACCGACATCGACGAGGCCTTCCGCTGGTCGGAGGAGAACCCCAACCTTCAGCGCAAGGCGCAGATCGTCCTGGAGTACTACCGCGGCGATGACCCGCTGAAGCGCAAGATCGCCTCGGTGATGCTGGAGGCCTTCCTGTTCTACTCCGGCTTCTATCTGCCGATGTACTGGTCGAGCCGGGCCAAGCTCACCAACACCGCCGACCTGGTCCGGTTGATCATCCGCGACGAGGCCGTGCACGCCTACTACATCGGCTACAAGTTCCAGCGCGGCTTCGCGATGCAGACTGAAGAGCGCAAGCAGGAGCTGAAGGATTACGCCTACGAACTCCTGTATGCGTTGTACGAGAACGAGATCGAGTACACCCAGGACCTCTACGACGGCGTCGGCCTGACCGAGGACGTCAAGAAGTACCTGCGCTACAACGCCAACAAGGCGTTGATGAACCTCGGCTTCGAGGCGCTGTTCCCCAAGGACGAGACTGAAGTCAACCCGGCGATCCTGTCGGCGCTGTCACCCGACGCCAACGAGAACCACGACTTCTTCTCCGGGTCGGGCTCCTCGTACGTGATCGGCAAGGCCGTCGTCACCGAGGACGCGGACTGGGACTTCTAGTCCTGCAACGACTTTCGGCCAGTCCGGCCGTCAGTGCGTCTTGGTCCATCCCGTCTGGGGTGTCCAGGTGTATCCGTCCGCCCATCGGCTGGAGTATCCGGCCGGTGCGGTGAGCGGCACCAGGATGAGCACGACGACGGTCGCGACGAACGCGCGCAGATCCCGTCGGGACACCGGTCGCTGCATCTCCGGGCGGCTCGCGGCGAAGACGAGATAGACCGTCGCGATGTTGATCAGGATGATCGTCCACCAGCGGATCCAGTCCGCTCCGGTGGCGAACACCGGGATCATCGCCGCCAGGGCGAGTGCGGGCACCACCTTGTGGATCCGGATGGAACCGGTGAACTCGGCGATCGGGACACCGGTGAAGAAGCGGACGAGCCAGATCGTCGCGATGCAGACCGCGAGTCCGTGCAGGAAGCCCGCGATCAGCACGGGAATTCCGAGTTCGGTCACCGACCGGATGGCGGCCGGGAAGCTCGCGCCGAAGTACGGGATGACGTAGCTGCACACCCAGTCGTGGTAATCCGACACGCTCTGGTAGCGGCCGAGGGCGTAGTCGAGGACCTTGTCGGCAGGGACCTGATAGCTGTTGCGCATCAGGTGGTGCGGAATCTGGGCGCACAACCGGTCAGCCAGATCTCGATGGCCGAAGGCCATCACCGCCCCCGCGGTCAGTGCTGCCGGCCCGAGGGCCAAACCGATGCACAGCCATCGGTACCCCGCCTTCATCGCCGGCCCCAGGACGGCGATCGCCAGGATCGCACCGAGGGTGAACTCCTGCGGGATGGCCTCGTGGATGAGAGTCAGCACCATGATCACGGCGCCGTACGCCGCGGCGGCGATGGCGGCCGCACGGGTGCTGGACACCCGGGTCAGGGCGAGGCTGAACAGGACCAACGCCGCCGCCCCGTACAACTCGGGCCGCGGACCGTACAGCGCGAAGGTGGCCGTGAACGGCAGCACCGGCACCAGCAGGGCCACCATCATCCGGCGCTCCGAACGTCGCCCGCCGGACAGGATCTTGCGGGCCAGCAGCGCCAGCGCTCCGAAGTAGGCGGCCACCGACCCCCACGTCAGCACCGCGCTGACCAGGAAGTAGTGCCGCTGTCCGAACAGCGCGGTGATGGTGCCGCCGAGGCCGCGCCGCACGAAGCCGTAGCTGTAGTCGACCGCGTAGTAGGAGAACCAGTAGATCGTCGAGGGAAGACCCGTCGTGACCGCCCACACGGTGAGCGCGAGCCAGAGGCTGATCACCACGCCCAGCGCGGCGTAGAGCCGCTTGCGCTTGCGGCTCAGGGGTACGCCGTCGGGGGAGTCGGGGTCTTTCTGGGGGGATCCGTCCAGCTCATGTGCCGTCAGATCGGTTGTGCCGCCCACGACACCTACCCCCTAGAGAATTTGCTGGACATCCGGTTAGACCCGCAAGATTCTACCGTCCGAAGACCGAACCGGCCGTATCGCTGTGTCCGACCTGCTGGCGCGAGGGCCAGGACCGCGAGACACTGGGTGTCATGACCGCCAAGACCCGTGTGCAATCCATGTTGAACTGGCTGCGCGCCGGCTACCCGGGCGGGGTTCCGGGCCCGGACCGGGTGCCACTGCTGGCCCTGCTGCGCAACAGCCCGCTGACTGAGGATCAGGTCAAAGAGGTGGTGCGCGAGATCATCGCCGAGGAGCGCAACGCGCCTGCCGGGCACGCCATCGACGAGGACGAGATTGCGCGGTTCATCGAAGGCGTCGCCCACCACGACGGCGGCCCGGAGAACGTCCAACGGATCGCCGACAAGCTCGCGGCGGCCGGGTACACGCTGGAAGGTCTCGAGGCGGACTGACTGCGGCTGCGGGAGTGAAGGTAACTTCACTCCCGACGTCGAACGTGAAGATGGCTTCACGCTCGTGCCGCCTGGCGCCGCTGCGCGACGCGCCTACCCGCGCAGTGTCAATTCCTCAGCGACTCGGTGTCGGAATCTGATTTGACCCCTCGTCCCCGCGCGACGCTCACGCGTCGCGCAGCGACTCGGTGTCGATCACGAAGCGGTACCGCACGTCGCTGGCGATCACCCGCTCGTAGGCCTCGTTGATGTAGTCCGGCTGGATCACCTCGACCTCCGAGGCGATGCCGTGCTTGGCGCAGAAGTCCAGCATCTCCTGGGTTTCGGCGATGCCGCCGATGACCGAGCCGGCGATGCTGCGGCGCATGCCGATGATCGAGAACGGCGGGACCACCAACGGGTTCTCCGGTGCGCCGAGCTCGACGAACACCCCGTCGAGGTCGACCATCTGGAGATAGCGGCCGAGATCGAGGTTGGCCGAGACGGTGTTGAGCACCAGGTCGAACGAGTTGCGCAGGTTCTTGAAGGTGTCCCGGTCACTGGTGGCGTAGTAGTTCTTGGCCCCCAGACGCAGGCCGTCCTCCATCTTCTTCAGCGACTGCGACAGCACCGTCACCTCGGCGCCCATCGCGGCGGCGAGTTTGACGGCCATGTGCCCCAGCCCGCCGAGGCCGATCACCGCCACCCGGGTTTCCGGGCCGGCTTTCCAGTGCTTCAGCGGCGAGAACGTGGTGATGCCCGCACACAGCAGCGGGGCCGCGGCGTCCAGGGGCAGGGATTCCGGGATGCGCAGCACGTAGTTCTCGTCGACGACGATGCTGCCGCTGTAGCCGCCCTGGGTGGGCTCGCCGTCCCGGCCGACCGCGTTGTAGGTGCCGACGTTGCCGCCGCCGGTGCAGTACTGCTCCAGGCCCGCCTGGCAGTTCTTGCACTTCCGGCAGGAGTCCACGAAGCAGCCGACGCCGACGTGGTCGCCGACCTTGTATCTGGTTACCGCCGAGCCGATTTCGGTGACGATGCCGGCGATCTCGTGGCCCGGCACCACCGGGTAGCTGGGCTGGCCCCACTCGCCGCGCACGGTGTGGATGTCGGAGTGGCAGATGCCCGCGAAGATGATGTCGAATCGCACATCGTGCGGGCCGACGGCACGACGGGTGATGGTGGTCTTGGTCAGTGGACCGGTCGCCGAGGTGGCGGCGTAGGCGGAGACGGTAGTCATACTGTGACATTAGGCCTTCCCTGATCGGACCGGACAGGCCGTCCCCGCCGTCTACGATTCGCCGAATGGTGGAGATCCCGTCGCTTCCGCGGCTGCCGGGCGGGCTCGACCCGTTGCGGCGCATCCGGGTGCCGGGCGATCTGGACGCGGCCACCGATATCGGTCCGGAGGACCCGCCGGCCGACGGCGGCGTCGAGCAGGCCGCCGTGGACGCCATGTGGAAGGCCGCGGTCGACTGGTACCGCAGCGGAGTGCACCCGGCGATGCAGGTGTGCGTGCGCCGCAACGGGGCGGTGATCCTCAACCGGGCGATCGGGCACGCCAGCGGCAACGGACCCCGCGACGGCCGGGACTCCGAACGGGTCCGGGCCACCGTCGACACCCCGTTCTGCGTGTACTCGACGTCCAAGGCGATCACCGCCTTCGTCGTGCACAAACTGTGCGAAAAGGGGCTGCTGCACACCGACGACCTCGTCGCCGACTACATCCCCGGCTACGAGAAGAACGGCAAGCACCGGATCACCGTCGGGCATGTGCTGGCGCACCGCGCCGCCGTCCCGAACCTGCCGCGCACCGCGCTCGATCTGGACAACCTCGGTGACCGGCAGTACATGAACGACATCCTGATCAACGCCTCGCCGTTCGCGAAGGCCGGCCGCTATCTGGCCTATCACGCGGTCTCCGGCGGCTTCATCCTCGGCGAGGTGGTGCACGCGGTCACCGGCAAGGACATCCGGGAGGTGCTGGCCGAGGAGTTCCTCGACCCGCTCGGATTCCGGTGGACCAACTACGGTGTCGCGCCCGAGGACGTCGACAAGGTCGCGGTCAACTACATCACCGGTCCGCCGACGGCGCCACCGCTGTCGAACGTGCTCAGCCGGGCGCTGGGAGTCGGGCTGGACAATCTGGTCGACCTCACCAACGACCCGCGCTTCCTGACCGGAATCGTGCCGGCCGCGAACACGGTGACCACCGCCTGGGAGCTGACCAGGTTCTTCGAGATCATGCGCCGCGGAGGCGAACTCGACGGAGTCCGGGTGATCGAGACCGAGACCATCCGCCGGGCGCTGGTCGAGCGTTCGCACCTGGAGATCGACCTGTCGCTGGTCTACCCGACCCGGTTCTCCTACGGACTGATGCTGGGTGCCCAGTTGGTCAGCCTCTACGGCCGGGACACCCAGCAAGCCTTCGGCCACCTCGGCTTCACCAACATGCTCGCCTGGGCCGACCCGGAACGGGCCATCTCCGTCGCGGTGCTCAACAGCGGCAAGCCGATCGTCTACCCGGAGCTTTACCGGTTCCTCGGCACCATGCAGACCATCACCAGTCAGATGCCGAAAGTGCCGGAGTCCGAACGGATCCTCTAGCAGGAAGGGCACAGATGTCGCATCTGACCGGCAAGGTCGTCATCGTCAGCGGGGCCGCCAGCGGCTTCGGGAGACTCATCTCCGAGAAGTGCGCCGCCGGCGGGGCCAAGGTGGTCGCCGTCGACGTCAACGCCGAGGGCATCCGGGAGGTGGCCGACGGAATCCGGGCCGCCGGTGGTCAGTGCATCGCGCAGGTCGTCGATGTGACCGACCTGGCACAGTTCAAGGCCGCGGCTCAGGCGGCGATCGACCAGTACGGCGCCATCGACGTCCTGGTCAACAACGCCGGAGTGATGCCGCTGTCCTACTTCGCCGACCACGAATCAGCTTGGCAGCGTTGGCATCAGGCGATCGACATCAACATCAAGGGTGTGGTCAACGGCATCGCCGCGGTCTACGACCAGATGATCGCCCAGGGCCGTGGTCATGTGGTCAACATCTCCTCGATCTACGGCAACGGCGGCATCGCCGGAGCGGGTGTCTACAGCGCGACGAAGATGGCGGTCACCGCATTGTCCGACGCCCTGCGGGTGGAGACCCAGGGCAGGATCAAGGTCACCACCGTCAAGCCCACCGGGGTGCTCGGCACGAACCTCGGCAGCGGCATCGTCAACCTCTCGGCGATCACCGAACTGGCCGGCCAGCACGGGGCCCAATTGACCGAGAACATCGGCAACTTCGCGACCGGCGCCCTGCGGCCGGAGCAGACCGACGTCGACTCGGTGCAGTACTGGCTCATCACGCCCGACGATCTGACCGACGCCGTCGTCGGTGTCATCGACCAGCCGTGGGGGATCAGCATCAGCGATATCACCGTCCGGGCCAGCGGCGAGGATTACGTGCGCTAGCCGCTGTCCGATTGCCCGAGGTCAGTTGATGGGGGCGTTCAGCCAGCTCAGGTCGTCGAGGATTCCCCGGGCGGCGACCAGGCCCTGGCCGGTCTGCCACACCTCGTTGTTGACCACGAACACCCGGTTGTCGCGGTTCGCCGACAGTGTGCGCCAGGCGTCGCTGTCGAGGACCTGCGGGGCACGCTCCTTGGCCGCCGGTGAGGCGAACGACATGTAGACGATATCTGCGTCGGCGGGGGAGAAGTCCGGAGTGCCGTCGAGTCCGATCTCGATGTACGGCTTGTCGGTAAAGCGTTGTGCCGCAGGACGATCCACGCCGACTGCGGCCAGCACGCTGGCCGGGAAGTTCTGCGCGCCCCACACCCGCAGCGTGGTGTCGGTCAGCTGCACGATCGAGGCCTGGAAGTGGGCGGCGTCGTTGGCGGCGCCCTTCTCCCGGGCCGCGGCGGTGAACCCGGCGATGAGTTCCTCGGCGGCCCCGAAGCGTCCGGTCGCCGCTCCGACGAGCCGCAGGTTGTCCTGCCAGGCCGGCCCGGTGGTGGCGGTCAACACCGTCGGGGCGATCGCGGCCAGGGCGGGGTAGTCCTTCTGCTGGGTCTCCTGCGAGCCCAGGATCAGGTCGGGCTTGGCGGCGGCCACCGCGGCCAGGTCGACGGCGCTGCGGGTGCCCGCCGGCGCGGCATCGTGCACGACGGTGCCCAGATAAGACGGCTGCGTGGTCGCGCCGTCCGGCCCAGGACCATCGGGGAGGGCGGCGGCCACGATGCGCGACTGCAGTCCGAGCGCGCACAGCGCGTCGAGTTCATCACCGGCCAGCACCACGATGCGCTGCGGGTCGGGAACCACCGCAGTCTCCCCGGCGGCGTGCCCCAGCGGTTTGGGTCCCAGCGGACCGGGCGGCGGGGGATCGAGGCGTGCCGGCTCCGGTGCGCAGGACTCGTCGGGGCGGCGCTGGTTGCCCAGCACCCCGGCCGAGGCGATCTTGGTGGTGCTGGTCACAACAGTGCCCGCGGGGCCGCTCGGGCCCGCCGCGGGTGCCTCGGACTTGCCCGAACAACCGCTGAGCAGGACGAGCGCGACGACGGCGGCTATCGACACCCCTGGGAACACGGCGCGGACAAGCATTCGGCGACCGTAACATCAGACCCGTCGACCATCGCTGAGCTGGGGATTCGCTGAATCCGACGGGGGGTCGCGACGCGAGTACGACAGAATGTAGGACCCGCGGCACACAGAGCCTGCTTTGGGGTTAGGATTCCGCTTAGATTTTGTATTGGGACGCTCCCGACGGATGGTTGGAGGACCTCGTGACTGCCGTAGTGCCCTCGCGCGGAGAACTTGAGGCAACACGCCCGCACCCGGCCCCTAACGGGCCGAAGGGCAGTCTTCTCTACAAGGTTCTGACCACGACCGATCACAAGCTGATCGGCATCATGTACACCATCGCGTGTTTCATCTTCTTCGCCATCGCGGGACTGATGGCGCTGTTCATCCGGGCCGAGCTCACGGTGCCGGGTCTGCAGTTCCTCTCGAACGAGCAGTACAACCAGCTGTTCACCATGCACGGCACCGCGATGCTGCTGTTCTACGCCACCCCGGTGGTGTTCGGCTTCGCCAACCTGGTGCTGCCGATCCAGATCGGCGCCCCCGACGTGGCGTTCCCCAAGCTCAATGCGCTGTCGTTCTGGCTTTTCGTGTTCGGCGCGCTGATCGCCATGAGCGGTTTCATCACCCCTGGCGGCGCGGCCGACTTCGGCTGGACCGTCTACGTCCCGCTGTCGGATGCGGTCCACTCGCCCGGCGCCGGCGCTGACCTGTGGATCCTCGGTCTCGCCGTCGGCGGCCTGGGCACCATCCTCGGCGCGGTCAACATGATCACCACCATCGTCTGCCTGCGCGCCCCCGGCATGACCATGTTCCGGATGTCCATCTTCACCTGGAACATCTTCGTGACCTCGATCCTGGTCATCCTGATCTTCCCGTTGCTGACTGCGGCACTGTTCGGCCTGGCCGCCGACCGCCGTCTGGGCACTCACGTCTACGACCCGGCCAACGGTGGTATCACGCTGTTCCAGCACCTGTTCTGGTACTTCGGTCACCCCGAGGTGTACGTGATCGCGCTGCCGTTCTTCGGCATCATCTCCGAGATCATCCCGGTGTTCTCCCGCAAGCCGCTGTTCGGCTACACCACCCTCGTGTACGCAACGCTGGGGATCGCGGCGCTGTCGATGGCGGTGTGGGCGCACCACATGTACGTCACCGGCGCGGTGCTGCTGCCGTTCTTCAGTCTGCTGACCTTCATGATCGCGGTCCCGACCGGCGTCAAGTTCTTCAACTGGATCGGCACCATGTGGAAGGGGCAGGTGACCTTCGAGACGCCGATGCTGTTCGCCTTCGGCTTCCTGGTGACCTTCCTGTGTGGTGGCCTGACCGGCGTGCTGCTGGCCAGCCCGCCGCTGGACTTCCACGTCTCGGACAGCTACTTCGTGGTTGCGCACTTCCACTACACGCTGTTCGGCACCATCGCCTTCGCCACCTACGCCGGCGTGTACTTCTGGTTCCCGAAGATGACCGGCCGGATGCTCGACGAGCGCCTGGGCAAGCTGCACTTCTGGCTGACCATGATCGGCTTCAACCTCACCTTCCTGGTGCAGCACTGGCTGGGCAACGAGGGCATGCCGCGTCGCTACGCGGACTACCTGCCGACCGACGGCTTCACCACGCTGAACATCATCTCGACGATCGGCGCCTTCATCCTGGGCTCCTCGCTGATCCCGTTCTTCTGGAACGTGTTCAAGAGCTGGCGCTACGGCGAGGTCGTCACCGTCGACGACCCGTGGGGCCACGGCAACTCCCTGGAGTGGGCCACCAGCTGCCCGCCGCCGCGGCACAACTTCAACGAGCTGCCCCAGATCCGTTCGGAGCGGCCGGCCTTCGAGAAGAACCACCCGCACATGGTCGAGCGCATGCGTGCCGAGGCCTTCGTCGGGCGCGGCCACTAGTCCGAGGCTGAGGCCGGCGGCGAGCCAACACGGTTCGCCGCACGGACGCTGCGATGACCGTCGAGAAGGTGTCGGTGCTGATCACCGTCACCGGCGTTGACCGCCCCGGTGTCACTTCCGCGCTGTTCGGTGTGCTCTCCGCCCATGAGGTGGAACTGCTCAACGTCGAACAGGTGGTGATCCGCGATCGGCTCACCCTCGGGGTGCTGATATCCGGCCGCCCCGAGGTCGCCGACGGAGAGACGTTGCGGGACAACGTCATTGAGACCATCCACCGGCTGGGCCTCGATGTCACCATCGAACGCAGCGACGACGTCCCGGTCATCCCCAGATCCTCGACCCACACCATCGTCGTGCTGGGCCGGCCCATCACCGCCGCGGCTTTCGGGGCGGTGGCCCGGGAACTGGCCGCCCTCGGCGTCAACATCGACCTCATCCGCGGGATCTCGGACTACCCGGTGACCGGCCTGGAGTTGCGGGTCTCCGCACCGCTCCAGGTCGACGGCCGGCTGCAGGAGAACCTCGCCCGGCTGGCCGCCGAACAGGCCGTGGACATCGCGGTGGAGAAGTCCAGCCTGGAGCGACGGGCCAAACGGCTCATCGTGTTCGACGTCGACTCCACCCTGATCCAGGGCGAGGTCATCGAGATGCTGGCCGAACGGGCCGGCGCCGGGGAGGCGGTGGCCGCCATCACCGAGGCCGCCATGCGTGGCGAGATCGACTTCGCCGAATCCCTGCACCAGCGGGTGGCGACGCTGGCCGGGTTGCCGGCCGAGGTCATCGACGAGGTGAGCGAAGAACTCGAACTGACCGCCGGAGCACGCACGACGATCCGCACGTTGCGTCGGCTCGGCTTCTACTGCGGGGTGGTCTCGGGAGGCTTCCGGCAGGTGATCGACCCGCTGGCCCATGAGCTGATGCTGGACTTCGTCGCCGCCAACGAACTCGAGATCGTCGACGGCCACCTGACCGGCCGGGTGGTCGGCGAGGTGGTCGACCGGGCCGGAAAAGCCAAGGCGCTGCGCAACTTCGCCCAGCAGGTCGGGGTGCCGATGGAGCAGACGGTGGCCGTCGGGGACGGCGCCAACGACATCGACATGCTCAACGCCGCGGGTCTCGGGGTGGCGTTCAACGCCAAGCCGGCCCTGCGCGAGGTCGCCGACGCCTCGCTGAGCCATCCCTATCTCGACGCGGTGCTGTTCATCCTCGGCGTGACCCGTGCGGAGATCGAGGCCGCCGACGCCGTCGACGGCGGGGTGCGGCGCGTCGAGATCCCCACGGAATAGCGGTGGACCCGATGCGGCACGATGAAGCGGTGTCCGACGCCCCCGTCGATGGCGACCTACTGATCGACTTCCGCAACGTCACGCTGCGCCGGGGCGGGCGGAACCTGGTCGGGCCGGTGTCCTGGCAGGTCGAACTCGACGAACGCTGGGTGGTCATCGGCCCCAACGGCGCGGGCAAGACCTCACTGCTGCGCATCGCCGCGGCGATGGAGTACCCGTCCTCGGGCACCGCGTTCGTCATGGGGGAGCGGCTGGGCCGGGTCGACATGAGCGAGTTGCGACAGCGGGTCGGGCTGAGCAGTTCGGCACTGGCACAACGTGTTCCGGACGACGAACTGGTGCGCGACGTGGTGGTCTCGGCCGGTTACGCGGTGCTCGGCCGGTGGCGTGAGGACTACGACGAGGTCGACTACCTTCGTGCGGTCGACACCCTGGAGAGCGTGGGCGCCGAGCATCTGTCCGACCGGACCTACGGCACGCTGTCCGAAGGCGAACGCAAACGCGTGCTGATCGCCCGTGCCCTGATGACCGATCCCGAACTGCTGCTGCTCGACGAACCCGCGGCCGGCCTGGATCTCGGCGGCCGCGAGGAACTCGTCGCCCGGCTGGCCGATCTGGCCGCCGACCCGGATGCCCCGGCGCTGGTCCTGGTGACCCACCACGTCGAGGAGATCCCGCCCGGATTCAGCCACTGCCTGATCCTGTCCGAGGGCGGCGTGCTGGCGGCCGGGCTGCTCGAGCAGACCCTGACTTCGGAGAATCTGTCCGCCGCGTTCGGCCAGTCGATCGCCGTCGACACCATCGACGGGCGCTACTTCGCGCGGCGGGTGCGAAGCCGGGCGGCCCATAGGAGGCGTTTATGAGCGACCACGAACCGTTGCCGGTGCGGCCGGCGGCCACCGTGATGCTGGTGCGCGACACCGTCGAGTCCATCGAGGTGTTCCTTATGCGCCGGCACGCCGCCATGCAGTTCGCCGCCGGGATGACGGTGTTCCCGGGCGGTGGCGTCGACGACCGGGACCGGGACGGGGACCTGCTGGGTAACGGGGCCTGGTACGGGCCGGGAGCCGACTGGTGGGCCGAACGCTTCGGCATCGAGGCCGATCTTGCCGAGGCCCTGGTGTGCGCGGCGGCCCGGGAGACCTTCGAGGAGTCCGGCGTGCTGTTCGCCGGACCGGCCGACGATCCGGACGGCATCGTCGCCGACGCCTCGGTGTACCACCAGGCCCGCGCAGCGCTGGAGGACCGCAGCCTGTCCTTCGCCGACTTCCTGCGGGGCGAGAAGCTGGTGCTGCGCGCCGACCTGCTGCGTCCGTGGTCGAACTGGGTCACCCCGAAGGAGGAGCGGACCCGTCGCTACGACACCTACTTCTTCGTCGGCGCACTGCCGCAGGGCCAGCGCGCCGACGGCGAGAACACCGAGTCCGACCAGGCCGGCTGGGCCCGCCCGGAATCGGCCATCGAGGATTTCGCCGAGGGGCGCGCGCTGCTGCTGCCGCCGACCTGGAGTCAGTTGGACTCACTCACCGGCCGCACGGTCGAGGAGGTGCTGGGCCTGGAGCGTCAGATTGCAAAAGTGCAGCCGAAACTGACTGTGGTGCAGGATAACTGGGAGATCGAGTTCTTCGACAGCGACCGCTACAACGCCGCCCGCCATCGCGGCGGCCGGTTGAAGGGCGACTTCTAGAACGTGCGTGAGTTCGTCAGCGTCCACCTCAGCGACCAGCATCCGGGCATCGGCACCGTGGTGCTCGACCGGGAACCCTCCAACGCGCTGACCCGGCAGGTCTACCGCGAGTTGCGTTCCGCCGCCCAGGAGGTGTCCGAGCGCGAGGACGTCACGTCGGTGATCCTGTTCGGCGGCCACGAAACCTTCTCGGTCGGAGATGATGTCGCCGAACTGCGCACGCTCAGCCGCGCTGAGGCCCAGGCCGCGGATCTGGTCCGCGGTGCGGCGTTCGACGCCATCGCCGCGATCCCCAAGCCGACCGTCGCCGCGGTCACCGGCTACGCGCTGGGCGCGGGTCTGAGCCTGGCGCTGGCCGCCGACTGGCGGGTGTGCGGTGACAACGCCAAACTGGGCGCCACCGAGATCCTGGCGGGGCTGGCCCCGGAGGCCGGCGGCTGCGCGCGGCTGGCCCGGGTGATCGGACCCTCGCGCGCCAAGGAACTGGCCTTCAGCGGGCGGTTCGCCGGCGCGAAGGAGGCGCTGGCGATCGGACTGATCGACGAGATGGTGGCTCCCGACCACGTCTTCGACGCCGCGGTGAGGTGGGCGAGCCGGTTCGTGGCGGCGCCGGCTGCCGTGATGGCCGCGGCGAAGGCCCGGATCGACGGGTTAGGCTGCCCTTCATGACGGACACTCGACCCGAGGCCGATCCGAAGCCGAATCCGCACGCGACCCCCGAGCAGATCGAGGCCGCGCTCAAGGACACCAAGCTGGCCCAGGTGCTCTACCACGACTGGGAAGCCGAGAGTTACGACGACAAGTGGTCGATCTCCTATGACCAGCGCTGCATCGACTATGCGCGGGGCCGCTTCGACGCCATCGTTCCCGTCGAGGAGCAGCGCAACCTGCCGTATGACCGCGCGTTGGAGCTCGGCTGCGGCACCGGGTTCTTCCTGCTCAACCTGATCCAGGCCGGGGTGGCCCGGCGCGGTTCGGTGACCGACCTCTCACCGGGCATGGTCAAGGTCGCCGTACGCAACGGCGAGTCGCTGGGTTTGGACATCGACGGCCGGGTCGCCGACGCCGAAGGCATCCCGTACGAGGACAACACGTTCGATCTGGTGGTGGGACACGCTGTGCTGCATCACATTCCGGACGTGGAGAAGTCGCTGCGTGAGGTGGTCCGGGTGCTCAAGCCGGGCGGCCGGTTCGTCTTCGCGGGCGAACCCACCACGGTGGGCAACGCCTACGCGCGCAAGCTGGCCGACCTGACCTGGAAGACCACCGTCCGTGCGATGAACCTGCCCGGCCTGCAGAGCTGGAAGCGGCCGCAGGAGGAACTCGACGAGAACTCCCGCGCGGCGGCCCTGGAGTGGATCGTGGATCTGCACACCTTCGATCCGGCCGACCTGGAGCGGATGGCCGCCTCGGCGGGCGCGGTCGACGTGCGCACCACCAGCGAGGAGTTCACCGCCGCGATGCTCGGCTGGCCGGTGCGCACGTTCGAATCGACTGTTCCACCGGGCAAACTGGGCTGGAACTGGGCGCGTTTCGCGTTCCGCGGTTGGACCACGCTGTCCTGGGTCGACGCCAACGTCTGGCGGCATGTGGTGCCCAAGGGCTGGTTCTACAACGTGATGATCACCGGGGTCAAGCCGTCCTGACGTTCACCCGTGCCGACGTCGAATACCTGACCGCCGACGAGGGCGTGGCCGCACTGGATGAGGTCGCCGGCCTCGCGCTGACCGATGCCAGTCGGGTCGCCGACGTCACCGCCGTGCGCAGCCGTTACGGCGAGCACACCACCGCACTGATCGAGACGGTTCTGTTGCGGCGCAAGGCGGTCGCCAAGTTTCCGGGCATCGACGTCGCCGGCTGGCTGTTCACCGATGAGGCCCTGCAGCAGGCCACCACCGCCGCGGTGGCCCGGCACCGCGCGCGGCGATTGGCCGGTGCCGTCGTGCACGACGCCACCTGTTCGATCGGCACCGAACTGGCCGCCCACGCCGGGACCGCAAAAGCGTTGCTGGGCAGCGATATCGACGAGGTCAGGCTGGCAATGGCCAGGCACAACCTCGGACCGCAGGTGCCGTTGTGCCGGGCCGACGCGTTGCACCCGATCAGCCGCGACGCCGTCGTGCTGCTCGACCCGGCACGCCGGGCCGGTGACCGTCGCCGCTTCGACCCGCGCGCCTATCAGCCGCCCCTGGACGCGGTTGCCGAGGTGTACCGGGGCCGCGACACCGTGGTGAAATGCGCGCCGGGAATCGACTTCGAGGCGGTGCGCCGGTTGGGCTTCGACGGTGAGATCGAGGTGACCTCCGTCGGCGGATCGGTCCGTGAGGCCTGCCTGTGGTCGCCGGGGCTGTCCGATCCCGGCGTACGGGTGCGGGCCTCGGTGCTCGACCGCGGCGAGCAGATCACCGACGCTGATCCGCAGGACTGCCCGACCGCCCCGCCGGGACGCTGGATCGTCGACCCGGACGGCGCCATCGTGCGGGCCGGATTGGTGCGCCACTACGCGGCCCGGCACGGTCTGTGGCAGCTGGATCCCGACATCGCGTACCTGACCGGCGACCGGCTGCCCGACGGCGTTCGCGGCTTCGAGATCATCGAGACGCTCCCGATGCGGGAAAAGGTTCTGCGCCAGGCGCTTTCGTCGCACGACTGCGGTGCCCTGGAGATCCTGGTGCGTGGGGTGGACGTCGACCCCGATGCGCTGCGCCGGCGGCTGCGCCCGACCGGATCGCAGCCGCTGTCGGTGGTGATCACCAGGGTGGGCCGGGGAGCGCAGGCCCGGGCCGTGGCATACATCTGCCGGGCATCGCGCAACGGCTGAACCAGTACTGTGGACCCCATGCGTTCTCTGTTTCTGGCTGCACTGCTGACCACCGGCGCCGTGCTGACGCCCGCCGTCGCCTCCGCCGCTCCCAACGGCTGCGCCGAGATGGGCGGCGTCGTCGAGAACCGCGGAACCTGTCGCGTTCAGGCCCAGACCCCGACCTACACGATGGATGTGCGGTACCCGGTCCACTATGCCGACGAGCAGGCGATCATCGACTACCTCACTCAGACCAAGGCCGGGTTCCTCAACCTCGCCCAGACCCCCGGTGCGCGCAACCTGCCTTACGAAATGGACGTCACCGCACAGTCTTTCCGCTCGGCGAACACCCGCAGCGCCGTGCTCAAACTCTTCCAGGCGGTCGGCAGCGCCCACCCGACGACCTGGTACAAGTCCTTCAACTTCGACGAGAAGAAGGGCCAGCCGGTCACTTTCGACACGGTGTTCCCGCCCGGGGCGCTGCAGCAGATCTTCCCGATCGTGCAACGCGAACTGGAGACCCAGACCGGACTCACCGGTTCGATCTCACCCGGTGACGGCCTGGATCCGTCGCACTATCAGAATTTCGCGATCACCGACGATTCGGTGATCTTCTTCTTCGGCCGCGCCGAACTGCTACCGTCCTACGCCGACGCCACCACGGTTGCCATTCCGCGCAACGAGATTCCGGCCCTACTGATTTAGGCGGGGCTGAAGCTGTAGACCTGCCCGGCACTGGTCGCCACGACCACCCGGCGGTCGAAGCCCACCGAGACACCGACCGGGAACCCGGCGGCCTCGGGCATTGGATAGCTGCCCCGGCTGCGGCCGCCGTCGGCAGGGCTGAACACCAGCAGCGACATCCGGTCGGGTCCGTCGGCCACCACCGTGTAGGCGAGGTCACCGGCCTGACTCGAGGTGGTCAGCGGGGTGACGTCGTCACGGCGCCACAACTCCTCGGGTTTGTCGCGGGCGTCGCGGAATGCGACCAGGCGCGTGTCCGGGCCACCGCCGGCGATGATCAGCCCGTCCGGGGCGACCGATGGCGGGGTCAGCGGTGCGAAGTCCAGTGCTGCAGACCATTTCGCCTTCCCGTCTGAGGCGTTCAACGCCCACAACCGGCGGTCACGGCCGCTGACGTAGACGGTCTGCCCGTCGGCGGAGAACACCGGGCTGCCGATCGGGCCGCCCGCGACGGCGTCGCTGGTCCACTCCACGGACAGCAGTGGGGTCTGGCCGGGCTGATAGCGCAGCGCGGTCAACACCGGCGCCGCCGCGCCCGGCTGCCACAGATCCAGCACCACCAGCTTGGCGGCGGGGGAGAAGGCCGGCGCGGAGGGCACCGGGCAGCCGGGCAGCGACTGCTGGCAGTCGGTCAGGCCGCGGGTGGCGTCGGTGGGGTTGACGCCGGCGACGAGGTCGAGTGGAGTGCCCACCACCTCGCCGCGATGGGAGTCGAACACCAGCACCTGGCCCAGGTGCGTGATGACCAGCAGCTGTCCGTCGTCGAGAAACCTTGCCGTGGTGGGCATTCCGATGACCGGGGTGCGCCATCGCACCCACTGGGTCGGCGGGTAGGAGAGCATCAGGCCGGGCTGACCGATGTAGAGGTTGTCGAACCCGTCGAACAGCGGGCTGCTGAACCCGCCGCCGAGTACCATCCGGGTGCACCAGCGCTGGCGTCCGTTGTTGTCGTTCTCCCACACCATCAGCGAGCAGCCGCCGGCGGTCTGCCCGTTGACGGCCAGGTACCGCTCGGCGCCCAGGGCCGCGGAGGCGCCGAGTTCACCCTTGACCGAGCGGCTCCACTGCAGCTTCAGCTCCGCCGCACCCGCGGTGGCGGTGTAGCTGCTGTTGGCGGCGTCGGCGTACTGGGCCGGCCAGCCTCGCGCGGCCGACGCCTGGACCCAGGAGTCGGTGTTCCCGCAGCCGCTCAGGGTCCCGGCCAACAGAGCCGTCGAGGCCAGCGCAAGCGCCCGCCGCAACACCGGTGTCCTAGCCATCCAGGGGAGACTATCCGGTGGGTAGGCTCTGACCCCATGACGAGCATGTGGGGCGCGCCGATCCATAAGCGCTGGCGTGGCTCGCGGCTGCGCGATCCCCGGCAGGCGAAGTTCCTCACCAGGGCCTCGCTGAAATGGGTGATCGCCAACCGCGCCTACACACCCTGGTACCTGGTGCGCTACTGGCGGCTGCTGAAGTTCAAGCTGGCCAACCCGCATGTGATCACCCGCGGCATGGTGTTCCTGGGTAAGAACGTCGAGATCCACGCCACCCCGGAGCTGTCCCAGCTGGAGATCGGCCGCTGGGTGCACATCGGCGACAAGAACACCATCCGGGCGCACGAGGGCTCGCTGCGCCTGGGCGACAAGGTGGTCTTCGGCCGGGACAACGTCATCAACTGCTACATCGACATCGAGTTCGGCGAGTCCGCGCTGATGGCCGACTGGTGCTACGTCTGCGACTTCGACCACAAGATGGACAACATCGAACTGCCGATCAAGGACCAGGGCATCGTCAAGACCCCGGTGCGGATCGGCCCGGACACCTGGATCGCCACCAAGGTGACCATCCTGCGCGGCACCACCATCGGCCGCGGCTGCGTGCTGGGCGCGCACGCGGTGGTCAAGGGCGACATCCCGGACTACTCGATCGCGGTCGGTTCACCGGCCCGGGTGGTCAAGAACCGCAAGCTGGCCTGGGAGACCTCGGCGGCCGAGCGCGCCGAACTGGCCGCGCATCTGGCCGACATCGAGCGCAAGAAGAAAGCCGCGAAGTAGCGCACCCAATCTCGCCCAGCGTCACGCCAGCGTGACGGTCGGCAGCGAGCGCCAAGCTGGCGTGACGTTCGGAGGGGTGGCCGCCTAGCGGTCAGGCAGGGCGTGTTCGACGATCGCCCGGCGCCGCTGCGGTTCGCGCTCGCTGCGCTTGGCCGCCAGATACACCTGGGCGGTCTCGACGGCCACGGTGTGCCAGTCGAAGTCCGCGGTCAGCCGTTCCCGGGCGGTGACCGCCCGGCGCTGTGCGGCGGCCGGATCATCCAGGGCGGCGCGGACCGCGGCCGCCAGTGCGGGGACGTCGCGGGGCGGGCAGGACAACCCGGTCTGGCCGTCGATCACCGCCTCGCCGAGGCCGCCGACGTTGGTGGTCACCAGGGGAGCCCCGGCCGCCGCGGCCTCCAGGGCCACGATCCCGAACGGCTCGTAGTGGCTCGGCAGCACGGCGACGTCGGTGCGGTGCAGCAGTTCCAGCAGCTGGTCGTGGTCGGCGCGGCCGATGAAGCGAACGGCCTTGAGCACCTTGTGCTTTCGGGCCACCTCGATCAGCCAGTCCTGCTGGGTGCCGTCGCCGGCGACGGTCAGCATGGTGCCCGGGTTGGTCCGGCGGATCCGCGGCAGCGCGGCGATCAGATCGTGGACGCCCTTCTCATACTCCAGGCGCCCGAAGTAGAGCAGTTCCGGCGGTCCGTCGTGGGTGCGTCGCTTCGCGAATGGCCATCGGCTGGAGTCGATCCCGTTGCGGATGACGTTGATCTGGGCCAGGCCGGGGCCGAACAGTTCGGAGATCTCCTCGGCCATCGACGCCGAACAGGCGATCAGCGAATCGGACTCGTGCACCAGCCAGGACTCGCTGGCGTGCACCTGCCGGCTGATCCGCCCGCTCACCCAACCGGAGTGCCGGCCGGCCTCGGTGGCGTGGATGGTGGAGATCAGGGGGACGTCGAAGAACTCGGCCAGCGTGACCGACGGATCGGCGACCAGCCAGTCATGGGCGTGCACCACGTCGGGCACCCAACCCTGCCGGTGCAGCTGCAGCCCGGCCCGGATCATGCTGTGCCCCATGGCCAGAACCCAGGCCATCATGTCGGTGCCGAAGTCGTACTCGTGCGGATCCTGGGCGGCGGCGATGATCCGTACGCCCTCGCTGACACTGTCGGCGGTCGGATGCGAGGCCGGGTCGGTGCCGGCCGGCTGGCGGGACAGCACCACCACCTCGTGGCCGTCGGCGGCCAGTGCGGTGGCCAGTTGGTAGACGTGCCGGCCCAGCCCGCCGATCACCACCGGCGGGTACTCCCACGAGACCATCAGGATCTTCACCGCACGCTCACTTCGGCAGCCGTCGGGCGTCGAGAGCCCCGAACAGGTTGTCGGCGGCATTCCACCCGGTCGCCAGCCGTTCGGCGGTCTCCCGGTGGCCCGACGCCAGCGCCCCGGCGATCTCCCGGGTGGCGTGCGCGTGCAGGTGCGCCCGGTACCGGGCGTAGTCCGCCGCGGAGTCCTTGCTCACCATGAACGGCCAGTCACTGGACACCGTCAGCAGCGTCTCGCGCAGGATCTGATCGGCGACCACGTCCCGTGCCGGAGCCGCACCGGAATGGGCCAGCGCCTTGTCCACGGTCGTCAGGGCGGTCTCGACCACCTCGGCGTTCAGCGCCACCAGATCGGCGACCTGGGGACCCGACCAGACCTGCCAGTCCTTACCCGAGCCCCACGAGCTGGGCGGCAATTCGACTGGGGCGCCGGTGAATCCGCGTTCCATCGCGTCGTTGAGGGTGCCCACCTGCACGCCGGCTTCGGGCAGTGCGCGCAGCAGCCGCTCCAGCCAGGTCGGCCCCTCGTACCACCAGTGGCCGAACAACTCGGTGTCGAAGGCGGCGACGACGTGGGCCGGCCGGCCGATGCGCTCGGACTCCGAGTGCAAGCGGCTGCGCACCAGGTCGACGAAGTCGGCGACGTGGGCGTCGATCGCCCGGTCGGCGCGCTGGGCGTCGTAGGGGGCCTTGTCCTCGGAGTCGACGTTGCGGCCGGTCACCCGGGCCGGCTTGAGTCCGGTCAGGTGGTCGTAGGTGTGGAAGTCGCGGTAGGCGGCGTGCCCCGGATAGCCCGACTTCGGCGACCAGACCCGGTAGCTGACCGCGAGGTCGCGGCCGAAGGCCACCACACCGCTGTCGCCGACCGGGCGACCCAGCGCGGTGTCGCCGTGCAGGGAGGGCCCGTCGACCATGAAGTGGCTGACCCCGGCGTCGCGGTAACCGTCCTCCATGCCGGGGGCGTAGGCGCACTCCGGCGCCCAGATGCCGGAGGGCACCCGGTTGAAACGCTGGCCGGCGTCGGCCAGGCCCTCGCGCAGCGCGAACTCACGCAGCCGCGGGTTCAGCAGCGGCTGGAACGGGTGGGCCAGTGGGCCGCCGAGAAGTTCCACCGTGCCGGCGTCGATCAGCTCGCGCAGCAGTGGGCTGGCGCCGTGGCGCCACAGCGTGGTGAAGTCCTCCAGCGCGGCGCTGACTTCAGCGTGTTCGCGAATGCCGAACTGCCGCAACGCTTCCGCGGTCATCGCGGTTCCGGCTGCGGCTCCGGTCGAGGTGCTCAGCGTGGCTGCTTCCTGGGCGCGTAGCTGCCAGTTGGCCAGCCAGCGGTGCATCCCGTCCAGGCAGTAGGGGTCGTCGAGTTGGGCGGTGACCACCGGGGTCAGCCCCAGGGTCAGCACGCCCTGCCTGCCTTCGGCGGCCAGGCTGCGCAGCACCCGTATCAATGGCAGGTAGGCCGCCGCCCAGGACTGGTAGAGCCACTCCTCGCCGACCGGCCAGCGGCCGTGATGGGCCAGCCAGGGCAGGTGGGTGTGCAGAACGAGGCTGAACTGCCCGGGGACTTGGCCCCGGGGGCAGGAGCGCAGCGACCCGGGGGATGAGTGTGTGGTCATGGGCGTACCGCGATCGCCAGCAGGTCCAGGCTGGCGTCGATGTCGCGGTCACCTGAGTCGACGATCTCGAAGTCCGCGCACTGCACCGCGGCCACATCGGCCAGCAGGGCGTGCGGCCACGGGGCGTCGGCCAGGGCACGGTCGATCTGGGCGTCGATGATCGAGCCGCCGTGCCGGGCGTCCATCGCGATCAGTCGCGGGCCATGAAAAACGCCGTAGACGCCGTCGACCCCGAAACCGCCGGCGACCAGCAGTTCGGTCAGTTCTGCGGCATTGAGTTCGCGGGTGTGGAACGGGTTGACCGGCACGTCGCTGCCCGGGGTGAAGGTGATCCGGTTCGGGGTCGAGATCAGCAGCAGCCCGCCCGGACGCAGCACCCGTAAGCATTCGGTAATGAACTGTGGCTGATCCCACAAATGTTCGATGACCTGGAAGTTCACCACGACGTCGACCGAGGCGTCAGCAAGCGGCAACGCGGCCAGATTGGCGGCGATCACCTCGATCGAGGGGTAGCGGGTGCGTACGTGTGCGACCGTCGCGGCGTCGTAGTCGACGGCCACCACCCGGGTCGCCGAACCGGCCAGCAGATCGGCTCCGTAGCCCTCCCCGCAGCCCGCCTCCAACACCTCTTGACCTGCGCAAAGGGGAGCGCAGTGCCGGTAGGCGACCTCGTGGCGGCGGAACCAGTAGTTCTCCTCGGCCAGGCCGGGAACGGTCCGCTCACCGGTCAGCGGCAGCCCGGGGTCGGCTGCGTCGGTCAGATGTGCGCTCATTGCATAGGCAGGCTAACCCGTTGGGCGGTTATCGCGAACCGGTCCGGTCTGGCCGGGCCTGCGGGAACGCGGGATAAGGGCAGCTATGGTGTTGGTGCGAACCACCGGTAGTTACTGGCTAGTAACATAATGTGGTCAGCGGACGTGAATCCCAACCGGGCGGCTGAGTGGCCGCCCGGCCCCTTGCCCAGGAGGACGAAAGAAAAGCCATGACGAACATCGTGGTTCTGATCAAACAGGTCCCGGACTATGCGGACCGCAGGCTGTCCGATGGTGATTTCACCCTCGACCGCGCGGGTTCCGACGCCGTTCTGGACGAGATCAACGAGAAGGCCGTCGAAGAGGCGCTGCAGATCAAGGAGCGCGAGGAGGCCGCCGGTGGTTCGAGCACCGTCACCGTGCTGACCGCCGGACCCGAGAAGGCCGGCGAGGCGATCCGCAAGGCGCTGTCGATGGGCGCCGACAAGGGCGTGCACCTGCTCGACGAGCGCATGCACGGCTCGGACATGGTCCAGACCGGTTGGGCCCTGGCCCGCGCGCTGGGTCAGGTCGAGGGCGTCGAACTGGTCATCACCGGCAACGCGGCCAGCGACGGCACCGGCGGAGCGATCCCGGCGATCATCGCCGAGTACCTCGGCCTGCCGCAGCTGACGCACATGCGTGCGCTGTCCATCGAGGGCGGCAAGATCACCGGTGAGCGCGAGACCGACGACGGCGTCTTCGGTGTCGAGGCAACCCTGCCGGCAGTGGTGAGCGTTCACGAGAAGATCAACGAGCCGCGCTTCCCGTCCTTCAAGGGCATCATGGCCGCGAAGAAGAAGGAAGTCGCCACGCTGACCCTCGACGACATCGGCGTCGGCGCCGACGAGGTCGGTCTGGGCACGGCGGTCTCGAAGGTGCAGGGCGCAACCCCGAAGCCGCCGAAGGCAGCCGGCGAGAAGCTCACCGACGAGGGTGACGGCGGCAGCAAGATCGCCGAGTATCTGGTCGCGCAGAAGATCGTTTAATCCCAAAGACTTTCGAGAAAGAGAACATCAATGGCTGAAGTACTCGTGCTCGTCGAGCACTCCGATGGTGCTGTCAAGAAAGTCACCACCGAACTGCTGACCGCCGCCCGCGCGCTGGGTGAGCCGTCGGCGGTGGTGGTCGGCGCCCCCGGCACCGCCGCGCCGCTCGCCGAGGGCCTCAAGGCCGCCGGTGCGGCCAAGATCTACGTCGCCGAGTCCGACGACGCGGCCAACTACCTGGTGACCCCGTACGTCGACGTGCTGGCCGGACTGGTCGAGTCGGCCACTCCGGCGGCCGTGCTGCTGGCCGCCACGGCCGAGGGCAAGGAGATCGCCGGCCGGTTGGCCGCGCGCATCGGCTCGGGCATCCTCGGTGACGTCATCGACGTCAAGTCCGACGGCACCGCGGTGCACTCGGTCTTCGGCGGTGCCTACACCGTCGAGGCCAAGGTCGACGGGGACGTCCCGGTGATCACCGTTCGCCCCGGCGCCATCGAGCCGGCCCCGGTTGCCGGCGCCGGCGAGCAGGTCGCCGTCGCGGTTCCCGCGCCGGAGGCCAACGCCGTGCGGATCACCTCGCGTCAGCCCGCGCAGAAGAGCGCCCGGCCGGAGCTCACGGAGGCCGCCATCGTGGTCGCCGGTGGCCGCGGTGTGGGCAGCGCGGAGAACTTCAAGGTGGTCGAGGACCTCGCCGACGCACTCGGCGGCGCGGTCGGCGCCTCGCGTGCCGCGGTCGACTCGGGCTACTACGAGGGCCAGTTCCAGGTCGGCCAGACCGGCAAGACGGTCGCTCCGCGGCTCTACATCGCCCTCGGCATCTCCGGTGCGATCCAGCACCGTGCGGGCATGCAGACCTCGAAGACGATCGTCGCGGTCAACAAGGACGAAGAGGCCCCGATCTTCGAGATCTCCGATCTCGGCATCGTCGGCGACCTGTTCGCGGTCACTCCGCAGCTGACCGACGCGGTCAAGGCCCGTAAGGGCTAAGGCGTTCAGCTAGGCAGTTCAGCTTCGCAGTTCAGCTAGGCAAAGGCCCCCGCACCCCCAGGGTGTGGGGGTTTTTGCGTTTGTCGGGCGGTTCCAGGGCCGCCGGTATCCTGAACGGGCCATGAGCGAACCCAGGTCGGTCTATCTCGACCACGCTGCCACCACCCCGATGCACGCCGAAGCCATCGAGGCGATGAGCGCCGCCCTGGCCCAGACCGGCAACGCCTCCTCGCTGCACACCGCGGGCCGGGCCGCCCGCCGGCGTCTGGAGGAGTCCCGGGAGAGCCTGGCCGCCAGCCTCGGTGCGCGCCCGTCGGAGGTGATCTTCACCGCCGGCGGCACCGACAGCGACAACCTCGCCGTCAAGGGCATCTACTGGGCCCGCCGGGACGCCGATCCGCAGCGCCGCCGCATCATCACCTCCGCCGTCGAGCATCACGCCGTGCTGGACGCGGTGGAGTGGCTCGTCGAACACGAGGGCGCCGAAGTGACCTTCCTGCCGACCGCGGCCGACGGCTCGGTCGGCGCGGCGGACCTGCGCGAGGTGCTGTCCGAACACGACGACGTCGCCCTGGTCTCGGTGATGTGGGCCAACAATGAGGTCGGAACGATCATGCCGATCGCCGAACTGGCCGCTGTCGCAAACGAATTCGATGTTCCGATGCACAGCGACGCCGTGCAGGCCGTCGGCCATCTGCCGGTCGACTTCGGCGCCTCCGGACTCTCGGCGATGAGCATCACCGCCCACAAGTTCGGTGGGCCCACCGGGGTGGGGGCGCTGCTGCTGCGCCGCGACACCGCCTGCGCACCACTGCTGCACGGCGGCGGTCAGGAGCGCGACGTCCGATCCGGCACACCGGATGTGCCGGGCGCGGTCGCGATGGCGACGGCGGCCGGGATCGCGGTCGGAACGCTGGAGTCCACCGCCGCACGGCTGCGCGCGTTGCGCGACCGGCTGATCGACGGCGTGCTCGGTTCGATCGACGATGTGGTGGTCAACGGTGCACACGAGGAGAACCGGCTGCCGGGCAACGCGCACTTCACCTTCCGCGGTTGCGAGGGCGACGCCCTGCTGATGCTGCTCGATGCGAACGGCGTCGAGTGCTCGACGGGTTCGGCCTGCACCGCGGGCGTCGCCCAGCCCTCCCACGTACTGCTGGCGATGGGTGTGGACCGGGCCGGCGCGCGCGGGTCGCTGCGGCTGACGCTGGGGCACACCAGCACCGAGGCCGACGTCGATGCGGCGGTAGCGGTGCTGCCGGCCGCGGTTGATCGCGCCCGGCGGGCTGCGCTCGCGAGTTCGGGGCTTCGATGATTTCGGTTCTGCGATGTTCGGTTCTGCGATGAAGGTTCTCGTCGCGATGAGCGGCGGCGTCGACTCGTCGGTGGCCGCCGCCCGGATGGTGGACGCCGGTCACGAGGTGGTCGGCGTGCACCTGGCGCTGTCCAGCGCGCCCGGCACGCTGCGCAACGGATCGCGCGGCTGCTGCTCCAAGGAGGACGCCGGTGACGCCCGCCGGGTGGCCGATATCCTCGGGATCCCTTTCTACGTCTGGGATTTCGCCGACCGCTTCGCCGACGAGGTGATCGAGGACTTCGTCTCCTCCTATGCCCGCGGCGAGACCCCGAACCCGTGTGTGCGGTGCAACGAGACCATCAAGTTCTCCGCGCTGTCGGCCCGGGCGCTGGCGCTGGGCTTCGACGCGGTGGCCACCGGTCACTACGCCCGGCTGTCGGACGGCCGGCTGCGCCGGGCCGTGGACCGCGACAAGGACCAGTCCTACGTCCTCGGTGTGTTGACCGCCGAACAGTTGGCACACGCGCTGTTCCCGATCGGTGACACACCCAAGGCGGAGATCCGGGCGGAGGCCGCCCGGCGCGGGCTGGCGGTCGCCGAGAAGCCGGACAGCCACGACATCTGCTTCATCCCGTCCGGCGACACCCAGGCGTTCCTGGGCGCCCGGATCGGGGTGCGGCCCGGCGCGGTGGTCGACGCCGAAGGATCCGTCCTGGCCCATCACGACGGGGTCTACGGATTCACCATCGGCCAGCGCAAGGGTCTGGGCATCGCCGGCCCGGGGCCGGACGGCAATCCGCGCTACGTGACGGCCATCGACGCCGAGACCGGCACCGTCCGGGTGGGCGCCGTCGAAGACCTTGACGTGTCGACGCTGTCCGGGCGCGACCCGGTGTTCACCGCCGGTCACCCGATCGCCGGACCGGTCGAGTGCGAGGTGCAGGTCCGCGCCCACGGGGGTGTGGTGCCGGCCGTCGCCGAACTGCGCGACGGGGTGCTGCAGGTGCAACTGCGCGAGCCGCTGCGCGGGGTGGCCCCCGGACAGACGCTGGTCCTCTACCGCCCCGATCCCCAGGGCGACGAGGTCATCGGCAGCGCGACGATCGCTGCGCGGTGAGCCCCTTCGCCACCGCCACCGGCATCGGCTCGTGGCCCGGCACCGCCGCCCGGCCCGCCGCCGAGGTGATCGTGGGGGAGTTGGGCCTGCCGTACCTGGCTGAACTGCCGGCCCGTGGCGTCGGGGCGGACCTGATCGGGCGGGCCGGCGCGCTGCTCGTCGACATCGCCATCGACACCGTGCCGCGCGGCTACCGGATCGTGGCCCGGCCCGGAGCGGTGATGCGCCGGGCCGCCAGCCTGCTCGCGGAGGACATCGACGCACTCGAGGAGGCCTGGGAGAAGGCCGGCGGCGGGGATCGCACGGTCAAGGTGCAGGCGCCCGGCCCGATCACGCTGGCCGCTCAACTGGAGTTGCCCAACGGTCACCGGGCCATCACCGATCCGGGTGCGGTGCGCGATCTGGCCGGCTCGCTGGCCGAGGGGGTCGCGGTCCGTCGTGCCGAACTGGCCCGGCGGCTGGCCACCACGGTGGTGGTGCAGTTCGACGAGCCGCTGCTGCCTGCCGCGCTGGCCGGACGGCTGGCCGGGGTGACCTCGCTGAGCCCGGTGCATCCGGTAGACGAGATCCGTGCCATCGGCCTGCTCGACGAGTGCGTCGCGACGGTCGGCGGTGAGGTCATGCTGCATTGCTGCGCCGAAGACTTTCCGTGGACTGTTCTGCAGCGCAGCACCATTCATGCCGTCTCGCTGGACTGGGCCCGCCTCGACAGGGCCGGACTCGATACGGCCGGGCTCAACGGTATCGGCGAATTCCTCGAGTCCGGCCGCAGCGTCGTCCTGGGCCTGGTGCCCTCAGTGACGCCGGATCAGGTTCCGTCGGTCGATGACCTCGCCGCGGCGGCAGCCATGGTGACGGACCGAATCGGTTTCCCGCGCTCGGTGCTGGCCGGGCAGATCGGCATCAGCCCCGCCTGTGGGTTGGGGGGCGCCACCGAGGAGTGGGCGCGGGCGGCGACCGTGCTGACCCAGCGGGCCAGGGACGCCGTCACCATCTAGGGCGGTCGGTGGGCTCCGATAGCCTGCGTGGGTGGCAGCCGACGACACCGACCCCCTGGCCCCGGACGTCCGCCGCCGCTGGCAGGAACTCGCCGACGAAGTGCGCGAGCACCAGTTCCGCTACTACATCAAGGACGCGCCGATCGTCTCCGACGCCGACTTCGACGCCCTGTTCAACGAACTGCTGGCCCTCGAGGAGCGCTATCCCGAACTGCGGGTGCCGGACTCACCCACCCAACTGGTCGGCGGCGCGGGCTTCGCCACCGAGTTCACCTCCGTCGAGCACCTCGAGCGGATGCTCAGCCTCGAGGATGTCTTCAACGCCGACGAACTGGTCGCCTGGTCGGTGCGGGTGGAGAACGAGCTCGGTCCGGAGCCGAACTATCTGTGCGAACTGAAGGTCGACGGGGTCGCCATCGCCCTGGTCTACCGCGACGGCCGTCTCGAACGCGCGGCGACCCGAGGCGACGGCCGGGTGGGCGAGGACGTCACCCTCAATGCCCGCACCATCATCGACATCCCCGAAACACTTACCGCCGCAGACGGTTTCCCGATTCCGGCCGTGCTCGAAGTGCGCGGCGAAGTCTTCTTCATGGTCGCCGACTTCGAGAACCTCAACGCCAGTCTGGTGGCCGACGGCAAGGCGCCGTTCGCCAACCCGCGCAACAGCGCTGCCGGGTCGCTGCGGCAGAAGAACCCGGCGATCACCGCGCGCCGGCCGCTGCGCATGGTGTGCCACGGCCTGGGCCATATCGAGAGTGCGGCCGACGGCTTCCGCCCCGCCACCCTGCACGACGCCTACCTCGCGCTGAAGGCATGGGGCCTGCCGGTCTCCGACCACACCATCCAGGTGCAGGGCCTGGCCGCGGTTCAGGAGCGCATCGGCTTCTGGGGGGAGCGCCGGCACACCATCGAGCACGAGATCGACGGCGTGGTGGTCAAGGTCGACGATCTCGCCCAGCAGCGCCGGCTCGGCGCCACCTCGCGAACGCCGCGGTGGGCGGTGGCCTACAAGTACCCGCCGGAGGAGGCCCAGACCGTCCTGCGTGACATCCGGGTCAACGTCGGGCGCACCGGCCGGGTCACCCCGTTCGCGTTCATGGACCCGGTCCGGGTGGCCGGTTCCACCGTCAGCCTGGCGACCCTGCACAACGGGTCGGAGGTCAAACGCAAGGGTGTGCTGATCGGTGACACCGTGATGATCCGCAAGGCCGGTGACGTCATCCCCGAGGTGCTGGGCCCAGTCGTCGATCTGCGCGACGGATCCGAGCGGGAATTCGTCATGCCCACGCACTGCCCGGAGTGCGGCACCCTGCTGGCCCCGGCCAAGGAGGGCGACGTCGACATCCGCTGCCCCAACTCCCGGTCCTGCCCGGCGCAGTTGCGCGAGAGGGTGTTTCACCTCGCCGGCCGCGGCGGCTTGGACATCGAGGGGCTGGGCTACGAGGCGGCGACCGCACTCTTGGAGGCCAAGATCATCGCCGATGAGGGCGATCTGTTCGACCTCACCGAGGACAGTCTGATGCAGGCGGATTTCTTCCGCACCAAAGACGGCAAGCTGTCGGCCAACGGTGCGCGACTGTTGAAGAACCTCCAGCAGGCCAAGGACCGCCCGCTGTGGCGGATCCTGGTGGCGCTGTCCATCCGGCACGTCGGCCCCACCGCCGCCCGCGCCCTGGCCACCGCATTCGGCAGCCTGGAGGCCATCATGGCCGCCGGCCAGGAGCAGTTGGCCGACGTCGAGGGAGTCGGGCCCACCATCGCCTCGGCACTGCGCGAGTGGTTCGAGGTCGACTGGCACCGGGCCATCGTCGACAAGTGGGCCGCGGCCGGGGTGAAGATGGCCGACGAACGCGACGCCGGCATCACCCCGACGCTGGCCGGGCTGACCATCGTGGTCACCGGTTCGCTGACCGGGTTCTCCCGTGATGAGGCCAAGGAGGCGATCATTATCCGCGGCGGCAAGGCGGCCGGGTCGGTCTCGAAGAAGACCTCGTTCGTCGTCGCCGGTGACGCCCCGGGGTCGAAGTACGACAAGGCCGTCGAACTCGGCGTGCCGATCCTCGACGAGGACGGTTTCCGCGCGCTACTCGAGTCCGGTCCACCGCTGGCTGAACTGCTCGGCGACGACAGCGGGGGATAGCTCCCGCACGATCGCCGGGGCGACCGCGCTCAGTTCGGGGGTGGGATCCTCCGCCGCGTGGGGTGAAAGCACCGGGGCCTGCTTCGGGCTGGGCTATCTGCGCGCCCCCGACGGCGCGGTGATCAACGCCGACTGGATCAACGCCGGCAGCTACGAGGTCAACGTCGGCGGCGTGCTGTACCCGATCACGGTGTCGCTCAAGCCGATCCACGATCCGGCCAACGAGAGGCTGCGTTCCTAGCGAATCAGGCTGGCGACGATCCCGGCCAGATAGCCCAGCCGGGCGACCTCCGACGGCCGGAAGTCCGGACCGCCCGGGCGGCCCAGCACCATCGCGGTGTTCGGGTCACCCAACGGGGCGGCGGCCAACGCGGTGTCCATGTCCCGCCACAACTGCGGCACCCAGCCCTCATCCAGGTGCAGGACGGTCGCGTGCGTGATCGGCAGCCACGGCGCGGACTCCACCTGCGTCTCCGGCGCCCCGGTTCCGCCGGCCACCCGCTCCAGGCCGCCGTCGCATCGGCGCACCACGCTGCACCACCCGACCCGCAGCACCCTCGGCGCCTCGTCGACGAGTACCTGGAGCTTGGCCGCGCGGTCCCTGGGCGCCGCGACGTGGTCGATCAGTTCGAGTTCGCGGTGCGCCTCCAGCAGGCCGGTGTGCGGCCGGATGGTGTCCACCCGCACACCCTTGAGCGCCTCGGCCGCGGTGATCAGCATGTCCGGCAGCGCGCCCGGCGGCAGGTCGACGACGAGGTCGTCGATGGCATACCCGGTCCCGCGCTCGACGACGTCGAGGGACAGGATGTCGGCGCCCACCGAGCCCAGGGCCACGGCAAGGGATCCCAGGCTGCCGGGACGGTCCTCGAGTTGGACCCGCAGAAGGTAGGACGGCACGCGTCAACCCTTACACAGGCGCCGTGGGTCGGCATTTCGGCTCGGTCGTGCCGCGGGTGCAGGGCACGTCGGAGAGCCGCGCGAGCTTGCGGATTTCTAGGCCGCAGCGGCGTGTCTCGTAGAAATCCGCAATGTCGCGGGGTTCGGGTCAGCGACGTTTCTCCTCGGGCCGTTCCGCCCGGTATCGACACCGTCGCTAGGCTGACCCACCGTGTCCACGATCTCCCGCGACGACGTCGCCAAGCTGGCCAAACTGGCCCGGCTCGCCCTGACCGACTCCGAACTCGACAGCTTCGCCGGCCAGCTCGACGCGATCCTCGGCTACGTCGGCAAGATCCAGGCCGTCGACGTCACCGGCGTGAAGCCCACCGGCAACCCGCTGCGCGACGTGAACGTCACCCGCGCCGACCGCATCCAGAACAGCCTGCCCCAGGCTGACGCGCTGGCCGAGGCGCCGGCCGCCGAGGACGGCCGGTTCGTGGTGCCGCAGATCCTGGGGGAGGCGGAATGACCGCCACCGAGATCGTCCGCCTCGACGCGGCCACCCTCGGCGAGAAGATCGCCGCCAAGGAACTGAGTTCGACCGAGGTCACCCAGGCCTGCCTGGATCAGATCGCCGCCACCGACGGCACCTACCACGCCTTCCTGCACGTGGCCGCCGACGAGGCCCTGGCCACCGCGGCCGAGGTCGACAAGAAGGTGGCCGCCGGGGAGAACCTGCCCGGGCCGCTGGCCGGGGTTCCGCTGGCGCTCAAGGACGTCTTCACCGCCACCGACATGCCCACCACGTGTGGCTCGAAGATCCTCGAGGGCTGGGTGTCGCCGTACGACGCCACCGTCACCGCGCGGATCCGGAAGTCGGGCATCCCGATCCTGGGCAAGACCAACATGGACGAGTTCGCGATGGGCTCCTCCACGGAGAACTCCGCCTACGGCCCGACGCTGAACCCGTGGGACACCGAGCGCACGCCCGGCGGCTCCGGCGGCGGCAGCGCCGCGGCGCTGGCGGCCTTCCAGGCCCCGCTTGCCATCGGCTCGGACACCGGCGGCTCGATCCGCCAGCCCGCCGCGTTGACCGCCACCGTCGGGGTCAAGCCCACCTACGGCACCGTCTCGCGCTACGGCCTGGTGGCCTGTGCCTCGTCGCTGGACCAGGGCGGCCCGTGCGCGCGCACCGTGCTCGACACCGCACTGCTGCACCGCGTCATCGCCGGCCACGACCCGCACGACTCGACGTCGCTGTTCGCCGCGATCCCCGATGTGGTCGCCGCCGCCCGAGCCGGGGCCACCGGCGACCTCAAGGGCGTGAAGGTGGGCGTGGTCAAGCAGATCGCCGGCGGCGAGGGCTACCAGCCCGGCGTGCTGGCGTCGTTCCACGCCGCCGTCGAGCAACTCACGGCACTGGGCGCCGAGGTCAGCGAGGTCGACTGCCCGCACCTGGACTACTCGCTGTCCTCCTACTACCTGATCCTGCCCTCCGAGGTCTCCAGCAACCTGGCCCGCTTCGACGCGATGCGCTACGGGCTGCGGGTCGGCGACGACGGCACGCACAGCGCCGAGGAGGTGATGGCGCTGACCCGGGCGGCCGGATTCGGTCCGGAAGTCAAGCGCCGCATCATGATCGGCACCTACGCGCTGTCGGCCGGCTACTACGACGCGTATTACAACCAGGCGCAGAAGGTGCGCACGCTGATCGCCGGCGATCTGGACGCGGCCTACGAAAAGGTCGACGTGCTGGTCTCACCGGCCACCCCGACCACGGCCTTCCGGATCGGCGAGAAGGTCGACGATCCGCTGGCGATGTATCTGTTCGACCTGTGCACCCTGCCGCTGAACCTGGCCGGGCACTGCGGCATGTCGGTCCCGTCGGGCCTGTCCCCGGACGACAATCTGCCGGTCGGCCTGCAGATCATGGCGCCGGCACTGGCCGATGACCGGCTCTACCGGGTGGGTGCGGCCTACGAGGCGGCGCGAGGTCCGCTTCCTTCAGCGATCTAGACCGCTCAGCGCAGTAAGGCTGTGGCCGCCGCCTCACCGCTGGTGTAGGCGCCGTGAACGGTGCCGGCATGGTCGCGCGAACAGGCCTCGCCGGCGAAGACGCGACGCTTCTCCGGCACGGCCAGCGCATCGCGATCCGCCGGCGAACTGCCGACCGCGATGAACGAGTAGCTACCCATCGCAAAGGGGTCGACAGACCACGCGGAACGGAGCAGTCCGGTCGGTGTGGACATCTTCGGGAAGACCGGTTTCAACGCCGCCTGCGCACCGGCGATCGCGTCGGCGTCCGTCATGGCCTCGACAGTGCGGGCGAACGTGCCGGCGTTGAACATCATCAGCGCGGGCACGTCGACCAGGCCTGTGAGATTCACGGACTCCACCCACTGACCGCGCCGCGACCCGGTCGGGATGATGTCGAGAAGTTCGGTGTCCGCCGGCCAGAAGGCTGACTCGAAACGCAGGCAGGTCTTGGACAGCGCGCCCATCCCGAGCCGTGCGATGGCTGTCGCCTTCGCCTCCGGAAGCGGCGGCCGGAACTGGATCGAGCCTGCCTTGAGGACGCCGAGTGGCACCGTGACGATCACCGCGTCCGCGTCGAACAGACCGTGGGAAGTGGTGACGACGGCGCGATCACCTGTGGTGTCGATGCTCGTGACGACGTGGCCGAGGCGAACGTCGAGCCCTTCGGCGACCGCCTCCACGACCTTGTCGTAGCCGCCGGGAAGGAGGACGTCGCCGCCGCTCTCATCCCCGCCGTCGTCGAAGTGGTTGGCGGACAACTCGATTGCGTCGGCGGCGTATTCGTACTCGATCGACTCGGCGATAGCCCACTCGACGTCGAGCCGTTCCGCGGCGTCGAGATCGTCGGCCGCGATGGCACGGTCGAGCGCGGCACGAAGGGATTCGTCGCGAAAGGGCTCGACACCGTCGGGGGAGTCCTTACGGCCGGCCTCGACCAGTTCGGCCACCTGCGACTCGAGGCGATCGAAAGTGCCAGCCGCACGACTCCTGCCGTCGGCCTCGTAGACGACCGACTCGTAATCGAAGGCCTGTGTTGTGATCCCCTCGGCGGCGGCCAGAGCGGCGATCGGATTGCCCCGCACCCCGTGGATCCAGGATGCGCCGAGTTCCACCGGAACGCCCCAGGACCGGTCCGTGCGGATGCGCCCGCCAAGCCGGTCGCGTGCCTCGAGCACGATGACGCGGCGTCGGCCCCCGGCGAGCACCTGAGCGGCCCGTAATCCCGCGATCCCCGCGCCGATGACGAGAACGTCCGCGCTGCGTCCGGCTGCGGTCGGCTGTTGCTGCTGTTCAGGCCTATCGCAGCCGCTGGCCAGGGCCGCGGGCACCGCCAATGCGGCCAGACGGACGAAGTCGCGGCGTGGGACCGGGATCACGCGAGCGACGTTATCGCTCCGTGGTTCGGGCCGAGGCGGTTAGATAGGGCCATGCGAATCGGAGTTCTCACCGGCGGCGGCGACTGCCCCGGCCTCAACGCCGTCATCCGCGCGGTCGTGCGGACCTGCGACGCCCGCTACGGCTCGTCGGTGGTCGGGTTCCAGGACGGCTGGAACGGACTGCTGGAGAACCGCCGCATCCAGCTCGTCAACGACGACCGCAACGCGCGGCTGCTGGCCAAGGGCGGCACCATGCTCGGCACCGCGCGCACCAACCCGGAACGGCTGCGGGCGGGCATCGGTGAGATCAAGCAGACCCTCGAGGACAACGGGATCGACGTGCTGATCCCGATCGGCGGCGAGGGCACCCTGACCGCCGCGCACTGGCTGACCGAGGAGGGCGTCCCGGTCGTCGGCGTCCCCAAGACCATCGACAACGACATCGACTGCACCGACGTCACCTTCGGCCACGACACCGCGCTGATGATCGCCACCGAGGCGATCGACCGCCTGCACAGCACCGCGGAGTCGCATCAGCGCGTCATGCTCGTCGAGGTGATGGGCCGGCACGCCGGCTGGATCGCGCTCAACGCCGGCCTGGCATCGGGTGCGCACATGACGCTGATCCCCGAGCAGCCCTACGACGTCGAGGAGGTCTGCCGGATGGTCAAGCAGCACTTCCAGCGCGGCGCCTCGCACTTCATCCTGGTGGTCGCCGAGGGCGCCAAGCCCGCCGAGGGCACCATGGCGTTGCGCTCCGGCGGTGTCGACGAGTTCGGCCACGAGCGCTTCACCGGGGTGGCCCAGCAGCTGGCCCTGGAGGTCGAGAAGCGCATCCGCAAGGAGGTCCGGGTCACCGTGCTCGGGCATATCCAGCGCGGCGGCACCCCGACCGCCTACGACCGGGTGCTTGCCACCCGGTTCGGCGTCAACGCCGCCGACGCCGCCCACGCCGGCGAGTACGGGATGATGGTCTCGCTGCGCGGCGAGCACATCGGCCGGGTTCCGCTGGCCGACGCGGTGCGTCAGCTCAAGCTGGTGCCGCAGAGCCGGTACGACGACGCCGCGGCCTTCTTCGGCTGATTACGGGCTGACCGGCACCGGGTCGGTGTCCAGCGACACCTCACGGGTCTCGCGCATCACCAGCAGCGCGATGAACGACAGCGTCGCCGCGCAGAACAAGTACAGCCCGACCCAGCCGACGCCGTAGGTCGAGGACAGCCAGGTCGCGATGAACGGCGCCACCGCCGCACCCAGGATGCTCGCCGAGTTGTAGGAGATCCCGGACCCGGTGTAGCGGACGTTGGTCGGGAACAGTTCGGGCAGAACGGCACTCATCGGCCCGAAGGTGAAGCCCATCAGCGTCATTCCGACGATCAGGAACAGCAGCACCGATCCGTGCGATGCCTTGCCCGGCGTCAGCAGCACCGCGAACAGGCCGCTGTAGGCCATGATCGCCGCGGTCACCGTCAGCAGGGTCCGGCGACGGCCCCAGCGGTCGGCCAACTGTCCCGCGATCGGGATGGTGGCGGCGAAGAACAGCACCGCGATCAGTTGCATCTTGAGGAAGTCGATGTAGTTGAAGCCCAGCCCCGTTCCGGCCGGCGGCTTCTTGCCGGTTCCGAAGCTCAACGCCCAGGTGGTCACGATGTAGAAGATCGTGTAGGTGGACAGCATCACGAAGGTGCCCAGGATCAGCTGACGCCAGTTGTTCCGGAACACCTGCGCCACAGGGGTTTTCACCTTCTCGCCGCGCTCCAGCGCCCGGGCGAACACCGGCGTCTCGGTGAGCTTGAGCCGCACGTACAGGCCGATCGCCACCATCACCGCACTGATCAGGAACGGGATGCGCCAGCCCCAGGTCAAAAACGGTCCGTCCAGATCCGGCTTGGCGTTGGAGTGCCCCAGCCAGATCAGCAGGCCGAGGAACACCCCGTTGGCCAGCAGGAAGCCGAACGGCGCGCCCAGTTGCGGCCACATCGCGGCCCAGGCCCGCCGGCCCGGCTTGGCGGTCTCCACCGCCAGCAGTGCCGCACCGCTCCACTCACCGCCGAGTGCCAGGCCCTGGGCGAAGCGCAGCACCGCCAGCAGGGCCGGGGCGAGCAGTCCCACCTGGTGGTAGGTGGGCAGCAGGCCGATGGCGAAGGTCGCGATGCCCATCGTCAGCAGCGAGCCGACCAGGGTTGCCTTGCGTCCGGCCCGGTCGCCGAAATGCCCGAACAGCACCGAGCCGACCGGTCGCGCGACGAACGCGAGGCCGAAGGTGGCCAGCGAGGCCAGCAGTGCGGTGGTGGAGTTGCCCTTGGGGAAGAACAGGAACGGGAACACCGACACCGCGGCGGTGGCGTAGACGTAGAAGTCGTAGAACTCGACGGTGGTGCCCACCATGGAGGCCAGCACGATGCGGCTGCGCGGCACTCCGGCGACGATGTCGTCCTGCTCGGTCATGGCTGGAGAGTATCGCGGTGCACGCCGCCCCACCCGCGCGAGCAGACGCAAACTCGCACGGAATCGGTCTTTCGGGTGCGACTTTGTGTCTGCTCGCGCGGGTGGTGAAAACCTGCCCAACTAGGATCGTCGGCTATGACCACCGCAACTGACCTGATCGACTACGACGACGTCGTGGCCCGATTCGACCCGGTGCTGGGTCTGGAGGTGCACGTCGAACTGTCGACGGAGACCAAGATGTTCTGCGGCTGCGCCACCACCTTCGGCGCCGAGCCCAACACCCAGGTCTGTCCGGTCTGCCTCGGTCTGCCCGGCGCGCTGCCGACACTCAACGAGGCGGCCGTGGAGTCGGCCATCCGGATCGGCCTCGCGCTGAACTGTGAGATCGCCTCCTGGTGCCGGTTCGCCCGGAAGAACTACTTCTACCCGGACCAGCCGAAGAACTACCAGATCTCCCAGTACGACGAGCCGATCGCCTTCAATGGCTACCTCGACGTCCCGCTCGAGGACGGCACCGTCTTCCGCGTCGACATCGAGCGCGCGCATATGGAGGAGGACACCGGCAAGCTCACCCACGTCGGCAGTGACACCGGCCGCATCCACGGTGCCACCACCTCGCTGCTGGACGTCAACCGCGCCGGGGTGCCGCTGATCGAGATCGTCACCAAGCCGGTCGAGGGCGCCGGCGAGCGCGCGCCGGAGGTGGCCCGCGCCTATGTCACCGCACTGCGGGATCTGTTGCGCTCACTTGACGTTTCCGACGTCCGGATGGACCAGGGCTCGCTGCGCTGCGACGCCAACGTGTCGCTGCGACCGATAGGACAGCAGGAGTTCGGCACCCGGACCGAGACCAAGAACGTCAACTCGCTCAAGAGCGTCGAGGTGGCGGTCCGCTACGAGATGCGCCGCCAGGCTGCGGTGCTCGACGCCGGTGGCAAGGTCCATCAGGAGACCCGGCATTTCCACGAGGACGGCCACACCTCGCCGGGCCGCACCAAGGAGACCGCCGAGGACTACCGGTACTTCCCGGAGCCCGATCTGGAACCGGTGGCCCCGAGTGCGGAGCTGGTGGAGAAGCTGCGCGGAACGATCCCGGAGCTTCCGTGGTTGGTGCGCAACCGGATTCAGCAGGACTGGGGGATCTCCGACGAGGTGATGCGCGACCTGGTCAACGCCGGCGCGATCGATCTCGTCACCGCCACGGTGGCCCACGGCGCCTCCAGCGAGGCCGCGCGCGCGTGGTGGGGCAACTTCCTGGTGCAGAAGGCCAACGAGTCCGGCGTGGAACTCGACGCGCTGCCGATCACACCGGAGCAGGTCGCCAAGGTGGTCGCACTCGTCGACGAGGGCAAGCTGTCCAACAAGCTGGCGCGTCAGGTCGTCGAGGGCGTGCTGGCCGGCGAGGGCGAGCCCGAGCAGGTGATGGCCGACCGCGGTCTGGCCATGGTGCGCGACGACTCGCTGATCCAGACCGCCATCGACGAGGCGCTGGCCGCAAATCCCGATGTCGCCGAGAAGATCCGCGGCGGCAAGGTGCAGGCGGTCGGTGCGATCGTCGGTGCGGTGATGAAGACGACGAAGGGTCAGGCCGACGCGGCCCGGGTGCGGGAGTTGGTGTTGGCGGCCTGCGGCCAGAGCTAGGCCGTCAGGCGCTGCGAACCCAGCAGCAGCCGCCGGCAGCCCTGCACCGATAGCTGTTCAGCGGACTCGCGGCCCGACAGCACGGCCGCCGCGCCGGTGAAGTCGTCGGCCGATGCGCGCCCGATGGTGACCGCGACGGTGGTCAGGCCCGCGGCCAGGGCGGACTGCAGACCCGGTGCGGAGTCCTCCACGGCCAGTGCGTCGGCGGCCCGGATGCCCAGCTGCCACAGCGCACGTTGATAGGCCTCGGGATCGGGCTTCGGACGGCTCACCTCGTCACCGGTGACCAGTAACTCCACCGCGCCGTCGCCGAGCAGTTCGCGAACCGGGCGGTGGACGGCCGGCCAGTGCCCGGCGGTGACCACGGCGACCCGGATGCCGGAGCAGTGCAGGTCCCAGACGGACTCGGCGAGCAGGCGTTCGTCGGCCCGCGGGTCGGCGAGCAGCCCGTCGATCGAGAAGATCACCGCCTCCAGCTGCGCCGGCCGGTCCGAGTCCCACCAATACGAGGTCCGCAGTGTGCCCATGAACGCAGTATCAGGCCGCGCGCAGGTGCCGCCATCACCCGTTCGGGGGAGGGTTTTGGGGGAGTGGCACCCGGTCCGGCATCTACGGTTGAGTCATGTCCGCACCGGTGCGCGTCGTGCTCATTGACGACCATCAGATGGTCATCGAAGGCCTCAAGGCGATGCTCACCCCTTTCGCCAGCCGGGTCGAGGTGGTCGGTGAGGCGGCCGGCGCCGATAGGGCGATGTCGGTGATCAGCGAACTGCAGCCTGACATCGTGCTCTGCGACGTGCGGATGCAGGGGGTGAGCGGGCTCGACCTGTGCCGGGAGATCCGGCAGCGCGATCCGGGACGCAAGGTGATCCTGCTGTCGGTCTACGACGACGAGCAGTACCTGTTCCAGGCGATGCGGGTGGGTGCGTCCGGCTATCTGCTCAAGGGCATCAGCAGTGACGAACTGGTGCGCCAGCTCGAAGGGGTGCAGGCCGGCGGGATGGCCATCGACGCGGGTCTGGCGGCACGGGCCGCCGAGACCGCGGCCAGGTTGCAGAGCGACCAGTTCTGGCCCGGCGCCCGGCACGGTCTGACCCAGCGGGAGAGCGAGATCCTCTCGCTGGTGGTCACCGGACTCTCCAACCGCGGGATCGCCGCCAAGCTGGTGATCGGCGAGGAGACCGTGAAGAGCCACCTCAGCTCGGTCTACCGCAAGCTGGGCGTAGGCGATCGGACCAGTGCGGCGGCAATGGCGTTGCGGGAAGGCATCTTTCGGTGAATCCACACGCTGTACACGGACTGGTCAGTCCGGACCGGGAGGTGGCGCTGCTGCTCGACATCATCGCCGCCACCTCCAGCGGTCCGGAGGTGGAGCCGATGGCCGCCGCGGTGGCGGCGATGATCACCGCCGCCACGAACTCCGACGTGTGCTTCGTCCACGTGCTCGACGACACCGACCGCTCGCTGACCCTGGCCGGGGCCACCCCGCCGTTCGACGAGCAGGTCGGCAAGATCCGGATGCCGCTGGGTTCGGGGGTGTCCGGTTGGGTGGCCAGCCATCGCGAGCCGGTGGTGATCGTCAGCGATAAGGAGTCCGACTCGCGCTACGTGCCGATCGCCGCGCTGCGCGGCAAGGACTTCACCTCGATGGCCTCGGTGCCGATGGAGGCCGAGCCCGGCGGTCTGGTGGGCGTGCTCAACGTGCACAGCATCTCCCGCCGCGAGTTCAGCGCCCGCGACATCGAACTGCTGCTGGTGATCGGCCGGCTGATCGCCGGCGCGTTGCAGCAGGCCCGGCTGCTGCGCAGGCTCTCGGCCCGGGAGCGCGCCCACGAGAACTTCGCCGAGCAGGTGATCGCCGCGCAGGAGAGCGAGCGCCGACGGCTGGCCGGTGACATCCACGACGGCATCTCACAGCGCCTCGTCGGCCTGACCTACCGGCTCGACGCCGCCGCACGCGCCGTCGACGACGGCGATCAGCCCTCGGCGGCCGAACAACTGGAGAAGGCCCGCGACCTGGTGGACCTCACACTGGGCGAAGCGCGCTCGGCGATCAGCGGCCTGCGCCCGCCGGTGCTCGACGATCTCGGACTGGCCGGCGGACTGGCCAGCCTGGCCGCCTCCACCCCGGAGGTCGACCTGGAACTGCACCTCGAGGAGCGGCGACTGCCGGAGCACATCGAGGTGGCGCTGTACCGGATCGCCCAGGAGTGCGTGCAGAACGTCGTCAAGCACTCCCGGGCGATGGTCGCCACCGTCACCTTCGCCGTGCGCGACCGGGTGGCCCGGCTCGAGGTGTCCGATAAGGGCGTCGGGTTCGACGCCGCCGACGCCGGGGTCACCGCCGAGCGGCCGATGGGCGGTTACGGCATGCTTTCGATGGCCGAACGGGCCGATCTGGTCGGCGGGCGGTTCTCGGTGCGCTCCCGTCCGGGGGAGGGGACGACGGTGACCGTCGCCATACCCCTCGACGACTGAAGCGATCCGTCGCCGCAGCCCGCGACCGATTCGGATCCGGCGTGTTTCAACCCGATGAAGAGATGAAATCGGTGACATTTGGCCCTGCGATTCCGGTTCCGCAAAGTCGTTGAAAACGCTACTGTCATCGCACTTGGTTCAAGTTCAGCGACCGGGAGGCTCAATGGCGGCCCTGCTGTCAGCCCACACACCGGTCTTCGGCGATCCCAAGTTCACCCGATTTCCTTTTTGTTCGTTCTGTTCGGCTGCCTGAGTTAGGAGTTCCCGCATGGCGTCTGTTCTGTGGTTGCAGGGAGGGGCGTGCAGCGGTAACACGATGTCCTTCCTCAACGCCGACGAGCCCAACGTCGTCGACCTGATCGTCGACTTCGGCCTCGAGGTCATCTGGCATCCGTCGCTCGGCATGGAGCTCGGCAACCAGGCCCAGAAGATCTTCAAGGACTGCGCATCCGGCGCCCGCAAGATGGACATCTTCGTCTTCGAGGGCTCGGTCATCGAGGGTCCCGACGGGTCGGGCCGGATGGACATGTTCGCCGACCGTCCGATGAAGGACTGGGTCGTTGAGCTGGCCGCGCAGGCCGACGTCGTCGTCGCGATCGGCGACTGCGCCTGCTGGGGCGGCATCCCCGCCATGGAGCCCAACCCGTCGTCCTCGACCGGCCTGCAGTTCCACAAGCGCGCCAAGGGCGGCTTCCTCGGCCCGAACTTCACCTCCAAGGCCGGCCTGCCGGTCATCAACATCCCCGGCTGCCCGGCGCACCCGGACTGGATCACCCAGATCATCGTCGCGCTCGCCACCGGCCGCCTCGGCGACATCACGCTGGACGATCTGCACCGGCCCGAGACGTTCTTCAAGACGTTCACCCAGACCGGCTGCACCCGCGTGCAGTTCTACGAGTACAAGCAGTCGACGATGTCCTTCGGCGAGGGCACCCGCACCGGCTGCCTGTTCTACGAGTTCGGCTGCCGCGGCCCGATGACCCACTCGCCGTGCAACCGCATCCTGTGGAACCGGCAGTCCTCGAAGACCCGCGCCGGCCAGCCCTGCTACGGCTGCACCGAGCCGGAGTTCCCGCACTTCGACCTCGCCCCGGGCACGCTGTTCAAGACCCAGAAGGTTGCCGGTGTGATCCCGAAGGAGACCGGGACGGGCACCAAGAAGCTGTCCTACCTCGCCGCGTCCGCCGCGGCCAAGCTCGCCGCTCCGGACTGGAGCAAAGAAGACATGTTCGTGGTCTGACCACACCCCACCCGATAGACCACAACAACTTTTTCCGGAGGACCTCTTCACATGACATCCATGGATCTGCACGTCAGCCCGCTCGGGCGTGTCGAGGGTGACCTCGACGTCCGCGTCACCATCGAGGACGGGGTCGTCACCTCGGCCTGGACCGAGGCCGCCATGTTCCGCGGCTTCGAGATCATCCTGCGCGGCAAGGACCCGCAGGCCGGCCTCATCGTGTGTCCGCGCATCTGCGGCATCTGCGGTGGCAGCCACCTCTACAAGTCGGCCTACGCGCTGGACACCGCGTGGAAGACCACCATGCCGTCCAACGCGACGCTGGTGCGCAACATCGCCCAGGCCTGCGAGACCATCCAGTCCATCCCGCGCTACTTCTACGCGCTGTTCGCCATCGACCTGGTGAACAAGAACTACGCCAAGTCCAAGCTGTACGACGAGGCCGTCCGCCGCTTCGCCCCCTACGTCGGCACCAGCTACCAGAAGGGTGTGGTGCTCTCGCAGAAGCCGGTCGAGGTCTACGCCATCTTCGGTGGGCAGTGGCCGCACTCCAGCTTCATGGTGCCCGGCGGCGTGATGGGCGCGGCCACCCTGTCGGATGTGACCCGGTCGATCGCGATCCTGGAGAACTTCAAGGACAACTGGCTGGAGTCGGACTTCCTGGGCTGCAGCATCGACCGCTGGCTGGCCAACAAGACCTGGGAAGATGTGCTGGCCTGGGTCGACGAGAACGAGTCGCAGTACAACAGCGACCTCGGCTTCTTCATCCGCTACTCCCTCGACATCGGCCTGGACAAGTACGGCAAGGGTGTGGGCAACTACATCTCCACCGGCACCTACTTCGACCCGTCGCTGTACCGCAACCCGACGATCGAGGGCCGCAACGCCGCGCTCATCGGCCGCGGCGGCATCTACGCCGAGGGCAACTGGTACGAGTTCGATCAGGCCAACGTCCGCGAGGACGTCACCCACTCGTTCTACGAGGGCAGCCGCCCGCTGCACCCGTTCGAGGGGGAGACGATCCCGATCGACCCGGAGAAGGCCAAGAAGCAGGGCAAGTACAGCTGGGCAAAGTCGCCGCGCTACGAGATCCCGGGGCTGGGTCACCTGCCGCTGGAGACCGGCCCGCTGGCCCGCCGGATGGCGGCCGCCGGCCCGAACGCGGCACCGCACCAGGACAACGATCCGCTGTTCCTCGACATCCTCAACAAGATCGGGCCGTCGGTGCTGACCCGCCAGCTGGCCCGCCTGCACGAGGCGCCGAAGTACTTCAAGTGGGTGCGGCAGTGGCTCAACGAGCTCGACCTCAAGGAGAGCTTCTACAGCAAGCCCACCGAGTACGCCGAGGGCAAGGGCTTCGGCTCCACCGAGGCCGCCCGCGGATCGCTGTCCGACTGGATCGTGTTGGAGAACAACAAGATCAAGAACTACCAGGTGATCACCCCGACCGCCTGGAACATCGGACCGCGCGACGGCGCCGACGTACTGGGCCCGATGGAGAACGCCTTCATCGGCGCGCCGATCGTCGATCCCGAGGACCCGGTCGAGCTGGGTCACGTGGCCCGCAGCTTCGACTCCTGCCTGGTCTGCACCGTGCACGCCTATGACGGCAAGACCGGCAAGGAACTGTCGAAGTTCGTCGTCAACGGAATGGTGTGACCGGGGAGGTCACAGACTCCGTCGATCTCGAACCCCCCGGGTGCGAGGTACTGGTCGTCGGCTGCGGCAACCTGCTGCGCGGTGACGACGGCGTGGGCCCGGTTCTGGTCCGCCACCTCTGGGATCGAGGCGTGCCCGAGGGTGCGAAGTTGGTCGACGGTGGCACGGCCGGTATGGATGTCGGGTTCCAGATGCGCGGAGCCAAGCGGGTGGTGATCGTCGACGCTTGTGTTTCCCAGGGGGCTGACCGGGCTGCGCCGGGCACGGTGTACCGGGTGCCCGGCGAGGAACTCAACGACCTGCCTCCGCTGAGCGGGTTGCACACCCACTCGTTCCGGTGGGACCACGCCATCCCGTTCGCCCGTTGGGCGCTCGGCGACGCCTGCCCCACCGACATCACGGTGTTCCTCATCGAGGCCGCCGCCATGGAGATGGGCGCCGATCTCTCCGAGCCGGTGGAACGGGCGATGGAGCAGGTGATCGAACTCGTCGAACGTGACTTCCTGGGCCCGCTGCGGCCGCGGACCCCTGATGAGGTCACCGTGGAGATCACCGCCGAGGGGTATCTGCGGATGGACGCTGCTCTGGCCGCCAGTCTCTTCCCCTCCGACGCACTGGCCGCCGTGCCCCGCGACGGGGAACTGTGGCTGTTCCCGTTGCTCGGCACCAGTAGCGGGGGACTGCTGCTCAAGCAGCGCAACGCGGCCGGGGATCGCGCGGCGCTGGTCCGGGAAGTGCTGCCGGACGGTTTTCCTGGCGGCCCGCGTGCGGCATCCTGGGACGATGAGCACAAAGCTCTTCGGATACCGCTGCAACCGTGATCGCCATGACTGAAGAGCCGCGCCCCAAAACGGTGGTGCCCGACCACGTGTCGACCGACGACGCCCGCGACGTCGAGACCGTCGTGGTCGAAGACCGCGGTCAGTGGGCGGTGGAAGTCGTGGTGGTGTTCGATGACGGTGTGGTCCGCAAGCGGATCAACACCCACCGCACCAAGGAACGCGCCGAGTTGGCCGCCGACCTGATCAAGCGGGCGGCCGAGCGTGACATCGGCCCCGGACCGCGCACGGAATGAGTTGACGAGGAGTGTTGTGACAGACCTGTTGGATCCGGCCGTCCTTGCGGTTCGGCCACAGCCGCTTGGCGCCTTCCCGCTTCCGCTGGGCTACCTGCTGATTCCGGCGTCGCCGGAGACCGAAGCCGCCCGGCTGGCACTGCTGGACGGCCAGATCCCCGAGTGGCCGGCGGCACTGCGGTCCCACGAACTCGCACTCGCCGGTGACCGCGACGGCGCCCTGGCGGCGCTGTCCGGAGACGACCCGATCACCCGGTACAACCGCTTCGTCATGGATCCCGACGCCGAGAACGCTGATGAGATCCGTTCGGCACTGGGGGAATTCGGCGTTCTGGTCGACGTGGTGCTCTATGCGATCGGCCGCAGCGACACCGCCCCCGAGGTCGGCGACGCCACCGGGGAACTGGCCGCGATCGTGCTGAGCGCTCGGGCCAGCGACCTCCTGCACCAGGGTGATCCGGCCGGTGCCATCGCGGCTCTGGATCGGGCCGCCGAGGAGGCGGCTGCAGTGTCACAGCCGTTGCGTGGCGTGATGATCGGCGCGTCGGCGTCGATCGCCCAGGGGCCCGACGCGGTGAGCCGTCTCGAGCGCGCCCTGAAGGCGCTCGACGGCGCCGAGGGCCTGCGGATCACCCGCGCGGAGATGCATCTGACGCTGGCGGGCCTGCTGCACGAGCAGGCCGGCGAACGGCCGGATCTGCTGGCTGCCGCGGTGCGCAACTATCATTCGGCGCTGCAACTGGTGCTGCGCGAGGAGGCCCCGCTGCTGTGGGCCTCGGCGCATGCCAACCTCGCCACCGCCTACCTGACCATGCCGATGACCGAGGCCTCCTCACAGTTGCGGCTCGGGGTGGCCGCGCAGTCGCTGCGCTCAGCGCTGAAGGTCTTCACCCCCGAGGACTACCCGGAGCAGTGGGCCAGCGTGCAGCTGAACCTGGCCAACTCGCTGGTGTACACGCCGTCGAGCCACCAGACCGAGAACCTGGTCGAGGCGGTCGAACTCTACGAGGCGGTGCTGCAGGCCCGCGATCGCGAGACCGACCCGCTGGGCCGGGCCCGGGTGCTGGCCAACCAGGGCAACGTGCTGGCCCACCTCGGCGACTTCGACCAGGCCAAGGCCAAGCTGTACGACGCCCGCTTCCTGTTCGAGGAACTCGGCGACCACGAGTCGGTGCGCACCGTGCGCGGCGTGCTCGACGAGATCTCGCGGTCCTCTGCGCTGAATCGCACCGAGGGCGACGAGGAGTGACTCAGATGACCACGACAGAGCCGACCTTCGAGGAACTTGCCAAGCGGGTCGACGACGCCGCCGCCGCGGTCGCCGATCTCGACCCCGACGCCCGCAAGGTGGCCGAGGAACTGCAGTCCGCCGTGGAAGCGGTGCACAAGGCCGGCCTGGTGACGATCGTCCGCCGGATGCGCGAGGACGAGGCGGCCCGTCAGGTGCTGTTCGAACTCGTCGACGATCCGGTGGTGCACACGCTGCTGCAGTTGCACGGCATCGTCCGGCCCGACCCGGTGACGCACGCCAATCAGGTGCTCGAAGGGGTGCGCCCGCAGTTGCACAGCCACGGCGGCGACGTGAGTCTGGTCCGCATCGAGGACGGCACCGCCTTCGTCCGGCTCGAGGGCGCCTGCAACGGCTGTTCGATGTCCTCGGTGACGCTGCGCAACCTGGTGGAAGAGTCACTGGTGCAAGGGGTTCCGGCCATCACCGCGGTCGAGGTGGTCAAGGATCAGCCCACACCCACGCTGATCCCGGTGGAGTCGCTGCTGATCGGCCGTGATCCGGCCGCGGAGGGTTGGGCGAAGCTCGGACCGGCCGCCGATGTTCCGGTCGGCGAGATCTCTTCCGCGACACTGAACGGCGTCAGCGTGATCGTGGTGAACCTCGACCAGCGACTGTCGGCCTACCGCAACGAATGCGCGCATCAGGGCATGCCGCTCAACGACGCCGTGCTCGACGTCTCAAACGGAACACTCACCTGTCCGTGGCACGGCTTCTGCTTCGACGCGACGTCTGGGGAGTGCCTCAGTGCGCCCGGCGCCCAGCTCGAGCAGCTGCCGCTGCGGGTCGACGACGGTGACGTCTGGGTGCGCGTTCTGTGAGTCGATACACCGTCCGGCACAACATCAGTGGCGTCGGCACCAAGGCCGATGTGGTTCCGGAGGTGGACCTGCGCGGCGGATGGGCGCCCGCGGTCTGGCTGGGCGCCCCCGCTCCGGGCGGTCTGGCGCTGCCGGCAGCCAGCCCGTCGATGGCGTGGATGTACTCGCCCCGCGGTGTCTTCCTGGGCGAGGACCATCTGGTGGTGGCCGACTCCGGCAACCATCGGGTGCTGATCTGGCACGGCATTCCCGACACCGACGAGCAGCCCGCCGATGTGGTGCTGGGCCAGCCCGACGGTGATACCGAGGGCCCCGCCGCCGGCGGGCGTGGCCCCGAACGCGGGATGCATCTGCCCACCGGTGTGCTGATCCACGAGGGCCGACTTGTCGTGGCCGACGCCTGGCATCACCGGATCCTGATCTGGAACACCGTCCCGGAGCACAACGATGTAGCCCCGGACGTCATCCTGGGTCAGCCTGACCCGAGTTCGGTCGAGGTGAACCGCGGCGGGGAGTGCTCGGCCACCAGCTTCTACTGGCCGTTCGGCATCGCGATGGTGGGTTCGGCGTTCTGGGTCGCCGACACCGGCAACCGCCGGGTTCTGTGCTGGCACAACGGGATTCCGCAGCCGGACCAGCCGGCCGATGTGGTGCTCGGCCAGCCCGATGCCGTCTCACACGCCGAGAACCGTGGCGCCGACGCCTGCGCCTCCAGTTTCCGGTGGCCGCACGACATCGCCGGTCGCGAGGATCTGCTGCTGATCGCCGACGCCGGCGATCACCGGGTGCTCGGCTGGACACCGCAGCCCGACGCCGACCGGGACGCCGATCTGGTGATCGGGCAACCGAATTTCACCAATTCGGAGGAATGGCCCTACGGCCCGCACACCAATGACCGGTTCCGGTTCCCCTACGCGATCTGCCTGGACGGTGACCGGCTTGCGGTCGCCGATACCGCCAACAACCGCGTCCTGCTCTGGGACGATATGCCGGAGGGTCCGGTCTGCCGCGGCGCCGATCATGTTCTCGCCCAGCCGGATTTCGGCTCCAACGGAGAGAACCGGTGGACCTCGGTGCAGCACGACACGCTGTGCTGGCCCTACGGCATGTCGCTGCGCGGCGACCTGCTGGCGGTGTCGGACTCCGGCAACAACCGGGTGATGCTGTGGCGCTGGAATGCTGAGGCAGGGGAGCCGTGAGGCCGCGGATCGTCCAGTCCGACGGGCAGATCGGCTTCTTCTGGGCCACCCCGGAAGGTAGGCCCACCTCGCTGCAGGCGCTGGTCGCCGATGACGACGAACCCGACCGTCTGGTCGCCACCCATCTGGAAGCGCTCGACGACTCGCTGATCATCGCCGCGGAGAGATTCGGCGAGATCCTCGGCGGCGGCCGGTTGCCGCAGGGCGACGAACGCGACGACCTGCTCGAGTTGCACCGCACCATCGACCGGCTGTGCTTCGAATACGCTGCGGCGCTGCAGAAGACCGGCCTGACCGCCGACCTGCGGGCCGGCAAGATCATCGGCACCGCCGTGCTGTTCTCCATCAAGGCACGCCAGCCGCTGGGGCTGCTCGGCCCGGCTCCGCTCGACGACCAACTCGACGAGCCCTCGCTCGGCATCGTCGGCGGCTACGGCGAGATGCAACTCGTCGACCCGGACAAGCCTTGGGCGGGTGGGCGCTGGGTGGTGCGAACCGAAGCGGGACAACGCCTTCCGCTCACCCTGTCGATGGTGTTCTTCGACAGCTCCGGCACCAACAAGGAAGGCGCCCGCAAGGAGCACCGCGACGTCCTGAAATCCGTGGTCGCAGCCGCCGATGCTCCGGACGCCGACCCGTTCGCCGTCACCTGCGCGATCGACTGGCTGCTCTACGACTGGCTGATGGCCCACCGCGACGGACCCGACAGCGCCGAGATCGTCTTCCCCAAGGGCTTCGAAGGAGACGCCGCATTGGTGGTGTCCGCGGCAGCCGCCTCGGTGGCCGCGCGCGCGACCTTCGACCCGGGGCTGGTGCTCACGCCCCGCTAGCTCAGGTCGGCGTTGGACCGCGGGAAGCCGCCGCCCTGCGGGAACAGCGGGAACACCACGTCGTCGAGTTTCTCCGCGTCACCGGCGGTCCGGTTCACCGTCGCGCCCCAGATGTTGCCGTCCGGCGAGACCGCCAGCGCCCAGGCGTGGCCGTGGGTGTCCTGGCGGACCACCTCGGGATCGCCGGTCACCGCGCCGGTGGCCTGGGCCAGTCGGACCGCCACGGTCTGCTTGGTGTTGATCAGGTTCACCAGGACGGTGCCCTCCAGCGCAGCGCAGCCGGCCACCCCGGGCCGGTCCGGCCAGGTCCACACCACGGTGGCCTTGCCGTCGGGCCCGATCCGCTGCAACCGGTCACCGGCCGGGGACCGGTCGGTGACGTAGAGCGCCTTGTCGGCCGGGTCGAGGCACAACCCGCCGCCGGAGCCCAGCCCACTGAGCGCGGTCGTCGGGGGAGCCTGGTCCACCGTCGTCGGCTGCTCGATCCGGATCACCTTGCCCGCCAGGGACTTCGGATCGTTGGCCGCACCCGGGTCCCCGGCGTCGCCGGTCTGCACCACCAGGGTCGTCGGGCTGGTGAAGATGAGCGAGCCGGTGTTGCCTCCGGCGCCCTTGGGGATTCCGGTCAGCAGATCCTTGGGCTTGTCACCCTCGGCGATCCGGATCACCCGGTTGTCGGTCGGGGTGCTCACGTAGGCGTAGGTCAGCCGGTCCTGGGAGTAGGTCGGCGACTTCACGATCGACATCAGGCCGCCGTCCCCGCTGCCGTCCACCGGAATCGTCATGACGACCTTCGGCTCGGCCGAGACCGAGATCTCCTTGACCGCACCGGTGGTGCGCTCGGCGACCAGGGCGGTCTTGCCGTCGGGCCCCATGATCAGGCTGCTGGTGCTCTCCAGGCAGCCCTGCATGACCCCGGGCGCGGGGCAGGCCTTGGGGAACGGCTTGGCCGGCAGCGGCGGCGGCGGGGGCGGCGTCGACGACGGGCCGGCCCCGTACTGCGGCGGCGTGGTGAACGGCTGGGACACCGCGTTGTCGAAGTGCGCACAGCCGGCCGTCAGCGCCGTCGCGGCGCTCAGCGCCATCAGGACCCGACCCATTCGCATGCCCGCCAGGTTACGCGGCCACAGCCCAGCCGAATCCCGGGCCTAAATCCCGGGTTTGGGCCCTGGTTGCACTTACGCTCAGGTCGTGACGAGCCAGAACCCCGACCCCGGCTGGCAGCGCCCGGCCTCTGCCCGGCTGGTCGATCCCGAGGATGACCTCGGGTCGGTGAGCTACGGCGACCACGAGACCACCCGGATCACGCCGTACAACGCCCCGGCGGCCACGCCGGTCGCTGATCCGGCGCCGTGGGAGCCGCCGCCAGGCGCGGCCCCGACCGGATACGACCTGCTCAACCCCGAACCGTTGCCCTACGTGCAGCCGCAGGCCGAGGCCGCGCCGCACCCGATGCCGGCGCCGGTGCAGATCGTGCCGTCCGACGGGGACGACGAGTCCAGGGCCGGCAGGCGCGGAACCCAGGACCTCGGTCTGCTGTTGCTGAGACTGGCGTTGGGCGTGGTGTTCATCGCCCACGGCCTGCAGAAGGCCTTCGGCTGGTGGGGCGGTCCCGGCCTGGACGGCTTCAAGACCACGCTGGCCGAGGCCGGCTACCAGAACGCCGGGATTCTGACCTACGTCGCCGCGGGCGCCCAGATCGCCGCGGGCGTGCTGCTGGTGTTGGGCCTGTTCACCCCGGTGGCCGCCGCGGGTGCGCTGGCCTTCCTGGTCAACAGCGTGCTGGTGACCTTCGACTCGCAGCAGCGCAAGGGCAGCCTGTTCGTGTTCGGCCCCGACGGTGCCGAATACCTGCTGGTGCTGACCGCGCTGGCGGTCGCCATCATCCTGTCCGGGCCTGGCCGCTACGGCTTCGACGGCGGTCGGGGCTGGGCGAGACGGCCGTTCATCGGGTCGATCATCGCGCTGCTGCTCGGCGTGGCCGGCGGCGTGGCCGGCTGGTTGTTCCTGCGCGGCAACAACCCGTTCGCCTAGCGATGGGATCCGACGGCTCAGCGTGAATACGGGTCGGGTACCCGCCCGCCGCTGACGTCGTTCAGCGTCGGCAGCGTCGCGAAGGTGACCGCCGGCAGCAGCACCTCGGAGCCGTCCTGCCGGCAGGCCCGCGCCCAGCCGCCGCGGCTGAACCGCAGGCCCTCGACGTGCGTCCACGGCACCGTCTTACTGGACAGCAGGGTGCGCGCGGTGACGTCGTTGCGGTCGGCGACGGTGCGATACCGCACGATCGCCAACGACATCAACAGGGGCAACACCAGCAACAACAGTCCCGATGGCCACCAGAACGGCGCCAGGGTCAGCGCGCACAGCGCCAGGAAACCCGACGCCACATGCGCCATCGGGGAGATCCGGATCACTACTGCGTCGTCGTCCCCAGGGCTGGCCATACCCGCATTCTGGCACGCCGGGGATTTGACGCTTGACCTGTGCCGCGACTAATCTGCACGGTATGTCGACCGGCGGAAACCTTGTAGTAGGCCAGCGCGTTGGTGCGCTCGTCCCTACTCGGGTCTAGTCAGTCGCACCAGCGCGCAACCCTCGCACAGCCGCCGAAGGCTGCCGGGGGTTTTTTAATGCCCGAAACGATATCGAGGAGCATCACGTGAGCGCACCCGCCACCCGAGCGCCCGAGCCGTCGGCCGATCCGTCAGCCGGGCACGCCCCGACCAACGGCGCTCCGCACGCCAAGTCCGCTGCCAAGCGGGTCGCCCCGGTCCAGATGACCGGCGCCGAAGCCGTCGTCCGCTCGCTGGAGGAGCTCGGCGTCGACACCATCTTCGGCATCCCCGGCGGCGCGGTGCTGCCGGTCTACGACCCGCTCTACGACTCGAAGGTGCGCCACGTCCTGGTCCGCCACGAGCAGGGCGCCGGCCACGCGGCCAGCGGCTACGCCCATGCCAGCGGCCGCGTCGGCGTCATGATGGCCACCTCCGGCCCGGGCGCGACCAACCTGGTCACCCCGCTGGCCGACGCCCAGATGGACTCCATCCCGGTGGTCGCCATCACCGGGCAGGTCGGCCGCGCACTGATCGGCACGGACGCCTTCCAGGAGTCCGACATCACCGGCATCACCATGCCGATCACCAAGCACAACATCCTGGTGCGCGAGGGTGACGACATCGCCCGCTCGATGGCCGAGGCATTCCACATCGCGGCCACCGGCCGCCCCGGCGCGGTGCTGGTCGACATCCCCAAGGACGTGCTGCAACTGCAGTGCACCTTCTCCTGGCCGCCGCAACTGGAACTGCCCGGCTACAAGCCGAACACCCGTCCGCACGGCCGCCAGATCAAGGAAGCCGCCAAGCTGATCACCGAGGCCCGCAAGCCGGTGCTCTACGTCGGCGGCGGGGTGATCCGCGGCGATGCGACCGAGGAACTCAAGGAACTGGCCGAGCTCACCGGCATCCCGGTGGTCACCACCCTGATGGCCCGCGGCGCCTTCCCGGACAGCCACGCCCAGAACCTCGGCATGCCCGGTATGCACGGCACGGTCGCCGCGGTGGCGGCCTTCCAGCGCTGCGATCTGATCATCGCCCTGGGCGCCCGCTTCGACGACCGGGTGACCGGCAAGCTGGACTCGTTCGCCCCGGGCGCCAAGGTGATTCACGCCGACATCGACCCGGCCGAGATCGGCAAGAACCGGCATGCCGACGTGCCGATCGTGGGCGACATCAAGAACGTCATCCACGATCTGCTGGATGCGTTGCGCCGCAAGGCCGGCGGTCCGGACCGGATCGGCAACGAGGGCGTCGGCGATCCCGATCTGGCGGAGTGGTGGTCCTACCTCAACGGCGTCCGGGACGCCTACCCGCTGAGCTACGCCCCGCAGAGCGACGGCAGCCTCTCGCCGGAGTACGTCATCGAACGCCTTGGCAAGATCGCCGGACCGGAGGCGGTCTATGTCGCCGGCGTCGGCCAGCACCAGATGTGGGCCGCGCAGTTCATCGAGTATGAGAACCCGCGCACCTGGCTGAACTCCGGCGGCCTGGGCACCATGGGCTACGCCGTCCCGGCGGCCATGGGCGCCAAGATGGCCTGCCCGGACAAAGAGGTGTGGGCCATCGACGGCGACGGCTGCTTCCAGATGACCAACCAGGAACTGGCCACCTGCGCCATCGAGGGCGTGCCGATCAAGGTCGCGCTGATCAACAACGGCAACCTGGGCATGGTGCGGCAGTGGCAGACGCTGTTCTACGGCGAGCGTTACTCCAACACCAACCTGTCCACCCACAGCCAGCGCATCCCGGACTTCCTCAAGCTGGCCGAGGCGCTCGGTTGCGTCGGATTGCGTTGCGAGCGAGCCGAAGACGTCGACGACGTGATCAACCAGGCGCGGGCGATCAACGACCGCCCGGTGGTGATCGACTTCATCGTCGGCGCCGACGCCCAGGTGTGGCCGATGGTGGCCGCCGGCACCGGCAACGACGAGATCATGGCGGCCCGCAACATCCGGCCGCTGTTCGACGAGGACAACTCCGAGGGGCGCGCCTGATGAGTGCTAGTACTTCTGGTCCTTCCAGGACTGTCACCCACACCCTGTCGGTGCTCGTCGAGGACAAGCCCGGCGTGCTGGCCCGCGTGGCTGCGTTGTTCTCGCGGCGCGGGTTCAACATCCAGTCCCTGGCGGTCGGTCCGACTGAGCAGAAGGACATGTCGCGGATGACCATCGTGGTCACCGCCGAGGAGACTCCGCTGGAGCAGATCACCAAGCAGCTCAACAAGCTGATCAACGTGATCAAGATCGTTGAGCAGGATGACGACAACATGGTGGCCCGGCAGCTGGCGCTGATCAAGGTCCGCACCGGTGCCGGCACTCGCGGTCAGGTCATCGAGGCGGTGAACCTGTTCCGCGCCAATATCATCGACGTCTCGACCGAGTCGTTGACGATTGAGGCCACCGGCACCCAGGAGAAGCTCGAAGCGCTGCTTCGGGTGCTCGAACCGTATGGCATCTGCGAGACCGTGCAGTCCGGTGTGGTCGCACTGTCGCGCGGTCCCAAAGGCATGACGAACTCGAAATAGCTGTACGAGAAACGAAGAGAAGGAATCAAATTCAGTGGCAATCGAGATGTTCTATGACGACGACGCCGACCTGTCGATCATCCAGGGCCGCAAGGTCGGGGTTATCGGTTACGGCAGCCAGGGCCACGCGCACTCGCTGAGCCTGCGCGACTCCGGCGTCCAGGTGAAGGTGGGCCTGAAAGAGGGCTCCAAGTCGCGCGAGAAGGTCACCGAGCAGGGTCTCGAGGTCGACACCCCGGCCAACGTCGCCAAGTGGGCCGACGTGATCATGCTGCTGGCGCCCGACACCGCGCAGGCCGAGATCTTCTCCAACGACATCGAGCCCAACCTGAAGGCCGGCGACGCGCTGTTCTTCGGCCACGGCCTCAACATTCACTTCGGCCTGATCAAGCCGCCCGCCGATGTCACCATCGGGATGGTCGCACCCAAGGGCCCCGGCCACCTGGTGCGCCGGCAGTTCGTCGACGGCAAGGGCGTGCCCTGCCTGGTCGCCATCGAGCAGGACCCGACCGGCGAGGGCCTGGCGCTGGCGCTGTCCTACGCCAAGGCCATCGGCGGCACCCGCGCCGGCGTCATCAAGACCACCTTCAAGGACGAGACCGAGACCGATCTGTTCGGTGAGCAGGCCGTATTGTGCGGCGGCACCGAGGAACTGGTCAAGACCGGCTTCGAGGTCATGGTCGAGGCGGGCTACGCCCCCGAGTTGGCCTACTTCGAGGTGCTGCACGAGCTGAAGCTGATCGTCGACCTGATGTACGAGGGCGGCATCGCCCGGATGAACTACTCGGTGTCCGACACCGCCGAGTACGGCGGCTACCTGTCCGGCCCGCGGGTGATCGACGCCGACACCAAGGAGCGGATGCGTCAGATCCTGAAGGACATCCAGGACGGCACCTTCGTCAAGCGCCTCGTGGCCAACGTCGAGGGCGGCAACAAGGAACTCGAGGGCCTGCGCAAGCAGAACGCCGAGCACCCCATCGAGGTCACCGGCAAGAAGCTGCGCGACCTGATGAGCTGGGTCGATCGCCCGCTCACCGACACGGCGTAACCTCCACCCCACGCGACTTCGGCGCGGTTTCGAGCGATAAGACGCTTGAAACCGCGCCGAATTTGCGTTTCGGGCCCCAGGGGCGAAATCGTTTTCGCATCAATGCTGCTAAAATGCAGGCATGGTGGCCGTGACGATTAGGGACGTGCCGGACGACGTACGGGGCGAGCTGGCTGCCCGCGCCGCGCGCGCGGGCCAGTCCCTTCAGGAGTACCTCAGGGGGGTGTTGGTCAACGTGGCGGCCAAGCCCACGGTCGAGGAAGTCCTGAACCGGGCGCGTGCGCGCGTTTCGGTGACCGGTGTGCGACTCGATCCAGGCGCGACGCTTCAGGCGCGGGATGCCGACCGAAAGTAGCGGCCACAGGGTCGTGTGCGACGCCTCGGCGTTGGTGACAGTTCTGCTGGACTCTGGCGGTGACGGAATCTGGATCGCTGCTCGCTTGAGCGGTGCTGAGTTGTGCGCGCCCGACCTGCTGCCGTTCGAATGTGCGAACATCTTCCGCCGCCACGAGCTCAGTGGACTCGTCAGCGCCGACCAGGCCGCTCAGTCTCACGGCGACCTGCTGGACCTGCCGATCGACTTCTTTCCGTATGAAACTGTTGCGCAACGGGTCTGGGAGCTCAGGCAGAACCTCACCAGTTATGACGCCGCCTACGTCGCCCTCGCCGAAGTCCTCGATGCGCCGCTGATCACGCTGGATCGGCGTCTACTCACAGCGCCGGGAATCGCGTGCGAGGTTGAGGTGCCGCCGCGCTAGGAATGCGGCATAGTAGGTCAGGAGAAACCCTGCGTCGCTTCAGGTTCGGGGTGGCTGGATCCGTCGGCCCAGCGCGGTGGCTCGGTGTCGCCACGAGAGCGCGCAGGCCACGGCACCGCCGATGATCGCGATCTGAGTGCCCGGCCACGCGGCGGTCTCGATCAGTCGGTGCGCACCGGTCACGATCGCGGCGAAGAACCCCCAACAGGACAGCGTCCCGAGTGCGGTCGCGCCCACGAGAAGATCATGGGTGGTTGAGCGTGGGGCGCTGCGCAGGGTGATGCTGCCATAGATGGCGACGGCGTTGAGTCCGGTCAGTGCGGTGAAATAGGTGACCCAGTAGGCCAACAGCCATCCGTCCGGAGCCACGAAATACAGGTTCTCCGCCGGCATGGCGGACGTAGCGGGGCTCTGCAGAAGGCAGACCAGCATGACCCCGGAGGCCAGCAGCACCGGTGCCATGATCCGGGTCCGCATGAAGGGCCCGATGGCGTCATTGGGCATCAGCCGCAGCGCTACCGCCTTGAGGCCCCTGGTTGCCCCGAGCAGATAACTGACGTGGCCCAGGCAATTCAGCAGGTAGAACTTCCCGATCAGTGGGAAGGAGGCGGCCGCGACGTTGGGCCAAGGCGAATCCAGGGCCGCGCCTAACGCGAACAAGGCGATGCCGGCGGTGATCGGTGCGTCCCAACGGGAATTGACGGTGTCTCGGCGCACCCATAACGCCCACGGCGCGACCACGAGCACGAGTGCGTTCACAACGCGGAGGGCGGTCACGGCAGTTAAAACCCTACCCGCGTAGTTACAGCGGCGGGGCGTCGGGTCGTCGCCGGAAGCGCCGGCTTCGCGGCGGGGTTGAACCTGTGGTGTCGCCGACTTTGCCGGCGCAGTCGATGACGGCGGGCGCCTCAACCAAACCGCAGTGCATCAGCAACTCGACGGGGTTGAGGTCCAGTTCGGCAGCCAGCCGCAGCAGGTTGTCGGCGCAGAGGAGTCGTCCGTCGTCGCGCTGCTCGTAATAGGTGGACCGGCCCAGGTCCAGGGCGGCGATGATCTCACCAACCGTTACCTTGCGGCCCGCCAGCGAGGACAGCAGGCTGCCCAGTTCGACCGAATCGCTCGCTGCGCGCGCCATTTCAGCAGTGTAGGACTCCTCGCGGATTACGGCCCGTAGCGGCGGCGAAAAAGGAGACGATTCGTCCCGTTGGCGGCATGTCCGGATATCCGGACATCAACTGTTACAGTTCGTCGGCGCTGATCTTCCACGTCTCCCGAAGGACCTTCCGCATGGACACCAACCGCCCTGTTCGCTCGAGTTCTGTCGACCGCAATGGCAACTGCGCCATCCACGTGGGTCGGGTGGGTGCACTGGCCGTGGCGCTCGGTGTCGGTGCCGCTGTTCTGGCGCTGCCGTGGGTCGCCTCGGCCGATGCCGAGGGCTCGGGAGGGGCGACTGCCTCGGCCACGGATGCCGGATCGGTGTCGTCTGCCCGCGGCCCGCGGGGTTCGGTCAACCGCGGCGGTGTGCAAGGGGCGTCAACCGCCCGCGAGCGCGGAGTGCGCGGCGGGCCTGGGACGGCAGCGGCCTCAGGTCAGCAGCGTCGGCCCCCGGTTGTCCCGGCGGCGGCTGTGTCGCCGTCGTCGACTGCGGTGGCGATTGGCCAGGGGAGCGCGATCGGCGCGGATGCGTTGTCCTGGCTCGGTTCTCGCGATGGCGGCGATGCGCCCGGGGTGGCGCCGATTGTGTGGGCGGTGGCGGCTGCGTCGCGTCGTGAATCGGACGGCGGAATCGGATCCCTGATCGTGTCGCCACAAGCGTCGGCGACCGGGGCGTTGGTCAACGATCCGGTCAGCGATTTCATCCGGATCTTCATCGGCGACGGATCGGCCTCCAATCCCAACGGCGGCTTGCTGATCGGCAGCGGCTACTCCTGGACGGCGCAGACCTGCACTGGCACCGTTGCGTGCACCGGCGGCAGCGGCGGGATCTTCGGCAACGGGGGCAACGGTTTCAACGGCGGTGACGGCGGTAACGCGGGCTTGTTCGGCAACGGCGGCGCGGGCGGGGCCGGGCAGCTCGGCCAGGCCGGGGGCAACGGCGGTCGCGGCGGTCTGCTGTTGGGCAGCGGCGGATCCGGTGGCGCCGGTGGTGTCGGGTTCCTGTCGACGGCAGCCGGTAACGGTGGTGACGGTGGCCGTACCGGCCTGCTGTCGATCTGGGGCCGCGGCGGCGCGGGTGGCGACGGCGGAAAGGGGATCGGCACCGACGGCGGTAACGGCGGTGCCGGGGGCCGGACCGGGCTGCTGGCGTTGTCGGGCGACGGTGGTGCCGGCGGCGCCGGTGGCGCGGGCGATGTCGGTGGTTCCGGTGGCAACGGCGGAACTACCGGATGGCTGTCGCCGTTCGGCAGCGGTGGTGCCGGCGGAACCGGCGGCGCGGGCCGAATTGCAAGCGGGCATGGGGGTTTCGGCGGTGACGGCGCGATCCTGATCGGTAATGGCGGGGCCGGTGGCATCGGCGGTGCCGGTGGAATCGGCGGTCACGGTGGCAACGGTGGAAGCACCGGAGTGCTGTCGATCCTCGGCGCCGGCGGTCGTGGCGGTGCGGGTGGTTCCGGTGGTGTCGGGGGGGCCGGCGGCAACGCCGGCAACGGCGGTGACGGCAGCTGGATCTTCGGGGCGGGCGGCAACGCCGGGACCGGCGGCGCCGGCGGACAAGGCGCCGGAGGCGGCAACGGTGGCAATGGCGGTGACGGCAGCTGGCTGTTCGGTAATGCGGGCCATGGTGGGGTAGGCGGCCGTGGCGGTATCGGCGCCGCCGGTTCGGCCGGTGCGCAGGGGATCGACGGGATTCTGCCCGGGGAGAGCGGAACCGATGGCGGTGCCGGCGGCACCGGATCGGCGGCCGGTAACGGCGGCAACGGTGGCAACGGCGGATCGTCGCGATTCCTGTTGTTCTTCGGGACCCGTGGCGTTGCCGGTGACGGTGGCGCGGGTGGCACCGGAGGATCCGGCGGAGCCGGCGGTAATGGGGGCGACGGAGCCGACGGCGACGCTGTCGTCACCCAGGGTGGAGCAGGCGGTGACGGCGGTGGATCCGGTACCGGCGGGGCCGGTGGTAGGGGCGGCCTGGCCGGTTCGGGCACGGGCGGTCAACGCGGCGCCAACGGCACCACCGGCGGAGCGGCCCTCACTGGCGGCGACGGTGGCAACGGCGGTACCGGTTATGACGCTGCCGCTGATTCCAACCCTGTCCTCGGCGCTGCCGGCGGCAACGGTGGCAACGGCGGTAACGCGGCGACGTATGGCAATGGCGGTCAGGGTGGCGCCGGCGGCGGTGGCGCCCTGGGTGCCGGGACGTCGGGGACCGGAGGTGCCGGTGGCAAGGGCGGTGCCGGTGGTCGCGGTGGTTCGGTGGCCGGGGCCGGTGGTGACGGCGGCGTTGGTGGCATCGGCGGTACCGGCGGTGTAGGCGCGCGGGGCGCTGATGGCGCCGATGCGACCGCGACGACGGCGGCCGGGAACGGTGCTGACGGTGGTGCCGGTGGCGGTGTCGGCGGTCTCGGTGGTGCTGGTGGCGCCGGCGGTGGTGCGTCTGCGGGTTCGCGTAACGGCAACGGCGGTGCCGGTGGCACCGGCGGTTCCGGCGGCGAGGGTGGTGACGGCGGTGACGGTGGTAAGGGCAGTGCGGCGTTCACCACGGGCGGCAACGGCGGTAGTGCCGGCGGCGGGGCCGGTGTCGGTGGTGCCGGCGGGCGTGGTGGCGTCGCCGGCGCCGGCGGTAACGGCGGCAGTGCCGGTGTCGAGGGTGCGGCCGGGTCCACCGGCGGCGGTGAGTTCGGCGACGGTGGCAACGGCGGCGCCGGTTATGACGCCGCCTCCGACCCCAACGCCGTCGCGGGTGCCGCCGGCGGTAACGGTGGCGCCGGCGGCAACGCGGCGGCATACGGCAAGGGCGGCCTCGGCGGCGCGGGTGGCGGTGGCGCGACCGGTGCGGGCAACACGGGCACCGGCGGTGCCGGCGGTATCGGCGGTGCCGGCGGTCGTGGCGGCGTGGTGTCGGGGGCCGGTGGCGACGGCGGCGTGGGTGGCGTTGGCGGTGCCGGCGCCCACGGTGGCAAGGGAGCCGATGGCGCCGATGCGACGGCGACCACCGCGGCCGGGAACGGCGCTGACGGTGGTGCCGGTGGCGGTGTCGGTGGCGTCGGCGGTGCCGGCGGCATCGGCGGTAATGCGAGCACAGGCAGTCTCAACGGCAGCGGTGGCACCGGCGGTTCCGGTGGTTCCGGTGGTGAAGGCGGTGACGGCGGTGACGGCGGCAAGGGGAGCGCGGCGTTCACCACCGGAGGCAACGGCGGCAACGCCGGTGCCGGTGGCGCGGCCGGTGGAGCCGGCGGGGCGGGCGGGGCCAAGGGCACCGGCGGCATCGGTGGCAGCGCAGGCGTCAGCGGTAAGGCCGGGTCCACCGGCGGCGGTGACTTCGGCGACGGCGGTAACGGTGGCGATGGTTATGACGCTGCCTCTGATCCCAACGCTGTTAGGGGTGTTGCCGGCGGTAACGGTGGAAACGGCGGCAATGCGGCGGCCTACGGCAATGGCGGCCAGGGCGGTGCCGGCGGCGGTGGCGCCCTGGGTGTCGGGACCTCCGGGATCGGCGGTACCGGAGGCAAGGGTGGTGCCGGTGGTCGTGGTGGTTCAGTGGCCGGGGCCGGTGGTGACGGTGGTGTCGGCGGTGTCGGCGGTATCGGCGGTGTGGGCGCGCGGGGTGCCGATGGCGCCGATGCCACGGCGACGACGGCGGCCGGTAACGGTGCTGACGGTGGTGCCGGTGGCGGTGTCGGCGGTCTCGGTGGTACCGGTGGTGCCGGCGGTGCTGCGTCGGCGGGTTCGCGGAACGGCAATGGCGGTGCCGGTGGCACCGGCGGTTCCGGCGGTGAGGGTGGTGACGGTGGTAACGGCGGCAACGGCAGTGCGGCGTTCGCCACGGGCGGTAACGGCGGTAACGCCGGTGGCGGTGCGGCAGCCGGTGGGGCCGGCGGGCGTGGTGGTGTAGCCGGAACCGGCGGCAACGGCGGCAGTGCCGGTGTTGATGGTGCGGCCGGGTCCACCGGTGGCGGTGACTTCGGCGACGGCGGCAACGGAGGCAACGGTTACGACGCCGTCTCGGACCCTGCCGCGGTGGCGAGCGCGAACGGCGGTAATGGCGGCAACGGTGGCAACGCCGCCGCCTACGGCAACGGCGGTCGCGGCGGCAACGGCGGCAACGGCGAAGCAGGGTTCGATTCCACCTCCGCCGGAAACGGTGGCACCGGCGGCGACGGCGGTCTGGGCGGAACCAAAGCGGGCGTCGATGGCACCGGGGGTAACGGCGGCGCCGGCGGAAACATCACCGGTACCGGTATCACCCAGATTTACGGCGGGCGCGGCGGCCGGGGTGGCAACGGCGGGAGCGGCGGGCGCGGCGGCAACGGCGGTGACGCCAGCAACGGCGATGACTTCGCCTATGGCGGCGACGCGGGGCAGGGCGGGGACGCCACCAGCGCCACCGGTACCGGCGGCGCGGGTGGAGACGGCGGCAACGCCACGGCCGGTGACGCCGAGGCCGAAGGGGCCCCCGGCGGCCATGGCGGTAGCGGCGGAGCCGTCGGCGGTAACGGCGGTCGCGGCGGCTACGGGATCTCCCAGTTCCGCGACGACACCTACAGCGGCAGCGGCGGCAACGGCGGCGACGGCACCGTACGCGGCGGCAACGGCGGTGACGCCGGGTATGTCAACGCACCGCGCAACGCCTACGCCGGCTACGGCGGCAACGGGGGCAACGGCGCTGCCGGCGGTGCCGCCGGCCGCGGCGGCGATGCCTTCACCACCCAAGGTTCGGCCGGAGGCGGAGGCGAAGGTGGTGCGGGATTCGCCGGCAACGGCGGTGCGGGCGGCGGCGGCGGCGATGCCTTCTTCGCCGGGCAACTGCGTCCCGGCGACGGCCCCTCCGGCTACGGAGGTAGGGGCGGCGGAGGTGGCGCCGGAGGTGGTATCGGCGATGGCGGCGATGGCGGCGGCGGCGGTTCGGCGTTCGGCTCCGGTGCAGGCGGCGACGGCGGTGACGGCGGCGAGGCCGCAAGCATCGGCGACGGCGGTGCGGGCGGTGCGGGCGGTGCCGGCGGCGAAGGCGATGCCACCACCCCGGGCGGCGACGGCGGCGCGGGCGGTAGCGGCGGCCTCGGCGGCAGGATATCCGGAAGCGGCGGAAGCGGCGGAGCCGGCGGAGCCGGCGGCGTCGCCGGCGAAGGCAGCGGTGCGTACGAACTTGTCGCCACCATTCCCGGATTCGGCGACCCGATCGGAGTCGCGGTGAACCCGTCGGGAACCCTGGTCTATGTCAGCGACTACCGTGCCGGAACGGTCAGAGTGATCGACACGGCTACCGACACGGTGATCGACACGATCAGTGGTGTCGGTGGGCCCTACGGGCTGACAGTCAGCCCTGATGGCTCCCGCCTCTACGTCGTCGACCGCAGCGGTGGTTCCGTGTCGGTGGTCGACACCGCGACCAACGCCGTCATCGCCGCTGTTCCGGGCTTTGTCGACCCGTGGAATATCGCCCTCACCCCGGATGGCCGACGGGCTTACGTGGTCGACTCCGCCGCTAACACCGTGTCGGTGCTGGACACGGTGACCGACTCCATCGTCTTCACCGTCGGCGGATTTTCGCGGCCCCAGTTCGTTGCGGTGACACCCGACGGCGGATCTGTCTACATTTCCAATTACTGGAGTGGTGACGTCTCCGTCATCGACACCGCCACCAACGCGGTGATCGCCGCCATCCCGGCGTCGACTCCGCAAGGGCTGGCGGTCACCCCCGATGGCAGCCGCGTCTACGTCGCCGATTCGGATGGCACCGTCGAGGTAATCGACACCGCCACCAATTCCATCGTCGTCACGATCGCGGACATGCCGCGCGCGACTGGGCTCGCGATCAACGCCGATGGGTCATTGGTGTTCGTCACACTGGCCGGAGAAGGACGGGTCGTAATCATCGACATAGCGACCAACGCCATCATCGCCGGGGTGCCGGGGTTCAACTACGTGCCGTACGGCATCGCCGTCTCACCCGGGGGCGTGGTCTACGTCGCTACCAATTACGGGTATATCGACGGCCAACTCTCACCGTTCGTCGGGGTGATCGGCAAGGCCGGCGGCCCCCCCGGGGGTCGGGGTGGTGCCGGCGGTGCCGGCGGCGGTGCGCAGGCAGTCGACGGTAACGGCGGCGACGGGGGCGCTGGCGGTGACGGTCTGTGGCTCAACGGTGACGGCGGCGACGGCGGTGACGGCGGCAACGGCGGCGTACTCGGCGCCGGTGGGTTCGGCGGCCTGGGCGGTATGGCCGGTACCGGCGGCACCCCGGGCGTCGACGGTGCGAACGGGGCCCCGTAGTCATCGGCGGCACGGCGTGGATCGGCCTCGCAGTACGGGGCTGATCCCCGGTCGATACCACAAGTAGCACCTCGTGACATCCAATTCGCTTCAACGACAGAGGAGTTCAACAATGTCTTCCCCCACGATGGCCAACCGTCTCGCCGCGGAGTTCGTCGGCACGTTCTGGTTGGTGTTCGGCGGCTGCGGTGCGGCGATGTTCGCGGCAGATCCCTCCGGTGACCGCTCCATCGGAATCGGCTGGCTCGGGGTGTCGTTGGCCTTCGGCCTGACGGTACTGACCGGCGTGTACGCCTTCGGCACCATCTCCGGTGGCCACTTCAACCCCGCGGTCACACTCGGTGCGGCACTGGCCAAGCGTGTGGAGTGGAAAGTGTTGCCGGCGTACTGGATCACCCAGGTGGTCGCCGGTCTGGTCGCCGGTGGGCTGCTGTATGGGATCGCCGGCGGTAAGCCCGGGTTCAGCGCGACCGGCAACATGGCCGCCAACGGCTACGGCGCGCACTCACCGTTCCACTATTCGCTTGTCGCGGTGGCGATCACCGAGATCCTGCTGACCTTCGTCTTCCTGCTGGTGATCCTGGGTGCCACCGACAACCGCGCCCCCAAGGGCTTCGCCGGGCTGGCCATCGGATTGACGCTGACACTGATCCACCTGATCTCGATCCCCATCTCCAACACCTCGGTCAACCCGGCCCGCTCGACCGGTGTGGCGTTCTTCAACGGCGACGGCGCCCCGGCCGAGTTGTGGGTGTTCTGGCTGGCGCCACTGGTCGGGGCTGCACTGGCCGGTGTGCTCTACCCACTGCTGTTCGGGAGCGGTGACGAACTGGCGGACCGCCCGGTGAACGACGCCGCCCTTGAGCGTTTGGCTTCGGCTGGGTGACTGCAACCAGGGATTGGGTCCTCCAACACTTCCCGTGGCGAGTCATCGTTGAGCAGGGGCAGGCACCGGTGCTGCGGAGTCTTCACGATCACGCCGAATTTGTGGTGACCGGCGGCGCGGCGATGCCGGACCACAGGCTCAAACGGCTCCGCGCTTTTTACCGCGCACTGCGCGAGGCTGACGTGGTGGTGGAGTACAACCCCGACATCCCGCCCCAACCGGGGCTTTCCAGGAAGGGCGGGTTCGCGTTGCGGCCCCGGCGGCCAACCGACGGCGACCTGATGATCCGCATCAACGAGTACACCCGACTCACCACGGAAGGTCGCAACATCTGGCGGCTACCGGAGGACGACCCGCCCAGTGGAAGACCAAGCTGATGTTGATCTCCGCCACTGAGGCTCGACATCAATTCATTCCGTCGCAGAACTGCGGCCACCACGCCATCCGGCACTTCGCTGTAGTTGTCTTGTGATGGATGCATCGCCGAAGCGCGGCAGTAATAAGGCGTGGGTCTGCGCCAAGAACAAGAAGTACAGCCGGGGTGGTGCGGCTGGCACGGGCGGAGCTGCGGGCGCCGATGGCGACAACGGGCTTCCCTCACCGGTGTAGAGAGAGGGGTCCTATGCGTCATTTACGTGAGCATCGGTGGTGGCTGGCGGCGTGCGGTGGTGGCTGTCTGCTGGCGGCACTCATCGGAGGTTGGGTGGGGCCGATCATCGCGGTGTTTGCGATCGTCTACCTCGCGGGCAGTGTGCTCATCGAGTGCGAATCCGGGAACACCAACCCGCCTGGTGATCTTCAGGATGAGCAGGAGTCGGTGGACGCCGATTCGGGCTAGCGGGCCAATGACCTAAGGGGCCAGTGACGGCATCTGCAGTCCGAACGCGCGCTTGAGCACCGTCCGCGCGGCGTAGTAACCGCTCATGCCGTGCACCCCGCCGCCCGGCGGGGTGGCCGACGAGCACAGGTACGCCTTGGGGATCGGCGTGGTCCACGGGTCGATCCGCGGGGTTGGGCCGAGCAGTGCGCGCAGCACGTTGTTGCCGCCCACGCCGATGTCGCCGCCGATGTAGTTGGCGTCGTGCAGGTGCAACCGCGAAGCCGGTATGGATCGCGCGGCGACGACGATGTCGGAGAAGCCGGGCGCGAAGCGTTCGACAGTCGCGATGATGGTCTCGGTCTGGTCGATGTTCGAGCCGGCCGGCACGTGAGCGTAGGTCCAGAACGGACGCCGGCCCGCGGCGTCGATCCGACCGGGGTCGGCAGTGTAGGACTGTGCAGCGAGCACCATCGGCCACTGCGCGTGACGGCCCGCGGCGATCTCCCGTTCGGCCTGCGCCATCTGAGTCCTGGTGCCGCCTAGATGCAGCGTCGCCGCACCGGCCAGTCGCGGATCCGACCACGGAATGTCCTGGGAGAGAACGAAATCCACCTTCGCGACACCGGGACCGTAGGTGTAGCGGCGCAGTGATTTCGCGTAGCGATCGGGCATCGCAGCGCCGTAGATGTCCAGCAGTGCCGTCGGCGCGGTGTCGTAGAGCACCACTCCGGGCGGGGGAGAGGTGACGGTGACCCCGGTGTGCAGTTCGCCGCCGTGTGCCCGCAGATCGGCGATCAGCGCGTCGGCGATCGACTGACTGCCGCCCACCGGTACCGGCCACCCGGAGGTGTGCGCCAGTGTGGCCAGCAGCAGACCGGCCCCGGCCGCCACCAGTGACGGCATCTTGGCGATGGTGTGCGCGGCCACCCCGGTGAACAACGCTTGGGCGTCCTCGCCCTTCAGCGCGCCCCACAATGGCGTGCCCTGCTCGAGCATCCGCTGACCCAGCAGCGCCGCGGCCGGGATGTCCGGCGGCAGCGAGCGCTTGTCGCCGATCAGGAAACGGACGACGTCGTCGCCGTGCGCGCTCAGCGGCCCCAGCAGGTGCAGCCAGGACTCACCGTGAACCAAACCTGCGCAGGTGCGCTCCAGGTCCTGATAGGCCAGCGCGGCCGGCCGCCCGGGCAGCGGATTGGCGTAGGAGATCTCCGGAACCGCCAGCCCCACCCCGCGGGCCCGCAGGTCGAACTCGGCGAAGAACGGCGAGGCCAGGGCCAGCGGGTGGATGGCCGAGCAGATGTCGTGCCGGACGTCGGCGAACTCCGGGTCGGGCAGCGTCCGGGCGCCACCGCCCAGGGTCGGCTGGGCCTCCAGGACCTGAACCCGCAGGCCCGCCCTGGCGCACACGACGGCGGCTGCCAGGCCGTTGGGGCCGCTGCCGACCACCGTGACGTCCACCACACGATTAGACCCCATTAGTCTGTTGCGGTGACTCTGCCTGTCGTATTGATCGCCGATAAGCTCGCCGAATCGACCGTCGCCGCCCTCGGCGACCAGGTCGAGGTCCGTTGGGTCGACGGCCCGGACCGCCCCAAACTGCTGGAGGCCGTTGCCGCCGCCGACGCGTTGCTGGTGCGTTCGGCCACCACCGTCGACGCCGAGGTGATCGCCGCCGCCCCCAGGCTCAAGATCATCGCCCGCGCCGGCGTCGGCCTGGACAACGTCGACGTGGAGGCGGCCACCGCCGCCGGTGTGCTGGTGGTCAACGCTCCCACCTCCAACATCCACAGCGCCGCCGAGCATGCCGTCGCGCTGCTGCTGTCCACCGCGCGCCAGATCCCGGCCGCCGACGCGACGCTCAAGGAGAAGACCTGGAAGCGGTCGAAGTTCAACGGCGTCGAGCTGTTCGGCAAGACCGTCGGCGTGGTGGGCCTGGGCCGCATCGGTCAGCTGGTGGCTGCGCGACTGGCCGCCTTCGGCACCCACGTCATCGCCTATGACCCGTACGTGCCGCCGGCCCGCGCCGCGCAGATGGGCATCGAACTGCTGCCGCTGGATGACGTGCTGGCCCGCGCCGACTTCATCTCGGTGCACCTGCCCAAGACCAAGGAGACCGCCGGCCTGCTCAACAAGGAGGCACTCGCCAAGACCAAGCCGGGCGTGATCATCGTCAACGCCGCCCGCGGCGGGCTGATCGACGAGCAGGCCCTGGCCGACGCCATCAAGAGCGGCCATGTCCGCGCCGCCGGTCTGGACGTGTTCGCCACCGAGCCGTGCACCGACAGCCCACTTTTCGATCTGGCTGAGGTCGTCGTCACCCCGCACCTCGGCGCGTCGACGTCGGAGGCCCAGGACCGGGCCGGCACCGACGTCGCAGAGAGCGTCAAGCTCGCGCTCGCCGGTGAGTTCGTGCCGGATGCGGTCAACGTCGCCGGCGGTGCCGTCAGCGAGACCGTCGCGCCGTGGCTGGAACTGGTCCGCAAGCTCGGCGTGCTGGCCGGCGTGCTGGCCACCGAGGCGCCGGAGAGCCTGACCGTGACGGTCGCCGGTGAGATCTCCTCGGAAGACGTTGGTGTGCTGAAGCTTTCGGCGCTGCGCGGCCTGTTCTCCACGATGACCGACCAGCAGGTCACCTTCGTCAACGCACCCGCCCTGGCCGCCGAGCGCGGTCTGGACGCCGAACTCACCACGCACAGCGAGAGCCCGAATCACCGCAGCATGGTCGACGTGCGGGTGGTCGGCCCGGACGGCTCTTCTGTCAACGTCGCCGGCACGCTGTCGGGCACCCAGGAGGTGCAGAAGATCGTCGGCATCAACGGTCGCAGCTTCGATCTGCGCGCCGAGGGCGTGAACCTGATCCTGCATTACGGCGACAAGCCCGGCGCGCTCGGCAAGATCGGCACGCTGCTCGGTGCGGCGGGCGTCAACATCGAGGCTGCGCAACTGAGCCAGGACACCACCGGCGGCGGCGCGACGGTGATGCTGCGCGTCGACCGCGACGTGCCGGCTGACGTGCAGGCGACGATCCGCGACGCCGTTGAGGCTTCCCTGATCGAGTCGGTGGACCTGTCGTGAAGCTCGCCGTCATCCCCGGCGACGGGATCGGTCCGGAGGTCATCGCCGAGGCGCTGCTGGTGCTCGACGAGGTGCTGCCCGGTGTGGAGAAGACCCACTACGACGTCGGCGCCAAGCGCTACCACGCCACCGGTGAGATCCTTCCCGACGGACTGCTCGACGAACTGCGCACCCACGACGCGATCCTGCTCGGCGCGATCGGCGATCCGTCGGTGCCCAGCGGCGTGCTGGAGCGCGGTCTGCTGCTCAAGACCCGCTTCGAACTCGACCACCACGTGAACCTGCGGCCGAGCCGTCGCTATGAGGGCGTGAGCAGCCCGCTGGCCGGCAATCCGGAGATCGACTTCGTCGTCGTGCGTGAGGGCACCGAGGGTCCGTACACCGGTAACGGTGGAGCTCTTCGCGTCGGGACCCCGCACGAGGTCGCCACCGAGGTCAGCGTCAACACCGCCTACGGGATCACCCGGGTGGTGCGCTACGCCTTCGATCTGGCGCAGAAACGACGCAAGCATCTGACCCTGGTGCACAAGAACAATGTGCTGATGTTCGCCGGCGGCATGTGGACGCGGATCTTCGCCGAGATCGGCAAGGAATACCCCGACGTCGAGGTGGCCTATCAGCACATCGACGCCGCCACCATCTACATGGTCACCGACCCGGGCCGCTACGACGTGATCGTCACCGACAACCTGTTCGGCGACATCATCACCGACCTGGCCGGCGCGGTGTGCGGCGGCATCGGGATGGCCGCCAGCGGCAATATCGACGCCACCGGAACCAACCCGTCGATGTTCGAACCGGTGCACGGCAGCGCGCCGGACATCGCCGGCAAGGGGATCGCCGATCCGACCGCCGCCGTGATGAGTGTGGCACTGCTGCTCAAGCACCTCGGCGAGGACGGCGCGGCCGCTCGCGTCGACAAGGCGGTGGCCGACCATCTGGCCACCCGCAAGGACGCGAAGCTGTCCACCGCCGAGGTTGGTAAGCGGATCAGGGAACGGCTCTAGCGCGAAATCGTATCGCGCAGAACGGTTTCTGCGCGCTCGTGCACGGGGCCGCGAACTCTCAGCATCGGTAGACCGGGATTTTCGGCGAAGATCGAGGCGAGAATCTGCTGGGACGTCTTGCGAGCGTGTGAACCATCGCGCTGAGGATCGGGGTGCCAGGGGAAGTCGTCCTGGCACCACACCACCGTGTTGCTGAGCGCCGTCCACTCCAAGGCTTGCGGTAGCAGCGAGTCGTCGTCGTAGTACTGGATGCTGTACACCGCCGTCATGAGCGGACCGCTATCGGAGACCGTCCAGTCCAGGCCGCTCCGGTCGGCCTGTTGTAGCGCGCGCACCTCTGCGTCGCGGTGTTCGGCCATTACGGCAGCCTGCTCGGCCGGCAACGGCACCCGGCCGGATCGCTCGACCCACTCCCGTAGAAACTCGGAGACGACGTTAGCCGGCAGTCGTCGCCCAAGAGCGTCCGCCAGAGTCGACTTCCCGGTGCATTCCCCGCCGACAAGGGAGATCAACTCAGGCATTGGCCGGCGAATGCGGCGTGTGCGCGGCGGCGCGTGCAGACCATTCCCGCCAGCCGACGACGGCCATGCCGATGAGGACCGCGTAGAACAGCGATGTGAAGTAAAGACCCTGGCTGGCGTAGAGCACAGCGCCAACGGTGTTCACCGCGATCCACACCGGCCAGGCCTCCATCTTCTGCTGCACCATCAGTAGTTGCCCGGCCATCGACCCCACCAGCATGAACGCGTCGCCCCAGGTGGCCGCCCCGCCGATGCTCTGCAGCAGTGGTGCGATCAGGACCCACAGCACTATGAATGCGACGGCGCCACGGATACGCCCGGCAGATGTGAGCCGCCCGGGCATCTGCACACCTTCCCGGCCCCAGGAGAACCAGCCCCAGACCGCCGCGGCCATGAAGATCAGCTGCATGGCCGCGGAGGCGAACAGGTCGAACTCGGCGAACAGCCAGCCGTACAGCAGGCTCGACAGGAAGTAGAAGGGCCACGTCCAACGGGTTCCGCGGATACCCAGGCTGATGGCGAGCAAGGCCAGGATCACCGCGGCGAATTCGATAACGGTGATGCCGTAGTCCCACATCGTGAAGAGCACAGTCATATTCGACGCTCCCTGCCCGGCATTACCCGGACGGTTATGCGGTCGGCGACGCGGTATGTCACCTTCTCAGACCGGTTGCCCGGACTCCCGCGGTTCTGTCGGCCTACCGGGTTGGTCGGCCGGCACTAAGGGTATCGCCAGCACCGGGAACAGGGCGCACACCAGAAAGGCGGCCGGATAGCCCGCCGCAGTGATCAACGCGCCGAACACCGGCGGCGTCAGACCGGTGGCCAGCAGTTGACTGGTGTTCTGCGCGCCGAGGGCCCGCCCGCTCCAGAACGGCCCGGCGATCTCGGCGATCGCGGTGAAGGCCAGACCGTTGTCGGTGACGGTGATCACCGAGGCGACGATCATCACCGCCACGCTCCACCCGGAATTCAGGACATCGGTCACCGCCAGCAGTGCCATCGTGCTTGCCGCGACGCCGGCGATGACCCGGATCGGACGCAGCCGTGAACCCACCCGGTCCGACCACCGCCCGGCGACGATGCGTCCGGCCGCGCCGAGGATCTGCGAGACCATCACCAGCACACCCGCCGACGTCGGCGACCACCCGCGTTCGGCGATCAGCCAGACCAGGGTGAAGGTCCACACCAACGCCTGGGGGACGACCAGCAGCACCGAGACGGCGTGGATGCGCAACAGCGTCGACGAGCCCTTGTACGGGTTGGCCAGATCCGCGGCCGGGGCCTCGCTGCGGGGCGGGCGCGGCGGGTCGGTGACGGTGACGAGACAGATCACGGCGGCCAGCGCGCACACGGCGGCGGGGAAGAGCATTGCCGGCCCGACGCCGTGATTTGCGGCCAGACCGGGGATCACCAGCGCGCCCAGGCCGACGCCCAGCGGTTGCGCGGTCTGCCGGATGCCCATCGCCAGCCCGCGTTGCTCGGGCGGGAACCAGCCCACCACCAGCCGGCCGCTGGCGGAATTGCTACTGGCCGCGGCCATTCCGCCGAGCAGGAAGAAACCGGCCATCAGCATCAGCGAGTGTGAGAAAGCCGCGGCCGCCGATGCGGCGGCGGTCAGGGCCGACCCGGACCACAGCACGAACCGTTCGCCCAGGCGGTCCACCAGGTAGCCCCAGGGGATCAGGGTGAACACCATCCCGAACTTCGGCATCGCCGAGATCAGACCGGCCTGGGCCAGATCCATGCCCATGTCGCGGTGCAGGGTGGGGATCAGGAAGGCCGTGCCGTTGATGAACACGTTGGCGAACAGCGTCGCGCCCAGGGCGATGGCCAGCATGGTCCAGCGGCGGCATGCCCCTCCCGTTGAGTGAGGAGCCTTGCCGATGTTTACTCGCACTTTGTCTGCGTGGTTCCTCACTCGGCGGGGATTGGGACGCCCACTAGGCTGTCACGAATGCGCCTAGGTCGAATCGCCAGCCCTGATGGGGTCGCCTTCGTCAGCATCGAGGGTGAACCGGACGCCGAAATCGCGCGCGAGATCGCCGAGCATCCGTTCGGCACGCCCACCTTCACCGGCCGGTCCTGGCCGCTGGCCGACGTCCGCCTGCTGGCGCCGATCCTGGCCAGCAAGGTGGTCTGTATGGGCAAGAACTACCTCGACCACATCAAGGAGATGGAGGACCTCACCGGCCCGGCGCCGGAGGATCCGGTCATCTTCCTCAAGCCCAACACCTCGATCATCGGCCCGGGCGTCCCGATTCAACTGCCCGCCAACGCCTCTCCGGTGCATCACGAGGGTGAACTGGCCGTGGTGATCGGCAAACCGTGCAAGGACGTCGCAGCCGATCGCGCCGGCGAGGTCATCCTGGGCTACACGATCGCCAACGACGTGTCCGCCCGTGATCAGCAGCAGGCCGACGGCCAGTGGATGCGCGGCAAGGGCCACGACACGTTCTGCCCGGTGGGCCCGTGGATCGTCACCGACCTGGACCCGTCGGATCTGGAGATCCGCACCGAGGTCAACGGGCAGCTGCGCCAGCAGGGCCGCACTTCGATGATGATCCACGACATCGGCGACATCATCGAATGGATCTCGGCGGTGATGACCCTGCTGCCCGGCGACCTCATCCTCACCGGAACGCCGGCCGGCGTGGGCCCGATCGAGAACGGCGACACCGTGAGCATCAGCATCGAGGGCATCGGAACCCTCACCAACCCCGTCATCCGGAAGGGCGCTAAGTGAATCAGCCTGTGCGCGTGAGGTTCTGCCCATCGCCGACCGGCACCCCGCACGTCGGCCTGGTGCGCACCGCGTTGTTCAACTGGGCCTACGCCCGGCACACCGGCGGCACCTTCGTCTTCCGGATCGAGGACACCGACGCCGCGCGGGACTCCGAGGAGAGCTACGCCGCGATCCTCGACGCGCTGCGCTGGCTCGGTCTGGACTGGGACGAGGGTCCGGAGATCGGCGGCCCGCACGAGCCCTACCGGCAGTCGCTGCGCAGTGACATCTACCGCGACGTCGCCGCGCGCCTGCTCGAGGCGGGGGAGGCCTACCCGGCCTACTCCACCCCCGAGGAGGTCGAGGCCCGCCACCTGGCGGCCGGCCGCAACCCGAAACTGGGGTACGACAACTTCGACCGCGACCTGACCGACGAACAGCGCGCCGCATTCGAGGCGCAGGGCCGCAAGCCGGTGCTGCGGTTGCGGATGCCCGACGAGGACATCACCTGGCACGACCTGGTGCGGGGCAAGACCACCTTCGCGCCCGGTTCGGTGCCGGATTTCGCGCTGACCCGCGCCAGCGGCGAACCGCTGTACACGTTGGTCAATCCGGTCGACGACGCCGTGATGAAGATCACCCATGTGCTGCGCGGTGAGGATCTGATGCCGTCGACCCCGCGTCAACTCGCGTTGCACCAGGCGCTGATCCGGATCGGCGTGGGAGAGGTCATCCCCGAATACGCCCACCTGCCAACGGTTCTCGGCGAGGGCACCAAGAAGCTGTCCAAGCGCGATCCGCAGTCCAACCTGTTCCTGCACCGCGATCGCGGCTTCCTGCCCGAGGGTCTGCTGAACTACCTGGCGACGCTGGGCTGGGGTATCGCCGAGGACCGCGACGTGTTCAGCCTCGGTGAGATGGTGACCGCGTTCGACGTCGTCGACGTCAACTCCAACCCGGCCCGGTTCGACCAGAAGAAGGCCGACGCGATCAACGCCGAGCACATCCGGATGCTCGACCCGGCCGAATTCGCCAGCAGGCTCAAGGCTTTCTTCGACGAGCACGGCTATCACACCGGCCTGGACGAGAAGGATTTCGCCACCGCCGCGGATCTGGTGCAGACCCGGATCGTGGTGCTCTCCGACGCGTGGGAGCTGCTGAAGTTCTTCAACGACGACCTGTTCGGCATCGACCCGAAGGCCGGCGCCAAGGAACTCACCGGCGATGCGGTCAGCGTGCTGGACTCCGCGCTCGGCGCACTCGACACCGTCGGGGACTGGACGACCGCCAACATCGAAGAGGCGCTCAAGGGTGCGCTCATCGAGGGCCTGGGCCTCAAGCCGCGGAAGGCGTTCGGCCCGATCCGGGTGGCGGTCACCGGGTCGACGGTCAGCCCGCCGCTGTACGAGTCGATGGAACTGCTCGGCCGCGACCGCAGCATGCACCGGCTGCGCGAAGCCCGTGACGGCGCCGCCCGGAATCTTTGGTAGTCTGCTGTGCGGCCCGTAAGAGCTGGTTCTGACCAGCCGTTATAGGTCGCCAATGGGGTATGGTGTAATTGGCAACACAGCTGATTCTGGTTCAGCCATTCTAGGTTCGAGTCCTGGTACCCCAGCCAAATCGCAGCAATTATGACGGCTCTGACCGTTCGGTTATGCTGTCTCACGTTCTAGCCCCCGTCGTCTAGCGGCCTAGGACGCCGCCCTCTCACGGCGGTAGCGTGGGTTCGAATCCCATCGGGGGTACACATCATGGATTTTGGGCACGCCTGTGAACTTGCTGACGTCGACGCGATCGGTCAAGCCGCCCTGGTAGCCACCGGCGAGGTATCCGCCGAAGAACTGCTCGACGCGGCGATCCTGCGTCTTGAGGCGGCCCGGTCGCTCAACGCCGTCATCACCGATCTGTTCGACCGCGCCCGCGCTCAGGCGCGCACCCTCAATGCGTCCGGACCGCTGGCCGGCGTGCCCTTCCTGCTCAAGGATCTCGGCGCCTCCCTGGCCGGAGCGCGCGAGGCGATGGGCTGCAAAGCCTTGAGCACCTATGTCGCCGACCAGAACTCCTGGCTCGTCGACCGGTACCTGGACACCGGTCTGGTGGTATTCGGCAAGACCAACACACCCGAGTGGGGAAACCACTGCACCACTGAGCCTTCGCTGTTCGGCGCGACGGTCAACCCGTGGGCGCCCGGCATCACCCCGGGCGGATCCAGTGGGGGATCGGCCGCCGCGGTGGCCGCCGGCGTGGTGCCCGCGGCCTCCGGCGGCGACGGCACCGGGTCGATCCGGGTGCCCGCAGCCTGCTGCGGACTGGTGGGCCTCAAGCCGCGCCGGGCGCGGACGTCGTTCGCTCCGGGCGGGCACGCCCTGGAGGGCCTGGCCGTCGAGCACGCCCTGACCCGCACGGTCCGCGACAGCGCGGCACTGCTGGACGCCGTCACCGGATCGGATCCGGGCGACCCGTACTCGGCGCCACTGCCGGCCGAACCGTTCAGCACGGCCATCACCAGAACGCCCGCGCCGCAACGCATCCTGCTGGCCGCCGACTCGCCGTTCCGGGGACCCGGTACCGACCCACAGGTGCGCGCCGCGGTGGAGGCGACCGCGAGAGCACTGCAGAACCTCGGGCATCACGTCGACACCGGAGCCCCCGCATTCGACGCCGACGCCGTCGCCGACGCGATCGCGGTGCTGCACACGGTGAGCAACGTCGGCCTGCTCAACCTCGCCCGCGGGCACCTCGGCCGCGAACCCCGCGAGGACGAGTTCGAGCCCAGCAGTTGGGTGATGATCCAGGAAGGCCTGCGCACCCCGGGCATCGACTACGCCGACGCGATCGACGCCGTGCACGCCCAGACCCGCCGGTTCGTCGCCGGAATGGCAAGCCATGACGTGCTTTTGGCGCCTACCCTGCTCGCGCCGCCGCCGGCGTATCACGTGCTGGATCAGCCGCGGGGGACCACCCGGGCGTTCTTCGACGTCGAGTTCGCCCACACCGGATGGACTCCGATGGCCAATGTCACCGGCTGGGCGGCGATCTCGCTGCCGCTGGGGATGTCGGCCGACGGACTGCCGATCGGCGTGCAACTCATGGCGCCCGACGAAACGATCCTGCTGCAGTTGGCCGCCCAACTCGAGCAGGTCATGCCGTGGGCGGACCGCCGCCCGCCGGCCTGGGTGTCAGCTGCGCGGGGCGGTTGACCCGGCCACCGGCATCGCCGGCAATCCCAGCTTGTTGTGGTCCCAGGAGCGGATCCGTCCGGCCCGGATGCGCACGGCCACCCGTTTGTTCATCATCATGTCGACGGCCTGCTTGAGGTCGTCGGTGTAGGGGCCGTTGTAGCGCTCCCACACGCTGACCCCGACGGCGAAGATGGTGTCCGGGTCGTCGTGGATCTCGGCGACACCCTCGAAGGTCACCCCGCGCAGGCTGTCGTAGGTCATGCCGTCCTCGATCAGGAAGCTGACCTTCGGATTGCGCTTGAGGTTGACCACCTTCTGGGACTTGACCTTGGTCTCGACCCAGATGTCGCCGTCGAGCACGCCGTACCACATGGCCACCAGATGGGGCTGTCCGTCCGGGCCGACGGTGGCCATCGTTCCGGTGCGGTTGGACGCCACGAATGCGGCGATCTCCTCGTCGGTCATGACGATCTGGCTGCGCTGGTTGCTTCCCATGACCAGTGAGTGTGTCAGGTGCCGATCACAGCCGGCGGGTCAACGCCTCACTGGCGGCCAGCAGGTCGGCCGCCCAGCGCTCGCCCGGCCGCTTTCCCATCCGGTCGATCGGGCCGGAGACCGATATCGCCGCGATCACCGTGCCGTCCCGGTCCCGCACCGGCGCTGAGACACTCGCGACGCCGGGTTCGCGTTCGGCCGCACTCTGCGCCCAACCCCGGCGGCGCACGTCGGTCAACGCACGGACGGTGAACTTCGCCGCCGGCAGCACCGCCTGCTGGGTGGCGTTGTCGCCGTAGGCCACCAGCACCCGCGCCGCCGACCCCGCCGTCATCGGCAGCCGCGCCCCGACCGGAACCGTGTCGCGAAGTCCCGCAGGGGGTTCCAGTGCGGCGATGCACACCCGGGTGCTGCCCTCGGCCCGGTACAACTGCACGCTCTCCCCGGTGATCTCGCGCAGTCGCGGCAGCACCGCCGCCGCCGCGGCCAGCAGCGGATCGTTCACCCGCGCGGAGAGTTCACTGATCGCCGAGCCCAGCACCCAGCGGCCGGCGTCGTCGCGGGCCAGCAGGCGGTGGACCTCCAGGCCGGCCGCCAGCCGGTGCGCGGTGGCCCGGGGTAGACCGGTGCGCTCGCAGAGTTCGGCCAGCCCGCAGGGGGATTCGGCGATCGCGTGCAGCACGGCCACGGCTTTGTCGAGAACGCCGATGCCGCTATTCTGTCCCATATCGAGATATTAGCGTCCCACGATGTGGGACAGTGCGGCAAAGCCGCAAGGTGAGATTGCGAGTTTCAGTGATGAGTCAGAAACCCAGAACCCTGGCCGAGAAGGTGTGGGCCGATCACGTCGTGGTGCCCGGTGCCGGTGAGGGCGCCGCGCGCGAACCCGATCTGATCTACATCGACCTGCATCTGGTCCACGAGGTCACCAGCCCGCAGGCGTTCGACGGCCTGCGCCTGGCCGGACGTCCGGTGCACCGCCGTGATCTGACCATCGCCACCGAGGACCACAACGTCCCGACGGTCGACATCGACAAGCCGATCGCCGATCCGGTGTCGCGCACCCAGGTGGAGACCCTGCGCCGCAACTGTGCCGAGTTCGGCATCACGTTGCACCCGATGGGCGACCCGGAGCAGGGCATCGTGCACGTGATCGGTCCGCAACTCGGCCTGACCCAACCGGGGATGACGATCGTCTGCGGCGACAGCCACACCTCCACGCACGGAGCGTTCGGCGCGATCGCGATGGGTATCGGCACCTCGGAGGTTGAGCACGTGCTGGCCACCCAGACGCTGGCGCTGCGGCCGTTCAAGACGATGGCGGTCAACGTCGACGGCGAACTGCCACTCGGCGTGACGGCCAAGGACATCATCCTCGCGGTGATCGCCAAGATCGGCACCGGCGGCGGGCAGGGTTACGTCATCGAGTACCGCGGCAGCGCCATCGAATCGCTGTCGATGGAAGGCCGGATGACGATCTGCAACATGAGCATCGAAGCCGGCGCCCGGGCCGGCATGGTGGCCCCCGACGAGACCACCTACGAATACCTGCGCGGCCGCACCTATGCGCCGACCGGCGCCGAATGGGACGCCGCGGTGGCCGCGTGGGAGACGTTGCGCACCGACGAGGGCGCGAAGTTCGACACCGAGGTCCACATCGACGCGGCATCGCTGAGCCCGTTCGTGACGTGGGGCACCAATCCCGGTCAGGGTGTGCCGCTGTCCGAATCGGTGCCGGATCCGGAGTTGATGCGGGGGGACGCCGAACGCCATGCCGCTGAGAAGGCCCTGACCTACATGGATCTCAAGGCCGGCACGCCGATGCGCGACATCGCGGTGGACACGGTCTTCGTCGGTTCGTGTACCAACGGCCGGATCGAGGACCTGCGCGCGGTGGCCGAGGTGTTGCGCGGCCGCAAGGTCGCCGACGGAGTGCGGATGCTGATCGTCCCGGGCTCGATGAAGGTGCGTGCGCAGGCTGAATCCGAGGGTCTCGGCGAGATCTTCACTGCCGCAGGGGCGGAATGGCGGCAGGCCGGCTGCTCGATGTGCCTCGGGATGAACCCCGACCAACTCGAGCCGGGCCAGCGATGCGCCTCGACGTCGAACCGCAATTTCGAGGGCCGGCAGGGCAAGGGCAGCCGTACCCACCTGGTGTCGCCGGACGTCGCCGCGGCGACCGCCGTGCGCGGCACGTTGTCTTCTCCTGCTGATCTGAAGAACTGAGGAACGAGAAATGGAAGCCTTTCGCACCCATACCGGGATCGGCGTGCCGTTGCGCCGCTCGAACGTCGACACCGACCAGATCATCCCCGCGGTCTACCTGAAACGGGTCACCCGAACGGGTTTCGAGGACGGTCTGTTCGCGGCCTGGCGCAACGATCCGTCGTTCATCCTCAACCTGAGCCCCTTCGATCGGGGATCGGTGTTGGTCGCCGGACCCGACTTCGGCACCGGATCCTCCCGCGAGCATGCGGTGTGGGCGCTGATGGATTACGGGTTCCGCGTCGTCATCTCGTCACGGTTCGCCGACATCTTCCGCGGAAACGCCGGCAAGGCAGGACTGTTGGCAGCGGAAGTCGGTCAGGACGACGTCGAGCTGTTGTGGAAGCTCATCGAGCAGAGTCCGGGCTTGGAACTCACTGTGAATCTTGAGGATCGGACGATCGCGTGCGGAACGGTGGTGGTGCCGTTCACAATTGACGATTACACCGCGTGGCGACTGCTTGAAGGACTCGACGATATAGGCCTTACGCTGCGGAAATTACCGGAGATCGAGGCATTCGAAGCGGCCCGGCCTAAGTGGAAACCGCGGATTCCCATCTCGTAGAGGTAGCTCTGCGCGCCTTCCAATTCGGTTCACCGAACCCGTTAATGGTGTGCTCCGTAACAAGGTTTACGAATCGGTTTCACCCCCTCAAGGGCGGCAATCGAACTCAGAAAACACGCCGAGCTTTTTGCTGAAAATGCGCGTGGCTCATGGAAATTTGCGTGTAAACCGTTTACCGTATTGCGCAGTCGGTCCAAAGCGGACCACTGTTTCGGAGGATTTGAATGAACAAAGCAGAGTTGATCGAGGTTCTCACAGAGCGTTTGGATGTCGATCGCGCACATGCGAGCCGCGCTGTTGAGGAATTGATCAGCGCCATCGTTCGTGCTGTCCACAAGGGCGAGAGTGTGACCATCACGGGCTTCGGCGTTTTCGAACGTCGTCACCGTGCCGCTCGCGTTGCGCGCAACCCGCGCACCGGTGAGACGGTCAAGGTCCGTCCCACGTCTGTTCCCGCGTTCCGTCCCGGCGCCCAGTTCAAGTCCATCGTTTCTGGCGTCACCAAGCTCGCTGCCGAAGGTCCCGCTGTTAGGAGAGGCGCCGTCGGTGGCGCAGTTAGGAAGGCTGTTGTGAAGAAGGCTGCTGTGAAGAAGGCCGTCAAGAAGACCGTCGCCAAGAAGGCTCCGGTCCGCAAGGCCGCTGCCAAGAAGGTCGTCAAGAAGGCCGCGGTCAAGAAGGTCGTGAAGAAGGCTGCAGTCAAGAAGGTTGCCGCCAAGAAGGTCGTGAAGAAGGCTCCGGCCAAGAAGGTCGTCAAGAAGGCCGCAGTCAAGAAGGTCGTCAAGAAGGCTCCGGCCAAGAAGGCTCCGGCCAAGAAGGTCGTGAAGAAGGCTGCAGTCAAGAAGGTTGCCGCCAAGAAGGTCGTGAAGAAGGCTCCGGCTAAGAAGGTTGTCAAGAAGGCCGCAGTCAAGAAGGTCGTCAAGAAGGCTCCGGCCCGCAAGGCTCCGGCCCGCGGTCGTCGCTAGACACCAACAAGAAAAGCCCCGTGGACTCCGGTCCGCGGGGCTTCTCTGTTTCTCCGGTGATTCAGCCGGGGAACGGGCTGGCCAGGTGGTCCGCCGCGACCAGCCGGCCGTCCACCAGGGACAGCACCCAGGTGCTGCCCTTGCGGTTGCGCGACTTGTCCGGCTTCACCCCGTCGCGCTCGCACCACCAGTCGATCAGGTAGGGGATCACCTTGCCCTGTGTGCAGATCACCGGCGTGCTGCTCTCCGCGGCGATCTCGAGCACCCGGCGGTGGGCGTCCTTGGGCGATGCGGCGTAGGCCTCCTCGGTCAGCGTCGGCTCCGAAGTGATCCCGACCCCGAGTTCGGCGGCGAACGGTTCCACCGTCTGACTGCAGCGCACCCGGTCGGCGGCGTACACCTCGTCCCCGCCGAACGCCAGCAGTTGGGGCACCAGCGATTTCGCCTGCTTGCGCCCGGACGAATCCAGCGGTCGCTTGCGGTCGTCACCCTTGTAGCGGGCCTTGCGCCCGGCGGTGCCGTGCCGCACGATCAGCACGGTCTGGGTGTCGAACGGCCGTTTCACGAACCGCCGCAGCACCTTCCGGTCCAGCGGGTAGCTCAGCCGTTCGGCCGCCTCCTTGGGCGGCAGCCACAACACGTCGTCGACCTCTTTGTTGGGCTCGAAGTCGCCGCCGCGACTGCGCGCCGCCCAGTACCGGACCACCTTGGTGCCCGAGGAGATCGGGTAGCTCACCTTGGCCAACCGCCGGCCCAGATGTGCGCGCTGGCCGGTCTCCTCGAAGATCTCGCGGACCGCTGCCACCGGCGCCGTCTCGCCGGGATCGAGTTTCCCCTTCGGGATCGACCAGTCGTCGTACCGCGGCCGGTGGATCACCGCGATCCGGGGTTCGCCCGATTCGGCGTCGGGCCGCCACAACACCGCGCCGGCCGCCGGCACCGTCTTGCCTTCGGCCGCAGTCTTATCCGCTATGTCGACTCCCGCAGATTTCAGAGTTGTTTGATCCAAGAGTGCTGAACTGATCAGCCCTGCCGGTGCTTTTCCATCAGCCACACCTGATGGTCGCGGACCGCCTGGCCGGCCTGCGGCGAGGCGGTCCAGTTCCCGTCCGGTCCGAGTTCCCAGCAACGGGTCGACGGATGCATCGCGGAGTCGAAGACCTCGCCGAGGTAACCGGTCAGCCGGCGATCCTTCACCTGCGCCATCACCTCGACGCGACGATCGAGGTTGCGGTGCATCATGTCGGCGCTGCCGATCCAGAACTCGTCGATGGCCTGGAAATGCATGACCCGGGAGTGCTCGAGGAACTCGCCGAGGATCGAGCGCACCGCGATGTTCTCCGAATATCCCTCGGCGCCCGGACGCAGTGCGCAGATGCCGCGCACCACCACCTCGACCCGGACCCCGGCCTGGGACGCCCGGTAGAGGCCGTCGATCACCTGCTCGTCGACGATCGCGTTGGCCTTCACCCGGATCCGCCCGTTGCCGCCGTTGCGATGTGCGGCGATCTCGCGTTCGATGCGCTCCAGGATGCCCTTCCGGATGCCGTACGGGGCCACCAGCAGGTTGCGGTAGGACACCTTGCGCGAATATCCGGTCAGCGAGTTGAACAGGTCGGTCAGGTCCGCCCCGATCTCGGGCGAGGCGGTCAGCAGGCCGACATCCTCATACAGCCGTGCGGTTTTCGGGTTGTAGTTGCCGGTGCCGATATGGCAGTAGCGGCGGATGGTGGAGCCTTCGCGGCGCACCACCAGACAGGTCTTGCAGTGCGTCTTCAGGCCGACCATGCCGTACACCACGTGCACGCCGGCGTCTTCCAGTGCGCGCGCCCACTTGATGTTGGCCTGCTCGTCGAAGCGGGCCTTCAACTCGACCAGGGCGACCACCTGCTTGCCGGCGTCGGCCGCCTCGATCAGCGCGTTGACGATCGGCGAGTCACCGGAGGTGCGGTACAGCGTCTGCTTGATCGCCAGCACGTCCGGATCGGCGGCGGCCTGTTCGATGAAACGCTGCACGCTGGTGGAGAACGACTCGTACGGATGGTGCACCAGCACGTCGCCGTCACGCAGGGTGGCGAAGATGGTCTCGCGGTCGGTGAACGCCGGATGGGTGGCCGGCACGAACGGTCGCTCCTTGAGCGCCGGACGGTCGACGGCGTAGATCTGCCACAGCGACTTCAGGTCCAGCAGACCCGGAACCTGCACCACGTCTCCGGGATGGACGTCGAGTTCGCGCAGCAGCAGGCCGAGCATGTGCTCGCTCATGTTGCTCGAGATCTCCAGTCGCACCGGCGGTCCGAAGCGCCGGCGGGCCAGTTCGCGTTCCAGCGCCTGAAGCAGATCCTCGTCGCGGTCCTCGACGTCCATGTCGGCGTTGCGGGTGATCCGGAACGCGTGCCGTTCGACGATCTCCATGCCCGGGAACAGCGCCGGCAGGAAGGCGCCGATGAGTTCCTCCATCGGCAGGAACCGGATGATCTCGCTCTCGCCGTCGGTCGCAAGCCGGATGAAGCGGTCGACGTTGTCGGGAACCTTGACGCGGGCGAAGTGCTCGGTGCCGTCCTCGGGGGACTTCACCGTGATCGCCAGGTTCAGGCTCAGCCCGCTGACGAACGGGAACGGGTGCGCCGGATCGACGGCCAGTGGGGTCAGGACGGGGAACAACTGGTCGTTGAAGTACTTCTCCAGCGCCGGGTGCTCGGAGGAGTCGAGTTGGTCCCACCGGACGAACTCGATGCCGTGCTCGGCCAGGGCCGGCCGGATGGACTCCATGAACACCTGGGCGTGCCGGGTGGCCAACTGCTGGGTGCGTTCGGCGATGCGGCGCAACTGTTCCCGCGGGCTGAGCCCGTCGGCGGAGCGCACCGACAGTTTCATCTCGTCGCGGCGCTTGAGGCCAGCGACGCGCACCATGTAGAACTCGTCGAGGTTCGAGGCGAAGATGGCCAGGAACTTGGCCCGCTCCAGCAGGGGCAGCGAGGTGTCCGCCGCCAGGGCCAGCACGCGCGCGTTGAAGTCCAGCCAGCCCAGTTCCCGGTTGAGGTAGCGGTCGTCGGGCAGGGCGTCGTGCGCGGCCGCCGGGGTGGCGGCCGGCGGGGCCTCGGGTGCGCGCTCTTCGATCTCAGGCCCCCGGGACCGGGTCTCGGCTTCGGTCATACCCTCATCATCCCCCACCGCAGGCGCCGATCAGCCCGAAATCCGGTGCCCGCTGACCGCCGCGGAGGTGGCCGGGCCGAGGCCGAGGCGTTGCGCCTGCGCCAGATCGTCCGGGGTGTCGATGTCGCAGCGCAGGCCCGGCCAGTCGCCCGCGAGTTCCACCGCGCCGGACTCGTGGTGCCGCCCGGCCGATCCGGCGCCCAGCAACGGTCCGGGATGCACCCCGAACCCGAACAGCGCCGCGGTGCCGGTGGTCTGCCGGTCGGCGACGAAACTGCGGCCGTGCGCCCGGGCGGCGACCAAAGCCTCGGCCAGCTCGCTGCTGCGCAACGCGGGCAGATCGCCCTGCAGCACAACGATGTTGGACGTCGCCGACGCCACCGCGGCGCAGGCCGCCAGGATGGCGTTGTTCAACGGATCGGGATGATCCACCGGAGTCGGGTCGATCAGGACGTCGGCGCCGAGGTCTCGGACGGCGGCCGCGGCGGTGTGATCCGGGGTCACCACCGTCAGCGAGGCGACCTCCGGCACCGCCAGCGCGGCGGTCAGAGTGTCGATGAGCATCGCCAGCACCAGGTCGCGGCGTTCGGCGGGGCCGAACAGTGGCGAGAGTCGGGTCTTGGCCGCGGACAGGTTCTTGACCGCGACGATCAGGCCGACATCGGACGCGCCGCTCATGGGGCAATCCTGCCAGCGCCTGCTCCGTCAACCGACAGGGGGCGATCGGCGGGGGGCAGATTAAGTTGTCACCCATGAGCGAGTCGGTGGGCACGGCGGCGGTGATGGGCGCCGGGGCATGGGGGACCGCGATGGCCAAGGTGCTGGCCGACGCCGGCAGCGAGGTCCGGCTGTGGAGCCGACGACCCGAGGTGGCCGAGGAGGTCAACACCCGGCACGCCAATCCCGACTATCTGCCCGGGATCGTGCTGCCGGACGCGATCCGGGCCACCGCCGACCCCGCTGAGGCGCTGGACGGGGTCACCACCGTGCTGCTCGGCGTGCCGTCGCAGACCATGCGGTCCAACCTGGAGGCCTGGCGGGACGGTATCCACCCGGACGCCACCCTGGTCAGTCTGGCCAAGGGCATCGAACTCGGCAGCCTGATGCGGATGAGTCAGGTGATCGGCGCGACCACCGGCTTCCACCACAGCCAGATCGCGGTGCTCTCCGGACCGAACCTGGCCAGCGAGGTCGCCGAGGAGCAGCCTGCCCTGACGGTCATCGCCTGCACCGACTCGGGCCGGGCGGTGACGTTGCAGCGATCGCTCAGCACCGCCTATCTGCGGCCCTACACCAACACCGACCTGGTGGGCACCGAGATCGGCGGCGCCTGCAAGAACGTCATCGCCCTGGCCTGCGGGATGGCGGCCGGTGTCGGACTGGGGGAGAACACCGCGGCGGCGATCATCACCCGCGGCCTGGCCGAGATCATGCGATTGGGAATTGCGTTGGGCGCCAAGACCGCAACGCTGGCCGGTCTGGCCGGGGTCGGCGATCTGGTGGCCACCTGCACCTCGTCGCATTCGCGCAACCGCACCTTCGGGCAACGGCTGGGTCAGGGTATGACGCTGGCCGAGGCCAGGCACGCCGGCGAGGGGCACGTCGCCGAGGGCGTCACCTCCTGCACGTCGATCCTGGCGCTGGCGACCAGTTACGACGTCGAGATGCCACTGACCGATGCGGTGAACCGGGTGTGCCACAGGGGATTGTCCGTACACGAAGCGGTCGCGCTCCTGCTGGGCCGTAGCACGAAAGCGGAGTGAAACCCATGAGCGAGCGATACGGCGACTCCACCCGCACCGTCAAGGCAGTGGATTCCGAGGCGCTTCCGGGCCGCCCGGTGGTCGCCCCACTGGTGTCGGCCTCGACGTTCCACCTGTCCCCGGCGGAGGCGGGGGAGTCCGACATCTACGGCCGGTACTCCAATCCCGGCTGGCGGCAACTGGAGTCGGCGCTGGCCAACCTGGAAGGGGCGGCCGCCGCGCTGACATTCGGGTCGGGCATGGCCGCGATCAGCGCCGCGCTGCGTGTGATGGCCCGGCCCGGTTCGGTGCTGGTGGTCCCTGTCGACGGCTACTACCAGACCCGCCGCTACGCGCGGGAAAGCCTTGCCCCGCTGGGCATCACGGTTAGGGAGGTGCCGGCCGGGCAGATGTGCGAGGCGGCCGCCGACGCCGACGTGGTGCTGGCCGAGACGCCGACCAACCCGGCGCTGGACGTCGTCGACCTGCACCGGCTGGCGACGATCTGCCACGGCCGCGGCGCAAAACTGTTGGTGGACAACACCGCCGCCACACCGCTGGGCCAGCAACCGCTGTCCCTGGGCGCCGATCTGGTGGTGGCCAGCGCCACCAAGAGCCTGGCCGGGCACAGCGACCTGATCGCCGGCTACGTCGCCGGCAGCCACCCCGAGTTGATGGCGGCGATCGAGTCCGAGCGGATGCTGTCCGGACCGATCCTGGGTCCCTTCGAGACCTGGCTGCTGCTGCGCAGCATGGGCAGCCTCGGCCTACGCTTCGAACGGCAGTGCCAGAACGCCCAGGGACTCGCCGCCGCCCTGCACGGCCACTCGAAGGTCAAGACGGTGCGTTACCCGGGTCTGGCGTCGGACCCGTCCCATGCGGTCGCGGCCGACCAGATGCGCCGGTTCGGCGGCATCGTCTCGGTCGAACTGGCCGACGCCGACGCGGTGCACGCGATGGTGCAGAACAGCGAACTGCTGGTGGCCGCGACCAGTTTCGGCGGACTGCACACCTCGGTGGACCGCCGGGCGCGCTGGGGGGACGATGTCGCGGGCGGTTTCGCACGAATCTCTGCGGGCATCGAGGACACCGACGATCTGGTCGCCGACGTCCTGCGGGCGCTGGGCTAGTTTTCCCTCTGGGCTAGCCTCTCTAGGTTGTGACTCCCCGCATCCGTGTCGCCGTCGTCTACGGCGGCCGCAGTTCCGAGCATGCGATCTCCTGCGTCTCGGCGGGCAGCATCCTGCGCCACCTGGACCCACAGCGGTTCGAGGTCATCCCGGTCGGCATCACCCGCGACGGGTCCTGGCTGCGCGAGGACGTCGACCCGGCGCAACTGGCGATCAGCGACCGCCACCTGCCCGAGGTGGCCGGGCACACCGACACCCCGCTCGCGCTGGCCGCCGAGATCCTGGCGACGGTCGACGTGGTGTTCCCGATCCTGCACGGCCCGTACGGCGAGGACGGCACCATCCAGGGCCTGCTGGAATTGGCCGGGCTGCCCTATGTGGGCGCCGGGGTGTTCGCCAGTGCGGCCGGGATGGACAAGGAGTTCTCCAAGAAGCTGATGGCCGCCGACGGGCTGCCGATCGGCGACTACGTGGTGCTGCGTCCGCGCCAGGAGGCGCCGGCGCCGGAGGACATCGAACGGCTCGGCTTCCCGCTCTACGTCAAACCCGCTCGCGGCGGCTCCTCGATCGGGGTGAGCCGGGTGCTCGACGCCGCCGGATTACCGGCCGCGATCGCCGAGGCGCGCCTGCACGACCCGAAGGTCATCATCGAGGCCGCCATCGCCGGCCGCGAGGTCGAGTGCGGAGTGCTGGAGTTCCCGGACGGTTCGATCAAGGCCAGCACCATCGGGGAGATCCGGGTGGCCGTCGGCGGACGCGACGACGCGTTCTACGACTTCGAGACCAAGTACCTCGACGACGCCGCCGAGTTGGACGTCCCAGCCGCCGTCGACGAGGAAACCGCGAACCTGTTGCGCCGCTTGGCGATTCGCACTTTCAATGCGTTGGACTGCCAGGGGCTGGCCCGGGTCGACTTCTTCCTCACCGAGTACGGCCCGGTGGTCAACGAGATCAACACCATGCCCGGTTTCACCACCATCTCGATGTACCCGCAGATGTGGGCGGCCAGCGGGATCGAGTACGACACCCTGGTGGGGACGATGGTCGAGACCGCACTGGCGCGCGGCACCGGCCTGCGCTAGCTGTACTGACCACGGACGTTGGTGACGGCGTGGCGTGGTGACATGACGAAGACCTCCGAGTGAAGTGCGAGCTGTCTAGGAACGCACCAACCCACCGGAGGTCTTCGTGTCCCACCGTAATGCCCCTTTGTCTGAAACCGGTCGTCTGAGGCTGGCGCACTGCGTCGTCGAGGACGGCTGGCCGCTGCGCCGGGCCGCCGAGCGGTTCCAAGTCGCAGTGACCACCGCGGCTCGCTGGGCCAGCCGCTACCGGGAGCTAGGCGCTGCCGGCATGGCTGATCGCAGCTCACGGCCGCATCGCAGCCCCCGCCGAACTCCGACCCGCACCGAGCGGCGGATCATCAAAGTGCGGGTGCTGCGCCGCTGGGGTCCGGCCCGTATCGGCTACCTGCTGGGGATTCATCCCTCGACGGTGCATCGGGTGCTGACCCGCTACAAGCTGGCCAAACTGCGTTGGCTGGACCGCTCGACCGGTCGGGTGATCCGGCGCATCGAGACCTCTCGCTGCGGGGAACTGGTGCACGTCGATGTCAAGAAGTTGGGCAAGATCCCTGCCGGGGGCGGCTGGCGCATGCTGGGCCGCACGATGGGCAACCGCAACTCCCACGCCGACAAGAGTTCGGGGCGCCGCAGCAAGCACGGTGATCCGCTGCACGGCCACCACTTCCTGCACACCGCGATCGACGCTCACTCCCGGCTGGCCTACACAGAACTGCTGGCCGATGAACGCCAAGAAACCGCCGCGGCCTTCTGGCTGCGCGCCAACGTCTGGTTCACCGAATGCGGCATCACCGTGCGGAAAGTGCTGACCGACAACGGGTCCTGCTACCGATCTCATACCTTCCGGGACGCTCTTGGTGACATCGAGCACCGGCGCACCCGCCCGTACCGACCGCAGACCAACGGCAAAGTAGAGCGGTTCCACCGAACCCTGGCCGATGAATGGGCCTACGCACGCCTCTACCGAAGCGACGCCGAACGCTGCGAGCAATTCCCCATCTGGCTACACACCTACAATCACCACCGCGGCCACACCGCACTCGGCGGCCAACCACCCGCCAGCCGCGTACCTAACCTCCGTGGTCAGTACAGCTAGCGCGCCGGCGCGGGCCTGATCGGCATCGCCGGCATGGTGCGGGCGATCACCTCGGAGAGCGACTGGATCGGTCCCGGGCCGGAACCGTCCGGCAGCGTCAGCGCCACGTACACCGGCCGGTCCACACTGATCCACGTGCTGCGCGACAGGCTCGGGTCCTCGAGGCGGAACCACTGCACGTCGTCGACCACCTGAAGCGGTGAGCCCACCACGAACTCCGCGGGCCGGTCCAGTCCGCAGCGCAGGATCACCGGGTCGCCCGTGCTCCTCGCATCAGAATTTCGCCAGGCCGCCGTGCCGGCCGGAACGGGATCCGCGGCCTGCGCGCGCCGGAAGTCGCCGAGGCGGTCCGGCAGGGTGGCCAGCAGTGCCCGGCATTCCGGTGAACCGGCCTGGGGTGAGGGCAGGCCCGCGATCGCGATCGGGGCGGGCGGGGGCGCCTTGCGCGACGCCGAGACCGCGAGGACGGCGCCGATGGCCACCACCCCGACCACCAGACCGGCGATCATCAGCGTCATCGGCGGGTCGCCCGCATCCTTCTGCCCGGCGCCTTCTGGCACTGCCACCTCCCTAGACTGACGGTGCTCAAGGTACCGGAGGTGATCACATGAGCGATCCCACGCTGAACGAGGTGGGGGAGTTCGCCGTCATCGGCCGGATCACCGCCGGCCGCGCCCAACCGGCCGGGGTCACCCTGGGCCCGGGCGACGACGCCGCGGTGATCGCTGCGCCCGACGGCCGGGTGGTGGTCAGCACCGACATGCTCATCGAGGGCCGGCACTTCCGCCGCGACTGGTCCACCCCGTTCGAGATCGGCCGCAAGGCCATCGCGCAGAACGCCGCCGACATCGAGGCGATGGGCGCGGCGGTGACGGCGTTCGTCGTCGGCTTCGGCGCGCCGCCGTCCACCGCGGTTTCGGAGGTCACCGAACTCAGCGACGGCATGTGGCAGGAGGCCGCCGCGGTCGGTGCGGGCATTGCCGGCGGTGACATGGTGGCGGCCCCGCAATGGGTGCTCTCGGTCACCGTGCTGGGCGATCTCGGCGGCCGCCCGCCGGTGACCCGGGCCGGGGCGCGGGCCGGTTCGGTGGTCGCGGTGGCCGGCTCGTTGGGACTGTCCGCCGCCGGATTCGCGTTGCAGGACAACGCAATCGACGGATTCGACGACATCCGCGAACGTCACCGGGTGCCGCGCCCGCCGTACGGACAGGGCCGCCTCGCCGCGCAGGCCGGAGCGCAGGCCATGACCGACGTCTCCGACGGGCTGCTGGCCGACCTCGGCCACATCGCCGACGCCTCCGGCGTGACCCTGGACCTCAGTTCCGACCTGTTGCAGACCGACGTCGATGCGGTGAACCCGGCCGCCACGGCAGCCGGAGCGGACCCGTGGTCGCTGGTGCTCGGCGGCGGTGAGGACCACGCACTGGTGGCCTGCTTCGGCGGCGCCCCGCCGCCCGGGTGGCGGGTGATCGGCGCCGTACGGGCGGGGGCGGCGCAGGTGCTCGTCGACGGCCGGGCGTGGTCCGGTCCGTCCGGCTGGCAGTCCTACGACTAGGTTGGGCAGGCGTGACGGCCCGGCCACTGACTGAACTCGTCGACGACGGCTGGGCGAAGGCCCTGGAACCGGTCACCGATCAGGTTGCCGGGATGGGGGAGTTCCTACGCGCCGAGATCGCCGCCGGGCAGCAGTACCTGCCGGCCGGACCGAACGTCCTGCGCGCGTTCAGCTTTCCCTTCGACGCGGTGCGGGTGCTCATCGTCGGCCAGGATCCCTACCCGACGCCGGGGCACGCGGTGGGCCTGAGCTTCTCGGTGGCCCCCGAGGTGCGGCCGTTGCCGCGCAGCTTGAGCAACATCTTCACCGAGTACAGCGCCGACCTGGGCTACCCGGCGCCGTCCAACGGCGATCTGAGTCCGTGGTGTGAGCGCGGCGTCATGCTGCTCAACAGGGTTCTCACGGTGCGCCCGGGCACCCCGGCCTCACACCGGGGCAAGGGCTGGGAGGCGGTCACCGAGTGCGCCATCAAGGCGCTGGCCGCCCGCGATCAGCCGTTGGTGGCGATCCTGTGGGGGCGGGACGCCTCGACCCTCAAGCCGTGGCTGGACGGGACGGCGACCATCGAGTCGGCGCACCCCTCGCCGCTGTCGGCGAGTCGGGGGTTCTTCGGGTCGCGGCCGTTCAGCCGGGCCAACGACCTGCTCAAGGAGATGGGCGCCGAGCCGATCGACTGGCGACTTCCGTAACTTCCGTCCCGCGGAAAGAAATACAACGAGATGTGCCCGCCTCACAGCGACAACGGTTGTCGCTCGAAGGCGGGCACACAGCACTATGTTTCCTGCGCGGGAATTGCTTGGATCATCCCCCGGCGAGACGGCGGAAGAGTTCCGTGTCCTCGGTGAAGACCTGTTCGATGATCTTGTCGCGGCGGCGTGTATGACGGTTCACGTATTCGTCGATCGCCTTGAGGGCCGCCGCCTCCACGGAGATTCCGGCGCGGTCGGCGGCGGCGCGGAGTTTCGCAGCTTGATCTTCAGAGAGCTGGACATCAAGCGTCGTGGACATAGCCAGATGCTACCGACGGCTGTCACCGTCGATCTAGCGCGTTCAAGCGGAATTAACCGCGAGTGACCTTGCCGGCCTTCAGGCAGGAGGTGCACACGTTGACGCGGTGCTTGTTGCCGCCGGGGCGGTCGGTGGCACGCACGCTCTGGATGTTCGGATTCCACCGACGATTGGTCCGGCGGTGCGAGTGCGACACCTGCTTGCCGAAGCCGGGGCCCTTTCCGCAAACGTCGCAGACGGCAGCCATGGTGAACTCCTCAAATCTCGTGAGGCCAACGACCGCATGCACGGGTGGCCCGGGAACTGGGTCAGAATACCGTCGTGGGGATTCGATTGCCAAAATGCCCTGCATTAATGCGTCGGCGGATCTGGTTAGGCTGACCCGAACAGGGGTTACCAGGCCAGCGATCGGGAGGTGTCGATGCCGGACCGGCGGCTGGACTCCTCGGCCCTGTACGACTGGGCCGACGCCGCAGTCGGGGCACTGATCGCCCACACCGACGAGATCAACCGGCTCAACGTCTTCCCGGTCCCCGACGCCGACACCGGCACGAACATGCTGTTCACGATGCGTGCGGCGGTGGCCGAGGCGGGCACGGCCGGTACCGGAGACGTGGCCGGGATGGCCGCGGCGCTGTCCCGCGGGGCCGCCCACGGGGCGCGGGGCAACTCCGGGGTGATCCTGTCCCAGATCCTGGCCGCCCTGGCCGACGTGACGGCCGAGGCCGCTGCCCAGACCGATCTGGCCGACATCGACGTGGCCCTGCTGGGGGCGGCCCTGCGACACGCCGTGGCCCGGGTCATCGAGGCGATGGGCGGGGAGATGGTGCCCGGAACGGTGGTCTCGGTGCTGCACGCCGCCGCCGAGGAAGTCGAACGACGGGCCGCGGAGCCACTGGGTGAGGCGGTGCCGGCCGCCGCCCAGACCGCCGCGGAAGCCCTGGACCGCACAGAAGAACAACTCGACGTGCTGACCGAGGCGGGCGTGGTGGACGCCGGTGGCCGCGGGCTGCTGGTCCTGCTCGACGCCCTGACCGAAACCATCACCGGGCAGAGCGCGCACCGCCGGGACTACCCGGCCGCTCACACACCGCACACCCATGCCCCGGCACCTACTGAGCAGGGCCCCGAGTTCGAGGTGATGTACCTCGCCGCCGACTGCGACGGCGACGCCCTGTACGCGCTGCGCAAAGCCCTTGAGGCCCTGGGGGATTCGGTGGCCATCGCTGCGACCGCCGAAGGACGCCATTCGGTGCACGTCCACACCGACGACGCCGGCGCCGCGATCGAGGCCGGGATGGCCGCCGGTCCGGTCAGCCGGATCCGCATCTCCGCCCTGGCCACCGGACGGGTTTCGCCCGGTGGCTGGACCCGCGAACGCGCCGTGCTGGCCGTCGTCGACGGCGACGGCGCCGAGGAACTGTTCCGTGCCGAGGGCGCCTTCGTACTGCGCCCGGACCCCGACCTGGTGGACCCGGCCAACGGGGTCAGTGCCACCGACCTGCTGCGTGCGGTCGTCGACACCGGCGCCTCCCAGGTTGTGGTGCTGCCCAACGGTTACGTCTCCGCCGAGGACCTGGTGGCCGGGTGCACCGCGGGCATCGGCTGGGGGATCAACGTGGTTCCGGTGCCGTCCGGTTCGATGGCCCAGGGACTTGCCGCACTGGCCGTCCACGACCCGACGCACCAGTTCGTCGACGACGGCTACGCGATGGCCCGCGCCGCGGGCGCCTCCCGCTTCGGGTCGGTGCGTACGGCTGAGGTGAAGGCCCTGACCTGGGCCGGGACCTGCGAACCCGGCGACGGTCTGGGCATCTCCGGTGACGAGGTGCTGGTGGTCGCGCCCGACGTCGGGGCCGCGGCGGCCCGGCTCACCGACCTGCTGCTCGGATCCGGTGGAGAACTGGTCACCCTGCTGCTGGGCGCCGGCGCCGATCCGGCCGTCACCGGGGCGCTGGCCGAACACGTCCGTCGTCGCCATCCGGGCACCGAGTTCGCCAGCTATGCCACCGGGCACCGCGGCGACGTCCTGCTGATCGGGGTGGAGTAGCGATGGCCACCCTCACCGACCGCCTCGATGCCCTGCTGGGCGCCAAGGCCGCCACCTCGCTGGAGGACGTCTTCGGCATCTGCACCGTCGGCGATCTGCTGCGGCACTACCCGCGCAAGTACAGCCAGGGCATGACGGTGCGCGGCGAGGACGACGAACTGCCCGAGGAGGGGGAGCACATCACCTTCGTCGGCGAGATCGAGAAGGCCGAGGTGCGCTGGACCAACCGCACCCCGAAACGCGAGTACCTCGTCGTCACGTTGAGCAACCGCCGGCCCAAGGTGACCGCCACCTTCTTCAACGCCAAGTTCCTCAAGAAGCAACTGGTGGTGGGAACCCGGCTGATGCTGTCCGGGGAGGTCGGCTACTTCCGCAACACCATGCAGTTGACCCATCCGGGCTACCTGATTCTCAATGCCGCCTCCGGCCGCATTGGCGGCACCAAGTCGCTGCGGACCATCGCCGCGACCGCGCAGAGCGGCGACGGCGAGTTCGACATGTCGGTCTTCGAACGGGATTACTTCCCGATCTACCCGGCCAGCGCCAAGCTCCAGAGCTGGGACATCTACGCCTGCGTGCGCCAGGTGCTCAACGTGCTCGACCCGATTCCCGATCCGCTGCCGGAATCCTTTGTGGCCGAGCATGATCTGGTCTCCGAGGACACCGCGCTGCGCGACATCCACATCGCGGAGAAGGAGGCCGACCGCGAGCGCGCCCGGGCCCGGCTGACCTTCGACGAGGCCGTCGGCATGCAGTGGGCACTGGCCCGGCGCCGGCACGGCGAGCTGTCCCAGTCCGGGCCGCAGGCGCCGCGGCGGGCAGGTGGGCTGACTGCAGCACTGCTGGATCAGTTGCCGTTCGAACTGACCGCCGGGCAGCGCGAGGTGCTTGAGGTGATCTCGCAGGAGTTGGCCGCCAACAAACCGATGAACCGATTGCTGCAGGGCGAGGTGGGCTCCGGCAAGACCATCGTCTCGGTGCTGGCGATGATGCAGATGGTCGACGCCGGCTATCAGTGCGCCCTGCTGGCGCCCACCGAAGTCCTTGCCGCACAGCACGCCCGGTCGATCCGCGACGTGCTGGGCCCGCTGGCGATGGCCGGTCAGCTCGGTGGCGCCGACGACGCCACTCGCGTCACGCTGCTCACCGGGTCGATGTCGGCGGCGCAGAAGAAACAGGTCCGCGACGAGGTGGCATCCGGTGCGGCCGGCATCGTGATCGGCACCCACGCCCTGCTGCAGGACGCCGTGGAGTTCCACAACCTCGGACTGGTGGTGGTCGACGAACAGCACCGGTTCGGCGTCGAACAGCGAGACCGCCTGCGCGCCAAGGCGCCCGCGGGGCTGACGCCGCATCTGCTGGTGATGACCGCGACCCCGATCCCGCGCACGGTCGCGCTGACGGTGTTCGGCGATCTGGAGACCTCGACCATGCGCGAACTCCCGCGCGGGCGTCAGCCGATCGCCACCAACACCATCTTCGTCAAGGAGAAGCCGCAGTGGCTGGCCCGCGCATGGCAACGGGTGGCCGAGGAGGTGGCCGCCGGACGGCAGGCCTACGTGGTGGCCTCGCGCATCGACGAGAGCGACAAGGACGGCGCCGAGGGGACCGAGCAGGGCCCGCCGCCGATCCCGGTGACAACCCTGTTCGACCAACTCCGCACCGGCCCGCTGAAGGGTCTGCGCCTGGGACTGATGCACGGCCGCCTCGGCGCCGAGGAGAAGGACGCCGTGATGGCCGCCTTCCGCGCCGGGGAGATCGACGTGCTGGTCTGCACCACGGTCATCGAGGTCGGCGTGGACGTGCCGAATGCGACGGTGATGGTGGTGATGGACGCCGACCGGTTCGGCATCAGCCAGTTGCACCAGTTGCGCGGCCGGATCGGCCGCGGCGAGCATCCCAGCCTGTGCCTGCTGGCCACCCGACTGCCGGACTCGTCCAAGGCCGGGGAGCGGCTCAAGGCGGTGGCCGGAACCCTGGATGGATTCGCGCTGGCCGACCTCGACCTGGCCGAGCGCCGCGAGGGAGATGTGTTGGGGCACAGCCAGTCCGGGCGCCCCGGTACCCTGCGCTTCCTGTCGCTGGCCGAGCACCTCGAGGTCATCCTGGCCGCCCGGGAGTTGTGCGACGAGGTATACCCGCGAAGCCCCAACGATCCCGGCCTGACCGTGCTCTCGCAGCAGTTCACCGGACGTGACCGGATCGACTTCCTGGACAAGGCGTGAAGCCCCTGCCCTGGCTGGGGGCATCGGCCGCGGTCGCGGTGATCGTCGCCGGGCAGGTCATCGCCTCGGTCGGCAACGCCCAACCCGTCGGGGCGCCCACCGTGCAACCCGGAACCGACGTGCTGGCCGGAATCAGCGTCGTGGAGCGCCGCATCCGCGGTGGGGACTACCTGCGCTCGGCCTTCGGGGAGGCCTGGGACGACGAGAACAGCGCCCCCGGCGGACACAACGGATGCGACACCCGCGACGACATCCTCACCCGCGATCTGGACGACACGACCTTCGTCGCCACCAAACGCTGCCCGCAGGCCGTCGCCACCGGGTCGCTGCGCGATCCGTACACCAACGCCGTCATAGGATTCACCCGCGGCAACCAGGTGGGTGCGAGCGTGCAGATCGACCACATCGTCCCGTTGGCCTACGCGTGGGACATGGGCGCGCGGGACTGGCCGGAGGGATTGCGTAAGCGGTTCGCCAACGATCCGGCCAACCTGCTGGCCGTCGACGGTCAGGCCAACCAGGACAAGGGTGACCTGCCGCCAGGGGAGTGGATGCCGCCCAACGCGGCGTTCGGCTGCCAGTACGCCGTGGCATTCATCGCTGTGGTCCGTGGCTATCACCTTGCGGTGGAACAGGATTCGGCACAGGAACTACGCCGCCAAACCGAAACCTGTCCTGCGGCCTAGGTCACCTGGCGCGACGGACCGCGGCTGCCGGGCGGGCCGGCTTCGTGACGCTCTTGGCGGCCCTCGCCGCGGCCGGTGCCCGCCGGATCGCAACCTTCGCGGCAGCTGTCGCCGGAGTGGGCACGCTGATCGCGTCGGCGATGAAGCGGGTGAGGCCGACCAGGCCGCCGACCAGGCCGATGCCGATGCCCGGGTCACTGATGACGATCGCGGGCAGGCCTGGGATCGGGTTCGGGAACGTCGCGGTGACCGTCAGTGAGTCGAACCCGACGCCGCCGACCTGCGTTCCCGGATTCAGGACGCCGGCCGGGGAGGTGTAGGCGGTCAGCAGACCGCCCAGGGCTAGTCCGATGCTGGTCAACTCCGGCGGCAGGCTGATCACCCGGGACAGATTGAGGGTCGTGCCGTTGAGGGCGGCGTTGATCATGGCGGTGGGGATGTTGATCAGGTCGTTGATCGCGGTGGTCCAGTCCTGGGTCTGCAGGGCCTTGATCGCGCCGTCGACGCCGTCGTACAGGGCCACGAGTGGCCCGACTACCGGGCCGAGGAGTCCGAGCAGGACGCCGCTCGCCGGGGTCTGCAGGGTGTTGAGCACCGGCTGCAGCGAGGCGAGGACGTCGTCGGTGAGAAACCCGGTGGTCGTCAGAAGGGAGTAGACGGTCCTCTGGTTCCACAGGGTGGTGAACGGGATCGTGGAGATGTTGTTGCCGTTGGCGATTCCCGCCGGCGGCTTCAGAAGGGGAGTGGTCGGACCCTCGCTGATGGTCCCCGGGTCGAACGGCGCCTGGAAGGCCTTGGGGATGTTGCCGAACATCTGCGAGACGATGCTGCCGATGTCGGGAAGTTCGTTGAAGTAGGACAGCCAGTTGTTGGCGACGGTCTGCAGGATGGGGAACGGGGTGGCGATCCAATTCGACAGCAGGGTGGTGGTGTTGGCGAGCGTGGTCTGGATCGTGGTGACGATCGGGGTGATCGGGTCGATGGCCGAGGCCAGGTTGACCGCCATGGCTTTGGTCACGACAGGCGACAGCGCGCTCCGGGCGGTGATCGGCTGCACCGGGCTCAGTGCCATGGCGCCGGCGCCGATGGCGGCGACCCCCGCAGTGAGATACGAACGAGCTGATACCTGCAAGGGATGTTCCCCTTGAGTTGATGTGACCCGAACGCGCCGGGTCATTGAAGCGCCAATTGCTGAACATGCGCCGAATCGACTCGCGCAACACAGAACTGCCCGGCCGGATGAAAGCCGACCGGCAGTTCCCCGGATCTAAGCGTCCGGATTCGGCCGGAATCGGGTGCCGTCGTCGAGGCCGTTGATCGACTCCAGCTCGGCGTCGGTCAGTTCGAAGTCGAACACGTCGATGTTCTCGGCGAGGCGCTCGGGGGTGCTGGCCCGCGGGATCACCACATTGCCCAGTTGCAGGTTCCAGCGGATCAACGCCTGCGCCGGAGACTTGCCGTGCGCGCCGGCCACCGCGGCGATCACCGGGTTGTCCAGCAGGGTGCCGGTGCCCAGCGGGCTGTAGGCCTCGGTGGTGATGTTGTACCCGGCGTGCACCGCCCGCAACGCGGACTGGTTGAGCCGCGGGTGCAGTTCGACCTGGTTGATCGCCGGGGTGAAGAACGACAGGTCGATGATGTCCGACAACTGATCGGCGTTGAAGTTGGCGACGCCGATCGAGCGGACGTGCCCGACCTCCTTGGACTTCATGATCCCGCCCCAGGCGTCGATGTGCTTGCCGTTCTCCTCGACCGGCCAGGAGACCAGGTACAGGTCGAGGTAATCCAGACCCATCCGCTCGAGTGCGGCCCGGCAGGCGTCCTGAGAGGACTGGAAGCCCTGCTCGGCGGCGGTCATCCGGGTGGTGATGAACAGCTCGTCGCGCGCGATGCCGGAGGCGGCGACGGCGCGGCCGACGGCCTCGTCGTTGTCCGGGCCGGCGTCGATCAGCCGGTATCCGGCCGCCAGGGCGGCGGTGACCGCAGCCGCGGCCTCGGCCGCCGGGAGGTCGGCGACACCGATCCCGAGGGCCGGAATGGTGTGGTCGTCGTTGAGCGTGACGGAGGGAATTGCGGCCGTCGGCGTCATGTCACCTACCTGTGTTTTACGGTGGATTTTCCAGTCACCGATTCGGCTGCCGATAGTACCCAGCGCAAAATAGATTGAGCGGCGCGGGCGGCCCCGCGGCGCGCCCCCCGATAAGGAGATGACCGTGACAGTCAAGGACCGCGCTCTGGCCGTGGCAAACCGCTTGGGCGTCAAACTGATTCCGCGACTGCCCGCCCCGGCCAAACGGCTGATGTCCGGCGGCAAGGCCATCACCCTGGACGGCAACACCCTGGATCCGTCGATCCAGATGATGCTGGCCGCCCAGAAGGTGATGGGGATCAACGGTCTGGTGGTCGCCGGTGACGCGATCGCCACCCGGCGCAACAACGGCGAACTGACCGCGAGCCTGGACCAGCCGAACGTCCGGGTCGCGCAGACCCGCGACCTGTCGATTCCGGGGCCGGCCGGTCCGATCGGCGCCCGGCACTACACCCCGCACGGCACCGAGCGTGCGCCCTTGGTGGTCTTCTTCCACGGCGGCGGGTTCGTCTTCGGCGACCTCGACACCCACGATGCGGCCTGCCGGCTGATCTCCCGCGACGCCGGCGTGCAGGTGCTGGCGATCGACTACCGGCTGGCCCCCGAGCATCCCGCACCGGCCGCGGTCGACGACTGCCTCGCCGCCTACCGCTGGGCGGTGGCGCAGGCCGAGGAACTCGGCGCCGACCCGAACCGGATCGCGGTCGCCGGGGACAGCGCCGGTGGCTGCCTGGCCGCGGTGGTCAGCCGGCTGGCCCGCGACGCCGGTGATCCGCTGCCGGCCCTGCAGTGGCTGATCTACCCGGTCACCGACATGCGCGGCGGCACCCGCTCGCGCAGCCTGTTCGCCGACGGTTTCCTGCTCACCAAGGCCGACATGGACTGGTTCCAGGACTCCTACCTGCAGGGCTCGGAGATGGACGAGAGTCATCCGCTGGTCTCGCCGCTGCTGGCCGAGGACCTGACCGGGCTGCCGCCGGCCCTGGTGACCACCGCCGGCTTCGACCCACTGCGCGACGAGGGCGAGCAGTACGCGGCGAAACTGCAGGAAGCGGGGGTCAAGGTGGACCTGCGCCGGGCGCCCGGGATGACGCACGCCTTCATCAACCTCAACGTGCTCGGCGGCGGCGTGGCCGCGGCCAACGCCCAGATGATCTCCGCTCTGCGGGCTCACCTGTCCCGCTGACCCGGGCCGGACGGGCGCGCCGGTACTCTGGAAGCGCCCATCTCCATCGACAGCGAGGATCAGCCGAGCCGTGGCCAGCAACAAGAAGAGCGTTCCCAGCTACGACCTGAACGCACAGACCCGCAAGCGCGACATGGCCGTCCGGCTGGGCCTGACGGCCGTCGTCGTCCTGTTCGCCGTCGGACTGGTCCTCTACATCGTGATGGGCAAGGAGAAGGTCTCCGCCGGCGACGCGCAGGCGGTCCGCGTCGACTCCGCCGCGCTGATCAAGAAGCCGGACAGCACCGACCCCAAGGCCGTCATCACGATCTTCGAGGACTTCCAGTGCCCGCACTGCCGGACCTTCGAGAAGACCTTCAGCTCGACCCTGGACCAGATCGCCAAGACCGGCGCGGCGGCCGTCGACTACAACATGGTCGCGATCCTGAACCGCTCCAACGGCGGCTACTCCGCCCGCGCGGCCAACGCCGCCTACTGTGTCGCCGAGGCGGACAAGGAAGCCTTCGTCCGGTTCCACTCCGCGCTGTTCGCCCAGCAGCCCGAGGAGGGCTCCGGCACCGGACCCGATAACGCCTCGCTGATCGAGACGGCGCGTCAGGCCGGCGTCACCGGCACCGTTCCGGAGTGCATCAACAAGGGCAAGTACGAGGACATGGTGAAGGGTCTGGCCGCGGCCTCCAAGATCACCTCGACCCCGACGATCCGGCTCAACGGCGAGGACATCAGCCCGGCCACCCCGGCCGAACTGATCGCCAAGGTCACCCAGATCGTGGGCCCGGTGCCGGGTCTGCAGCCGCCGGCCCCGGCCGGCGCACCGGCGGCGCCCGGGGCTCCCGCCCCCGCGGCTCCCGCCGCGCCGAAGCCGTGAGCACCGTGACTGCAGTCTCTGACTCGGGGCCGGATCAGTCCAGCCCGGAGCAGGGCGTTCGGGTGTCGCGCGCCAGCGCCTGGTGGGTGCTGATCGCCGGGATCGTCGGCCTGATCGCTTCGGCCACGCTGCTGGTCGAGAAGATCGAGATGCTCAAGGACCCCAAGTTCGTCCCGAGTTGCAGCATCAACCCGGTGGTGGCCTGCGGGTCGGTGATCAACACCCCGCAGGCGTCGATCTTCGGCCCGCCCAACCCGCTGATCGGGGTGTCGGCGTTCTGCGTCGTCATCACCATCGGTGTGCTCGCGGTCGCGAAAGTGCCTCTGCCGCGATGGTTTTGGACCGGCCTGATGATCGGCAGTGCGCTGGCCGTGGTGTTCGTGCACTGGCTGAAGTTCGAGACGCTCTACGAGATCGGCGCGCTGTGCCCGTACTGCATGGTGGTCTGGGCGGTGACGATTCCGCTGTTCGTGGTGTCCGCCTCCATCGCGCTGAAACCGCTGGCCGGCAATCCGGTGGCCCGGTTCCTCTACAACTGGCGCTGGCCGATCGTGGTGCTGTGGTTCGTCTCGGTGATCCTGGAGATCCTGGTCCGGTTCTGGGACTACTGGTCCACCCTGATCTAGCGTGACGCGGATCGTCGCGGGCGCGGCGGGCGGACGCCGACTGGCCGTGCCGCCCAAGGGAACCCGGCCCACCACCGACCGGGTGCGTGAGGCGTTGTTCAACGTGCTGGCGGCCCGGCTGGATTTCGACGGGCTGCATGTGCTCGATCTCTATGCCGGCTCCGGGGCGCTGGGTCTGGAGTCGTTGTCCCGCGGGGCGTCCTCGGTGCTGTTCGTCGAGCACGACCGCCGCGCCGCCGACGTCATCGCCCGCAACATCGCGACCGTCGGAATTCCGGGGGCGACGGTGCGCCGCGGAACGGTCGCGACGGTGCTGGCCGGCGCCGGCACCCCGATGGACCTGGTGTTCGCCGACCCGCCCTATGAGGTCGGCTCCGGTGAGGTCGAGCAGATGCTGGCACTGCTGGCCGGGAACGGCTGGCTGGCCTCCGACGCCGTCGTCGTCGTCGAACGGGCGGCCTCGTCGGCGCCGCTGACCTGGCCGGGCGACTGGACGGCCTGGCCGGAACGGCGCTACGGGGACACCCGCATCGAAGCCGCTTCCTGCTAGCGTCGTCGTCCATGAGCGGCGCCGTCTGCCCCGGGTCCTTCGACCCGGTCACCCTCGGGCACATCGACGTCTTCGAACGCGCCGCCGCCCAATTCGACGAGGTGATCGTCGGCGTGCTGTTCAACCCCAACAAGTCCGGAATGTTCGACGTCGACGAGCGCATCGCGATGATCGAGGAGTCCACCACCCATCTGCCCAACCTGCGCGCCGTGCACAGCAGGGGACTGGTGGTCGACTTCGTCCGGTCCTGCGGGTTCAACGCGATCGTCAAGGGCCTGCGCACCGGCACCGACTTCGAATACGAACTGCAGATGGCCCAGATGAACAAGCACGTCGCCGGGGTGGACACCTTCTTCGTCTGCACCGCGCCGAAGTACTCGTTCGTCTCCTCCTCGCTGGCCAAGGAGGTCGCCGGCCTCGGCGGGGACGTCTCCGATCTGCTGCCCGACCCGGTGAACCGGCGGCTGCAGGCCAAGCTCGCCGGCCGCTGAGCCAGCCCTCCTCGCGTCGAGTGAGGAACCATGCAGAAGTTTTGCGAAGTGAAGTCAAGTGGTTAGTGCAATTTGGTTAGGCAGCTTGTTCGAGTAGGGCGCTCAGTCGTTGGGCCGGGGTGTCAAGGTCGAGGGTGGGCCGGGGT